>Ga0233425_10002247_pt1 | contig 38972 bp, 36 predicted proteins | sample Watercolumn_Towu_2_FD_181712 | JGI IMG/M metagenome (GOLD analysis project Ga0233425, IMG submission 181712) | Freshwater microbial communities from Lake Towuti, South Sulawesi, Indonesia - Watercolumn_Towuti2014_140_MG | ecosystem: Environmental > Aquatic > Freshwater > Lake | place... | reverse complement strand
GCCGATTGCCCGAGCCGCACGTAGCCGAGGCCGACGTCGACGAGCGTCTGCAGGTGGCGCGCGATGCGCGGCTGGTTGGAGAAGAACTCGACCGCCTCGCTGATCGGCATGTCGAGCACCTCGGCAATGTTCTTTCCCTTGAAGCGGATCTGCAGCGTGTCGCGGTTGTAGCGCGCACCCTTGCACACCTCGCACGGCACGTACACATCGGGGAGGAACTGCATCTCGATGCGAATCGTGCCGTCGCCCGAGCACGCCTCGCAGCGACCGCCCGACACGTTGAAGGAGAACCGTCCCGGCTGGTAGCCGCGCACCTTGGCGTCGGGGGTGTTGGCGAACAACTTGCGGATCTCGTCGAACACGCCGGTGTAGGTGGCGGGGTTCGAGCGCGGCGTGCGCCCGATCGGCGACTGGTCCATGTCGATCACCTTGTCGAGCTTGTCGATGCCCGTCACGCTCTTGTGGCGCCCCGGCGACTCCTTGCTCTTGTAGATCGTCTGCATGAGCGCCGGCAGCAAGATGTCGCGCACCAGCGTGCTCTTGCCGCTGCCCGACACGCCCGTCACGGCGACGAAGCAGCCGAGCGGGATGCGCACGTCGATCTGCTTCAAGTTGTGCTCGCGCGCGCCCTTGATGACGATGGCGTCGGTGCCGACGGCGCGGCGTTTCTGGGGCACCTCGATGCGCGCCCGCCCTGCGAGGTAGGCGCCAGTCACGGAGTCGGCGGCTTTCTCGACGCCCTTCACGGGCCCGCTGTACACCACTGCCCCGCCGTGCTCGCCGGCGCCCGGGCCGATGTCGACGATCCAGTCGCTGGCGCGGATGGTGTTTTCGTCGTGCTCGACCACGAGCACGGTGTTGCCGAGGTCGCGCAGCCGGTGCAGCGTGTCGATGAGACGGTGGTTGTCGCGCTGGTGCAGGCCGATCGACGGTTCGTCGAGCACATAGAGCGTGCCGACGAGACCCGAGCCGATCTGGCTCGCGAGCCTGATGCGCTGCGCCTCGCCGCCTGCGAGCGTGCCCGCCGAGCGCGACAGCGTGAGGTAGTCGAGACCGACGTCGAGCAAGAAGCCAAGCCGCGCGTTGATCTCCTTGGTCACGCGCTCGGCGATCATCTTGTCGCGCTTGTTGAGCCGCAGGTCGGCGAGGAACTTCGCCGACTCGCCGATCGACAAGTCGCACACCTCGGCGATCGACTTGTCGTTCACCTTCACGGCGAGCGACTCGGGCTTGAGCCGCGCGCCCTTGCACGACGAGCAGGGTTTTTCGCGCATGTAGCTCTCGTATTGCTCGCGCTGATAGTCGCTCTCGGCGCTCTCGTGGCGGCGCTTCAACCACGGGATTACGCCCTCGAACGTGGTCGAATACTCGCGCGTGCGGCCATACCTGTTGCGGTACTTCACCACCACGTTGTCACCGAGGCCGTGCATGATGATCTTCTGGTGCTTGGCGGTCAGTTTGGCCCACGGCTTGTCGGTGTCGATGCCCTCTTCTTCGGCGACCGCCTCGAGCATGCGCGTGAAATACATCGTGTGCGCGCTGCGCCACGGGGCGATGGCGCCCTGGCTGATGCTGAGGTCGGGGTCGGGCACCACGAGTTCGGAGTCGACCTCGAAGGTGGTGCCGAGCCCGAGGCACTTCTCGCACGCGCCGTACGGCGTGTTGAACGAGAAGTTGCGCGGCGCCAATTCTTCGTACGACGTGCTGCACTTCGGGCACACCAGTTGCTGGCTGAAGTTCAGCGTCTCGGCCACTTCTTCGGCCTTGCCCATCACTTCGACGGTCGCCACGCCGTTGGCCAGCCGGAGCGCGGTCTCCATGCTGTCGGTGAGTCGCCTCGTGATGCCGTCTTTGCGCACGAGACGGTCGACGATCACGTCGATGGTGTGCTGCTCGTAGCGGGCGAGTTTCTTCCCCGATTTCTGGAACTCGGCGATGTCGACCACCGCGCCGTCGACTCGCGCGCGGGCGAAACCCTGGCCGAGGAGGTCGACGAGCAGCGAGTCGTACTCGCCCTTTCGCCCGCGCACGACCGGGGCGAGCACCTGGAAGCGCGTGCCGTCTTTCAGTTCGAGAATCTGGTCGACGATCTGCTCGGGCGTCTGCTTGGTGAGTCGCGCGCCGTCGTTCACGCAGTGCTGCACCCCGATGCGCGCGTACAGGAGGCGCAGGTAGTCATACACCTCGGTGATGGTGCCCACGGTCGAGCGCGGGTTGTGCGACGCCGACTTCTGGTCGATGGAAATAGCAGGCGACAAGCCCTCGATCACATCGACGTCGGGCTTGTCCATCTGGCCGAGAAACTGCCGCGCATACGCGCTCAGGCTCTCCACATAGCGGCGCTGGCCTTCGGCGTAGATGGTGTCGAAGGCGAGGCTCGACTTGCCCGAACCCGACAACCCGGTGAGCACGACTAGTCGGTCGCGCGGCAACTCGAGGTTGATGTTCTTCAGGTTGTGCTCGCGCGCTCCCCTGATGATGATCGAGTCGGTCACGGCGTCACCCTAACTAGTCGGCTTTCCTTCGCGAACCTCGCGGCGAAGTTCGCGGATCTCGTCGCGCAACCGAGCAGCCTGCTCGAAGTGCAGGTCGGCGGCGGCTTGGTGCATTTCTTCTTCGAGCGTCTGGATGAGACGCTCCAACTCGCTCGTGCCGAGCGCGCGCAGGTCGCGGATGACCTTGTCGCGCTCACGCGACGCGCGGCGACCCTTGCCGGGATGCGGCGCGGTGTCGTCGGGGCGCAACAGCGAGAGGATGTCGCCCACCGCCTTGCGGATGGTCTTGGGTTCGATGCCGCGCTCTTTGTTGTAGGCGATCTGGCGCTCGCGTCGCGCATTGGTGAGCGAGATCGCTGACTCCATCGCCGCGGTGCGCTGGTCGGCGTACATGATGACCTGGCCGTCGACGTTGCGCGCCGCACGGCCGATCGTTTGAATGAGCGACGTTTCGCTGCGCAGGAAGCCTTCCTTGTCGGCGTCGAGAATGGCGACGAGCGACACCTCGGGCAAGTCCAGACCCTCGCGCAAGAGGTTGATGCCGACCAGCACGTCGAACTCGCCGAGGCGCAGCGCACGCAGGATCTCGATGCGCTCGATGGTGTCGATGTTGGAGTGCAGATATCGCACGCGCAGGCCCTGTTCGAGCAGGTACTCGGTCAAGTCTTCGGCCATCTTCTTGGTGAGCGTGGTGATGAGCACGCGGTCGCCCTTCTCGACGCGCTGGTTGACGTTCACGATGATGTCGTCGATCTGGCTTTTGGTCGGCTTCACGATCACCTCGGGGTCGACGAGGCCGGTCGGCCGCACGATCTGCTCCACCACCTGCGAAGAGTTCTGCTGCTCGAACTTGGCCGGTGTGGCCGACATGAAGATGCACTGGTTCACTCGCTCGAGCGTCTCTTCGAATCGCAGCGGGCGGTTCTCCATGGCGCTCGGCAGGCGGAACCCGTGCTCGACGAGGGTGGTCTTGCGGGCGCGGTCGCCGGCGAACTGCCCGTAGAGCTGCGGCACCGCCACGTGGCTTTCGTCGACGACGAGCAGGTAGTCGTCGGGGAAATAGTCGAGCAGTGTGAACGGCGGCTGACCGGGCGAGCGGCCGTCGATATGCATCGAGTAGTTCTCGATGCCGTTGCAGTAGCCCATCTCTTCGATCATCTCCATGTCGTATCGCGTGCGCATGCCGAGACGCTGCGCTTCGAGCAACTTGCCGTTCTCGTTGAACCACGCCAGGCGCTCGGCGAGTTCGGCCTCGATGCGCTTCATGGCGTCGCGCATGCGTTCTTCGCCCGCCACGTAGTGCGTGGCCGGGAACACGAGTATCTCGGTGGGCGACGACAGCGACTCCCCCGTCACCGGGTCGACCACCGTGATGCGCTCGACGGTGTCGCCGAACATCTCCACGCGCGTCACGGTCTCTTCGTACGCCGGGTGTATCTCGATGGTGTCGCCGCGCACGCGGAAGTTGCCGCGCCCGAGTGCGGTGTCGTTGCGCTCGTACTGCAGGTCGACCAGGCGGCGCAAGATGCTCTGCTGGTCGTAGTCGACGCCTTGGTGCAACTCGAGCAGATGGCCTTTGTATTCGTCGGGGTCGCCCATGCCGTAGATGCAGCTGACCGACGCCACCACGATCACGTCGCGCCGCGTGAGCAATGCTGCTGTGGCCGAGTGGCGCAGCCGGTCGATCTCGTCGTTGATCGATGAGTCCTTCTCGATGTATGTGTCGCTCGACGGAATGTACGCCTCGGGCTGGTAATAGTCGTAATACGACACGAAGTACTCCACGCGATTGTCGGGGAAGAACTCCCGCATCTCTTGCGCGAGCTGGGCGGCCAGGCTCTTGTTGGGCGCCAGGATGAGCGTCGGCCGCTGGACGCGCTCGATGGTCCAGGCGATGGTCGCCGACTTGCCCGAGCCCGTGATGCCAAGGAGCGTCTGGAAGCGTTCGCCGCGCTCGATGCCGTCGGCGAGTTTGGCGATAGCGGTCGGTTGGTCGCCGGCCGGCTGGTACTCCGACACCACTTTGAATGCATGTTTCGCGCGAGTGTCGACCACGCGCCAAGGCTAGGAGTCGGGTGACCTTGCCATCCGACCAGCGGCGGGGCTCGCAGGTGGCAGGGAGCACATCCACCGCCAGGCGGCGGCAATCTCACGCGCGAGATCGAGGCGCGACCCGGAGTTGTCGATGATCCAGTCGGCCGCCGCGCGTCGCTGCGCGCGCGTCGCTTGGCGAGCCACTCGGGCGCGTGCGTCGTGTTCCTCGAGGCCGCGTTGCGTGACGAGCCGTGCGACCGCCACCTCAGGGTCGAGGTCGACCACGAGCACGCCGCACAGGCCGGTGCGCGGATTCTCGACAAGGAGCGGCACGTCGAGTACCACGACTGCGTCGGTGTCGCGCTGCGCGTCGATCCGGGCCATCATCTCGGCTCCGACGGCAGGGTGCACGATGGCGTTCAACTCGGCGACGGCTTCTTTGTCGCCGAACACCCGGGCAGCCAGCCGTGCACGGTCGAGGTGCCCGCTCGGCAGCAAGATTTCTTCGCCGAAACGCTTCACCATCTTTCGCAAGACGGGTTGTCCGGGTTGTTGCAGGCGCCGCACGATGTCGTCGGCGTCGATGATCACCGCGCCGTGCTGAGCGAGTTGCATCGAGACGACGGACTTGCCCGCCCCGATTCCTCCGGTGAGCCCGACGAGAATCATCGCGTCACCGTCGTGTACGAATCAGGCGCCGGACTGTTCCCCGGCCTGGTCCCCGGCTTGATACATGTCGCCCCACGCGGCTTCGCGCGAGGCCTCGTCGGCGCCGACCCAGTTGCCCTGTTCGTCGGCCTTGAACTGGTCGCGGTACTCGGGCGCGAGTTCGCCACCCTCGGCCGCCTGCTTGATCGACAGACTGATGCGGCGACGCGCGAGGTCGAGATCGATGATCTTCACCCACAGCTCTTCGCCGGGCGTGACCACCTGTTCGGGCGCCTCGACGTGGTGCGTCGACATCTCCGAGATGTGCACGAGACCTTCGATGCCGTCGCCGACCTGCACGAACGCGCCGAACGGCACGATCTTGGTGACGCGACCGTAGACGAGTTGGCCGGCGGCGTGACTGGCGGCGAACGTCTGCCACGGGTCGGGCTGCGTGGCCTTCAGCGACAGGCTGATGCGCTCGCGCTCGTTGTCGATTTCGAGCACCTTCACGTCGACTTCGTCGCCGATCTTCACGATGTCGGACGGGTTGTCGACGTGCTTCCACGAGAGTTCTGACACGTGGATGAGACCGTCCATGCCGCCCAAATCGACGAACACGCCGAAGGCGACCACCGACGACACGCGACCCTTGCGCACCTCGCCGACCTTCAGGTTGACGAGGAAGCCGTCGCGGCTCTCGCGCTGGGTGGCTTCGAGCACCGCGCGACGCGACAACACGACGTTGTTGCGGTTGCGGTCGAGCTCGAGGATCTTTGCTTGCACCTTCTGGCCGACGTACGGCGCGAGATCTTTCACGCGGCGCAGCTCCACGAGCGACGCCGGCAAGAAACCGCGCAGGCCGATGTCGACGATGAGGCCGCCCTTCACTTCCTCGATCACAAGACCTTCGACGACGCCGTCTTCGTTCTTCACGCGCTCGACCTCGCCCCAGGCGCGCTCGTACTGCGCGCGCTTCTTGGAGAGCAGCAGGCGTCCTTCTTTGTCTTCGAGCGTGAGCACGAGCGCCTCGATCGAATCGCCGAGTTTCACGACGGTCGCCGGGTCGACGTCTTGGCGGATGGAGAGTTCGCGCGCGAGGATGACGCCCTCGGTCTTGAACCCGATCTCGACCAGCACTTCTTCGCGGGTGATACGCACCACGGTGCCGGTGACGAGCTTGCCTTCCTTGATGTCGCTGTCGTAGTTGGCGAATTCTTCGGCGAACGATGCGTCGCGTTCGGTGATCTTGCGGGGAACGTAGTTGCCGCTCTGGTCGAAGGTGCCCATCGCAGAGGCGGGGCTGAGGGTCGTGTCGGTCATGGATTCTTTCGGTGGATAGGGAGAGTAGGGATGGGACGGTATTCGTCGCCCTCATCGGGCGGACGGGTCAGGCTACCTTTGCCGCCGCCCAACTCGCACCCCACGACGAATTCACCACGAGCGGCACGTCGAGGTTCGCCGCACCGTGCATCGCATCCAAGACCAGTGCCCCGACCGCCTCGCGCTCGGCACGCTCGACCTCCACGATCACTTCGTCGTGCACCTGCAGGACGAGTCGGCTCGCGTACCCGCCCGATTCGAGCCGGGCGTCGATGGCGACCAACGCGATCTTGAAGATGTCGGCGGCGAGCCCTTGGATGCCGGCGTTCATCGCCATGCGCGCAGCAGCGGCGTCGACCATGCGGTTGCCGCCGAAACCCTCGATCTGGCGGCGACGGCCAAAGAGCGTGGTGGTGTAGCCAGACTTGCGCGCTGCGGCGACGGTGTCGTCCATGTATTGCTGCACGCGCGGAAACGCCGCGAAGTAGGCGTCGAGAATCTCTTTTGCCTCGCCCACCTCGATGCCGAGGCGCTGCGAGAGACCGTAGGCCTCCATGCCGTAGGCCAAGCCGTACGACACCATCTTGGCTTTGCCGCGCTGCTCGCTCGTCACGGCATCAATCGCCACGCCGAACACCTGCGCGGCGGTCGCGCGGTGGATGTCGACGCCGTCGTTGAACGCGCGCAAGAGTCCCGGGTCTTGCGCCAAGTGCGCGATGCAGCGCAGTTCGATCTGGTTGTAGTCCGCCACGAGAAACTCGCACCCTGTGCGCGGCACGAACGCTTGGCGGAACACGCGACCTGCATCGGTGCGCACTGGGATGTTGTGCAGGTTCGGCTGGTCGCTCGACAACCGTCCCGTGCGCGCGACCGTCTGGTTGAAACTCGCGTGAATGCGTCCGTCGTCGGCGACGGCGGCGAGCAAGCCCTCGGCGTAAGTGGCGCGCAACTTTTCGGTCTCGCGATACGACAGCAAGGCGTCGATGAACTCGGGCCATTCGTCGCGGATCTTCTCCAGCGTTGCCGCGTCGGTGCTCGGGCTCTTTTTTGATTTCGTGCGCTTGCCGCCCGAGAGACCCTTTTCTTCGTAGAGAATCTTGGCGAGTTGTTGGGTGGAGTTCACGTTGAACTCGCGCCCGGCGAGGCGGTGCAGTTCGGCCACGAGCGCAGTGCTGCGCGCGCGAAGATCGCGCTCGAGCGCGGCGAGTTGCTCGCGGTCGACTCCGATGCCCGCGTGCTCCATCTTGGCCAACACCCGCACGAGCGGAAGTTCGGTGTCGCGATACAGCGTCGCCAGTCCGGCATCGTCGAGCGCGGCGCGCAAGAGGGGTGCCGCCAACACCGCGACCGCGGCGTCGATGCTTGCGTCGTGCAGCGCGGTGTCGCTGGCCGACGCGTCGAAGTTCAATTCGCCGTCGGGCGCGCCTTCCGGTGCGGCCACCAGACGCTTCAGCCAGCGACGCGCGATGCCAGCCGCATCGTACGAACCCGACTCGGCCTCCACCAGATACGCGGCGATCGCCGTGTCAAAACCGAGTCGTGCGATGTCGATGTCGGCGGCCAGCAATCCGCGCATCATGTTGCGCGCGTCGTTGACCACGAAATGTGCGGAGTCGCGCAGCGCGCGCACCAACTTCGCATCGGCGAGCATCGCCGCGGGGATCGCGGTGCACGACACCGCACCAGCGTCGATCCTGGCGCGCGAGGTCACGAGCCCGACGAGCGCGCTGCGGCCCGGTTCGCTCTCCCAGGCGGCGGCGAGCGCCACGGGTATTTCGGCGTCGCTCTGCAGTGCGGCGATTGCGTCGGACGTCGTCGCTGCGTGGGCGATGCTCGTGCGCAACACGTTGTCGGGGGCAGTCGTCGCCGTATTGGCACGCCCCGTGTTCGCGCCAGATTCTTTGCCAGCCCCTTCGCCTGCCGTGCGCGGCGCCGGCTGCGCCGCGGCGAACTTGGCAAAAAACGGTTTCCAGCGCGCACCGATCGCCGAGAACTCGAGACGCGCAAAGACCGCCTGCACGGCAGCAACGTCGGGTGCGGGCGTGAAGCGCGCGCGATCGAGCTCGACCGGCACGTCGGTGGCGAGCCGCATCAGCCGTGCGTTACGCAGCACTCGCTCGCGCGACGCGTGCAACGACTCGCGCAACTTCGGAGTCTGTTCGTCGGCGTGATCGAACACCGCCTCGAGCGAGCCGTAGGCATTGATGAGCTTGGCCGCCGTCTTCTCCCCCACGCCGGGCACGCCTTCCAAGTTGTCGCTCTGATCGCCGCGCAGTGCGGCGTGGTCGGCGTACTGCGCGGGCGTGACCCCCGTGCGGGTCTTGATGCCGGACTCGTCGTAAATGGCGTATTCGGTGACTCCGCGCAAGTTGTAGACCACGCGCACCTGCGGATCGCGCACGAGTTGGTACGAGTCGCGGTCGCCCGTGACGATCAGCAACTCGTCGTCAGCACCGATGTTGGCCGCGATCGTGGCGATGATGTCGTCGCCTTCGTAGCCGGCTGCATCGAGGGTCAGCACGCCCGCCGACGCGAGCAGACCCTTGATCACGTCCATCTGCGAATACAACGTGTCGGGTTGCTTCTCGCGCTGTGCTTTGTATTCGGGGGCGGCTTCGTGACGGAACGTTTTCTCCTTTCGGTCGAACACCACGATGATGCCGTCGGGGTCGTGGTCTTTGACGAGCGTGGCGAACATCGAGCAGAACCCGAAGACGGCGTTGGTGACCTCGCCGTCGACGGTGGCCATCGTGTCGGGCAACGCGAAGAACGCGCGGTAGGCCAACGAGTTGCCGTCGAGGGCCAGCAACTTCATGTAGCGGGTGCGGTCTCGCCCCTCAGCACCGACTCGGCGACCGCGCGCATCGTCGTGCGGCCCGCCATCGCGGACTTCTGGATGAACGAGAATGCGTCGGCTTCTTTCATGCCGTGCGCATCGATCAGCCGACCTTTGGCGCGGTCGAGCAACTTGCGCACCTCGAGGCGCTCGGTGAGTTCGCCCACCTCGGCGGCGAGCGCCTTGGTCTCGGCGTAGCGGGCGGTCGCCAGCTCGATCGCGGGCACCAAGTCTTGTTTCTGGAACGGCTTCACCAGGTATGCGACTGCGCCGGCGTCGCGCGCCTGCTCCACCACTTCGCGCTGGCTGAAGGCGGTGAGCATCAGCACCGCGCAGACTCCCTCGGCGGTGATCTGGCGGGCTGCCTCGATGCCGTCCATGCCGGGCATCTTCACGTCGAGAATCACGAGGTCGGGCCGCAGATTGCGCGCGAGCTCGACGGCCTGGTCGCCGCGTCCGGCCTCGCCTACCACTCGGTAGCCCTCTTCTTCGAGCAGCTCGCGCAAGTCGAGGCGGATGATCGCCTCGTCTTCAGCGATGACGATGGTGGTCACGGCCCGACTCTACGCCTCGTCGCGCGCGAGACGATCGAGCAGTGCGTCTTGCTCGCGCTCCAAGTCGGCGATCGACTGCTCGAGTGCGCGCAGGTGCGCGGTGAGCGCGTTGGCGTGCCCGTGGGCTTCGCGATACTCAGCCTGTGCATACGGCGTCTCGGAGACCATCGCACGAAGTTCGCACTCGTCGGCCTGCTCGCGCAACACGTCGTGCTGTTCGCGTGACAGCCGAAGTTCTTCGCGCAACTCGCGCAATGTGGCGGCGTTGCGCTCGAGCCGGTGGCGCACGAGGCGCTGCGACATACCCGTCGGTAATTGCACGCTCATCGGATTCTTCAGGCTACGACGGTCCCGCCTACCCTCATCATCGGCGCGGCCAGTGGTGTGGCCGTCGGTGGAGTTGTCGCTGCCGTTGGTGCCCGAGGTGGGAGTCGAACCCACACGCCCTTACAGGCAACGGATTTTGAGTCCGTCGCGTCTGCCATTTCGCCACTCGGGCAACGCCGCGAAAACGCTACCGCGCCTGGTCGCCTTCTAGCCTGAACCACAGCGTCTTTCGGCGCACGCAGGAGGTTAGTCCGTTGCTCGCGTTTCTCTTCCCCGGTCAGGGGTCGCAGCGACCCGGCATGGGGCGACCATGGCGCGATCACGAGAGTTGGGAATTGGTCGAGGAGGCTTCCGCCATCAGCGGTCGCGATGTCGGCGCCCTCTTGCTCGACGCCGACGCCGACACGCTGAAGGACACCCGCAACGCCCAGCTCACTACCTTCGTGTCGAGCCTCATGGTGCTCGACGCGGTCGAGCGACTCGGTCTCGAGCCCAGCGTGTGCGCAGGACACAGCCTCGGCGAGTACACGGCCCTCACCGCCAACGGTGCGCTCGGCTTCGATGATGGCGTTCGGCTCGTGCTCGAGCGCGGGGATGCGATGCACGATGCAGGTACGCAATCCCCCGGCGTGATGTCGGCGGTGCTCGGCTTGGATGACGACCATGTGGAAGTCGCGTGCCGGCGCGCCGATGCCGACGTGTGGGTCGCCAACTACAACGCACCCGGGCAAGTGGTGATCGCCGGGTCGTCCGACGGCGTGGCGACCGCCAGCAAGCACGCCAAAGAACTCGGCGCCAAGAAGGTGATGCCATTGCCGGTGTCGGGTGCTTTTCACACGCCGTTCATGGCGGCGGCGCGCGACCGACTGCGCGTGGCAATCGCCGATGCCAAGCCTCGCGACTCTGACGTGCCGATCGTGTCCAACGTCGACGCGCTCTCCCACAGCAAAGGAGCCGAGTGGGCGTCGCTTCTGTCGGCGCAGTTGTGCAGCCCCGTGCGCTGGAAGCACGTGCTCTTGCAGCTCGCCGCGCAAGGCAGCGCCGGTTACGTCGAGCTCGGCCCTGGTGGCGTGCTCACCGGCATGGTGAAGCGCACCGTCGACTCGGCGCGCGCGATCAGCGTGTCCACGCCCGAAGAACTCGACGCGTTGCTCGCCTGGGTGAGCGAAGTGACTCCGGCGCCGGCCGCGCACGAAGGAGAGCATCTCTTCGTCGTCGAGCGTCTCGTGGTGGCGCCTGCTGCGGGAATCTTCACTCCGCTCGCTGGTCTCACCGACGGCGCGCGTATCCACTCGGGTCAGGTCATCGGGTACGTCGGCGAGGTCGAGGTGCGCTCGCTGTTTGACGGAGTGTTGCAGAACTTCATCGCGCACGCCGGCGAGCGCCTGGCGATGCGCGAGCCCGTCGCATGGTTGCGGGCCCAAGCATGACGCGCGCAGACATGTGGATCCAATCATGACGGGCAGCCGCATCACTGGTTGGGGCACGGCCCTGCCGGAGAAGGTGCTGAGCAACGACGACCTCTCGGCGATGATGGACACGACCGACGAATGGATCGTCGAGCGCACCGGCATCAAGCGCCGACACGTGGGCGGCACCACCGCGTCGCTGTCGATCGAGTCGGCGCGCCGCGCGATGGCGATGGCCGGCTGCGACCCGGCGTCGATCGATGGCGTCGTGCTCTCCACCACCACGCCCGACCGCACGGTGCCGGCCACTTCGGCGACGGTGCAAGACGCGCTCGGGCTGCGCTGCGGTGCCTTCGACGTGAACGCCGCGTGCTCGGGCTTCGTGTACGCCTACGTGGTCGCCAACGGCCTGCTCGCGATAGGCGCCAAGCGGCTGCTCGTGATCGGCACCGACACCCTCTCGCGCATCACCGACTGGGCCGACCGTGGTACTGCAATCTTGTTCGCCGACGGCTCGGGTGCCGCCGTCGTCGAAGCCACCAGTGACGCAGACCAGTTGCTCGGTTGGGATCTCGACGCCGACGGCTCGCTTGAGTACCTGCTCTATGCCGAGGTCGGTGGATACATCCACATGGACGGCAAGGAAGTGTTCCGCCGCGCCGTGCGCATCATGGTCGACTCGGCGAACAAGTCGCTCGCCAAGGCCGGGCTCACCACCGCCGACGTCGCCCTGTGCGTGCCGCACCAAGCCAATTTGCGCATCATCGACGCCGCCTGCCGGCAACTTGACATCCCGCTCGACAAGACCGCCATCGTCTTGCACGAGACGGGCAACACGTCGTCGGCGTCGATTCCCCTCGCGCTGTTCGACGCCGCCGACCGCGGACGTCTCCACGACGGCGACATCGTGTTGCTCGTCGGATTCGGCGCCGGCATGACCGCCGCGAGCGCGGTGATCGAATGGAGGAACCCATGAGCCGCGTCGTACTCGTTACCGGTGGCAGTCGCGGCATCGGCCTCGCCACCGCGCAACGATTCGCCGCGCTCGGCGACAAGGTCGCGGTCACCTACAACACCACTGCACCCAGCGGCGATTTCGTGGCAGTGCAGTGCGACGTGACGAAGGCGGCCGATGTCGACCGCGCGTTCGGCGAAGTCGAAGAACGTCTCGGACCCGTGGAGGTGCTCGTGTCGAACGCGGGCATCACCAAAGACGGCCTGCTGCTGCGGATGAAAGAGTCGGATTTCGCCGACGTGATCGACGCCAATCTGACTGGTGCGTACCGCGTGACCAAGCGCGCGGCGCAGCGCATGCTGCGAGCGCGCAAGGGTCGCATCATCCTCGTGTCTTCGGTGGTCGGCCTCCTCGGGCAGGCGGGCCAAGCCAACTACGCCGCGTCGAAAGCGGGTCTCGTCGGTTTCGCGCGTTCGCTCGCCCGCGAACTCGGCAGTCGCAGCATCACGGTGAACGTGGTGGCGCCAGGCCCGGTCGACACCGACATGACGCGCGCGCTCGGCGACGAGAAACTCGCGGCGTTCGCCGCACTCGTGCCGCTGGGGCGAATCGCCACGGTGGACGAAATCGCCGGCGTCATCACGTTTCTCGCATCACCCGAAGCCGCCTACATCACGGGGGCCGTCATCCCCGTCGACGGCGGTCTCGGCATGGGTCACTGACGAAGTAGACTGTCTCGACGAGGAGGCCATTGTGAGCCAAGAACTTTTCGACCGCTTCACCAAGTGCGCGGTCAACATGCTGTCGGTCGACGCCGCCAAGGTGACCCGCGCGGCGCGCTTCAAGGAAGACCTCGAGGCCGACAGCCTCGACTTGGTCGAGTTCGTGATGGAATTGGAGAGCGAATTCGGCGTCGAAGTGCCCGAGCAAGAACTCGAAGGCATCACCACCGTCGGCCAAGCTTTCGATCTCATCGTCGCCAAGACGAAGTAGCGCTCCCTGATGCAGGGGGCCGGCCATCGTGTAGCCGTCACCGGTTACGGCGTCGTTGCCCCGTGCGGCATCGGCAAGCAGGCGTTCTGGAAGGGGCTCCTCGGGCCCGGCGTGACCGGCGCGAAGACGGTGGAACTCGCCGACTGGGATCCGCAGCCCTACTTCGCCAACCCGAAAGAGGCGCGCCGCGCCGACCGCGTCGAGCAGTTCGCGCTCGCCGCCGCCGGCGAGGCATTCCAGCAGTCGGGTGACTTGCCCTACGACCGCGCGCGCATCGGCAGCATCTTCGGCACCGGTATCGGCGGCTTGCGCACGCTCGAAGAACAAGTGATCGTGCGGGTGGAGAAGGGCGAGCGTCGAGTGTCGCCGTTCCTCGTGCCGATGATGATGAGCAACGCCTGCGGTGCGGCGATTTCCATGCGCTACAAACTGCAGGGCCCCGCCGAGACGATCTGCACCGCGTGCGCCGCCGCCACGCACGCCATCGGATACGCCGCGCGGCTGGTCGCCTGGGGTCGGTGCGATGCCGTGGTGACCGGCGGTGCGGAATCAGCCGCCACCATCACGGCGGTCGCCGGGTTCGCCAACATGACCGCACTCTCCACCACCGGGTGCAGCAAGCCGTTCGACGCGACTCGCGACGGTTTCGTGTTCGGCGAGGGCGCGGCAGTGTTCGTACTCGAGCGCTACGACCTCGCCGTGGCGCGCGGTGCCACGATTTTGGCCGAGGTGCTCGGAGCCGCAAGCAACGCCGACGCGCACCACATCACTGCCCCGTCGCCAGGCGGCGTGGGTGCCATCGCCTGCATGCGCGCGGCGCTCGACGACGCTGGGTTGGCGCCAAGCGACATTCGGCAAGTCAACGCACACGGCACTTCAACCCCGCTCAACGACGCCGCAGAATCGCAAGCGGTTGCGTCGCTCTTCGGCTCGCCGACTCCGCCCGTCACCTCCATCAAAGGGGTCACCGGACATCCGCTCGGTGCAGCGGGAGCACTCGAGGCTGCCGCCGTGCTCTTGTCGTTCGAGCACGGACTCATTCCGCCGACGGCGAACACCACCGTGTTGGGGGAAGACATCGCCTGCGACGTGGTCATCGGATCACCGCGCGCCTGGACGCCGGGGCCGACCATCAGCAACAACTTCGGGTTCGGCGGCCACAACGGCTCGGTGATTCTCGCGCCCGCCTCCTGACGCGCGTCGGACGCGGCGTGCGCGTGCGGTGCGGCGCGCTAGCGAATTCGCGCTAGCGGTCGACGAGCACGAACATCAATTCGCACTCACAGGCGAGTTTGCCGTTCACCGTGACGCTGCCGCCCCCTTTGCCGGCGCGCGCGCTCAGGCGTCCGAGTTCGGCGGTAATCACGAGTTCGTCGCCGGGCACGACTTGACGCCGGAAGCGGGCTGCATCGAGCCCGCCAAAGAGCGGCAACTTGCTGTTGCGCGACGGATCGGCGAGCAGCAGCGCGTAGGCGCCGACCTGCGCGATTGCCTCGCACATGAGCACCCCGGGCAGCGTCGGGCGACCCGGAAAGTGCCCGGGGAAGAACCACTCGTCACCGCGCAACTTCCAGCGCCCGACCGCGCGACTGCCGACCACGAGTTCGTCGATCACGTCGACGAAGAGAAACGGGGCGCGGTGTGGCAGCACCGACGACGGTGCCGGATGCGCTGACATTCGCCTATTTGCCGAGCGCTTCGAGCAGGAAGGCTGGCGTGTCCTTCGGCGAGATCTTGTACCAGGCGTGGATGATCTTGCCGTCGCCATCGATGAGGAACGCCGACCGCTCGATGCCCATGTACTCGCGACCGTACATCGACTTCTTCTTCCACACCTTGTACGCCCTGGCGACCGCGTGGCTCTCGTCGGCTAAGAGCGGAAAGCCGAGCTTGTACTTCGTGTCGAACTTGAGTTGCTTGGCCGGTGCATCGGGGCTGATGCCGATGATTGCGGTGCGGCCGATGTCGTCTTTGATCTTGCTCAAGAGGCACGACTGCTGCGTGCAGCCAGGCGTGTCGGCCTTCGGGTAGAAGTACACGAGCACCTTGCGTTTGGCGAATTCTTTCAGGCTGCGCTCTTCGCCGTGCTGGTCGACGAGCGCGATTGCGGGGGCTTTGTCACCAGGCTTGAGCATGCGACCAAGTTAGTGGCGGGACAGTGCCCGCACGCGGGCTCAACTCGGTCGCGCGTCGAGCGCAGCGCGAACTTCGCCGACGAAACGACCAACCTCGTCCACGCCGTCGTCGAGCAAGCGGCGCATGATTGCCGCACCCTGAATCACGCCGTCGGCGACCGCGCAGGCCTCAACTGCTTGCGCCGCGTCAGACACGCCGACACCAACGAGCACCGGCAAGTCGGTGGCTTGCTTCACGCGCGCAGCGATGGTGACCGCGCTCGATGCGAGCGACTCGCGTTCGCCGGTGACGCCAAGCAGACCGACGGCATACACGAAGCCCCGCGAGCGTGCAGCGATGCGCGGCAAGCGGTCTTCTGGCGCGGTGGGTGCGGCGAGCATCACGGTGGCGAGCCCGGCGTTGTCGGCGGCAGCGCACCAATCGGCAGATTCTTCGAGCGGCAGGTCAGGCACGATCACTCCGCTCACGCCCGCGTCGCGCACCTGCGTGGCGAAGCGTTCGTGGCCGGCACGAAAGACGGTGTTGTAGTAGCACATCACGACGAGCGGCACACCGACGTCGAGCTCGCTGATGCCGCGCACGACGCTGGCGAGCGTTGCACCGCGGTGCAGCGCGAGGCTCGAGGCGCGTTGGATGACGGGGCCGTCCATCACCGGGTCAGAAAACGGAATGCCGATCTCCACCGCGTCGGCGCCGTTGGCCACCGCCGCACGCACCGCGTCTTGCCAGTGTTCGACTCCCCCGGTCACGTACGGCACGAGTATCTTGCGGCCGCGCTCGCGCACAGCGCGCAGGTGCGATTCGAGTGGCGACGCGCTCGTCATCGGCCGGATGCGCCGAGCGACGGGCCGAGAATCTGCATCATCTGCGCCACGTCTTTGTCGCCGCGACCTGAGAGGTTCATGAGCACGGTCTTGCCCTGCATGCGCGGCGCCTCGCGCGCGATCCAGGCGACCACGTGGGCGCATTCAAGAGCAGGAATGATCCCCTCGCTGCGCGACATCAACTGGAAACCTTCGATCACTTCGGCATCGGTGACGCTCGGATATTCCGCGCGACCAATCGACGCGAGATACGAATGCTCGGGCCCGACACCCGGATAGTCGAGTCCTGCCGAGATGGAGTGCGCTTCTTGCACCTGGCCGTCTTCGTCTTGCAGCAAGAAACTTTTCATGCCGTGCACTACGCCGGGGATGCCGCGTCCCACTGCTGCCCCGCCCGCCGGCTCGACACCGACGAGGCGCGCTTGCGTATCGACGAAACCGCTGAAGATGCCGATGGCATTGCTGCCACCGCCGACGCACGCAGTGACCACGTCGGGGTCGCGCCCGGTGAGTTCGCGCACCTGCGCGCGCGCCTCGTCGCCGATCACGCTCTGGAACTGGCGCACCATGAACGGATACGGGTGCGGGCCCATCACCGAGCCGATGCAGTAATACGAGTGCTCGACGCTCGCCACCCAATCGCGCATCGCTTCGTTGACGGCGTCCTTCAGCGTGCGGCTGCCCGATTGCGCCGCCTCAACTTCCGCGCCGAGCAGCCGCATGCGGAACACGTTGAGCGCCTGGCGCTCGACGTCGACTGCACCCATGTACACCTTGCAGGTGAGTCCGAGCAGCGCCGCAGCCGTCGCCGACGCGACGCCATGCTGGCCGGCTCCCGTCTCGGCGATGAAACGCTTCTTGCCCATGCGCTTGGCGAGGAGCGCCTGGCCGAGTACGTTGTTGATCTTGTGCGAGCCGGTGTGGTTCAAATCTTCTCGTTTCAGAATGAGCCGGATGCCGAGTTGCTTCGACAGGTTGTGGCACTCGGTGAGAATCGACGGCCGACCCGCGTATTCGCGCTGCAGCCGCGAGAGTTCGCCGCGGAAGCTCGAATCGTTCCACGCCTCGTGGAATGCGCGCTCGAGTTCTTGGCACGCGGGCACCAGCGTCTCGGGCACGAATTGCCCGCCGAAGTCGCCGAAGCGCCCGGCAGAAGTCGGTGCGGCGAGACCGCTCATTTGTTAGAGGCTACGAGCGCACGCTCGGTAGCGCACCACGGTGATGGTCAGTCGTGTCGCTCTTCCAACGAATCGAACGCCTGCAGTGCGTTTTGCACGAAGCGGCGCACCTTGGTGGCGTCTTTGCGTCCGGGTTCGCGCTCGACACCGCTCGATACGTCGACGCCGTATGGCCTCGTCTGCGCGATGGCATCGGCCACGTTGTCGGGGGTGAGCCCGCCCGACACCACGCAGCGCACGCCCTTTGGTACCTCGGACAGTAGCGACCAGTCGTAGGTTTCCCCCGAGCCCGGGTTCGCCGCGTCGAACAAGATGAGATCGGTGCGGTAGCGGTCGCACTGTTGGGCGTCGCGCGAGCCGGCGACGACGGCCTTCATCACCCAGCCGAACTCGCCGGTCACGGTGTCGACTTCCGACACGGTCTCGCGTCCGTGCATCTGCACACCGCGCAGGCCGGTTTCGCGCATGATGCGCGAGATGCTCTTTGTGTCGTGGTCACGGAAGACCCCCACGGTGATGACGCCCGGCGGCAGGCGCTTCACGATGTCGGCGCAGCGACCGACCGATATCTGGCGTTTCGACGGCGCGAACACGAAACCGATGGCGCTCGCCCCCATTGCCACGCTGAGCAGCGCGTCTTCTTCGTTGGTGATGCCGCAAATCTTGACGAACATCGTGATTATGACGGTAGTGCGACCCGCAATTCGCTCAGCGCTTTCGCGCGGTCTGTCGCGCGAACGAGGTGCTCGCCGACCAGCACCGCGCGGTATCCGGCCTGTGCGCACCGTCGGGCGTCGTCGGCGCTCGTGATGCCCGACTCGGCGACGGCGACGACGCCGGCGGGCATGAGACCCCCGAGCCGCTCGGCGCGCTGCGTGTCGACGGCAAAGCTGCGCAGGTCGCGCTGGTTGACGCCCACAAGCGTCGCGCCGGCAGCAAGTGCGCGACCCAGTTCTGTCTCGTCGTGCACCTCGACGAGCGCGGCCAGTCGCATCTCGGCGGCGACCTCCATGAATCGGCGCATCTCGTGGTCGCCCAGTGCCGCGACGATGAGCAGCACCGCGTCGGCGCCCATCAACCGCGCGTCGAGCACGTCGCGTTCGTCGACGGTGAAGTCCTTGCGCAGAATCGGCACGCCGGCGCTGCGGGCCGCTGCAAGGTCGGCGGGTGCGCCGCCGAAGTGCGGGGTGTCGGTGAGCACCGACACGCAGGCGGCTCCGCCCCTTGCGTACTCTTCGGCGAGCGCGCCGGCGTCGAGGTCGATGGCGATGTCGCCCTTTGACGGCGAGCGACGCTTCACTTCGGCGATCACCGCGAGACCTGGGGCGCGCCGCAGCGCGTCGACGAAGCGGTCGCTCTCACGGGGCACGCTGCGCAGCGCGTCGCGTCGCAGCACCGCCGGATCGCGGTCGTCGCTCGCCGCGCGACGCCGGTGCCAGGCGACGATGTCGTCGAGGTAGGTGGCGCCGCTCGTCACGCCAGCGTCAAAAGCCGAGTCGGTCGGAGAAGTACGCGAGCAGCGACTCGATCTTCACGCGGTCTTGCGCCGTCGTGTCGCGGTCGCGCACGGTGACGCTCGCGTCGTTCAGCGAATCGAAGTCGATGGTCACGCAGCACGGCGTGCCGATCTCGTCTTGGCGTCGGTAACGCCGGCCGATGGCCTGCGTCTCGTCGAAGTCGCACATGTAGCGCGACGAGAGCATGCCGAACACTTGTTGCGCCAGCGGCGTGAGCGTGTCTTTCTTCGACAGCGGCAAGACGGCGATCTGGTACGGCGCGATGCGTGGATGCAGGCGCAGCACCGTGCGTGGCTCGTCGTTCACGACGTCTTCGTCGTACGCAGCCAAGAGGAACGCCGCCATCACGCGGTTGACGCCCGCCGCTGGCTCGACCACGTAGGGCACGTAGCGCTCGTTGGTGGCCGAATCGAAATAATCGAGACGCTGACCCGAGTGCTTGGCGTGCTGCGTGAGGTCGTAGTCGGTGCGCTGCGCGATGCCCTCGAGTTCGCCCCATCCCCACGGAAAGAGGAACTCGATGTCGCAGGTGCCCGCCGAGTAGTGCGAGAGTTCGTTATTCTCGTGCTCGCGCAGGCGCAGCATGTCGCGCGGCACGCCGTGCGACACGTACCACTCGAGGCGCTGCGTCTTCCAATAGTCGTACCACTGTGGGCTCTCGGCGGGCGGCACGAAGAACTCGAGTTCCATCTGTTCGAACTCGCGCGTGCGGAAGATGAAGTTGCCGGGCGTGATCTCGTTGCGGAAACTCTTGCCGACTTGAGCGATGCCGAACGGCGGCTTCTTGCGGCTGGTGGCCAGCACGCTGGCGAAGTTGACGAACATGCCCTGGGCGGTCTCTGGTCGCAGGTAGACCTCGGTGCCCGAGCCCTCGACCGGGCCGGCGTGCGTCTTGAACATGAGGTTGAAGGCGCGGGCGTCGGTGAACGAGCAGCCCTTCATTTTTTGCGGGCAGTCGCGCGACTCCAGCTGGTCTTCCCGGAAGCGCCGCTTGCAGGTGGTGCAGTCCACCAGTGGGTCGCTGAAGTTGGCGAGGTGGCCGCTGGCCTCGAAAGTCTGCGGCGGGTTGAGAATTGCCGAGTCGATGAGCACCACGTCGTTGCGCTGCTGCACGACCGCGCGAATCCACGCCTCTTTCACGTTGCGCAGCATGAGGGCGCCGAGCGGGCCGTAGTCGTACGACGAGCGGAAGCCGCCGTAGATCTCGGCGCTCGGAAACACAAACCCGCGCCGCTTGGCGAGGTTGACGATTTGCTCCATGTCTTTCGCTGGCATTCGCTTCACGCTACCTTTCGCATCTCTACCCGATTCGCGGTGCTTCGAACAACGACGACGATCTGATGCGGCGTTCAAGGTGGTGTTCGGTCGCCGTGCGCGCATACGCCACTACTTCGGCGATGGTCCGCTCCGCCAAGTCGTCTTGCACGAGCACGCCCGCCACTCGTCCCGCGAGAATCTGGCGCACGATGCTGATAGCTGCTTCACTCGTGATTCCGGCACGACGATGGGTCTGGCACAGCGCGCCACCTGCCGCCACGTCGAGACTGCAGAGTTGGTCGGAGACTCCGCACACCACGCACCGGTCCACGCACGGCCCGACACCTCCCGTGGCCAAGAGGCGCAGCTGCAGAGCCGGCAGCACGAGTGCCGAATACTTCGTGTTCAACTGACGCAGCGCGCCGACCAGCATCCGATACAGCTCGGGCGTCGGCTCGCGGTCGTGCGACAGTTGCTCGACCACCTCGCACATCGCCAGACCGTCGGTCGTGCTCTCCAAGCAGCCACGCGTGCGGTTGGCCGTCTCCACGAGTTCCACTTGGTTCACGATGTCGAGGTCGCGACCGCGGTAGAGCTGCAGTTGCACGTGGCTCATCGGCTCGAGTCGCGAACCGAATCGCGAACCAGGTTTGCGCACGCCCTTGGCGACTGCGCGCACCTTGCCCGACTCTTGCGTGATGAACGTGACGATTCGGTCGGTCTCGCCGAGTTTGTGCGTGCGCAGCACCACGCCGACATCGCGGTAGAGCGGCATCAGGAATCCACTCCGCCGAACCGACGGTCGCGCCGTGCAAAGTCGTCGATCGCCATCTCGAGGTGCTCGGCGTCGAGGTCGTGCCAGGCGGTGTCCAAAAAAACGATCTCGGCGTACGCGAGTTCCCATACGAGCGAAACAGGCATCTTGGTCGGTGGACCGAGCACCACGACGAGGTCGGGTTCGTCGGGGGCCGGCGCACAAATCGCCGCCGCAAGGCGCTCTTCGTTCACCCCATCGGTCGCGCGACCCGACGCGGGTTCTCCCCCCGCGGTGCGCTTTGTCGCATCAACGATGCGTTGGCGTCCGTCCGCGCAGCAGTCGACGATCACGGTCACTCCGTCGTCGCCGAGCACCACCACCCGATCGGCATAGCGCACACCGCCGCACTCGGCCACGAGCATCTCGCGGATTCGGCCCGACTGCTCGATGGTACCGGGCGCGCTCGGCACGACGGTCGCCCAGTCTGCGTCACCGCTGCGTGCAGCGCGAGCGACGAGCGAGAGTCGCTCGCGCCACTGCGCCGGCGAAGTGGCCGCCCATTCGCCCACGGTGCCGGCACACAGCAGCACATGGGACAGATTGGACGACGCAGCCACTGCTACATCCTCGCACTAGCAAGTAGTTTCGGATGCGCACCATGACCGACTCCACCGCACCGCGTCGCGGGCCGCACGTCGCGTGCATCATGGACGGCAACGGCAGGTGGGCCAAGCGCCGCGGTCTGCCGCGCACCGCTGGTCACACCGCAGGCGAAGAAGCCCTCGCCGGGGTGGTGCGGGCCGCGGCGGCGCGCGGGGTCGGCTATCTCACGGTGTTCGGCTTCAGCACCGAGAACTGGGTGCGTCCGCCGGCCGAGGTGCGCCACATCCTCGCCCTGCACCGCAAATTGTTCGGGCGTATCGAAGAACTGAACGAAAACAACGTGCGCGTCAACTGGATCGGTCGCCCGTTCGACGAGCCAGGGGCGCGCACGCCGCGCAACGTGCAGAAAGCCATCCGCCAGGCGATCGAAGATACCAAGTTGAACACGGGCATGGTGCTCACGGTCGCGTTCGACTACGGCAGCCGCGCCGAGATTGCCCGCGCCGCGCGACTGGCGGCACGCGACGCGAAGCCCACCATGCAAAGCATCGAGTCGCATCTCTACGACTCCTCGCTTCCGCCTGTCGACGTGCTGGTGCGCACCTCGGGCGAGACTCGCATCTCCAACTTCATGCTCTGGCAAGCCGCGCACGCCCGCGTCTATTTCACCGACGTGGCGTGGCCCGACTTCGGCGCGCGCCAGCTCGACGAGGCGCTGGCGTTGCTCGTCGCCTCGCGCGCATGACGCCCGCCGCCCGCCGCGCCACCGACCTGCTCGAGCGGGTGCTCGCCGTGCTTGAGCGAGCCGAGCAGCGCGACGGGCAAGCCGACATGGTGGCGCATGTCGCCGACGCGATCGAGAGCGCCGAGCCGCTCGTCATTCAGGCGGGCACCGGCACCGGCAAGACGCTCGGCTACCTGGTGCCGCTGTTGGCGGCCGGGCAGACCGCGGTGATCGCCACCTACACCAAGGCGCTGCAAGACCAGTTGGCGAGCGTCGACTTGCCGCTCTTGCAACGCGCGTTTGCCGACGACGCCGATCTCGCCTTCGAATGGGCCGTCTTGAAGGGACGCAACAACTACCTGTGCCGCCAACGCATCAACGACCTCGAAACTGGGGCTGACCAGCTCGACGTCGGCGACGCCTCGCAGCGCGTGGCCAAAGAGGTGAAGAAGCTCGTTGCATGGTGCGACAAGACCGACACCGGCGAGATTTCTGACGTGCCGTTCGGTGTTTCCGACTCGGCGTGGTCCAAAGTGAGCATCGGCAGCGACGAGTGCCCGGGCGCGGGCAAGTGCAAGTTCGGCGACACCTGCTTCACCGAGATCGCGCGGGAGCGCGCCGGTGCAGCGAACGTGATCGTGGTGAACTTCACGCTCTACGGACTCGACCTGCAGCAAAACCGCGAGTTCCTCCCCGCGCACGATGTGGTGGTCTTCGACGAGGTGCACGAACTCGAAGACGTGATCAGCGACACCGCGTCGGTGGTGTTGACCCCGCGCGTCGTTGCCGGCGCTGCAGAGACCGCGCGCAAGGCGGCGCGGTCGCAAAAGACGGTGAATGCAATGACGAAAACTGCCAAGATGTTCGACGAGGTGCTCGCCCAGCACACCGACAAACGTTTTGCCAACTCGCTGCCCGACGACCTGCGCGACGTTATCGCGCAGTTGGCGACACACGCCAAGAAGATCGCGAATGAACTGCGCGAAATCACCGACGAGACCCCCGAGGTGCTGCGTGCCCAGTCGGTGATCGGGCGAATCGAGAGCGATCTCGCACAGTTGTCGTCGTGGTCAAAGAACACGGTCGCGTTCGTCACCGCACCGCGCGGGGCGCACCGCCTCACAGCGGCACCGAAGCGCGTCGACGGCACGCTCACCCCGGTGTGGAGCGACACCACGGCAATCTTGACGAGCGCCACTATCCCCGGCGGTCTCCCCCAGCGGCTCGGGCTCGCGGTCACCGACGAAGACATCGTGCGCGTCGCGAGCCCCTTCGACTATCGAGCCAACTCGCTCTTGTACCTCGCGGGCGACCTGCCCGCGCCGAATACCGACCGGCGCAACGAGGCCGTCAACGAGCGCATCCGCGCGCTCATCGAGATGTCAGGTGGCTCGGCGCTCGTGCTCTTCACGGCGTGGGGCACGCTGCGCCAATCGGTCGACGCGTTGCGCGGCGAACTCGGCGAGCACATCACCATCTATTCGCAGGACGACATGCCAAAAAAGGCGTTGCTCAATGCGTTCCGTGACGACACCACGTCGTGCCTGTTCGCGACTCGCGGGTTCTTTCAGGGCGTCGACGTGCCGGGCGACGCGCTGCGCCTCGTGATCATCGACAAGGTGCCGTTCCCGCAGGTCGGCGATCCGCTGCTCGAGGCGCGCCGCGAAGACGCCGGCACCACTGCGTTCATGAGCATCGACGTGCCGATCGCCGCGGCCGCGCTCGCCCAGGCCGCAGGCCGACTGATCCGCACCGCCACCGACCACGGCGTGGTCGCGGTGCTCGATCCGCGGCTCGCGACGAAGGGCTACAAGGAGGCGGTGTTGTCGGGTGTGTCGCACATGCCCGAAACTTCGTCGCTGCGCGATGTGGAGCGGTTCTTCGACAAGCGCCGCTAACTTTGCTTCAGAGCGTGCTGCGCAACGCGCCGACTCATGCGCCGGGATGGAAGCGATAGCCGAGCCCGCGCGCCGTCGTGATGTACTTCGGCTCGTTGGGCGTGTCTTCGATCTTCACCCGCAGACGTCGGATGTGCGCGTCAACGAGCCGACTGTCGCCGAGATACTCGTATCCCCACACGCGCTCGAGCAGTTGGTCGCGGCTCAGCACCATCTCGGGATGGTCGGCGAACTCGATGAGCAGTCGCAACTCGGTCTTGGTGAGCGGCACTTCGACTCCGGCTTTCGTGACGATTCCTGCCGAGCGGCGCAACTCCACGTCGCCGAACCGCGTCACATCGGGCGCGCGGCCTGACACTTCGCGCACCAGTCGGCGCAGCGCGGCGCGGATGCGCGCGGCGAGTTCCTTCACGTTCACTGGCTTGGTCACGTAGTCGTCGGCACCGGCTTCGAGCCCTGCGACGAGGTCGTGCGTGTCGGTCTGTGCCGTCACGATGATGATCGGCACGTTGCTCGCCTGGCGAATCTCGCGGCACACGTCGAAGCCCGACAAGTCGGGAAGTCGCAAGTCGAGCAGCACGAGATCGGGCGACTCGCTGTTGGCCATCGACAAGCCGAGCCGGCCGTTGGGTGCTTGCAAGATGTCGTAGCCCTCGTCTTCGAGCGCGAGCCCGAGCGCCGCGCGGATGCCAGGGTCGTCTTCGACGAGCAGGATCTGTGGCACGGCCAGCATTCTGCCAGCCCGCGCGCTTTGCCGGCGCGGGCGCTTTGCCAGCCCACGCGCTTTGCCGTCCTTGGCGAAATCGTTACACAAAACGCACAGTTCCGCAGGCGTGCCGACACATGGCGGGGCAACGATTGTCGTGCGAGCCGGCGGCGGTCATGCTCCCCCTTGACCCCGCCGGCTCGTCTCTGCGCCATGCTTTAGGGGTGCCCGCCATAGATGAAGTGCCCCCGCTGCGGCTGCGTATGCGTGCGCTGCGACCGGGGCTGCGGGCGCGAATCGTCGTGTATTTCTCGCTCGCCACATTCATCGGCACGTTGATTCTGAGCGTCATCACCTTCGCGGCGACTCGCAACTACCTCATCGACAAGGCCACGTCGTCGGCGCGCGACCAGGCGATTGCCAACGCCCAACTGGTTCGCACGCTGGTGGGTGCCTCGCGCATCGACGCTGGTGAAGTGGTCACCGACTTGCGCACGCAACCCGGCGGGTTCGCGGTGCTGCATCTCGGCAGCGAAGATTTGTTCTACGCACAGGCTCCGCTGCGCTTCACGCAAAGCAACCTTCCGGCGCAGTTCGTGCGCGATGCGCTCGGCGGGCGTAGCGGCGTGCAGCGCGTCGACTTCCGCGGCCGGCCCTACGAGGCGGTCGCAGTCGACATTCCGGCCATCGACGCAACATACTTCGAGATCTTCCCGATCGACGACGTGGCAGACACGCTCGGAACCATCAGATCCACCCTCGTCATTGCGGTGATCGCCGTGACCGCCGTGGCGGGCGTGCTCGGATTTCTCTTCAGCGGCAACGTGCTCGTGCCGCTGCGGCGCGTCACCGAGGCCGCGGCCACTATCGCCGGCGGCTCGCTCGCCACGCGCCTGTCGCCCGAGAGCGACCCCGACTTGCAGCAGCTCGTCGTGTCGTTCAACGACATGGCAGACGCCGTGCAAGAACGCATCGAGCGAGAAGAGCGTTTCGCTTCCGACGTGAGCCACGAGTTGCGCTCGCCCATCACGTCGCTCGGCGCCGCCGTTGAGGTGCTGCGGGCGAGGTCGGACGAGCTTTCTGATCGCAACCGCCAGGCGCTCGACATCATCGCGCAGCAAGTGCGCCGATTCGACCGCACCGTGCTCGACCTGCTCGAGTTGAGCCGCCTCGATGCGCGCGCCGGCCAAGACAACAGCGAAGAGATGCGCCTCGGCCCGCTCGTCGAGCGCATCGCCACGCGCCACGGCTATGGCGACGTTCTGGTGGTGTCTGACCTCGGCGACGACGACGTGGTGAACGTCGACCGCCGACGCATCGAGCGGATACTGCTGAACCTACTCGACAACGCTCGCGACCACGCAGGCGGTGCCTCGGAGATCTTGCTCAGTAGCATCGCCGACCATTTGCTCCTCATCGTCGACGACAACGGCCCGGGCGTCGGCGTCAGCGAGCGTCTGCGCATCTTCGAACGCTTCGCCCGCGGAACGGCGTCGCGCAACAGCGTGGGTAGCGGGCTGGGCCTCGCCATCGTCGCCGAACACGCGCGCGCCATCGGCGGCCGCGCATACGTCGACACATCACCGAGCGGTGGAGCGCGTTTCGTGGTCGAGATCCCTCGCGGAGAATCCGAGTGAGCGAACGATCGAGCAACGTTCGACACCGCGCGCCGCGACGCTTCGGCATGTTTGCGGTCGTTGGCGCGCTTACAACGTTGGGCATAACCGTGATCGGTGCGTGCGGAGTGCCGGAGGAAGGGCGATTCGTCGCCATCAAATCGAGCGAAGTTCCCGAGGCGCTCTATGTGACGACCACGACGAGCGCACCGACCACGACGACGACCACGCCCGAACCTGCCGCGACCACGACCACCGTGGCCGAGGTGCTCTACGACTCCGTCGAGTTGTATTTCGTGAGCGCCAACCGCGTGGTGCGCTCGGAACGCCGCATCGTGAGCCCCGCGACTCCCACCCAGGTGCTCGACACGCTCTTGACCGGATTGGAGGACGACGCACAGAGCGCCGGACTGCGCAGCGCCTTGCCGCGCGGGCTCACCGCCACCATCGACGTGCGCCGCGGCGTGGCGCGCATCGCCTCCACCGCGCCGTTTCTCTCCGAGTTGGAGCCGCAAGACCAGCGTCTCGCCATCGCACAGTTGGTGCTCACGCTCACGCGGCGCCCCGGCATCGGCCAGGTAATTTTTAGCGTCGACGGTGTCGACATCCAGGTGCCGCGCGGCGGCGGTGACCTCACCGCGCCGGGTGCGGCGGTCACGTACGACGACTACCTCGCGGTGCTCTCCACACGCGATTAGTAGCCGCGACTAGTAGCCAAGTCGTTCGATGCGGTCGGCACGCTGTTGCCAGTCTTCCTCGACGACCACGTGCAGCTCGAGATAGGCGCCGGGGGCCAGTTGCTTGCGCACGGCAATGCCGACGTCTTTCAGCACCGCGCCGCCTTTGCCGATCACCATCCCTTTTTGGCTCTCGCGTTCCACAACGATCTCGCAGCGCACCCGCGGCCACTCGTACTCGGTCACGCGCGTCGCGATGGAATACGGCAGCTCGTCTTGCATGCGCGCCAGCAACTGCTCGCGCACGAGGTCGGCGACCCACGCGGTGTCGGGGGTTTCGCGCACGAACTCTGGCGGAAACATCGCTTCACCCTCCGGCAAGTTGGCCGCGAGCCAACCGAGCAGCACGTCGATGCCTTCGCCGGTCTTGGCCGACACCGGAAAGTATGCGAGTGCGTCGAGTTCGCCGACTGCGGCGAGTTGCTTGGCCACCTTCGCCTTGCCAGTGGCGTCGATCTTGTTCACCACCACGATGCTGCGCTTGATGTCGATGCGCTCGGCGACGAACTGATCACCGCGGCCGAAGGTCATGCTGGCGTCAATGACGAGCGCGGTCAAGTCGACCTCGCGCGAACTCTCGAGCGCCGTCGCGTTCACGCGCCGACCGAGCTCAGTCACGGGTTTGTGGATGCCGGGCGTGTCGACGAACACGATCTGGGCATCGTCGCGGTGCACCACTGCACGGATGCGCGTGCGCGTGGTCTGCGGCTTGTCCGACACGATGGTCACCTTGCGACCGCACGCCGCGTTGATGATGCTCGACTTGCCCACGTTCGGCCGCCCCACCAGGCTCACGAATCCGCAGCGCATCGTCGTATGCACGCTAACGATGGAGGGACTGCGCGACTTTCTGCGCCGTCATCTGTAAGACTGCGACGGTGCCTGAACGACGCAAGTGGCTCGACCGCATGGCACCACAAACGCTGCAAATCGCCTCGTGGTTGTTGTACATCAACGGCTTCTTCCAACTGGTCGAGCTCATCGACGGCGGCGGGCCGCTCACGTACTTCCGCAACGCCTACGCTTGGGGCTTTTTCTTCGGGCTGGGCGTCGTCGCGCTGCACCCCGCCGGCGCCTACCTCATGGCCAACGAGCGCAAGTTGGGCTGGCGACTCGCAGTGGCGGCGGCTGCCTCGCCCTTCGCCTTGACCTTCTTCGTCTATTCGCAGATCGACGCCCCTTGGCGATACAGGCTCTTTGGCGCGAGTTTCTTGTCGTTTGCCTTCGACACCGCCCTGCTCGCCTTGCTGTTGCACAACCAAAGCCGCGAGCACCAGCGAATCTGGTATCACTAGGTCATGCCAAAAACCATCATGAAGGGCGCCGACGGCGTGAAGGCGCACGTCGGTCAGCACCTCGGATACAGCGACTACCTCACCGTCACGCAGGAGATGGTCAACACCTTTGCCGACGCGACCGGCGACCACCAATGGATTCACGTCGACGTGGAGAAGGCAAAGAAGGGCCCGTTCGGCGCGCCGATCGCCCACGGGTATCTCACGCTGTCGCTCGGGCCTTCGCTGCTCCCGCAGATCTACGGAATCGAGGGTGCCGTGATGGGCGTGAACTACGGCGCCAACCGAATCCGTTTCATGTCGCCGGTGCCGGTCGGCTCACGGTTGCGCGTCGGCGCGAAATTGCTCGGCGTCGACGACATCGCGGGAGGGATACAGACGACGCTCGAGGCCACATTCGAAACCGAGGGCGCCAAGAAACCCAGTTGCGTGGCTGAACTCGTGTTCCGCACCTATTTCGGTTGATGGTGGCGACCCGCGGCTAGCCCGCGACTTGTCCGCAGATGTTCGCGGCAAACCCGCGGACGCTTCGCAACTCTCGTGTCAGCGGAATTGCTTGGCGATGCCCGCGAACAAGTCCAGTGTGGTCGTCTCGGGATAGTCGGAACACCACGGCACGAACCCCACGCAGCCGAGTTTCAGGTACGCCGCGATCTTCTCGCTCACCTGCTCGGGCGTGCCCACGAGTGACGCCGCCTGCCACTGTTCGAACGGGGCGCCCCACAGGCTGCGCGACCCGGCCGCTTTGATTTCGCGCTCGGTGTCGCGCACGAAGATCTCCGGCGACCACGTCAGTCTGATTTCATCAAAATCGCGTCCGACCGACTTACAGTGGTCCGCGAGAATCTGCTTCTTGCGCTTGAAGTCGTCGATCGTCCCGCCGAAGTTCGCGTAGTCGGCATGCCGCGCCACCACGCGCAACGTGAGCTGTTCGCCTCCCCCGCCGATCCAAATCGGCGGACGCGGCTTCTGCACCGGCTTGGGGTCGCAGTTCCCGCGGTCGAGCGTGTAGTAGGTGCCGTGATACGTGGTCTCTTTCTCCGACCACATCGACTTCACGATCTCGACGCACTCGCGCAGCATCGCGATGCGCTCCTTGGGCACCGGGAACGGATATCCGTAGCCGCGGCATTCGTTCTCGTACCAGCCCGCACCGATGCCCCAGTCGAGGCGACCGCCGCTGATCACGTCGACCGTCGAGGTGATCTTGGCGAGCAACGCCGGCGGTCGGTAGAGGTTGCAGCCCACCATCTGGCCGAGACGAATCCTGCTCGTGCGTTGACTGATGGCCGCGATGGTTGTCCAGCATTCGAACACGGCTTCGTGCGCCGGCTTGGGCACGTTGTGGAAGTGGTCGTACACCCAGATCGAGTCGAGGCCCAGATGCTCGGCGCGCACCGCGATCTCCACGGCTTTCGCCCATTTCGCTTGGTCGTCGGAGATCGAAGACAGTTCCATCTTCCAACCCTGGGGCATGAACACCCCGAATATCGGCGCCGTCATCTGGCGTCTCCTTCGTCGTGCAGTCGATTCACAGCGGGAGGTCGCCTGTCGCCGACTTCGTCGTGCCGTGGTCTTTGTAGGCCGCGATCGTTCGTTGTGCGATGCGCATCTGGTGAATCTCGTCGGCGCCGTCAGCGAAGCGGCTCCAGCGTGCCTGTTGCAACATGTGTGCAAGCGGCGTGTCGGTGGAATAGCCGAGCGCACCGTGCACCTGGATGGCCCGGTCGATGATCTGCCAGAGACTGTTGGCGACGAAGTGCTTGGCCATCGACACCTCCGAAGTGAACGGCAAGCCCTTCTCGATCTTGAACGCTGCGTGCAGCACCATCAACTTGCACTGGTACAACTCCATCGCCGAGTCGGCGATCAACCACTGGATGCCTTGCTTCTCCGCGAGTAGTGAGCCGTGCGAGAAGCGCTTCAGCGAACGATCGACCATCATGTCGAGCGCCGTCTCTGCTTGGCCGATCCAGCGCATGCAGTGCGCGAGTCGCGCCGGACCGAGCCGGTATTGACCGAGCAGGTGGCCCTGCCCGCGGCCGCCGAGCATCTGGCGCGAGTGCACGCGCAGATTTTTGATCTCGATTTCGCAGTGGTTGTGGCCGCCCGCCATCGTCTCCACATCGCGCACGATGTTGAAACCTTCGCTCGGGATGTCGACGATGAAGCACGAGTTCCCCGCCTGCGGAATCTCCGGGTCGTCTTCGGTGCGTGCCACGAGTAGCGCGAACTGCGCGCCGCGTGCCCCGGAGATGAACCACTTGTGTCCGTTGATCACCCACTCGTCGCCGTCTTGGTACGCGTGGGTGCGGATGAGCGTGGGGTCGCTGCCTGCCACTTCGGGTTCGGTCATCGCAAAGCACGAGCGTGCGGTGCCTTCGCACAACGGGCGCAGGTACTTCTCTTTCTGCTCGGGCGTTGCCCAGTGCAGCAGCGTGTGCTGGTTGCCTTCGTCGGGCGCCTGCGCGTTCAAGACGAACGGACCGATTCCGACCTTGGCTGCCTCCGCCGACACTGCCGCCATCGCGGTCGGACCCAACCCCATGCCGCCCCACTCGGCAGGCATGTGCGGAAGCCACAACTTCTCCTCGTTGCGCGCCTTGCCGCGCAGTTCGACGATCGCCTTCACCACCTCTTTGCGGTCGTCTTGGTCGACCGATTCCCAGCGCGGCCGCACCGACTCGTCCATGAACCGCCGCACCCGCAGGCGCACATCTTCCACCTCGGGCGGGAACGTGAAGTCGATCATGTGACCAGTGTGCCTCACCGCGGCAGCGAACGCCGAAGCGAGCCGACCCTAGCCTTGCCGTGATGAGCCGCGCGCCGCGCAGTTGGGACACCGAATCGCTGCCGACCGGCGACCGCAAGGCGAAGGCGGTGCGCCAGATGTTCGACGCCATCGCCCCGCGCTACGACCTGGTGAATCGCATCATGACCTTCCGCCTCGACGTACGTTGGCGGCGACGCACCGTCGGCGCACTGCGCCTCGACAAGGGTGCGCGGGTGCTCGACTTGGCGAGCGGCACGGGCGACTTCTGCCGCGAACTCGAGCGCCAGGGATATTCACCGCTGTCGTTCGACTTCTCCTACGGCATGCTCGCCGCCGACACGAGCCGCGCACCGCGCGCCCAAGCCGACGCGTTGGTCTTGCCGGTCAGACCAGGGTCGGTCGACGGTGTCACCTGCGGATTCGCGCTGCGCAACTTCGTCGAGCTGCCTGCATTCTTCGCAGAGTTGTCGCGCGTGGTGCGAAGCGGCGGACGGATCGCGCTGCTCGACGTGTCGGTGCCGAGCAACCCGCTCGTGCGCGCCGGCAATGCGGTGTACTTCGGGCGCATCGTGCCGCGGATCGGCGCGTGGTTCTCCGACGCCGCGGCCTACCGCTACCTGCCGCGCAGTGTGTCGTATCTTCCGCCCACGTCAGAGTTGTGCCGCATGCTTGCCGCGGCATCGTTCGACGACGTGCGACACGAGCAGTTGTCGGGCGGTCTCGTGCAGCTGCTTACGGCGACACGACGATGAACCGACTGCGTCTCGACGTGCACCCATGACTCGACTGCGTCTCGACGTGCACCCATGACTCGACTGCGTCTCGACGTGCGCCCATGACTCGACTGCGTCTCGACGTGCACCCATGACTCGACTGCGTCTCGACGTGCACCCATGACTCGACTGCGTCTCGTCACTCGCCCGCTTCGCGAGTTCTGCGACGGTGACCGCAACTTAAACGACATCGCCGGTGCCACAGGCACGCTCTTTGTGCGCGACGGGGTCGGTTTCGCCGGGGTCGGAGAAGCCACGAGGGTCGCGCTCGACGAAGTACCTGCGCTGCTGCGCGATGCTGTCGTTGACGATTCTCTCGATGTCGCGGGCTCGGGCGGCGTGGCCATCGGCTCGCATCCGTTCGCAGGTGCTGGCGGCACCGCCCTCGTGCCGCGAGTGCTCGTCGGCAAGCCCGCCCAGGGCCCGCACTTCGTCACGTTCGTCGAAGGCGGCGAGTCGCTCGTGCACGAAGCTCTTGCACCGCGCGAGCCAGCACCGGCCAGCGCCGCCGCGTACACGATCGCGCCGGGCGTGAGCACGCAGCACTATCTGGCGGCAGTCACCGCAGCCCGCGATGCCGTGCGCAGTGGCCGTCTCGTCAAGGCGGTGATCGCTCGCGACATCGTGGTCGAAGCGTCTTCCCCCATCGACGTGCACGCCCTGTTGCGACGGCTTCAGGTGAGTTTCGGTTCGAGCTACCGCTACAGCATCGACTCGTTCGTCGGTGCTTCGCCCGAACTGCTCGTCGCTCGCGACGGCGACGTGGTCTCCAGCCACCCGCTCGCGGGCACGACTCCGCGCACAGGCGACCCTGTTGCCGATGCCCGCCTCGCCAGCGCCCTGCGCGCCAGCGAAAAGAACCAGATTGAGCACCGCGTCGTGATCGACATGGTGCACGACACGCTGCTGCCCTGGTGCTCGTACCTCGACTGGCAACCCGAGCCCGAGGTGGTGGCGGTGGCGAACGTGCAGCACCTCGGCACGCGCATCGAAGGCCGCCTGTCGCAACCCGTGCCGCACGTGCTCAATCTCGTGCGCGCGTTGTCGCCCACGCCGGCGCTCGGCGGTTTTCCGCGCGATGAAGCCTTGCGTCTCATCGCCGAGAACGAAGGGCTCGACCGAGGACGCTACGGAGGAGCAGTCGGCTGGTGCGATCGCAGCGGCAACGGCGCGTGGGCAGTCGCGATTCGGTGTGCCGAACTCTCCCCCGACCGTCGTCGGGCGCGGCTCTTTGCCGGCGGAGGAATCGTCGCTGAGAGCGACCCGCTCGCTGAACTCGCCGAAACGCAGGCGAAGTTTCAGGCGATGCTCGCCGCAATCGTGCGGCCGTAACTCGCACACGCGCCCGGCGGCCGCAACCCGCGCCCGAGTTCGCTCAGCCGATCGCGGCCCTCACCTCTTGCGCCACCGCACGGTGAATCTCGTCGTGACGGGTGACATTCTCATTGCGGTCGGTGCGCACGATGATCACCCGCGGACCGGGCTGTGCGAGCGCGGCACGCAACTGCGCCGTGGTGCTCGCCGCCTCGCATGCGATGCCGTGTGCGGCGGCGAGGGCCGCAAGGTCGGCTTCGTGCGGGGTACCGAACAACTGCTCGAATCGCTCGTCGGGCATCGTGCTGCGCTGCGGCAAGAAGGAAAAGATTCCCCCGCCCCGGTTGTCGACCACCACGATTCGCACGTCGACGCCGCGCGACGCGAGACGCAGCAACCCGTTGCTGTCGTGCAAGAACGCCACGTCGCCGATGAGCAACGCGGTGGTTCGAGCGGTGCCGAGGGCCGCGCCGACTGCGCTCGACACCACGCCGTCGATGCCGTTGATCCCGCGGTTCGACATCACGTGCAGATGGTCGGTGGCCGCGGCGTACCACTCGAGGTCGCGCACGGGCATCGAGGACGACACGAACAACTGACTCCCCACGGGCAGCGAGGCGGCGATAGTGCGTGCTACACCGGGCTCGGTGAGCCGCGATTCGTCCTGCAGGAGTTTCTCCATCACGCCGCGTGCTGCGCTCTCGGCGGCTTGCCACTTCGCCGCCCACTGCGCGTCGCACGGCGCGGCAATCGCCAGTAGGTCTGAGATGGCCGCGTCGAGATTGGCAACGATGTGCATCGATACCCGGCGGTCGGGGTCGGCCAGCCGGGGCGTGGCAGTAAGCGCAATCGTTTCGGCGCCACAATCACGCAGGAATCCGTTGACCACCTTCGAGGCCGGAAGCGCCCCGAACCGCAGCACGACTTCGGGAGTCAACGCCCGTGCGACGTTCGTATCGCGCAACATCGCGTCGGCGTGGCGCAGTGCGTGAAGGCTTTCGCCGCGCGCGCCACCGAGCGGATCAGCCACCACCGGCCAACCGAGCCGCGAAGCCAACGCGTGGATACCCGGTGGTGCAGCCCCGCTTGCGCCGGCGACGACGAGCCCGCGGCGGCCGCGCAGACGCGCAGCGAGCGCCGCCAATTGCGCAGTCGACAACTGTCGGGCGCCGCGATATGCGCCGCGTCTCGTCGACTCGTCGAGGCGAGCAGGAATCTGCCCCGCGCTGCCGACCAAGGGCTCGCGGAATGCGATGTTCACCTGCACAGGCCCGGGCGATTCTCCGGTTGAAGATTCATAGGCACGACGCGCCATGCGCCGCCAGTCGTCGCGCCGCTCGTCGTCGGCGACGCCAGCGTCGATGAAACGGCGCACCGACGAGCCGTACAAGTGGCGTTGGTCGATGGTCTGCGGCGCACCGACGCCCTGGAGTTCGGGTGGCCGATCGGCGGTCACGACGATGAGCGGCACTTCGGCATACGACGCCTCGACGACCGCCGGATGAAAATTGACGGCAGCTGTGCCCGAGGTGCACAGCAGCACGGTCGGCACACCCGAAGCCTTGGCCGCCCCCAGCGCTGCGAATGCGGCACTGCGCTCGTCGTGGAAGATTTCGGTACGCAAGGCCGAGTCGGCAATGGCGATGGCCATCGGCGTCGAACGCGAGCCCGGTGCCACCACCGCAAGGCGCACGCCGAGGGCGAGCCACTCATCCACCAAAGTCGCACAGAAGGTGGCGCTCACCTCGGCAGATTGCATGCCTCTATCGTGGCAGCAATGCGCGTCGAAATCGTCACGGACTTGGTGTGCCCGTGGTGCTACATCGGCAAACGGCGGTTCGATGCGGCAGTGCAACGACTCGGCACCGACGGTGTGACTCTCGACCTGCAGGTCTCGTATCGCGCCTTCCAACTCGACCCGCGCGCTCCGGTCGACGAACCGACGCCGGTGCGGGACGCTTACGCGGCCAAATTCGGTTCGCTTGACCGCGCCGACAAGATCCTTGCCGAGGTCACCCAAGCCGCCGCGCAAACGGGAATCGAGTTCCGCATGCAGCACGCCCTGCGCGCCAACACGATGCGCGCCCACCGCCTCCTGAAGATCGTCGCCACGCGCGCCCCAGCGCTCGTGACGGTCACGAACGAGTCGGTCATGCGCGCCTACTTCAGTGAGGGACGAGACATCGGCGACACCGCGACGCTCCTGGCGTGCGCGCGGCGAGCTGGTTTGGGCACTGATCTTGCCGACGACGAATCATTGGCCGCAGAGATCGCTTCCACCACGCCCGACTCCATCAGCGCCGCGATCGCGGCCGACTTCGCGTGGAACCAGGCGCATGACGTGACTGCGGTGCCGACCTTCGTCGTGAACGAAGCCCTCAGCATCCCCGGCGCCCGAGACACCGACACGTTCGTGCGCCTGCTTGGACGGATTGCAGCACAGTGAGCAACACAAAAGGCAACACCATGAGCACGACACTCGCCGGCGAGATCATCGGCGACGGTCCGCTCGCGCTCGTCTTTGCGCACGGCTTCACGCAAACTCGCGACGCTTGGCGCCCGGTTGCGCAACGGCTGGTCACACTCTCTCGCCAACTTCGTTGCGTGTTGGTCGACCTGCCCGGCCATGGCGGCTCGCGTGACGTGTCGGCCGACATCGGCGAGAGCGCGCGAAGGCTAACGGCAACCGGCGGTCGAGGCATCTACGTCGGATACTCCCTCGGCGCCCGTGTGGTGATCGAGGCGCTCTCGCAGTCGGCACACGCGCCAGAACCGCTCGTGACCGCCGCAGTGCTCGTCAGTGGAACAGCCGGAATCGAAGACTCAGCACAGAGCGAGGCTCGCGCCGCGAGCGACGACGCGCTGGCTGCCCGCATCGAGGCTGTCGGCGTTGAGGTGTTCGTGCGCGAATGGTTGGCACAGCCGCTCTTTCGAGATTTGAGCGACGCCAACTCGCAATTCGAACGGCGCATCACCAACTCGGCGAGCGGGCTCGCCGACAGCTTGAAGCGTTGCAGTCAGGGTCGCCAAGAGCCGCGCTGGGCACGACTCGCCGAAGTCAAGGTTCCCGTGCTCGCCGTCGCCGGCGCACGAGACGAGAAATACGTGGCGCTCGCGCGACGCATCGCGGCGACGGTGCCGCAGGGAACGCTCGCAGTCATTCCCGACGCCGGCCACAGCGCACCGTTGCAGAGTCCCGACGAGACGGCGAAGTGCATCGCGGACTTCATCGCCGACATCGGCGGATCGCATCTGTAGCCCGTGTTTCTCGGCCGTCTAACTGGCGCGTCTCGCTAGCGAATCACCAAACCGAGCGCGAACAACGCACCCACCACGAGCTGCACGCGCGTCGTCATCCCGAGTGCGGCGATGAGTTCGGCCGCAGAGGTCGCGCGCCGCACCGTGCTGACCGCGGGGGCTGCCACCAAGAGACCGACGAGGCCGACGAGGGCCAGCGGTTCGTCGAACGCAGCAGCCACCATCGCGAGACCAGCGCCAGCGAAGCACGCGACATAGAGACCCCGCGCGCGCGAATCGCCGAGCCGCACTGCGAGCGTGTGCTTGCCCGAGACTCGGTCGGTGTCGATGTCGCGAATGTTGTTGACCACCAACAATGCCGTGGCAAGAAACCCGGCCAACACTCCCGACACCACGCCGAGTCGTGTGACGCGCTCGATGCAGACATACGCGGTGCCGACGGTGGCGACCAAACCAAAGAAGATGAACACGAACACCTCGCCGAACCCTGCGTACCCGTACGGTCGCGGACCGCCGGTGTAGGTCCATCCGGCCACCATGCACACTGCCCCGAGCGCCACCAACCACCACGTGGTGCGACTCGCGAGCACGAGCCCGACAACGCCCGCGACCGCGAATGCCGCGAAGGCCGCGCGTTTCACGGCTCGCGCGCTGGCTGCGCCCGACGCCACGAGTCGCTGCGGGCCGCGGCGTTGAGCGTCGGTGCCGCGCACGCCGTCGGAATAGTCGTTGGCGTAATTGACTGCGACTTGTAGCGCGAGGCTGACCACCAGGGCGAGCACACTGTTCACCGCGAATACCTGAGCGGGCGGATTCTCTCTGCTCGCGACTGCGGCACCGATCATCACGGGCACTACTGCCGCCGGCAACGTGCGCGGACGTGCCCCCGACACCCACACGCCTGCTCGTGTCGATGCGTTCGCCATCGCTGAGGCACGATAGCCGTCGTACGCGACCTAGCGTTGCCGACGTGCAGCAACTTATGGCGCTCGACATTCCCGTCGGGGCTCCGCTCGTCGCCGAAATCACCCGCCAATGGGATGCAGGTCATGCCGTGCTGCCGCTCGATCAGCGCATGACAGCGGCTGCGCGCCGACGCGTGGCTCTTCACTTGGGTGCAACCCGACTGCGCACGCAAGCCGGCGACGACTTGCTTCCCGAGCCCGAAGCATCTCTCGTGCCGCTCGAGCCCGACGACGCCCTGGTCATAGCGACGAGCGGCTCCACTGGCACGCCCAAAGGCGTCGTGCATACGCACTCGTCACTTGCCCATCATGCGCGCATGGTGGCCCGGCGGCTCTCGCTCTCGGCGACAGACCATTGGTGGCTATGCCTGCCAGCTGCACACATCGGCGGATTCGGGGTGATCGTGCGCGCGACCCACACCGGCGCACGGCTCACCATCGACGCTCACGTCGACAACGCTTCGATTGCTGCGGCGCGTGCAAGCGGTGCGACCCACACGTCGGTGGTACCGACGCTCATCGCCCGCCACGATTGGCGCGACTGGAATCTGGTCCTGGTCGGCGGCCAGCGTGCCGGGCAACTTCCCGCGAATGCCGTCGCCACCTACGGGCTGACCGAGACCGGAGGCGGAGTCGTGTACGACGGTGTGCCGCTCGACGAGGTCGAGATGCGTGTAGTCGACGGCGAAGTATTCCTGCGCTCGCCGAGCATGGCCCGCACGTATCGCCATGCGCCACTCCCCCTAGACGACTCGTGGTTGGCCACCGGCGATCTCGGTGTGCTTGAAGTTTCGGGCGATGGTTCACCGCGCGCTCGGCGGTTGCGCGTCGATGGCCGGCGCGACGACCTGATCGTGACCGGAGGCAACAAGGTGTGGCCGTACGCCGTGGAGCAGCGCCTGTCCTCTCATCCGCTCGTCGCCGACGTCGTCGTGCGCGGCCTGCCCGACAGGGAGTTCGGCTCGATGGTGTGCGCCTTTGTCGTGGCGCGCCATGCGGCAACGCCACCCACGCTCGACATGTTGCGCGGGCACGTGAAAGAAACTCTGGCGGCCTATTGCGCCCCG
>Ga0233425_10002245_pt1 | contig 38979 bp, 42 predicted proteins | sample Watercolumn_Towu_2_FD_181712 | JGI IMG/M metagenome (GOLD analysis project Ga0233425, IMG submission 181712) | Freshwater microbial communities from Lake Towuti, South Sulawesi, Indonesia - Watercolumn_Towuti2014_140_MG | ecosystem: Environmental > Aquatic > Freshwater > Lake | place... | reverse complement strand
ATGAATCGCCCGCTGCCAGCAGCTTCTCGATGCAGAACCGTTCCTCGCGACTAATATGCCCCCGTTTGTTTCCCATATCCGCTCATTATGCGTTAGCGGATGTTCGTATTTAAAGGTCGGGATGCAAGAGGAATCATACAATGCACGCAAGAGAAGACGTCTTCACTGTCCACGTCAGCTGCATTCGTCGCGGGTATCCGGCGTGGCGAGTACTCGACGAGACATTCCCGAATATTTGTGAGGTGGAGGATGCGGCAATCGATAGCATGCCGTGTGGCGGCGGAGACGAGGTGTGCGACCTGGTACTGTACCCGATCACACACGAAATGACATGCGACGCGATCGCCCGGTTGTGCCGCAAGTTATTTGTCGGGTCGGATCCGTACGCGCTTGCGGCAGCGGTCAGGGACGACTGGCAGCTACCATTCGGCCACCCCTGTATGCCGCCGCCGTGGAAGGATGCAAACGGACACTGGTGCTATCTGTCATTCTTCGGCGACAGCGTGACCATCAAGCAAGCGCCGCCGGTATTAGGAGGTCCGCGATGGATTGCCGGGCCCCGGGTTCGGCGAGACGAAACGGAAGCATGAACGGCCTCGACAAGTCGGGGCCGTTTCGCACTCCTGTATCCACTAAAGCGGCACTTTCGCTTTTCGATGAGCAGGATATAATGGACTCCGTTGTAGGCACCTATGATTTACTTCGACAAGGTGACGAAAGTATACTTGCCCGGCGGCCCGGCGGCCGTCCAGGACATTACGCTGAGCATCGACCCGGGCGAGTTCGTGTCCCTCGTCGGGCATTCGGGCGCCGGCAAATCCACCCTCCTCAAGATGCTCTTCGCCGAAGTGGAACCTACCGAAGGCGCTGTCTTTTTCGGTTCCCGCGAAGTGAACCGCTTGCCATCGCATGAGCTTCTGAAGCTTCGTCGCAACATCGGCACCATATTCCAGGATTTCCGCCTCCTGCCGACCAAGAACATCTACGAGAACATCGCGTTCGCGCTCGAGGTCGCGGGTCGCAGCGACGAGGACATCAAAGCCGATGTGCCGCACGTACTCGACCTCGTGGGTCTCTCCGACAAGATATGGAATTTCCCGCACGAACTCTCCGGCGGCGAGCAGCAGCGCGTCGCCATCGCCCGCGCTATCGTCAATCAGCCCGACGTCCTGATCGCCGACGAGCCGACCGGTAACCTCGACCCGATAAACACGCACGATGTGGTTGAGATCCTGAAGAAGATCAACGACCTCGGCACGACGGTTCTGCTTACGACGCACAACAAGACGGTGGTGGATTCCGTCGGTCGCCGCGTGGTGACGATGGATCAGGGTCGCATTGTTCGGGATGATAAGCAAGGAAAATACGTTCTATGAGCACTTGGCTTAATTTCAAGCGCGTCGCGCGCTACGGGTTCGTGGGGTTCCTGCGCAACGGCTTCGTGTCGCTGTCGGCCATCGCCATCATGGGTATCACGCTCTTCGTCATCGCAGTATTGGTCATCATCGGCGCGGGCGCCACATCGGTCCTCAACGAGCTCGCCAGCAAGGTGGACGTGACCGTGTACTTCCAGATAGAGGCGACGGAGGATCAGATCGCGAGCGTCAAGCAGTCGCTCGAAGCGCTGCCGCAGGTGGCCGAAGTGATTCCCGTCTCGCGCGAGGAAGCGCTGGCGCGCTTCACCGAGCGCCATAAGAACGACCAGCTCACCATGCAGGCCTTGCAAGAGCTTGGCGAGAACCCGCTCGGGGCATCCTTGGAGGTACGGGCGAAGGACCCGACTCAGTACGAGACCATCGCACAGTTCCTCGAAGCGCAGCAGGCGGGCGGAGAGGGTGCGGGCGCGGGAATCGACCGCGTGAACTTCGCGCAGAACAAGACCGCCATCGACCGTCTCGCCGGCATTATCGACACCTCGCGCAAGCTCGGGCTCGCCGTCGCCATCCTTCTCGGCGCGGCGTCGGTCTTGATCGTCTTCAACACGATCCGTCTCGCCATCTACACGTCGCGCGACGAGATCGGCGTGATGAATCTGGTGGGCGCGGGGCAGTGGTATGTGCGCGGGCCGTTCGTCATCGCAGGCGTCCTGTATGGCGTCGTCTCGGGCCTCCTGGTGCTCGCCATCCTGTATCCGCTCGCCGCATGGCTCGGGCCCGGTTCCGAAAAGTTCCTCGGCAGTTTCAACGTGTTCGACTACTACCTCTCATCGTTCTTCTTCCTGTTCCTCATCGTCGTCGGCAGCGGCGTGGCGCTGGGCGCTCTGTCCAGCTTCCTCGCCGTTCGCAGATATTTAGGCACGTAGCATATGGCTGAAAACGCAGGGGGTCACAAATACATATTCGTGGTGGGCGGCGTCATGTCCGGCGTGGGCAAGGGCATCCTCACGTCGTCTTTGGGCAAGATTCTTTCCGCACGCGGCATCAAGGTGAACCTGATGAAGATCGACCCGTATCTGAATGTGGACGCAGGCACGATGAACCCTACTGAGCACGGCGAGGTATTCGTGCTCGACTCGGGGCTTGAGACCGATCAGGACATGGGCAACTACGAGCGATTCCTCAACCGCGACCTCGGGCCCGAGGACTATATGACGAGCGGCATGGTGTACCGCTCGGTCATCGACCGCGAGCGCAATCTCGGGTATGGCGGCAAGTGCGTCGAGGCGGTGCCGCACGTGCGCGATGAGATTCTTGAGCGCATTACGCGCGCGGGCGAAAGCGGCGGCACCGACGTGACGGTGGTGGAGATCGGCGGCACGATCGGCGACTTCTCCAATGCGCTCTTCATCGATGCGGCGCGCGTCATCAAGATGCGCCGCCCGCATGACGTCCTGTTCGTCATGGTGTCGTACCTGCCGGTGCCGGGAACGCTCGGCGAGATGAAGACGAAGCCCACGCAGAACGCGGTGCGCGAACTGAACGGCTACGGCGTCCAGCCCGACTTCATCGTGGCGCGCTCGACGCATCCGCTCGATCAGCGCCGCAAGGAGAAGCTCGCCATACAGTGCAACGTAGAGCCCGATCACATCATCTCCGCGCCCGACGTGGACAGCATCTACGACGTGCCGCTCAACGTGGAAAAAGACGGCCTCTCGGGGCTCGTGCTCAAAGCGCTCGGCATGGAAGCCGTTTCCTCCGACTTGAAAGAGTGGGAAGCGATGGCCGCGCATGCGCACAACGGCACAAGATCGGTCAAGATCGGCATCGTGGGCAAATATTTCGACACGGGCGACTTCGTCCTCTCCGACGCGTATCTTTCCGTCATCGAAGCGATAAAGTTCTCGGCGTTCACGGCAGCAGTGAAGCCCGACATCCACTGGCTCAACGCAAAGGACTACGAGAAGGATCCGGCGAAAGTGTCGGAACTGGCGCAGTACGATGGCATCATCGTTCCCGGCGGCTTCGGCGAAACGGGCATCGAAGGAAAGATCAACGCCATACAGTATGTGCGCGAGCACAAGATCCCGTATTTCGGCCTCTGCTACGGCATGCAGCTGATGACGGTGGAATATGCGCGCAACGTCGCCGGTATTCCGGGCGCACATACGACCGAGATAAAGGAAGATGCCGCCGATCCGGTCATCCTCATCCTTCCCGAACAGAAAGAAAAGCTCGCACGCAAGGATTACGGCGGCTCGATGCGCTTGGGCGCGTACCCGTGCGATGTGCAGAGCGGCACTGTGGCATATGCTGCATATGCTGAAATGGGGAAAACGGATGTAGATGCGAGGCGCGGGGACAGCGGCGAGGGAGGCGTACATGGAAGTACGATGACCGAGGCGCAAGGGCCCCGCAACGAAGCAGATGCGTCCGTTTTGCGCATTTCAGAGCGGCATAGGCATCGGTACGAAGTAAATCCCGACTATGTAGAACGCCTGAGGGCCGCGGGCCTGGTATTCTCTGGCACCTCGCCCGACGGAACGCTGTGCGAGATCGCGGAATTGCCCCGCGCGGCGCATCCGTTCATGCTCGGCACGCAATTCCACCCCGAGCTGAAAGCGCGCCCGCTCTCTCCGCACCCCTTGTTCGACGAGTTTCTCAAGGCATCGCTCGACCACTCGCACACGCAGTAGCATGGCGCTCCGCATCGTCTCGGTAAACATAGAACGCTCCAAGCATCTTGATCTCGTCGAGGCCTTCTTAGACAAGCAGCAGCCCGATGTTGTCTGCATGCAGGAGCTGATAGAGTCGGACTGCGCGCGCATCGCGACGGCCTTCGGCGCGTCATGGCACTCGTTCGCGCCTATGTCGCGGCTGGTGGCGGAAAACCCCGGCGTGCGCTACGGGCTCGGCCTATTCTCGCGCGTGCCGGTTGCCGAGAGCGGCGTCGCGTACTATGTGCATAAGACGGACGACCTGCCCGAGACGCACCCGTACGATTCTGCCACATTCAACAATGAGCATCGCATGGTGCTCTGGTGTGATGCGCAGAAAGACGGCGAAACATTCCGTCTCGCTACCACACACTTTACCTGGACGCCCCGCGGCAATGCCGACGACGAACAACGCCGCGCGGCAGCCGCGCTTCTCGCGCAGCTGGAAGGGTTCGGTGAGTTCGTCCTGTGCGGCGACTTCAACGCGCCGCGCATCTACGAGGGGAAGCCAGGCGAGATATTTTCGCTCTTTGCGGAAAAATATGCCGACAACATTCCGCTCGAATACGAAACGTCCATCGACGGCTCCATCCACCGCGCCGGCCCTTTGCCGTACATGGTGGACGGCGTATTTTCGACGCCCGGCTACCAAGTCTCCGACGCCGCTCTCCACACCGGTGTCTCCGACCACTGCGCCATTACGGCGATGGTGGCGCGTATTTGACACATATACATAACAATGCTATCATGCTGGCCGCGTGAAAGGAGGCCGCTATGGAAATGGTGGCGGAATTAGGGTTGCATTGGCGACTCTTTAAAATGCGACATGCGGATGATGCTCGGAGTTTGCAGCCGTTACTAATGGCTGCACACGAGGATGTGCGTACCGCACTCAGTGAGCAAAATGTCGACCGTCTGGATCAATCGTCGGCGTTTGTGCGCATCCGTGCGCTCGTTAAGCCGTACAGGGAAGAGCTTACGATTCGTGACGATTCCACGTATGCGCTTGCGCAGTGGGTTCTTGCGGTCAGCTATTGCGAGCTCATAAAAGAAGAGCATCGCAAGGAATGATACGAGCCGCTTACTTTCGGGTGAGCGGTTCGATGTTTTTATGCATCCGTTTCCTGTACGGCCTGCTCCAGCTGTTTCAGCTGTTCAGCAAAGTCGGCGACGATCGCCCAATCGCGTATGAAGTTTCTGTTCTTCATGACGCTTGCATCAAATACGACCGTTTTGTCCGCAGGAACGGCAGATGCATCCATGTCGGGAGTCCAACGGACGAACGAAAAGGACGGGTCAGTGTCGAATCCTTCTTCGGCAAGCGTTTGCACTTGTTGCGCATATATCGTAAGCGCGTCGAGCAGGTTGTTGTGCGCCCGGCGGCGTGCATGGTCGGCATCGACGAACTGGCGCGTCACATCGCGCGCGCCGCCGGCCGAAAGGCGGCGGAGGTTCTGAAAACGTATGACAGAGCGGACGTAGGCACCGATAGCGGAACGGATGGCTTGTTCTCGGCCGGATATGAGATCGATGCTGCGCTGCAATGCCAACACATCGTTAGGGTTTTGAGTCAGTGCAATCTCTTGTCGTACTACACTAAGGATCGGCTGCGTGTTGGCGAACATGCGATCGAGTGAGGGGACAGTGCCTTTGTCGTATTGTGCGAACAGCAGATAGCACTCGCATCGCTCGATATCTTGGTGCAGTTTCGCCATGGTTTCGCGCGATGGCTGTCGGTCTTGTCCCGCCACGGTATGCAACTCCTCAAGCACCTCTTCCTCGGCCGCTGTTGGTGCCTCTGTGGCGTCCACCTCGGGTTCCGTCTTTGTCATCTCACGCGCTGGCATTGGGACTAAGCGTCCTACCTTATTCTCGAATGACATACCGGTATCGTATCACACCACCCCGCCATTGAATCCCGGCCGTTTTTCAGGTATTCTACCCAGCACGTCGCAGCTCGACTCGACGTCATTGCGGGATCGTCTAATGGTAGGACTACTGCCTCTGGAGCAGTGTATCTTGGTTCGAATCCAAGTCCCGCAGCCAAGTAGCTCACCAAGGGCCTTGCCTGTCGTTCGTTTATGTAGATGGTAGAATGATTCTGTTACAAAGTAAGTAATACGGTATGGAAGAACTCTCGAATACGCAACTAGATATCGATAGGATTGAGGGCGAGTCGCACATCCACGAAAGGGCTCTTGAGCGACGTGAAGACTTCTTCAATGCGTTGCAGCAGGCGCAATCGGTAAAAGAGGTGATACAGGTTTTGCACGATTTTTCATATCCTGATCAAGAAGGCGTGTTATCCACCGCCGCGTTCATGCAAGACGATACGGATTTCGGAAAATCCGTAGCAAATAAAGACGGCTGGATCGTGGACATTGACATACCTCTTGACGAGACAGAGCAGGCCTTGAGGGAGTACGACGAAGGACATCTGTCCGAACAGCAACTTTACTATAAGCTTATCTTGCATCACGCTGTGGTTTCTGCCGTGGAACGAATCACGGGGGTGCCCCGGGATTCGGATACACAGGCGAAGATCGCGTCTGGCGTCATACCGTACGAAGGAGGAGAGGGGGCGACGATTGATGGTGAGGTTGCAAAAAGAATGAACGCAATTACATACGGCGGCGAATAGTCTATTTCGTTCGCGTATCGGTCGGGACAATGGTTTCCTGCACCGTTTATCCTGGTTCGAATCCAAGTCCCGCAGCAGTGTTGAGATAGGTTCTCGCGCATAGGACGCGGCGTGTGGTATAAAAGAAGTATGAAGCAGGCGCGCAAGGGCGGTATCGACAAGAAGAAGGTGCTTCGGGAAACCGACCATCTGACCCGGCCGCCTCGGCTTGAGGGCGTCGTGAAAGAAGCAAAGATGCAGCCCGCCAGAAAACAAAAGAAAACGGCATCAGAATGATCCTGTGAAGTTGCAGCACTTTTTTCATGGCTGGAGCTTGGAACCGGAAGAGAAGTTCCTCAAGACGCCGGCCGGCATCTTCCTGCTGGGTGCTTTCTTGGGAGAGCTCTCGCCCGATCCGACCGATGCCATACACTTCTGGCTGCAGAATCATATCCTGGACAATCCGGGTATCAGTGCCACGTCCAAGGCGGCCATCGAGGTGTTCGACTGGTATTTCATGAGCGCCAGCTACTTCCTGTTGCTTCTGATAATCGCGTACTTTTTGCACATCAAACGGGTACAGACCGTACAGCGCGTAACGATAGTCGGCGGGCTGTTGAGTATCGGCGTCGTGGTCAGCATCCTTGCACAACTCCTGCTTGCCTAGGTAGCGTTCACATTCTCGCCGCGACTATCGCACTAGACATGTCGCTCGTTCGCCAAAGCACCAAGGTTTCGGCTGCGACACGTCGGTTCGGCCTCAACGTAGCTCGCTACGCTTCGGCCTCCACCTCGTGTTTCGCTCGAAACCTCGGCGTTTTGATCGAACGCGAGAATGTGAACACTACCTAGCGGGTGGATGGTATAATGAGCGATATCAACCTTTCACTATTATTCGTCGTATGACTATCGTCTTACTTGCAATCTTCGGCGCGATAATCGCCGCCGTTATCGGTACGCTCTGGTATATGCCGTCGACGCCGATGGGGCGCGTCCACATGCGTTACATCGGTTTCGACAAGCTTACGCCGGAAGAGCAGAAGCGGAAGATGGAAGAATCGAAACCGCAGATGTTCGGCATGTATGCGGGGCAGATGCTCTTCTCGTTCCTTACGTCGCTCGCGGTCGTGTTTATCGTCATCATGAGCATCCGCAATGGCGTGTCGACGTCGCTCGCGTTCGGGTTCGTTCTCGTGAATTGGCTGTGCTTCATGGTGCCTGTCATCGGTTCAGGTGTTATTTGGGGCAACGTCGACCGTGCTATCGCATGGAAGAAGTTTCTCTCTGATGCCGCTTCGAATCTGGTGACGGTGCTCGTGATCGCGGCTATTGCGAGTTTCTTCGCATAAGCCCGGGCGCCGACATGTACTTCGTGTATATCCTCGAGTGCGCCGACGGCTCGCTCTATACGGGGATAACGACCGACCTACAGCGGCGGCTTGCCGAGCACAAGAACGGAACGGCGAGCCGCTACACGCGCGCGCACGGCGCGGTGCGTATGTGCTACAGCGAGCCGCAGCTGACGCGCTCTGCCGCTACAGCACGCGAGGCAGCCGTCAAGCGTTTGCCACGCGCAGCGAAGCTCTCGCTTGCGGGCGCGGGCGACGTGCGGCGGCATGAAGGAAAGAGCCGTCTTTAATGGCGGCTCTTTCTAACTTTCGTACATTTGGTAAGCACCACGGCATCATGCCGCCCGCTCGTCAGTTGCCCAACGTAGCGCCGGGAATCGAGTCGGTATACGGTTGCGGCGGCACAGGTGTCGTAGTTGAGGAGAACCGCGACAGGCACGATGGCGTACCGGCCGTCGTGCAGGCCATTCGTGTGCACATGCCCATGGCACCCGGCGCAGTGCGCGAGCAGCTGTTACAGCCGTCGAACCATGTCTTGCACTGAGCATCATTGGCGGGATCGGACGTCTGGCTGCCGCCGAGGTGCGACGGCGGGACCGGCACGACCGGCGTGGTGGCACCAGGGCCGGCGTCGCCGCCCGTATAGCCCGGCGGGGTCGCGGAGCCAGTGGAGGGTGTACCCGTACTGGTCGTTTTTTTACAGGCGGCGGCGATAGCAGCACGGGTCGTGGGGCCGAGGAGGCCCCAGCCGGTGCGATGTGCATCACCGGACGAAACAATACCTTTCGCTGCTTGCCAGTTCTGAAGAGCAGTTTCCGTCAACGTACCGAAATAGCCGGTCGCTGCGCCTATTCCGAGGTATCCATGCTCGATAAGGAAGGTCTGAAGCCCGGCCACATCATCGCCTTCGTCGCCGCGCCCGAGTGCCCTAGCGAGCGAGGGGCAGGCAAGAGCGAACGAACCAGTGTTCTTGGCGACGGCGGGTATCGGTGCTCCCGAGAACCGCGACAGGCACGATGGCGTACCGGCCGTCGTGCAGGCCATTCGTGTGCACATGCCCATGGCACCCGGCGCAGTGCGCGAGCAGCTGTTACAGCCGTCGAACCATGTCTTGCACTGAGCATCATTGGCGGGATCGGACGTCTGGCTGCCGCCGAGGTGCGACGGCGGGACCGGCACGACCGGCGTGGTGGCACCAGGGCCGGCGTCGCCGCCCGTATAGCCCGGCGGGGTCGATGAGCTGTGCGAAAGCTGAGTAAGAATAGCCTGAAGTTGTGTTACCTGCGCCAGGAGCGATTGAATGCGTGCCTGGATGTCGGTTATGGCGGTTGTCTGGGCGGATGCCGCGGCGGGAAGCGCGAGTAAAAGCAGGAGGGCGACGCCTGCTGATGCGAAACGTGTATATATTATCGTCATATGAGGACAGGATAGCACGCGGATGCGTATGTGAATGTGCAGCATGGGGCCATGGGGATAAGTAGGTGGACGGCATCCGGCTGTCAGTTAGATTGTCTGATCGCCCTCGGTGGAGGTGTCTGTCTCGATATCCTGTTGCGGATTATCGGTCGGCCGATCTTCGTCAGAGATGTCGGCGGGCGGCGCGGGCGTTTCGAGATCTGGTGGCGGCGCGGGGGTGGCGGGTGTCGTTTCGTCCACCTGCTTGATCGCTGGTGAAGTGGTTGCGGGTGAGGGAGGCGGCGTGACGGCTGGGGAGCTCGATGGAGGTGTGGAACTATCCGGGTCGGCCTGTGGTGCAGCCGCCAGAAGCGCCTGAAGTTGCTGTTCGGTTACACATGTCGATCCGATACAGAGTTGGTCGTTTGCCACCACTCTGTCGCTGACCATCTGGCGCGCGAAACCATCGAGACGTGCCGCTATCTCCTTCACTGCATTCACCAATGCGGCCAGTATCGGCCGGTCGCTCAACGAAAGATACCCGTTGGTGCTGGAGCCCACTGCTTCAGGGATCGCATCCTGCACATTCTGCGCGGAGAAGCCGGCGTACTGTGTCATTGTGTCGAGACCGGATGCCGTATTCCAGTGATAGTTGATCGGAACGAGCTTCACGATCTCTGAGAGGCCGCGGTTGAATTCGCCATTGATATCCTTGAGCCGCTCGTCGGATGACACCGACAGATTACCCGAGGCGTCAGTCGTCAAGGTTCCTGCGCCGAAGTTCGAGAAGCGCACGGTGCCAGTCGTGTGGAGTTGGGAGGTGGGGGACGTGGTGCCGATGCCGATGTTGCCGGCCGATACGGTCGAACCGGTGCCGCTGAGCCCGGTGCCGTAGATGAGATTGCCGATGACGAGCTGGTTGGAGAGGGTCGAGGAAGCGATAGCTACGTCGTTGCCGATCGCGATGTTGTTGCTGCCGGTCGTTACCTGGTTATACGATGCGGTGATGGTGGAGTGACCGAGGAGGACGTTGCGGGCACCGGTCGTGATTCCAAAACCGCTGTTGTACCCGAGGAGCGTGTTGTAATCGGAGCCGGTGCCGAAGCTCCTGCCGGCAGAGAAGCCGATGATCGTGGCACCCTGGCTGTTGTACGGACTGGGCCCCAGCCCGGCAGCATAGCCGATGGCGACGGTATTGGTCGCCGACTCGTTGTAAAAGAGCGCACTGGAGCCGATGCCGACATTGCTGGAGCCGGTGGTGTTGGAACGGAGTGCGCCGGGGCCGATGACGGTGTTGTCAGAGCCGATGGTATTGAAACGGAGCGCAGTGGAACCGATGGCGACGTTCTCGCGGCCTGTGGTGTTGAACTCGAGCGCAATGGGGCCGATGGCGGCGTTGCCGGCGCCGGTGGTGTTCATGTAGAGGGACCGGTAGCCGATGGCAGCGTTGTCGTACCCTGTGGTGTTGGAATGAAGCGCGCTGCTGCCGAAAGTGACGTTTTCGGATCCTGAGGTGTTGGAACGGAGCGCGTTGTGGCCGATGGCAGTGTTGTCGACGCCAGTGGTGTTAGCATAGAGCGCGCTGCTGCCGATTGCGAGGTTTCCAAACATGCCTTCCCCGAAAGACAGTTCCTTTTTTCCATCAGTACCGATTACCTGCAGAGAAGGCGTAAGCGCGTTTACTTGCTTGATTGACACGTCGTCAAGTCTCCACGTATCGCCGACGATACCGTTCCAGTCGTCGAACGTGATCGTCTCTGTACCGGTAAAGTTTGCGGTGAAAAAGAAAACATGAGCTCCGTTCAGTGTAGGCGGGTCATAATAACCGGTATTGTTGGCGAGATAAAAGTAGTTCGGACCATTCGCGTTCGACACCGTGTACGAGATGCGATAGGTCTTGCCGCTTACGGTGTCGAATGTCGTGTTCAAAGACGCGTCACCTCCGGCGTGGGTGCTTACCGCATTATTCGTTCCATATGCGACATCGCTGCCAAGTGTCCATCCTGTTGTTCCGCCGGTGAATGTCCCGTTCGTAACGAGCTCGCTGGTGGTCGCAACGATAGTATTGTCTATACGCACGGAAGAAGAAGCCATCAATCCGCTCTGAAACCACGCTGGTGTCGTCGTCGCTTGCACGGCAATACCGAAGTTGGTGCTCGAAGTGAACGGCCAGGCGCTGCCGGAACCACTGCCGATACACGACCCTGCTACGGCGAAACATCCTGCCGCGAGGTTGATACCACCGGCCGCGTAGAACGTGCTGGTCGCAGCGGTGAAGTTGGCGATGCCGCCGAGCGATAGCAGAGATCCTGGAGTCGTCGTACCGACGCCAACCGCGCCCGCGAACGTACTCGTTGCCGTCGTGCTTGATACGCTGAGCGTGCCGGCGGTCAAGGTTCCGCTGAACGTCGCACCGGTACCGGTAAGCGCCCCCGTCAGGCTGAGCGTACCGGCCGACAACGCATCGAACGAGCCGCTGCTCGCAGCGGAGATCGTACCGCCTGTGATCGCGGGAGAAGCCAACGCGGTGTTGGCAGGCACGGTGCCGATCACCGAGCCGTTGGTCTCTGGCACATACGAAAAGCGCGGCGGCGTGTACGAGTTGCTGTTTGCCGCCGGCGACGAGAGATATGTCTGGAACGACCGCAACAGCGTAGCGAACTGTGACAGGAGCGCCAGGTCGCCGATCGTTGCCTCTCCCAGGACGCGGCCGGTGGACGCAATGACCGGTGCAGGAGGCGCAGGAGAGGAGGTGTCGTTCTGCGTCATTGCCGCGATAATCGGTACATCCGCCGCTGCAGCTGCGGCAGCCACCTGCGCCGCCCCCGGTCCCTCCCCGAACCCCAACACTCCGCCGACGAACGCGACGACACCAAAAAAAGCGACGGCGAGCGCGTGCAGCATATGAGTCAGTGTAGCAACAAAACGCCGCGAGAGAGGATACATGCTGTGTATGACGAGAGAGGGATCCGTAAATAGCGTGCGGGGTCGGTTGGCACCGCGACTATTGCCGCGTATGCTGCGTGCAATGCCACAGGTTATCGCCGATACGGAGGCGCTCTTGGTGCTGGATAAACCGGCAGGGCTCATTACGCATGGCGACGGACGTACGGTGGAGCCGTCGCTGTCCGAGTGGATTAGAGAGCGGTATCCGGCGATGGCGAGTGTGGGCGAGCCGTGGGTGTCGCCGCAAGGCGAAAGGGTACCTGTGTGCGGGCTGGTGCACCGGCTCGACAGGACGACGAGCGGCGTCATTATCGCGGCCAAGACGGACGACGCATTCGCGCGGCTCAAACGGCTATTCAGAGAGCGGGCGGTGGAGAAGGAGTACTGCGCGTTCGTGTACGGGCATGTCGAAAAAAGTGAGGGGACGATCGTGGCGGAAATAGTGCGGACAGGTGGGGGAAGTGGCGCGGCGCAGTCGGTTGGCAGTCTGCGCCGCTGGGTCGCCGTTGCCACGACGCCGGATGATCCGCGCGCGGCTATAACGGATTACCGCGTGCTCAGTCGTTGTACGGACGACGCGGGGAACGCGGTGTCGTACCTGTCCTGCAGTCCGAAGACCGGCCGCACGCATCAGATCCGTGTGCATCTTGCACATATCGGGCATCCGCTGATTGCCGATCACCTGTATGCATCGGCGTATCCGCGGCTTTTGGGATTCGAACGGCCGGCGCTGCATGCGGCGAGTATCGCGTTTGAGTGGGAGGGAGTGCGGCGCGGCGCAGTCGGTTCATATTGCGCGCCGCTTCCGCCCGATTTCGACCATGCGCTGTCTGCCACACAAGGCCGTTCGATTGCGCGGACGGATCGCGGCGGTATCATGACTGCATGAGGATATTCGCTGTCGTCATCTTCGTCATATTCCTTGCATTCCTCGGCTATTTTTACATACTCGGCGGTTTGCCTGCGGCGCAGGCACCTGCAGCGGCGCCCACAGAAACCCTCACTGCGGTAGCGACGATCACCGCGACGACCACGACCCTCGCGACGACCAGCGCGCACACATATGCCTGGCGCTTCACCGAACTGCCAGACAACGAGGAAGGGGAGCCGCAGACGTCCGTTACGCTCGTCGTTGACGGTTCATCGCGCAACCTGGGCGTGTTCGGCGGCGGGTGTTTCGTCGTCGAGGAATCGGCATGGCAGCTCCTGCCGAGCGAACGTTCGGGCGTCGTCTGTCACTTCACCGGCGGCGGGACCGAGCTAGGCGTGTTCGAAGAGAACGGCAGCACGACGGTGCGGAAAGGCGTCGTCGACGAAGGTTCGGCGGATACGCCCGGCACACGCGATGAGTTCAAGACGCTGTTTGCGCTCTAGGTCGCGGCGAGCATGTGAACACTACCTATCGCTCGCCACGGCTGCCGCGACCGCGCGCATCATCCGCCCACAGGACGTGGGTGATGACTTTCGTGCCGTTCTGTAGGGTGCGTTCGTACTGTGATGAACGGCCGTCCGCCGAGCGGTGCGTCTCACGGCCCCACGTTTCCGGATCATCCGTCACCTCTTCGTCTGCGTTGGCAGGCGCCATCCGTACCGTCGATGCTGCGACGGTCGTCATGGTGTCGAGATGGGCGTAGATGAGATCGAGCTCCTCGTAGTCGTGTGCGTTCGGGTGCTGGTTCGACGCGGGTGCGCTGGTGTAGTCCATGCAGGTGTCGAGGTTCGCGTTCGAGAATATCTCGTCCTGGTGATCAAGGCCGAAATCATGCCCGATCTCCTGACACATGACCATCTGTTTCCAGGCGGGCGTGTTGTAGGTGGCGGTGCCGAAGTAGGTGTCGTTCACTTTCGTCGTCGCCTGGGTGATGTGGTTGCCGCTTGCCCAGATCGAGGCGATGCCCAGCCAGCCGTTGCGGCCGTACGTCTGGCTGCATACGCGGATCTTGCCGAGGATCGGCTTACACTGGCGACGGTCGTTCGAACCGGTGGTGCCGTTCTCTTTCGAGAGGTCGAGCACGCCGGAGACAGCCCAGTCCGCAATCGCCGTATCGAGATAACCGTCCCATGCGGGGACGACACTATCGACCACTTTGAGCGTAAAGGGGTTCGCGGTACGAGCCCAATGATAACCGCCCCACGCATGATCGGCATGGGCCGGCGCCGCGAATCCTGCGGTGAACACAAGCGCGGCAAGAGCGATGTATGTACGCATATATATAAGGAAGATAGGCAAATAAGGGCTACCATCAGTGTATCACCGGCAAGGGTACAAAGATATGGGATACTGGGGGTATGGCATGGCGGCGCACTATTGTTCCTCGCACACCGGAAGCGCGGCACTTTCTGTTGCTTGAGGTTGCCGTTGCCGTACTCATGATCATGGTGGTCGGGGTGTTCTATGTGGTTACCAGATATGTGCCTGCATCCATCCCCAACGACTGGCGTTCCGGCACGGTTGAGGGTGGCGGCACATTCCGCTATACGCCGGAGGCGGGCGGTGCGTATGTCTCGATGCAGGACTGGCCGCCTACGGTGAGCGCGCGGGTAGGCACGATCGCGTGCGAGCGCTCTGACATGCATCCGTTCACAGAGACGTATACGTTCAGTGTCGATGGCAACGATGGCTGCATGAGTATCACGCGTGAAGGCGCCGCGGGGAGCACCTACGCGTCGTATGTATACGCGACGCAGCGTGATACGCGCGTCGTAACGATTGCATTCACCGTGCGTATGCCGCAGTGCATGCATTACGACGAGCCAGCGCGCGGCGACTGTACAGCCGCGCAAGCGGCGTTCGATGCCGATTCGCTCGTCGTGGACATCGTGCGCACGATCGCGTGGTAGGATACCGCGATGCGCGGCCGTCGGCGGCACTACGAACAGCACAAAGAAACAGCGCGTGCGTTGGTGTATGCGCGCATCGCGTTTTTCAATCAGACGGGTGCGTTTCCGGTGCGGCGCGTCGCGATCCGCAACCAGAAGACGCGCTGGGGCAGCTGCTCGAAGCTCGGCAATCTCAATTTCCACTACAAGCTGGCGTTCCTGCCGAGCACGGTCGCCGATTACGTCATCGTGCATGAGCTGTGCCACTTGCACGAGTTCAATCATTCCATCCGGTTCTGGACGTTGGTGGAGGCGATGCTGCCGGACTACCGTGCGCTCAAGCAAGAATTATCGCGCCAAGCACGAGTGTTGCGCTAGTGGAGCTTTCGCAAAGTTTTGGCGTATTACGTCGTTACGCTGCGCGATTCCGCGCTCACCGTACCAGCAAGTACGGCTCGCTTGAATCGCTTGCGGTCACGCATATTCGCCTGCTGGCGAATTGCGCGACCCCGCCTCGCGCCGTCGCGCTCCGGCTTTGCGGCACTGCGCGCGCTCGCGCCGCAACCTCGTACTGCATCCAAAACTTTGCGAAAGCAGTACTAGGCAGTTGTACACGTCCCTCCGTTGTCAGTGCCACATCACACGTGCCATGATGCCTCTATGAGTTCGTATATCTTGCCGCTGCCGATACTGCTGATCCTGTTCGTGGCGACGTGTTTTGCCGCCGAACCTGCCTTGCCGGGCGGGGTCTTGTACTGGATCAAGACGGATGTCAGTGAGCCGCTGCGCGTCGCCGTCTCGTTCGATGCGCGCACGCGGGCAGAGCGCAACGCCGCATACGCGGGACGTCGTCTTGTCGAGGCGGAGGCGCTTGCCGGACAGGGCCGTATGGATGCGGGGGAGAGCGCGGTGCTCGCGCTTCGGTTTGGCGCATACGCGCGCGCGGCGTACGTCTCGTTCGATACGCTTGCCGTGCAGGATGCCGTGACGACCGCACGGCTCCGAGCCGAGTTTTTGGCGGCGCTTACCGTACATGAGACGATCATGCGTGGCATGATGCGCGATGCATCCGTCTGGAGCGACGTGCTGATGCCGGTTGCCAAGGCGCTCGCCATAGAGCTGCACGCAAGCGAGGAATCCGACTTGTATGATGCGAGCGCGCACGCGAGCGCGACGCAGATAGCGGAGGTGTCAGGCGCGGCAGTGCGCGCCGTACGCGCCGCCGAGACAGTCCTGCGCGATGCCGCCCGGCAGGTGGAGATATCGGGCAAGGGCACCGGCTCGATCGAGTCGGCCTTCGTCAAGAACGCGGAAGATCTGCTGGCGTTTTCCAGGCGCGAGCAGGATAAGGCGGCACGTCGGGCCGACGAGGGCGACATGAGCGTCGCATACGTGGCGCATGTGTCTGCGCTGAACGCCGCCTCACAGGCGGAACGCTTCGCGCGCGCGGCGTATGCCATCGCGCTCGGCAGGGACCGTACCGCGCTGCGCACCACCACCGCACAGTAGCCGCTGCGTGCTACCATGGGCCGCATGAGCTATCTCTCGGCGCGTTCGCTCATTCGCGCAATCGTGATACTCATCTTGTGCGTCGGTGTGGTGGCGATCGGCGCGCCGACCGCGCTGCGCCTCTTCGCTGCGCCATACATGCACACGAGCACCATCGATATCGCTGCGGCAGAGACGATTGTCGTGCCCGGCGCATCGGTCATACGCGGCAAGCCCTCTCCTGTCTTGGAACGCCGCGCGAGCGCCGCCGTGCAGCTTTTTAACGCGGGGAAAGCCCCGACGATCCTGGTCACCGGCGACGGACGCGCCCCGAATTACAACGAGGTAGAGCCGGTGCGCGAGTACCTGGAAGCGGCGGGCGTCCCGCGTGGCGCCATCGTGCTCGATACGGAAGGATACGACACCTACACCAGCATGTACCGTGCACGCGAAGTGTTCGGATTCACGCGCGTCGTCATCGTGACGCAGGATTTCCATCTGCCGCGCGCGATCTACGTCGCGCGCCACACGGGGCTTGCGGCGGAAGGGTTCATCGCCGCCGGCACCGAACGCACGGTATCGGCCTATGTGCGCGAGATGCCTGCGTCGGTCAAGGCGCTGCTTGATGTCGCGTTCGGCCGCGTGCCGCGGTAGTGGCGTTTCGTGCGTGCCTGTAGTACAACAGAGCGCATGAAGACATCATTCAAGCACAATCTCGGGAAAGCGGGCGCCGTGGAGCGCGTCAAGCAAGCAGTACAGGGTGCGCAGGGGCAGTTGGCGGAGCATGGCGCATCGATTACGCAAGAATGGCAGGGTGACATGCTCGCATTCACGCTCGATGCCAAGGGGCAGAAGCTCTCCGGCACGCTCCGCGTCACCGAAGATTCGTTCGATCTGGAAGTGAAGCTGCCGCTAGCGCTGCGCTTGTTCGAAGGCAAGGTCCAGAAGATGCTGCAAGAGGCGGCACAGCAGGCGTTGCTGAAGGCATAGCCGCGCAGTCGCCTTACAAAGGTCCGACCTTTGTGCGGTGAGCTGTGTGTAATGGGCTGTGTAAGAAAATCGAAGCTGACGCGTTATACAAAGCGAGTGTGATACACTTTCCGCATATGCGTTCTCTCGGTTTCATTATTTTTCCCGTTTTATCGGCGTTTCTGCTTGTCGTTCCGACAAGCGCTTCCGCCCTACCTGCTTTCGAGGTGACGGGATGGATTCCATATTGGCGCACCGCAACCGGCACTGCCAACGTCCTCCCGCATCTCGATTCGCTCACCGAGGTCAATCCGTTCGTCTATACGCTTCGGCAGGACGGCACGCTCGCCGACAACGGCGCACTCACCGAAGAGCCGTGGAAGGGATTCATCGCCGAGGCGAAGAAAAGGCAGGTGCGCGTCATCCCCACCATCATGTCGAGCAATCGCGAACTCATGTACGGCATATTGAGCGATTCGAAAAAGCGTGCAGCGCTCGAGGACGAGATCATTGCGATCGTCACAGAGGGCGGCTACGATGGCATCGACATCGACTTCGAGGGTAAGTCGTATGAGACGCGCGAGCATTTTTCCGCCTTTCTCAAGGAGCTTCGGGCACGTATGGGCGACAAATGGCTGATGTGCACTATCGAAACGCGCATTCCGATCGCCGACCAATATTACGGCATCACGGTTCCCGATGGCGCCGGCCAATACGCAAACGACCTCGGGGCGATAAACACCTACTGCGACCGCGTGCGCCTGATGGCGTACGACCAGCAGGGTATCGATCTTAAGCTCAAGGCCGATGCGGGGCAGCGCTTATACGCGCCGGTGGGCGATCCGGCGTGGGTGGAGAAGGTCATCAACCACATGTCTCAGGAGATAGCGAAAGACAAGATCCTCATCGGCGTGCCGACCTACGGCTACGAATACAGCGTGCGGGCGTATGCCAACAACGATTATATGTACGACGTGCTGTGGGTCTTCAATCCGGGTTATGCGACACCGATCGCGGCGCAGTACGGGATCACACCGGAGCGAGCCTATTGGGGCGAGCTCGCCTTTTCCTATGTCCCGCTCAACGGCACGACGACACCCCCGGAGGCGGGCAGTGTCGGCGCGCTCGCCGCGGCAGCCGCTGCCTCGCAACTGGCGACACAGCGCAATACGAACCTTACGTTCCGCTACGTGGTATGGCCCGATGAAGTGTCGGTGCAGCAGAAGATAGATTTGGCGAAGCGTCTCGGCGTGCGCGGCGTCTCGGTGTTCAAGTTCGATGGCGGACAGGATCCGGATATCTGGCGGGTCTTGGCTGCTGCCGGTGCCGTCAAAGACAATGCGGTCGTGCGTATCGCCTCGTCGGCAGCGGTTGCCGGCGCCGCGGCAGCCGCGCCTGCCGTTGCGGCATCCCCCAAGTCGGCCGCCGTATCGTTCTCCCGCCAACTCAAGCTCAACGCTGTCGGTGCTGACGTGAAAGCGCTTCAGGTCATCCTCAACAGCGACAAGACGACGCGCATCGCATCGAGCGGCCCAGGATCGCCAGGTAAGGAAACCGAGCGGTTCGGTGCGCTTACGCTCGCTGCGGTCAAGAAGTTCCAGCAGAAGTACGGCATCGCCAAGCCGGGCAATGCCGGCTTCGGGCTCGTCGGCCCTGCGACACGGGCGAAGCTGAATACAATGTTCGCGGATTGATAGGAGTGTGGGGATTGCGTGCCGGAAGAATAGTGTACAATGGGCCGCATATGACAGAAACAACCACCTCGGCGACGGTCAAGCGCGACTGGACGCCGTTTTACATACCAGCATCCGTTATCATCGCCGGGCTCATCATCGCCGGGGCGGTCTTCGTGACATCCGGTTCTCGTGGCGCGGCGGTCGGTCCCGACGGCACGCCGACAGCAACTGTGGACATTAATGATGTCGACATTTCCGGCGCACCCTACATCGGCGAAGAGAACGCGCCAGTCACCATGGCGTTCTGGACGGACTACCAGTGTCCGTTCTGCAAGGCGGTCGAGGTGGGGCATGATCAGATTCCGACCGAACCGGCGCTGCCCGTCCTTATCGACAAATACGTGAAGACCGGCAAGCTCAAGATCGTCTTCATGGACTTCTCGTTCCTGGGGCCTGATTCAGACACCGCCGCTTTGTACGGCCGTTCCATCTGGGCGTTGTATCCGGCACAGTACTTCGAGTGGCGCACCGCCATGTACGAGGCACAAGATGAAGAGCACGGCGGCTTCGGTGATGCGGCGTCTATCGACAAGCTCATCAAGGGCACATTCCCGGGCATCGACGTGGCGAAGGTGAAGGCGGACATCGCGGCGAACAAGAGCGCGTACGAGGCGGCCATCGCCGCCAATCGCGCCGAGGGCGCAAAGTTCGGCGTTAATGGCACGCCGGGTTCCATCATCGGCGCGCAGCTCATTTCGGGCGCACAAGGGCCGGATGCGTTCACTGCGGCGGTCGAGGCAGCGATGTAAGCATGTTACGCTGAACGAACAAGCCCTCGTGCTGGTGAGGGAGAAGCGGCAGGCAAGCAGGGCCGTCAGGTAGAGATACCCGACGGCCCAATTTTCTTTTCTCTGGTCTTTCTTGACGCACGAGAGCGTTTCGGGCACAATGCAGACGAACGGGCCGCAAAGGGCGGCCTTTTTTCTTGAAAATAGTTATGGAAATCAGAAATATTGCAATCATCGCGCACGTCGACCACGGCAAGACCACGCTGACCGACGCCCTGCTGCGCCAGACAGGTGTCGCCGAGGAGGGGGTCTCGATGGATTCCAACACGCTTGAGCGCGAGCGCGGCATCACCATCTACGCCAAGAACGCCGCGACGTACTATAAGGACACGAAAATCAACATCGTCGACACGCCGGGCCACGCCGACTTCGGCTCCGAGGTTGAGCGCGTCTTGCGATCCATCGACTCCGTTCTTCTCGTGGTGGACGCGCAGGAAGGCCCGATGCCGCAGACGCGCTTCGTGCTCAAGAAGTCGCTCGAGCTCGGCCTCAAGCCGATCGTCGTCCTCAACAAGATTGACAAGCCCGCCGCCGACCCTGCGCGTGCGAGCGACCAGGTGCTTGAGCTCTTCCTTGAGCTCGGCGCTTCCGATGAGCAGGCGGATTTTCCGGTTATCTACGCCATCGGCCGTCAGGGCATTGCCAAGAAGAATCTTGCGGACGAATCGACCGACCTGACGCCCTTGCTCGACGCCATCCTCGAGTTCGTTCCGATTGCGTCGTCGGCGGAGGCGCTTGCTATGCCGGCGAAGCTCCAGCCCTTCAACCTCGGCTACGACAACTTCCTCGGCCGTCTTGCGGTCGCGCGCGTGTACGAAGGCGTGCTGACGACTGGTCAGAATGTGTTCGTGAAGAAGCCCGACGGTAATACGCGTACCGGCAAGATAACCAAGATGTTCACCTTCAAGGGGCTGGTACGCACCGAGACCGACCGCGCTGAAGCGGGCGACATCGTGCTCGTTGCCGGTCTGCCCGACATTTTCATCGGCGAGACGATCACGACCGACGAGAGTACGACACCCCTGCCGGCAATCTCAATCGACGAGCCGACCATCACACTCGATTTCCTCGTCAACAATTCGCCGTTCGCGGGCAAGGAGGGGAAATTTGTCACCACGCGACAGATCCGCGAGCGTCTTGAGAAGGAACTGGAGATCAACGTCGGCCTCAAGGTGGACTTCGAGGGCGGCGACACATTCAAGGTTTCCGGCCGCGGTGAATTGCATGTGGCGATCCTTTTGGAGAACATGCGTCGCGAGGGCTTTGAGATGCAGGTATCCCAGCCGCAGGTCATCTTCCACGAAGAGAACGGCAAGAAGCTCGAACCGTACGAAGAGGTCATCGTCGACATCCCGAGCGAGTACCAGGGCCCGGTCATCGAACGTCTCGGGGTGCGCAAGTTCACGATGAAGGACATGAAGGTGCATGACACGCAGGTGCGCCTCATATTCGAAGGACCGACCCGCGGCCTCTTGGGCTATCGCAATCAGTTCGTGCTCGACACGAAGGGCGAGGGCATCATGTCGAGCCGCGTCATCGGCTTCAAGGAGTACGCCGGCGAGATCAAGCGCCGCCAGGTCGGCTCGATGATCTCGATGGAGAACGGCAAGGCGCTCGGCTTTGCGCTGTGGAATCTGCAGGAGCGCGGTGTGCTCTACATCGGCCCGAGTGTCGACGTGTACGAGGGCATGGTCATCGGCAACACCTCGAAGGGTGAGGAGATGACGGTCAACCCGACCAAGGGCAAGCAGCTCACCAACATGCGCTCGAAGTCGAGCGACGAAGCGATCAATCTCGTGCCGCCGTTCACGCTTTCTATCGAGCGCGGCCTGGAGGTCATGGCCGAGGACGAATATCTCGAAATCACGCCGGAGTCGGTCCGTCTGCGCAAGCAGCACCTCACCGAGACCGACCGAGCCAAGTCGAAGCGCAATTAGGAGGGGATTGCGTAGGATCTCCCAGCGGCCCGCCTTCGGCGGGCCGCTTCGCGTTCATAGTGCTAGAATGACGGCATGTCATCATCCCGCAAACCGATGCCGCCCAACGCGAAACTCGCGTTCAAGGGCAAGATATTCGAGGTCTGGCAGTGGGAGCAGGAACTCTTCGACGGTTCGACGGCCACGTTCGAGCGCCTCAAGCGCCCCGACACCGCGACCGTCATTCCGGTCGTCGGCGACAAGATACTGCTACTCGACGAACAGCAGCCGGGTACCGATGTGTTCTTGAGCTTCCCCGGCGGTCGGTGCGACGAAGGAGAGGATCCGCTTGTGGCTGGCAAGCGCGAGCTCATGGAGGAGACTGGCTACGAGTCGGCTGAGTGGGAATTATGGAGCGACGCACAGCCATCCGGCAAGATCGAATGGACGATGTACACCTACATCGCACGTGATTGTACAAAGACGGGCGAGCTCGCGCTCGATCCGGGCGAGCGGGTGACGCCGCGGTTCCTGTCGTTCGACGAACTGCTCGAGCTGCCCGACAAGCCCGATTTTCGGCAATGGTTCATGGTTCCCGCGCTCCTGCGCGCCCGCTACGAGCCCGAGGCGCGCGAGAAGCTCCGCCAGCAGCTTTTCGGCTGACCGCGGTGCGTATGCTAGGATAGCCCCATATGTGCGGTATTTTCGCGTGTACAGGTAAAGAATCCGCCGCCGAAACGCTTCTCGACGGCCTTTCGTCGCTCGAATATCGCGGCTACGATTCCGCAGGTATCTTCATACCGGGCGCAGGTGCGGTAAAGGCGGTCGGTGCCGTCGCGGCGTTGAGAGAGAAGCTGCCCGCGGGCTTCGACGGTACGAGCGGCATCGCGCACTTGCGCTGGGCGACGCACGGCGAGCCCACGGCCGAGAACGCGCATCCGCATCACGACTGCATGAATGACGTGTGGGTCGTGCACAACGGCATCATCGAGAATCACCGCGAATTGCGCGATGCGCTCAAAGCGAAGGGGCATACGTTCGCGTCGCAGACCGACACCGAAGTACTCGCGCATCTCATTGAAGAGGAGCTGAAGCAGGGCACCGCGTTCCCCGAAGCGGTGCGGCAATCATTGCTGAAAGTGCGCGGCACCTACGGCACTGTCATCGAATGGGCGAACGAGCCCGGCACCATCGTCGCTGCGCGCATGGGCGCGCCCGTGGCGCTGGGACTGGGAGACGGCGAGAATTTTGTCGCCTCCGACGCATCGCCCATCCTGCGGCACACGAAGCAGGTCGTGTATCTCGAAGACGGGGAATATGCCGTCATCACGCCCTCGTCGCATCGTATCGCCACTCTTGATGACACACATGTCGAACGCGCGCCGCAGGAGATAGACTGGAGCCCGGAAGCGGCGCAGAAAGACGGGTACGAGCACTTCATGATGAAGGAGATTATGGAGGAGCCGGACACCATCCAGAACACGATCCGCGGGCGGCTCATCGCGCATGAAGGTCTCGCCAAGTTAGGCGGGCTCGAATCGGCGCAGGAGCGCCTGCGCGGCATCAAGCGCCTCATCATCGTTGGCTGCGGCACCGCCGCCTACGCCGCATACGTCGGCGAGTACATGATAGAAGAGTTCGCGGGCATTCCGGTCGAGGTCGAGCTCGGCAGCGAGTTTCGCTACCGCCGGCCGATCATCGACAAGGACACCGCGCTTCTGGCTATTTCGCAGTCGGGTGAGACGGCAGACACGCTCGAAGCGGTGCGTGAGGGGAAACGCAAAGGTGCCTTGACCTTGGGCATCATCAACACGGTCGGTTCCACCATCGCGCGCGAGACCGACGCGGGCGTGTACAACCATGCCGGCCCCGAGATCGGCGTTGCTTCCACCAAGGCGTTCGTCTCGCAGCTCTCGGCGCTCGCGCTTCTCACGCTCTTCCTCGGCCGCCAGCGTGAGCTGTCGCTCTCTGCCGGCAAGGAGATTGCCGACGAACTGACGGCGCTTCCCGCGAAGCTACAGCGCATCCTTGATCAGGCCGAAACGATCAAGTCGGTCGCCGAGAAGTACAAGGATGCGCGCGACTTCCTCTATCTCGGCCGCAAATACAACTACCCGGTGGCGTTCGAAGGCGCCTTGAAGCTCAAGGAGATATCCTACATGCACGCCGAAGGCTGCGGCGCCGGCGAGATGAAGCACGGCCCCTTGGCGATGATAGACGGGCAGTTCCCGACGATCGCGATCGCGCCCTCGGATAGCGTGTATGAGAAGACCTGCTCGAACATCCAGGAGATTCGCGCGCGCAAAGGCCCCGTCATCGCGGTGGCGACCGAGGGCGACGAGCATATCAAGGAATTGGCCGACGACGTGCTCTACATCCCCAAGACGCTCGAGATGCTTACGCCGATACTCGCAGTTGTGCCGCTGCAGCTCTTCGCGTACTACTTCGCGACCGCACGCGGCCTCGACGTCGACCGCCCGCGCAACCTCGCCAAGAGCGTGACAGTGGAGTAGACAAGGTTAGTAGCACATGCTACATAATCACGAGCCACGATGCTGGAGGACCTCATGCCGAGCGGCAAGATATACCATAAATGGGGCGGTGGTGAACTCAAGACACCGGATTTCTCACCCGGAAGTGCACTTGATGTCAGATGGGTCGCTCTCCAAAGGGCGCAGCAGGTCTTGTTGGCAAAGGGTAAAACAGTAACTCGCACGACGTTATCTGAGCAGAGCGGGTTAAATAGAGATGTAATCTGCCAATTTCTAAGATCTTTCCCTGCAAAGGCCTATTTGCTCCGCGTGGAGAATGAAAAGCCGCCGGGCAGAAAGCCAAAAGGAAAGGACCGGCAATGATGCCGGCCCTTTTCGTTTTTTAGATCCTCCCGTTGCTTCTTGAGTCTAAATCTTCACCACCTCCTCCCACGGACGGCCGGCGACGCCGAAGTGGCCGTAGGCTGCCGTCGGGCGGAAGATCGGCTTCGTGAGCTGGAGGCGCTCGATGATCGCCTTGGGCTTGAAGTCGAAATTCTTGGTGACGACATCTGAAAGATTGTTACCCTCGCCATCGTACGCCTCGACCATCACCGGCTCTGCGCGGCCGATAGCGTAAGCAACGGTGACGAGCGCCTTGTGCGCGTAGCCGTTGGCGACGAGGTTCTTGGCCACGAAGCGGCACATGTAGGCCGCCGAGCGGTCCACCTTGGTCGCGTCCTTGCCGGAGAAGGCGCCGCCGCCGTGCGGCATGAGGCCGCCGTAGGTGTCCACCATGATCTTGCGGCCCGTCAGCCCTGCGTCGGCGAAGAAGCCGCCCTGGATGAACTGGCCGGTCGGATTCACGAGGATCTCGATGCCTTCGACCGATCCGAGGACCGGCGTGAAGAGGTGCTCGATGAGCTTGGCGCGGATCTCGTCTTGCGAGACGTCGGCCGTGTGCTGCGTCGAGGTGAGTGCGGTGATGACTTTGCCGCGCGAAATGGTGACCTGGGTCTTGCCGTCCGGACGCAGCCACTTCAGGGTGCCGTCGGTGCGGAGCGCTTCGAGCTTGCGCGCCAACGCGTGCGCGAGGACGACGCCCTTCGGGAGGAACTCCGGCGTCTCGTCAGTCGCGTAGCCGTACATGATGCCCTGGTCGCCGGCGCCGTCCCTGTCGACACCCATGGCGATGTCGCCGGACTGCTGTGCGACCTTCACCATGACCTCAAGCTTGTCCTCGGGCGCGGTGTAGCCGATGTCGGCGTACACCTTGCGCGCGATGGCCTCGTAATCGATCTTCGCGTTCGTCGTGACCTCGCCGCCGAGCATGAGGGTGCCGTGGCTGCCGAATGATTCGAGCGCGACGCGCGAGCGCGGGTCCTGCTCAAGGCAGGCGTCGAGGATGGCGTCTGATATCTGGTCGCACACCTTGTCGGGATGGCCGGCGGTGACGGATTCGGTCGTATATCGGTCAAGCAGATGGAACATAAGGGATAGCTTGTAGCTGATAGCGGATAGCTGGTAGCCAAGGGCAGCAGGAATCCAAAATAATAAAACGAATATCTCCCCAGTGGGGAGATACTGTTCGACAAGTGCATCTTCCCGTGAGGGCTGGATGGGGCACCTTATCTTCCGACAGGTTGCCGGCGGGTCATCGAGCCAGAACTCTCACCGCACTCTTGATACGTTATTCGTGTGTACGGGAATGGTAGCATACACGCCTGCGTGCACAAGTGGATAACGCGCCACTTGTGCGAGCGGCCGGGCTGTAGTACTATTTGATGCATATCAATCAATATGCATGTATGGTAAAAAACCTTCCCATTTCCAAAGCGCGCGTGAACCTCGGCGCCGTCGTGCGCGGTGTCCGCGAGAAGGGCGACGTCATCGTGCTTGAAAAAGACGGTATCCCCGTCGCTTCAATCGTCGGCGTTGATGTGGTGGAGGATATGCGCGATGCGCTTGATATCGCCGCGGCGCGTCTCAAGACCGCCAAGGAAGCGATGGCGGATTGGGACGCCATTCGCGCACGATATGTATAAGGTACTGCTCAAAGCGTCGGCACAGAAAGCGCTGGGCGCCCTGCCGTTGCAAGCTCGCCGGGGAATTGCGGCGGCGATTGACGAACTGGCGAGCGCGGGCATCCATGCTCGCAACGTAAAAAAACTGCAACCGCCCATCGGCGGCTTTCGTATGCGCGTGGGTGCATATCGGGTGCTGTTTGATCGTCACGAGGATATTATCGTCATTCACGCCATTTCAAAGAGGGCGGACGCATATCGTTCGTGAGTATGCCTACACAGGCAGTGTAACACCCAGTACTTTCGTTATCGCCTTGGCGAGCTTGGCGCTGTCGTGGCGCACGAGTGAACTTTCCATCGCAGGCGTGCCCACTTTTGTGACCGCTTGCGTGTGCTTCGAAAGGAGATTCGAGCCGACGAACTTCGTACTGCGCTTGGGGACGTCGCGCCATGCGGTCGGCGTGTCGCCCTCGCGGGCGTAGCGCTTCAAGAGCTCGGCGTCCGGCTCCTTGTTATTGAAGATGACAGTGTCGACCTCGGCACCGAGGTACTTCTCTATCTCTGCCGTGTACTTCATGACATCGAAATCGGGCGTGTGTTCGAGCTTGGTCATCAGGCCGCAGATAAATATCTTTTCCGCCTTGCTCTTGCGGATAGCGTCTGCCAATCCCTGGACGAGGAGGTTAGGCACGAGCGATGCGTAGAGGTTGCCCGGGCCGATGATGATGGCATCGGCCGCCTTGATAGCCGTAAGCGCTTTAGGATTTGCCGTGCCGGACGGCTCAAGCCAGAGCTTCTTCAAGGAGCCGTTGAGCTTCGTCATCTGGATCTTCTCTTCGCCGACGATGGTCTTGCCGCCGACTTGCGCCATGAGGTGCACCGGGTCGAGGGTCGCCGGGATGACGCGGCCCTTGAGGCGCAGGATGTCGCTCGCTTTCTCGACCGCGAGGTCGAACGAGCCGGTGACCTTCTCAAGCGCGGACAAGAGGAGGTTGCCGAACTTGTGCCCCTTGAGGCCGCCCTCCTGGAACCGGTAATCCATGAGCGTGCGCATGAGGGTGTCTTGCGAGGAGAGTGCCACGAGGCAGCGGGTCACGTCGCCCGGCGGGAGTACGCCGAGTTCGTCGCGCAGGATGCCGGTCGAGCCGCCATTGTCTGACATGGCGACGATCGCCGTGAGATCGAGCGGGTATGTCTTGAGGCCGGAGAGGACCGTGAAGGTGCCCGTGCCGCCGCCGATGATGACGACCTTTTTCTTACGCCGAGGGGTTGCCATATATGCTGCAATGTTGGCTACTATAACAGGATTCGCAGAAAATGCACGCGATGCGGTTGGCGGTTATATGCTCGCGAGGTACAGTGTATACATGCTCAATCGCGTCCGCGTGATTCTCGGCATCGTGCTCGTGGCCGTAATCGGCGTCATCATCTGGTCGTACATAACCGGCGCGCGCGTTGGCGCGCCACATACGCCTGCCGCAACGACGACGCCGGAAGCAGTCGCCAAGCCCGGACAGCAGGTGCAAGAGGCGCCGCCGCCATTGTCGTCGCGTGTCACCATTCTAAAGCCCGCAGCGGGCGCGGCTGTCGGCAAGACTTTTGCAGTAGAAGGAGAGGCCCCGGGGAATTGGTACTTCGAAGCGTCATTCCCGATACAGGTGCGCGACGGCGAGGGGAATGTCATCGGGCGCGGCATCGCGCAGGCACAGAGCGACTGGATGACGACCGCGCTGGTGCCGTTCAAGGCGGAGGTGACGCTTTCGGGAGAGTATACCGGCCCGGCGCGTTTGATTCTCCTGCGTGATAATCCTTCCGGTCTTCCCGAGCATGACGATGCCATTGAAGTTGAAGTCGTCATCAAGTAATGACGAGCGGCGCGCACGAGCGCGCCACATCGTCGCGTATTTGAAAAAAGCGTATCCCGCGCCCAAGACCGAGCTCGTGTACCATACGCCGTTCCAGTTGTTGGTTGCCGTCGTGCTGTCGGCGCAATCGACCGACAAGATGGTGAACAAGGTGACGGCGTCCTTGTTCAAGAAGTATAAAACGGCGAAAGATTTTGCGAACGCCGACCCGGACACATTCACGAAAGAGATATCATCGTTGACGTTCTATCGCAACAAGGCGAAGCACATCATCGCCGCGGCACAGAAGACGGTCGCCGATTTCAAGGGGAAGGTGCCGAAGACCGAACAGGAATTAGTTACCTTGCCGGGTGTCGCGTACAAGACGGCGCATGTCGTCCTCAATGAACTGTACGACATCAGCGAGGGGATACCGACCGACACGCACGTGAAGCGCTTCGCGCTGCGATTCGACCTCACGACGCACACGGATCTGAAAAAGATATCGAAAGACCTGGAAGCGCTCATCTCGAAGAAGGATTGGAAGTATGTAAATAACGGGCTCGTCCTCTACGGCCGCTACGTCTGCCCGGCGCGTCCGCATGACTGCAGCGAGCATCCGCTTACAAAGGTGTGGCCACCTGCCGGAGGCAGGTGGCCGAAGGCGTAGGCCTTCAATCTCGTTCGCTCAATCCCAGTGGAAACCTTGCGGCGCTTCGCCGTGCGCTTGCCTTGGGTCGGCTGGCAGGTCGTGGCCACACTGATGCATTTCTTGTTCGGGCCTATCCTGTGGCTGTTCCAGAATCGGGCGCTTATCTGCATTTGCCGCTGTAACTTCGTTCGGTGCCTGATTGTTCACGTCGATTCTCCCTCGACCGTTCGGACTGATCTGTCCTCTATAAGAATACACGGGGATATGAGTATCTCGCAACAGTAAAAAAGTTCGCCGCCGGGCACCAAGGCTCGGCGGCGAAAGACCTAACCGACAGCTGATCGTCCGATCTGGATGCTATCGTCGGGTGGTCGTGTTGCCTGATCGGGTGACGATGCACCCACCTGCTCCGCTCTAATCAGCCTGAGCTGCGATTTGAGAGACTCGACGGTCCGTTCGTTGCGAGCCAGGATGTTGCCGAGCAGGGATCGGCGTTTCTCGATTATGTCGATGACCCGGTCCGGGCTCGTGGTGAGCGACTGTGCCGCGAGCGCGATCATTCGCTTCATCCACCACACCCGGTCGCGCGTCTCACCATTCACATGATCCTCAAATTGCTGGATATCCAACCACAGGTTGATCATATCCTTCTGCCATGCGGGTATGCCGCTTAGAGCAAATGGAAGATTCGCAATCGCGGCCGCATACGCCTCGGGTTGTTCTTTGATCAACTCGTCGAGCAGGCGAACGCCTCGTGATGAACGCAGTGAGCCATTCAGGAACACGGTTTTCGAGTCGGCAGCTCGTTTTTGTTTTGTCATCCCTCTATCCTTTTTGCACAGGGCTTGCGCAAATATATACTCATGGTCCTGTGAATGCAATAGGAAAACGCGCTGTACACTGTGTGTAATGGCGGATAAGCGGCGCGTGGCGGTCTTCGATGTGGATGGGACGATCTTCCGTTCCAGTATGCTCATCGAGATGGTGGATGAACTGATCGCCGAAGGCGTCTTCCCGCGCGAGGCGCGGCACCTCTTCGAGAAGCAGAAAGAGCAGTGGCTCGATCGAGAAGGTGATTATGAGGCCTACATCCAAGCGGTACTCAAGGCGTACTATCGCTATCTGAAAGGCGTGCACTACAGCCGCTTCCTGCAGGCGGCGGAGAATATCGTCGACGCGCACTGGAAGCGCACCTACCGCTATACGCGCGATCTCTTGGCGCAGTTGAAGGAGAAGGACTATTACCTTCTTGCCGTGTCGCATTCCCCCAAGACCATCCTCGACCAATTCTGTCCGCGTTTCGGCTTCGACAAGGCCTACGGCACCATCTACGAGACAGGGCCCAACGAGTGCTTTACGGGCGAAGTAATCGACGCACATCTCATATTTAACAAGGCGGCCATCCTCAAGCGTGCAGTTGAGAAGGAGAATCTTACGCTTGCGTACTCTGTGGGTGTCGGCGACACCGAGAGCGACATCCCGTTCCTGGACATGGTAGCGAAGCCGATCTGCTTCAACCCTAATAAGCGCCTCTATACCTATGCGAAACGGCAGGGCTGGAAAGTCGTCGTGGAAAGGAAGGATGTGGTGTATCAACTATGAGTTCCGGAGCATCGGGGATCGATGCGCGCAAGGTGGCAGTGTTTCGTCGCGCAGTCTGGAAGTATTGGAAAGAACACGGCCGGCACGAGCTGCCGTGGCGCAAGACCGTCGATCCGTACCGTATCCTCGTCTCAGAAGTGATGCTCCAGCAGACGCAGGTGCCGCGCGTGATCGAGAAGTACAAGGAGTTCCTGCGGGCGTTCCCTAATGTCCGGACACTGGCGCGCGCCGACCTCTCGCACGTGCTGCGCGTGTGGTCAGGGCTCGGCTACAACCGCCGTGCGAAATTTCTGCACGAAGCGGCGCGAGCGATAGTCATGCGCCATAGGGGTGCGGTGCCGCGCGAACTGTCTGCATTGCGTGCGCTGCCGGGTTTCGGCCCGTACACTGCCGCGGCCGTGCGCGTGTTCGCGTTCAACGAACCCGACGTCTTGCTTGAGACCAACGTACGCACTGCCGTCATTCACCACTTTTTTGCAGATGCCGATGATATCCATGACAAACAGGTCGCGCCGATAGCCGCAGCGGCGGCCCGCGGGCAGGACCCGCGACAGTGGCACTCGGCGTTGTTCGATTATGGTGTCTATCTGAAAGCGACGCACGGCAACGCAAGCCGCAAGAGCGCGCACTATGTGCGGCAGTCGACGTTCGACGGCTCTTTGCGGCAGGTGCGCGGAGCAGTGCTCAAGACGCTCGCCGCAGGCAATCCTGTGTCGTCGCTCTCCGCACGTTTCGGCGACCGGCTGGAGCAGGCGCTGTCGTCGCTCGCAACAGAGGGACTGATCGTCCGCGCGGGGCGCGGCTGGCGCTTGCCGTAACTGTGGATAACGCCGCGTGTCTGTGGGCGCGGAGTATACTGGCGGTATTACCAGACGAGCTGTTTATTGCGGAAACGAACATATGGCACAGAAAAAAGTAGGGGTGCTCGCGGCGGCACAGGCCGCGGCGAAGGTAGTCGGCGGCGTGGCGGCGGCGGCTGGCGCGGCCGGGTACTATTACTACAAGGGTGAGACGTCGGGCGAGAAGCGCATCATCAAGAAGTGGTCGCAGGAATTCAAGCAAGACGTCATCAAGAAGGCAAAGAAGGTCAACGAGTTCGACAAGAAGGTTGCGGCGAAGCTCATCGATGAGGCGAGCATGGCCTACAAGCAGGTGAAGAGCATCGACAAGAAGGATCTGCAGCGCGCGGCGGGCGAGCTCAAGAAGAACTGGGAGAAGGTGGCGCAGGACGCCAAGGTGATGACTGCCAAGGCGAAGAAGGAGATGGCGAAGACGGGTGCCAAGGCGAACAAGGTCGCCAAGAAGGCAGTGAAGACGGTTGCCAAGAAGCCAGCGAAGAAACGCCTGTAGTGCGCGATTTCTTGGGGGAAGCGGTCACGGCAAAGCCGTGGCCGCTTCGTATATGGACGACATGAATAATCGTGTTCTTGTGCGAATCATGCTAGGATGCGGCACACGACTATGTTAGTGGATGACGTAACAATAAAACTTCGCGGCGGACACGGCGGCAAGGGTGCCGTTGCGTTCAATAAGGTACGCCTCGTAAAAGGCCCTGCCGGTGGTAACGGTGGCAAGGGCGGGAGTATCTGGTTCGAGGGCGTCTCCGACATCGGTGCGCTGACGGCGTTCACCCGCCTGCGCAGTTTGGATGCCGAGAACGGCAAGGACGGCCGCGGGCAATTCCTCGACGGCCGCGACGGGGACGACATGGTTTTGAAGATACCGGTCGGCACGCGCATCATCCGTCAGTCGGACGGCTCTGTGGAAGAAATGCTCGAGGTGGGTCAGCATATCCGTGCCGTATCAGGCGGTCTCGGCGGTAAGGGAAACTTTCTTTTCCGTTCGTCAGTCAACACGACGCCGTACGAATCACAAGACGGGTTACCGGGCGAGGAGGATTCATTCTCACTCGAACTGCGGCTCATCGCCGATGTCGGCTTGGTGGGTTTGCCGAACGCCGGCAAGTCGTCGCTCTTGAACGAACTGACCGCCGCGCAGAGTAAGGTCGGCAATTATGCGTTTACCACGCTCGAAGCGCACTTGGGTTCCCACTATGGCCTCATCCTCGCCGACATCCCTGGTCTCATCGAAGGAGCTTCGCAAGGGAAAGGTCTCGGCATCAAGTTCCTCAAGCACATCGAGCGCACGCGTGTCCTCTTCCATCTCGTTTCGGCAGAGTCCGACGACGTCGTGCGCGACTACCGCACCATCCGCCGTGAATTGGAGGAGTACAACACGGAGCTGTTGGAAAAACAGGAATACGTCTTTCTGACCAAGAGCGATGCGGTCGAGCCCGAGCGACTTGCCGAAGAACTGGCGCGATTGAGTACCGCAGGCATCAAGGCGACCCCGATCTCCATCCTTGATGCCGCGGCGATGGAGCGCGTGAAGAAAGTGTTGCGCGAGGTGCGTAGTAATTGACTGCCGCCGGGCTGCACGAACAGCTCGAAGTCGAACAGGGGGAAATCGAACAGGCCCTGGACGACATCAGGCCCTTCTTGCGCACCGTGCCAACGAGGGACGAGAGACCCTACTATCTACTCAATGGCGCCGGCCTGCGCAGGGCTGAACAGATCGCGGCCTGACCATCCTCTGGCCAGGCAAAACGCCCCGGAATCGCGTTCCGGGGCGCTTCATTTACAAATATAAACGGGTGTGTTATCATTTCCCCGTATCTGACTCCACTCCGGTGCTTGTGCAGGTACCTGCCCCACAAGCAGTATTCCACAGAATGACTACGCATAATTCCGCGCCGCAGGAGGCGGCGCCTACGTTTGATAACCTCGGCCTGTCGCCGGCGGTGCTTGCACTGTTGGCCCAGCACAAGTTCACGAATCCGACGCCGATCCAGTATCAGGCGATTCCGCATGCCGCAGCTGGCAAGGATGTCATCGGTATCGCGCAGACCGGCACCGGTAAGACCCTGGCGTTCGGCCTACCCTTGGTGCAGCAGCTCGCGGAGAACGGCGGTCGCTCACTTATCCTCGCGCCGACGCGCGAACTCGCGCTGCAGATCGAGGAGACGATCGCGCGCTTCGCGCCGGCCTTCAAGCTCACGCGTGCGGTTTTGATCGGCGGGACATCCATGAATCCGCAGATCAATGCTTTGCGCAACAAGCCGTCCATCATCATCGCCACGCCGGGCCGCTTGCTCGACCATATGCGCCAGCGAACGGTGCGCCTCGACGACGTATCCATTCTCGTGCTCGACGAGGCAGATCGCATGCTCGACATGGGCTTCTGGCCGCAGATCCGCGAGATCATCACGGTCGTCCCTAAGGAGCGCCAGACGATGCTATTCTCTGCGACCCTCTCGAAGGAGATCATGGATCTCGCCACCAAGCACATGAAGCTGCCGGTCTCTATCGAGGTCGCGCCGCCGGGCACCACCGCCGAACGCGTCAGCCAGGAATTCTTCATCGTGCGTAAGGAGGACAAGCCGCGTCTCTTGGAAAAGGTACTTACCGACTACCAGGGCTCGGCCATCATCTTCACCCGCACCAAGCACGGTGCCAAGAAGCTCGCACGCTTCGTGCGCACGTGCGGCCACGCGGCCGCCGAGATCCACTCGAACCGTTCGCTCGCGCAGCGTCGCGAAGCGCTCGAAGGATTCAAGAGCTGGAAGTATCGCGTGTTGGTCGCCACCGACATCGCCGCGCGCGGCATCGACGTGAAAGACATCGAACTCGTGGTCAACTACGACCTGCCGTCGCAGGCTGCCGATTACGTCCATCGCATCGGGCGCACCGCGCGTGCGGGTGCCGAGGGCCACGCCATCTCATTCGCGCAGCCCGACGAGAAGCGCGACCTGCGCGACATCGAACGCCTCATCCGCATGCCGGTGAGCGTATCGCAGACGCCCGCCGATCTGCCGCCTGCGCGTGCCATGCCGATGCATCATGACGACGATAGGGAAGAGCGGGGCGGTCGGCGCTTCGGCGGTCGCGGCCGCGACGGCAGTCGTGATTCGTCACGCGGCGGTTTCGGCCGACGCGACGATCGCCGTTCCGGTCCTTCTCGCACACCGCGTAGCGGTTCGCGCTCCGGCGGCCGTGGCCGCTCTGGTCATGCGGGTGGTTTTGAACGCTCTGCGCCCCGCACCCCCGGCCCCGGCATCCGCTACGAGATCGTCCGCAAGCCGCCGACCGAATCGGAATAACCATCTTTGATACTGGTGCTTCCGGCGCCACACAACACAACTCCAGTAATCTCACCAATTGGTGAAATTACTGGAGTAAGTATGAGTAGCGACCAAGGACCGGGCCGGTCTCTGGCCGGTTTTACATGAAGATAATCAGAGGTATCTCTTTCCGAATTTGCGCAGGGCTTCGGTCACGCCGGCGAGCGCGCGACCCTTGGGGGTGAGTGAGTAGGCCGAGCGTGCAGCGGCATGCTTGATGATGCCGTCGGTCTCGAGCTTCTTAAGCTTGGCCGAGAGCGTGCGGGTGCTGATGCCTTCAATTGACATCTCAAGCTCGCAGAAGCGGCGCGGCCCAGCCAGGAGGTCGCGCACGATAAGCAGGGTATAGGCATCGCCCACGAGCGCCGCCGCCTTGGCGACGGGGCAGTCGTGGGCATGTACGGCTGCGGCGCGTGAAGCCATATGCGCTCATGATACCATGCTCCTTTCATAAGTAAAGTATCGCGTCGGTTATCAACAGACGTTGTACTTTACAAAGTAAAGCATACGCGTATCATTACCTGCGACGTCGCGTGCGCAGGCGTTCCTTATCTGCTTATACTCTCGCATCATGATCGACGGCAAGACCATTACCGATGTTCTCCGGTGGCGCTATTCCGCAAAGGTGTTCGATCCGAGTAGGAACGTATCGGACGGCGACCTCCGTACGATTCTTGAGGCGGGGCGTCTTGCACCCAGTTCGCAAGGGCTTGAACCGTGGGTGTTTCTCGTCGTCGAAAATCCCGAACTGCGCGCCGCAGTGCGCGCTGCGACCTTCGACCAACCGAAGGTGACCGATGCATCGTATCTGGTCGTACTGGCAACGCGGCGCGATACGCCGCAGAAGATTGCAGCTGATCGCGTAGCGCGCGTCGCTCGGGCGAACGGTACGGATCCGGCTACCTTGGAAGATATGCGCGCGTCGCTCGAGAAAAGCGCTGCGGCCATGAGTGATGAAGATCATATGCGATGGCATACGTGCCAAACCTACCTTCCGTTCGGGTTCATGATGTTCGCGGCCGCCATGATGGGCATCGACACCGGCGTTGCGGGCATCAGCGATCAACAAGCACTCGATGATGCGCTTGGTCTGCCTGCACAGCATATGACTGCGACTGCTGTGTTAGCTATCGGTTACCGCGACTCGAGCGATCCGGCCGCCGCGCGCCCGAAGGTACGCCGCGATTTTGACGAGGCGGTGATATTCGTCACGTAACACTCCGTCATTCATTCGCAAAAGCTCTCGCGTGCCGCGAGAGCTTTTGCTATATCTCGTCGTTCTTGATCCGTTCGCGCACTTGACGTGCTTTTTCATTGAAGAAATACAGGTTGTGCATGGTGGCGAGCTTGAGGCCGGTGAGCTCGTTGGCGCGGATGAGGTGCGAGACATACGCGCGCGAGTAGGTGGTACACACCGGGCATCGGCACGTCGGGTCTATCGCTTCGTGCTGGTCGAGATAACGCTGGTTATCGAGGTGGAGACGGCCTTCGCTCGTGAAGAGTGTGCGGCGGCGGGCATAATGCGTCGGCGCGATGCAGTCGAAGGTGTCGCCGCCGCCTGCCGCGACGAGTTCGAAATCTTCGGGGTGGCCGATACCGAGCACATGGCGCGGCTTCTCGCTCGGCAATAGGTCGGTGACGACGCCGAGCATGTCGCCCATGGATGCTTTGTCGTAGCCGAACTCACCGCCGATGCCGAAGCCCTGAAAACCCTCCATACTGGCGATTTCTTTCGCGCTCCATTCGCGCAGCACCCGATCGCCGCCGCCCTGGACGATGCCGTAGAGCGCTTGGTCGCTCTTCTTCGCATCGATGCACCGCTTAGCCCAGCGATGCGTGCGCTCAATGGATGTGCGCAGGTAATCGTCGTCCGAAAGCGGGGACGGGCATTCATCGAACGCGAAGATAATATCGGCGCCAAGCTTTTCCTGGATCGCGATGGACGTTTCGGGCGAGAGAAACAGCTGCGTGCCGTCCATAGGTGATTTGAAATGCACGCCCTCTTCCGTCATGCGCACGCGCTGCGGCTGCGTGCCGTCTTCTATCATACGATCACTCGGTTCTTCCTTGAGTACCTTGCCGACGCCGTGATCGGAGCCGAACCCCAAGCTGAACACCTGGAAGCCACCCGAGTCGGTCATCAAGGGCTTGTCCCATTTCATGAACCCGTGGATGCCGCCGTGGCTCGCTACCCGCTCTTCGCCGGGTGCCACGTGCAGGTGGAACGTGTTGCAGATAAGGAGTTGTGAACCAAGTGCCTCGATCTCGGGCGTGTCGAGCATGCGCACCGACGCGCGCGTAGCCACCGGCACGAACGACGGCGTCTCCACCTCGCCGTGCGGGGTTTTCAGCACCCCTAGTCGCGCACGCGACTTTGCCGAGCACTTGAGTATCTCGAACGAAATCATTGCACAGGCATAGTAGCAGATAAGACTGCGGTACGCATGGTTTGATATATCAAACCGCTACTCCACCTCAATGCGCGTCTCCGCCGCTTTCGTCGCGCCGCCCAGAGTCTCGCAGGTGATGCGGATGGTCATCGGGCTGTTGATCGCCGGAGTCTGCGCCACGCCGTTGATGCTGGTGTTGTTCTTGTTGGCGTCGGTGAAGGCGGCGGAATCGGGAGAGGAGACGACGCAGGAGCGCATGCCCGCGGTCACCCAGCCCACGGTGGCACTCTCGCCGGCCTTCACCTTCTTGGGGTTGGCCACCAGGACGATCGATGGCCGGGCCACCTGCACGTTGCACTGGGCGCCTGCCGTGAGGCCGTCCTTGGCGCAGGTGATGCCGAAGGTGGCGAGGTTCGAGCCCTGGGCGGGTGCGGGCACGACGGCGCTTGCGGTACCGGAGAGCGTGGAAGACGCGACCGTGAAGCCGGTCGCCGTCACCGTCCCTGCCGAGCAGCTGTACTCTATGGAGACGGTCGCGCCGACGTCGGCGACCTGCGGGGTGCAGGTTATCTCCGCCTTCGGCGCCGTCGGGCTGCCGGTCACCGAACACTTCCAGCCGGTGACGCAGCCGTTGTTGGTGGCAGAGAGCGACTGCCACACGCCCGCGCTACACTCGCCGTTGTCTGGCTTCTGGGGCGGCTGCGGGCAGGGCTGGCCGTCGGTGCCGCGGCCGTATGGGCTTGGCTGCTGCGCGCACATGGTGCCGGTCTGGTCGCAGCCGTACTGGCAGTACTGCATGGGCTGCTGCTGGCACTGCGGCGTGCGGTATACGAGCGTGTTGCCTTGGCATTGGTATGACGTCTGGCACATCTGCTGGTTGTATGGGTTTTGATTGTATCCTTGCTGGCCGAACCCTGTCATACCCATGCCGCCGTACCCTCCCATACCATACCCGCCCGCTCCGTACCCTGTTACGGCGGATCTTCCTATGTTTGTCGGTGCAATATCGCTATTATTGTTGAAACCTGCACAGGTGCCGGTCTCGGCGCAGGTGCGCCCCGAGTAGTCCGGCGGCCGCTGCATACATGAGATGCCGTCTGCCGCCCGCACCATACCGCTCGGACAGTCGGTCGTCTGTGTGGAATTCGCGATGTCTTTCAAACCGTTCTGCAGGTTCTGGAATTGGCTGGTGTTGGCACCGCCGGTCATCTGGCCTTGGCTGTCGGTCATGCCCGCCGCCTTTTGAGCGAGTGCGTTGCTGAGCTCGGTCATGTTCATGCCTTGTGCCCGGAAGTCACTCGCCGTTGCTTGGCCATTTGCTATCTGTTCAGCTGCCGCTTCGGGCGTCGTAGCCAGTTGCGTAGAAGCGCCGAACTTCAGACCCTGCAGGCCTTTCGGCGGTTGATTGCAGGCAGTCTTGTCGTTCACGTTGCACTGTCCGGCAGCGGTGCAGACGCGTTCGGTGACCCCGGATGCCGCAGCTGTATTGTTATCACACCAGATGACGCGGCATTCGTTACTCTTTAGCGTTTTGTATTTGTCTTCTGATCCAGCGATAGGGCCGCATAATTTAGGGTAATAGGAATCATTTGCCACCAAAAATAACGATTCCAGCAGGTGGTTGAGCCGCAAACGTGGCACAGTGGTGCAATAAGCACTTTTTGCCACCAAATCATATGTACCCATCATCACGATG
>Ga0233425_10002244_pt1 | contig 38984 bp, 33 predicted proteins | sample Watercolumn_Towu_2_FD_181712 | JGI IMG/M metagenome (GOLD analysis project Ga0233425, IMG submission 181712) | Freshwater microbial communities from Lake Towuti, South Sulawesi, Indonesia - Watercolumn_Towuti2014_140_MG | ecosystem: Environmental > Aquatic > Freshwater > Lake | place... | reverse complement strand
GAATATATTGAGGTCTTTTACAACAGAGAGCGACTGCATTCAGCCAATGGTTATCTGTCGCCAGTAGACTACGATTCGCAGCATAAAGCTGCTTAACCTTGTGTCCGGAATAGTGTTGACACATCATCTTGCCATCCTCCAGGCCCTCAGAGACGCTATTACCTGAACTCAGTCTATCTCAATACTGGCGATCGCCAGCACATGTTTACTGAAGTGACCGAGCATGTTGGCCAACACGCGAAAACCAGCTTCGCTGGCGACGAAGCGGGCGATCGAAATTTCGTAGCTAGTTTCGTCAAAAAGGCTCAGTCGGCCGCCGATGCTTTCGGTTTCGAAGGGCAGGCCGAAAGGTGCGCAGAAGGCACCCTTTTCAAGTAGGTCGAACCAAGCCTGCACATAGGGTCCGAGCCGTGCCGGTAGATCGGTCGGCGGCGGCTGTCGGAACTCCACTATAACGCGGCGAGATTTGGAAAACTGCGAGTCGCTCCAGACCAAGTCAAAGACTTCAGGAGTGACAGCGGTTGCAGGATACGCGACCGATTCGTTGCGCTCGTCCACCAGCGGCACCCGCACCGGCAGGGACTGGGTCAGTTGTGAGCCTTGAGCGGTGATGCATATACGCTCTAGCCTAGCATCACAAGCCACCAGCATGCTCAGCATGTTACGTAGGTACTGAAAAGCTTTTGGATCGGTGTTGGCGGCGCTGAACTGCATGCAGGCCTGCCGCTCACTGACACGCACAATAGCTGAAGCCGCCATCATCGCTTCTTGCCGTGTGTTGGCAGCCATTGCGTAGCCACCCAGGGCACCGGCGGCGGCGAAAGCCTCGCAGGTAGCGGCCAGCACTTCAGTGCCTCGCCCAATGTCTTCGGCTGAGGTAAATTCGAACATCGTTTCCAGCCGGCACGCATCTGCCAAGACGGAGACGCCGTATAGGATTAGCTCGGGCTGAAATGCTGCGTTCATCTACTTCTTCTCGAAGCGGCGAAACCAGAATTCGGTCTGTTCGTCCTGATCGATACTGCCAGTGGAAAACCAAGTTGACTGCTCGCGAGCTCGTTCGATCAAGGGACGCAGCGCGAGGTACAACTTCTCATACGCTGGTACACTCTCGCCACGATTTCGGTCGCTGAGGGTTGGCTCTGACCCGATACGAAACATCAAGCCGCCACCTGATTTGATTCTGTCGATGTCATCGCCCAGCGACTTCTCTATAGCCTTCGCCCCACCGAGTTCGGTCAGGAATGCATCGCAGACTAGGGTGAGCCAGCCGACCGTCTTAACTGCGTTCTGCTCCACGGCATGGCGGTCCTGCGGCGAACGAACGATGTCGATCTCCGGGTAACGCATCGACTTCTGCCAAGCGAAAGCCTCGCCTAGCTCAGGCGAGTAACGTGAGCATTGGAAGGCGAAGCCGGCACAGCCGGATTGATAGGGGAAGACCTCAGCTAAGCGCCGCGTCAGATCGTACATCTCGTCGGCGCGATCAATGCCGAACTCGGGCGGGAAGGCGAAGCTGAGAATGTTGGCCAGCTGGTCGGGCCGGCCACGCGCGTTCTTGTCGCGGCCATAAAGCTTGAACAAGTACTTGGGCGCGTCAAGCACGTCGTAGCCATCCTTGAGTTCCAGCGCCACTACCTCCTCCTTGGTCTGCGGATTCTTCAGCCACAGTTCAAGCATGCCGAATACCTTGGCATTAACCGGCCGGTGCTTGCGCATATTCTCGGTGGCGTAAAAGCGCAGCGCCTCGCGCGGACAGAACTCGAAGAACATTTCCTGGCAGCGCAGCACCGCATCCATTATGGCCAGGAAGGAAATGTTAGTAAAGAGGCTAATGGAAAAGACCAGCGAGGCCCGGCGGATACCATCAGCGTCATGGTAATCCAGGGATTTGAGTAATGTTTGGATGTCGCTCATAGGAAATCCTTTAGGATGTATCTACACGCAGGTACACTTCTTGTTTTTCTTGTCCGCCGCATCCTTGGGCGTCATAGCGTCGCAGCCTTTGACCTTCTTACCGTCGACCTCGATGCCTAGGTAGTCGTCCAGTTCTTTGTCACCCTTCATAGATTCACCAGAGATTTTCATGTCCGAGGTCTTGGTGCCCTTGAACGGTTTCTTGTGGTCGAATGGCGTGTCGCAAGGAAACTTAGCATCGATGACTTTGTGTCCACCCTTGACCTTGATGATCGTGTCAGGCACCAAATCGCCGTATTTGCCCCGCACCGGTGCCTCAACGCCATCAAACTTGCTGGCCTTGGTCAGATTGCCACTCTTATCCTTCTCGCGCAAGCTATGCATGACGCAGGAATGTTTACTCGTGCTCAGGCTACGGCAATGCTGACCCTGGTCGTCATGCTTGCCCTTCTCATAGGGCGCTTGGTCGCAGCAATGAATAGCGCATGCCACAATCTCCTCGGGAGTGTCACCGGTAATCACCGGCAGCTGCGTGCAGCCCCCCATGTCGACGGTATTCTCGTGGTTTTGAAATTTTTTGTCCGTCAGTCGACAGGCGTTGGCACCATCCATCTTCACATCGAATGAGTACAAAATCCAGGTCGACTCTTTAATAAAGGTATTGGATTTTACCCCGCCAATAGAACCCGGCTCATCACCATTGGACATGGAGAACTCCGACCCCTTTATAGCGATCATCATGCCCCCGTCTGCTTTTACGGTTTTGGTACCTTTATCTAACGTTGCGGACTGGGAAATATTGGGATAAGGCAATGGTACTGGTCCTCCAGGGGTCGGCGTTTTACAAACATCTGGAATTGTTGCGGTTGAAATGCCGTTACTACCTTTGTGTACCAAAGAGTTAGATGAGCCATTGACTTTGACAGTAACGGGCATCTTAACAGTGCCTCACAACTTCAATTAAAGCAGCCGCACGCTCCCCTAGAGCCGAACTTGCCCAGACAAAAGCACATTCACCCTTCGCATAGTTCTTCTTCCCAGCGATTGATGCTAAACCAATATGCAGCGGTGCGCTCGCCGCCGACACGTCGCCCCAGCAATCCGCCGGGGCTACGAAATCCGATGCCGATTCGAAATATTCTTTTGTCCGTAAACAGGTAAAGCCGTATTCATCGGCACGATAAGGTTCGCCGTTCATGTCGCAGTAGACATCGGTAACTTTATGACTGTACGGCATAGTTTCCAAACAAGCACGAAAAGCTTGGGTCAGTCCCTCACCAATGCATACGGTCTCGGTTTTGATCTTGTTCGTCTCATAACCGATGCCCAATCCGCTTAATTTTGCTAACGGTGTTTGCGCCAACCGACCTAACAGGCTTTCCTTAATCAATAAAAAAGCACCCGCCGCTTCACCCGGTATAAAGCCCCAGGCGTTATTTAGAGGTCCAGCGCTGTGCAGTTGGTCGCATTCTTCCAGCCATTCCAGGGTTTCCGGTTCGAGGTAAGAATCCACTCCAGCGACAATACAGGCATCCAATATGCCTTGGTTGAATTTTTTAAGTGCGGCTTCCAGTGCAAGAAATCCGGCGGCATGGCCGTTAGGAAAGGTGGCGATCCCGGTAAAAACGGCTGGGTATTTGTTGTTCAATGCATTGAGCAACTTGGTTTGCAAGTCTTCTTGAAGCCCCGGCCTTGGGCTGGGTAAGCCAACTGCCAGCCCAAGACGAATTGGTTTATCAAACTGATCGGTTATAACCATTAATATTTGATCAATAGCCGGAAAAAGCAAGACCTGGAAACGCTCGATGCCTTGAAGGTCAATATCCAGCCACGGCACGATGGCGGCTTTCATCGGCTCCCCGGCGCTATCGATCATATAAGGATGCTGCATGAACCCGCTAATTCCTGCTCTAACAGCAGCCGCACTTGCCCAAGCATCGCGCCCAATAGGGGTGCTTGCCCCGAGTGCCGTAATATAAATGGGTTCGTTTGGCATTAGGCAAACTCCACTTCAGATTCGTCCAGTGTTGCTTCGGCGTTTCTCAATTCAGTTTTTCGGGTAATCGTTGTTCGTTCCAACTTTTGCACCTTAAAATGGCAAGGTAACGCCGTATGCCAAACGACGGAAACACGTGGAAAGTCGGGTTCGATAATGACTGTATGCAAGCTTTTATTTTTGTGGAACTCGCGGCTACCATCATAAAAACGGGTTTCAAAACCTATGAAAAGCTTAGGAAGAAAAAAGCTTAAATCTCCGTCCGGCGTTAAGCCACGGAGCACACAGGGCTCGCCGCCACGAAGAAATTCAGGTGCTTGTTGGTCGACTGGTGCACATTGGAAAAAACGATCATCGAAATCTTCAGGTAATAATGGCTGACGGGTTTTCATCCACTTATCTCCGTAAGTGCCGGCAAACGAAACGCGCGGCTGCCAATGACTACAAATCGCCCCAAAGCCTGCCGGTTGTGGTTTATCCATCTTGCCGCCAATAAGTTCTCTTGGGTATTCAATATTAGGGAGAGGTAATTCTGCCGCATGATCGTTCGAAACAACGAAGCCGGTACCGACCGGATTACGCCACTCCCAATCTCGATCAGGATGTTCGCTCTGTGTGTCGACACCTCCGAAGGCTCGTTCATACACTAGTGGCATTTTGACGAATGGTTGTGGTGAGGTCGTACCAAAGGTACCCCATTGGCGGTCACCAAAGACTTTCAGTATTTTTTTCACAGGCCCGACGCGAAACCCCACATCGAGTTCAGTTACCGGCTTACCACCCGGCGCATAAGCATGTCCGATGACCAGTATATCGGTAGTTTTTTTAGTCAGAACTAGGTCGGCCTCGTATTTGATGCTACTTTTGCCGGGTTCGCCGTGGTATTCAGGTACACGTAGGACAGATGGCTGTTCTTTCGATATTTCGGTTGTGCCATCCGGTTTAACATCAAACGTAGCCTTAACTGCCACCAACCAGATTTCCGCACCATCGCGATCACGAACCCATCCTCGTTCAGCCGCAAAAGGTGTTCGGTTATCAATTTGCCACATATTGAAATGCCTTAATTGATGTCAACAGCAGCACCTTTGATTTTGTTATATCCACTAGAACGACTAAGCACATAGGCCCCTTTTATGATAACCTTGCCAGCCCTGGTGAGGGTTAAACTTGCATCACCACATCGCAGTACAATTTCACGCTCTGCAGTTAATAACAATCGTTCACCATCAACTTCCATAAAGACAGGGGTTTTATCGGTAGCTTCGGAATCAGGATCAATGATCAACCCCACTACGATTGGTCGTTCTGGATTTTCATTTTCGAAGGCGAGCAGGACTGGTTTACCGATTTGATCGGGGGTAAGCGCTACGATGGATTGGGCTTTTAAACTCATCTCATTTAAGCAGCCGGAATATTGCACAATAGGCCGCTTATTTTCAAAACCGACCAGCTGGCCAACAGTAATACCCTGTTTAGGGAAATATTCAGTTAATCGATTTTGAATTTCGGTTGAAATAGTATTCTGAGTTTCTATGTGCATAGCAGAATCAGAAGAAACAAGGCTCAATTTATTTTCTGCAGTGTTTGTTTTAATCACTTAGTTCTCTCCAATTTTACTGCCTTTAATAACCACATCGCCGTCAGCTTTGACGCTGATTTTGCCTGAGCCCTTTATCGAAATGTTATTGCCTTTGATGGAAATATCGCCATTTTTTTTCATCGTGATACTCGCATCTCCGGTTTTTATCGTTATTGAATCCGTAGCATCGATAACTATATTTTTACCGGATTTCAACGAATCATCGCCTTTGACGTCGGTGCTGCGGTTGCCATCGACACCTAACGAATCATTGCCCGTGACTGTCTTGGAAGCATTACCGGAAACCGCTTCGCTTTGATTGCCGCCGACCGTCAGCGATTGATTCGAACCGACGCTGGTAGTCTGATTGGCGCCGATCGTGTTGGACTGATTCGCGCCAACACTGGTGCTTTGGTTGGCGCCGACGCTGATCGACTGATAGGCTCCCACAGTGACCGTCTGATAAGCGCCGATGGCAACAGCCTGGAAGGCGCCGATAGCCACTTCCTGCGCAGCGCCGATGCCGATGGTTTCATTGATGCCTACCGTGTGCGTTCGCTGCAACGCCACCGAACAGGTTTCACTGGCGCCAACTGATTTAGTCCGGTTCGATCCGATCGTGATGCTTTCGTTAATACCTACCTTTTCTGTGCGATTGCTTCCTATAGTAATGTCTTCATTGACACCCACCTTTTCGGTGCGATTATTATCAATCGTAATTTTCTCATCATGTCCGACGTGTTCGGTGCGATCATGACCCACTTCTGTGGTTTCGTCGTTTTCAACGATGTTATCCTGATTTTTCTCGGCATGAATATAAACCTGTTCCGAGCCTTTTTTATCCTCAAAGCGGATTTCATTGAAATTAGCACCGCTGCCCCCCTTGCTGCTGCGGCTCTTGATGCCGCTCTGGGTTTTGTTGGCCGGCACTGCGTAGGGCGGAATTTGCTCGCCATTGTACACGCGTCCGGTAATGATCGGCCGGTCGGGATCGCCCTCCAGAAATTCGACGATGACTTCCTGGCCGATGCGCGGAATATGGATGCCACCCCAGTTTTTTCCGGCCCAAAGTTGAGATACCCTGATCCAGCACGAAGAATTTTCGTTCTTTTTGCCGTAACGATCCCAATGGAATTGCACTTTTACCCGGGCATGTTCGTCGGTATAAATTTCCTCACCAGCCGGCCCGGTGACAATTGCCGTTTGCGGTCCCTGCACGATCGGTCTCGGCGTAACGCGTGCAGGCCGAAAAGGCGTATTGCTTTCAATGACGGCAAAGCTGTTTCGATAGGCAGTGCCTGCTCCAAATGATGCTGCTTCAAAACTGTCAACAGTAAGCGTATGGTCAATTGCGGTTAACAAATACTCCCGATTTTGATCAGCTCGTGGATAGTCGCTCAGTGTAAATAAGCCGCCGGCGTACAAACCCCGGCAATTGCTGTAGCCCTGAGCCAACTCAAAGTGTGTGTGCAACTCTTGAATCCGCGTCCGCACATAGCTATCGCCTTCTTCCGATTTTTCATACTCGCCGGGGTAATCGTAGATTTCATGTTTGGCTTCTTTATGCTGTCTAGCAATTGAAGAATTGACCTTTAGATTAGCTTTTGGCCGAGTAAAATCGAAATCGTTTAACACATAAGTGCCTGGCTGAAGCTGCTTTATCAAATGCCAATAATTGATGCATTCTTCATCTCGAAGTGCAACTTGGTCGGGCGGTAAATAACGGATATTTTCATAATCGGCTATGGTTTTGTGTGAGCCATAGTCGTCCGCCAAATACAAGGTATGTTTGCCATCGATATGCACAAAATAATAATAAATGCCTTCCTGTTCCATCAAACGGCTGACAAAATTAAAATCTGTTTCCCGGTATTGAACACAATAATCCCAGGTACGATAAGAACCGCGCAATTTGTCTTCGACATAGGCAAAGTCAAAATCCTTGAAGACTTCTTTAATAATCTGCGGAACGGTTTTATTTTGGAATATGCGGCAATCAGACGTTCGGGTTAAAAACCATAACCAGGGATAAACCTTCAGCCGATAGCTGGCATAACGACCCTCATAAACCGATTGTGAAATATTGGCGACAAAGCCATTAAAATAGCGAAACTGATCCCACGCCAAACTGAGTTTGACGGTAATATTTTGGCCTAACAAATCGTCAAATTCGATGTTTTTAATACTAAGAACATCCAGATCCATCGAAAATAAACGCCCCAGCTCTTCATTAACCGTCATATGCCGAAGTAAAAGCACATCATCGCCCAAGGGTGTTGATATTGCGATTTCACGATGATCTTGTGTAATGGCCATGATCGTTACCAATGCTGATAATTAAGGCGTTGTCGTAATTGCATCTTATGCCAACCCGCTTTTGTTAGGCAAATTGATAAGTAAACTCGCTGTCTTTCACTGTCACGCTGACAGCGGTCATTGGTTCGCCGGACAATAGTTTATTTAAAAACGCCTGGCTGATCGCCGGTAGTACGGTGTTGGTTAATATGGCGTCCACCACGCGCGCGCCGCTTTCCAATTCCGTACAGCGATTGGCGATCAGTTCTACCACCGCCTCATCATAGATGAAAGGAATAGCGTGATTTTGCAAAATCCGTTTTTTGATCCGATCCAGTTGCAGTTTGATGATTGCTTTTAACATCTCGTCGCTCAACGGGTAATACGGAATCGTCACCAAACGGCCCAACAAGGCGGCTGGAAATATTTTCAGCAACGGTGCGCGCAATGCCTTGGCGATGGCTTCGGAATCGGGCATCAATTCCGGATCTTTGCACATAGCCATGATCAAATCGGTGCCGGCATTCGAGGTCAGTAAAATAATGGTGTTTTTGAAGTTGATAAAACGACCTTCGGCATCTTCCATCCAGCCTTTGTCAAACACCTGAAAAAAGATTTCATGCACATCCGGATGCGCCTTTTCCACTTCATCCAGCAAAATAACGCTATATGGCCTGCGCCGGACCGCTTCAGTCAGAATGCCGCCTTCGCCATAACCGACATAACCCGGTGGCGAACCTTTCAAGGTCGACACCGTATGCGCCTCTTGGTATTCGCTCATGTTGATGGTGATGATATTTTCTTCGCCGCCATAGAGCGCTTCGGCCAAAGCCAATCCGGTTTCGGTCTTGCCCACACCGGATGAGCCGCACAGTAAAAACACCCCGATCGGTTTGCCTGGATTATCGAGTCCAGCGCGTGAAGTCTGCACACGCTTTGCGATCATTTCCAAAGCGTGACGCTGGCCAATTACACGTTTATTCAGCGTGTCGCCCAGTTTTAATAAAGCTTCTATTTCATTTTTGACCATCCGGCCAACCGGAATGCCCGTCCAGTCGGCAACGACGGAGGCAATGGCTTGACTATCCACGGTCGGAAAAATTAACGGCCTTTCGCCTTGAAGCGTTGTTAGCTGCTCTTGCAAGGATATCAATTGCTCTAACAGTTCTTGCCGCACCTTTTCAACATCGGTGTTTTCCTGATGCTCCGGGCCTGTCGGTTCGTCTGCGGTATTTTCGCTTTCAGCGGGTTCTTCATTTTTCGTGTTTGCGGGCTGCAACTGCGTGCGTAAGTCCAGTATTTTTTCGACGAGGGCTTTTTCTTGCTGCCAACGAGCTTCCAAGTCTTGAAGCCGTTCTTGTTCTGAAGTCAACTGTTCTTCGACTTTAGTTTTACGATCACCAATATCAACCCCTAAGGCTTTTTCGCGCGCAATAATGTCAGCCTCTACCGAAAGCGCTTCGATTCGCCTTCGGCAATCGTCAACCGCTGGCGGCACTGCAAACTGACTGATCGCGACACGCGCGCAGGCCGTATCCAGCACGCTGACCGATTTGTCAGGCAATTGCCGATCCGGTATGTAACGGTGCGACAATTTAACCGAATCTTCCAGCGCTTCGTCCAGCAATAACACACCATGATGCTTTGCCATCACATCAGCTACACCACGCATCATCAGCAAGGCTTTTTCTTCGGTCGGCTCGTCAATTTTAACGACCTGAAAGCGCCGTGTTAAGGCCGGATCTTTTTCGAAATGTTTCTTGTATTCCGCCCAGGTTGTGGCGGCAATGGTTCGCAACGTCCCCCGAGCCAAAGCCGGTTTCAACAAATTGGCGGCGTCACCGGTGCCTGCTGCCCCACCAGCGCCGATCAGGGTATGCGCTTCGTCGATAAATAAAATAATGGGTTTCTCCGACCTCTGCACTTCTTCGATCACCTGCCGGAGCCGGTTTTCAAACTCACCTTTCATGCTGGCGCCGGCCTGCAGCAAACCCAAGTCCAGCGTGCGAACACTGACATCAGCCAAAGGCGGAGGCACATCGCCTGCGGCAATGCGTAGAGCAAAGCCTTCAACTGCGGCCGTTTTACCCACGCCCGCCTCGCCGGTAAGAATCGGATTGTTTTGCCGGCGCCGCATTAAAATATCAATGATTTGCCTAATTTCTTCATCGCGGCCAACAATTGGATCGAGTTTTCCGGTGCGGGCTGCCTCGGTCAAATCTACCGAAAATTGCGCCAGCGCCGACTTTTTACCTGGCGTCGCCAAAGGCGGGATTACGCCGGGTAAATTATTGCCAGCATCCCGCGATTTCATCGGATCTTCAGGAGATCCGGAAACGATCGCTGAAAATTCATTCAACAAAGTATCGGCGTAAATCCGATTAAACTGACCCGATATCGCTTTCAGAAAGCTAAATAGACTGGGTGTCTTGACGATACCGGCAAACAAATGACCAGTCCTGATCTGCGCACTGCCAAAAGTCAGATTGGCATAAAGCCAGCCCTGTTCTATCGCTTCCTGCAGTTGGATCGACATGCCCGGCGGCATTGACGTGGCTCCTCTGGGCAAGCTATCCATAACTCGAACAAAGTCAGTAGCCAATACCGACAGATTCAGCTCAAAGCGATTATAAATACGATGCAAATCAGAGTCTGGCAGTTGTAATATTTGATGTAACCAGTGCACCATCTCGACATAGGGGCTGCCGCGGTTTTGACAAAACAGCATCGAATTTTCCAAACCTTTGCAAGTCACGTTATTAAGTTTATCAATCAAACCGACGCCGCTGATTTGTGTCATGCCATTTTCTCCCTAACAAGATATAAGTCGTTGGCATCGAATGGGCGTGAGCCGGTTTGCAGCCAGCTTGTCCAGCCGAGCTGACCATAATAGCCAAGCCTTACGGCTGGAACCTGTTCTTTCTTAAGCAGCAAATTGAGCTCCCAGTTTAATTCGAAGCCGACATAATTGTTGACCAGCGCGAGTAATTGATTCAGCTTATTGCCAGACGGCAAAAAACTTTCATAATCCACAAGAGCCAAGGGGCCTAAAGTGATACGAAATTTATGCTCACATTGCCAGCTTTTAATCCCAATGATTGCCGAAACACCCAGCTGTCCAGTAGATCGATCGCCATCGAGATAGCAATAACTTTGCGCAGGAATATCCAGCCATTCGCCAATGAACTCATCAATTGATGAAGGCACCTGGAAAAAGTCCTTTATCATCGCTTCCAAACCTTCACCATGTTGTGTTTGACAACCTAGGTATGCGGCAAAATGCAGCTTAGCATGATCGGGGTAATCATCACGATTCTGAAGAGACGCCTCACCGATGCCTAATAGCGAACCGACGTAACAGGTAAATCGATCCTGTTTCGGCCGGTCCAATTGAACCGTCGGTTCTTTGTCTGCCCAGGCACGATAAAACAAACATAACAATCGGTGGTGAAACATATCGGCAAAATCCGCTAATGTGCTGTCTTTAGCGTCACGGATGCGGTGCCGTGCAAAGTCTGTCAAATGTAAAGGCAGAGGGCCGTTGGGTCCAAATAGGCCGAAAAAAAGCACCTTCATTTGGGGTAATGCGTCAGGGTTCGAAATAAATTCGGCAATCGTTGAAGGCGCAAACTGCAGGCTCGGTTTTTGTCCCAGCCGGACGGGATCATCGACCGGCCGCGCTGAACGCCCTAATAACGGCCGATCCCGATAAAAACACTCCAATTGCCGCAAAGCGGCATTGAAATTGAACGCATAGGGCTCATTGTGAAGCTGCGCTAGCTGTTCTAAATCAGAGTTCTGGTTCCTGTTCGCACTGGCCATCGCATGATTTCTCCACGCTCCCGAGTTTTAACCACGACCTGGGTAAAGCTGTTAATTGAAACATACTTACTAAAGAACTTTTCCAGAACAGCGCCCAGCAAAAAACCACCTGCACCGGCAAAAGCCGCTTCTTCCAAAATCAATGTTATTTCAACGCCGCGGCCAAAACATAGGGGGCCTGCAATAGGCACTCGCTGCACGACCGAACGACTCTGAACGCTTAATAAGCCCTCAATTTGCCGAGTCACTGAGGGTTCGGTAAAATCACTGTAAAGCCTGAGCAGTTCGCGCAATGCAGCCGCGCCTTGATTATCATCGTTGTTAATCAGGCTAAGGTAATTCAAAGATAAATGATTGATTAAACGCCAAGCGTATTCACCTTCGGCGCGGGAGGGCTTAGGATCGGAAGGTCCGACCAGACAACTGACTGCATCCACAGGCGCGCTAATATCCAACGTAAAGTCAACATCAATTTCGTCAAAAAGTAACAGCAGCGGTAAATCTCTATTCGTACAGAGCGCTTCCACGCCAAGTTGTTTTAAATCATTGCGGTAAGGCAATGCACTGCTATCGACTAAAGAAATATAAACTTCACTGGCTAAATAGGGCGCTTTTAGTTTACCGGAGCTGTTGCCTCTGGAGCTTACCAAACTGGGCTGGCGCTGTATCGTATAATAAGCGAAGCCATCGTCAACGATGCTATTATGACGCTTGGAATAGAACGGCTTAAATTCTTGTTCCTCAGAAGCGCCTGAACCGTAACCGGTAACCTTGGTAACGGTATGCACTTCATAATCATTTTGCGCGATGCGATCAACAATAATTTGATATTCGCTGGCTTGCTGACTTAAGTGAATCCGATCCGCCCGTTTGGGGAATAAATTGATAGCCGGCGTACAATAAAGTTGAAAATTATCCTTGCTGACCAAATCCTCCAATTCCGGTTTAACTGCATCGAGCAATATGACAATATCCATCTTGGTTTCATGACAGCGTTGCAATGCAGGCTGCAAATTCATCAGCTCAAAAAACATAAAACGCTGAGGTAATGCAAAATATTCCTGCAACAAACGATAACCTTGAAAAGAAGCAGGCGTATAGGGCAGCAAAGCCTGCTGCTGATCATATCCGACGGCTTGGATGGGTGTGTTAAGCTTTTCCCGCCAAACCGGCTGATGCCCTGAAGATTGGATAACAGTCGTTATGGCATGCCCAAACAAAAGCTCGTAAAGCTGCTGAGGCAAAGTTCCAATACCGTGTAAATAAATGGGTAGCCGGTCAAGTAATAACTGGTTAATGGGTATATCCAATACGGTTTCCAACCGTAAACGCAAGGCGGCTTTAACATTTTTCATGTTGCCGGCATAATTTAAAGCCGCGCCTAACGGCAAATAACTGGCCTCGGTTAATTGTAAGGGCCATAATTGCAATTCGTGAGCGGTGCGAAACTCACATTTGCCACGGCCCCGAATACCCGAATTACTCATTAAACGGGTTTGTTTCGGTAATAAGAAACCTTGCTCGGTAACACCACCTTGCAAGTCCGGCCTAAACTGCGCAATCACCATGGCTGGCAATGGCGCCAAATAATGCGGATAAACCATTTCCAACAAATGCTGGGTAAAACGCGGAAATTCAGCTTCCATCTTAAGCTGAATGCGCGCTGTCAAGAACGCAAAACTTTCCAGCAGACGCTCCACATAAGGGTCGGTGCAAACAGTCCCGGTTAAATCAAGGCCAGAAGCAATTTTGGGATGGCTGCGGGCAAATTCCGAACCCATCTCGCGAATGAACAGCAGTTCTCTTTGGTAATGATCTAAAAATCTGGGATTCATAAACCGTGCTTTTCAGCTCTAATAATCGAGCACCGACACCGTGCCATCTTCCAGTTGAAACTCAGTGCGCAAATGTAGATGAAGTGGTTGCGGCTCTGTCCATAGCTCACCTTCTATTTCAAACACTAAGGCATTATGGTCATGCATAGTTCTGTCGGCAATCACACGAACAACCAGTGAACGTTCAATAATGCGTGGTTCGAAATTGATGATAACTTGCTTGAGCAAGCGCTCAATCTTGCCTGGATCAAAGCCAGTCACGGTTTTTCCGGTAAAATCCGGCATACCATAGTTGAGCACCGAGCGAACAACTTCCGAATAATTGTTTAACTCGTCTTGCGGTGAATACTGGCTCGCATTTAACAGCCAATCCAAATCTCGTTTAAGACAATTGCGGGCATCCTGCAATGAGCCCATCGACGCGGACAATGATAGAAACTGAGCGCGCGCTTGATCGAGCTCTTGCAATAATTGCTGCCGCTGCTTCTTACTCGCTTCCGGATCAGCTTGGTTTTTTTCGGACATCAATTTCGCCAATGCGTCCTCTAAACTCTCCAAGTTTTTCTTATAGAGTTGGATCGAACTATTCAGCGAATCGTTATCGATAAGCCGATCAAGCAGAGACGGTAAGTAGGTCGTTTTTGCCGCCGCCGCTTTAGCCATCTGAGTTTTCCCTTGGCTTGTCGGCCGCTTGGTCAAAACCGATTAGGCGAACATCCAATAACGGAAAATCAGCTGTATCGCTCGTTAAAACTTTTTGGCCCAAACCCACAAACAAACCATGACCCAAGTCTTGCCAATCGGTTTTCCGCCCCAAAGCCAAAAGGGGGTCAGCAGCGTCGTAACTAGCCGGGTAACGCACCGGAAGAACACCATAATATTCATCGCCGCTATGCCAAACAAAATGTGCCGGCAGCCAAATCAAATCGCGCAAATCATTTGGCTTTTCGATTGTGATTGATCTAATCCGCTCAAACGGAACCCATAAGTAACGGCCTTCTATGATCACTTCGCAGACGGGACCCAAGCGGGCATCACTATCAGCCAGCCAATTAAAAGTTTTATCGTCGATAGTGCCGGGAACTGCTGGCGCTAATTCGAAAGCGTTGGCGCGAAGTTCTTGAGATTCAGCATATTGGCCTTCCGCAGTTAATTTTAACGCTTGTACCAATAAGGCGAGCCATTTGTTTGGTTGACCAAAAACGACCGGCTCGCTTTTACCAAAAAAAACTTGTTCCCGAAACCGTTCACAAGCAATGACTTGCCTATACATCGCAACCATAGCCAAAGCTGCTGAGTCCAATTCTCCGGCAAGATTCAACTGAGTTAGAGCGCGCTCCCATTGCCCTAACAAGGCTAATAGCTGAAATAAAAAAATTCGCAGCTCGGCATTGTCGGGTTTTGCCCGCACTTGCTCTTGCAGTTGTTGTAAAGCTGCTTTCAAATCGCCTTGTTTTAAAAGCGCTTCAGCTGTCATTTTGCCGGCTCCGATTTCAGTTATACAAGCACCAGGGCTTTGTCTCTTTAGCTTATTATCGAAACAAAGCCAAGGTTACTCGGTTTTATTACTTTGCAGATTCCATTTTTTAGGGCCCGCTTTATCACCGGCGCTGCCGTCATTATTAACAGCTGTATAGGTCCAACTGATAACGTCATACACAAAGGTCACATTTTCGACTGGGCGCTCTGAGCCGCCGCCAGAAATGTGAATTGATGACACCATGCAATTTTCCAGCTCATATTTCCACATACAAACCTGTTCCCCAGAATCTTGACATACTTCGAGTTCCAATTTCGCAATATGCTTGCCCTGCGCGCAATACAAATTCAGGTCAACACTTGATTTATCGACCAATTTGACCACGCCAAACTGGCTAAAATCAGCCCGGGCGGCCGCCCGGCCACCGGTACCGCTTGGCCCGGACACGGGCTGCGATAAGCCATGAGTAAAGCTTAACACTTCGATCCAGTCTTTATGCTTGTCATCCGTGGATTCACCCTTGATAGGGTCGGCATGTAAATAACAATGAGTAGACATACAAAAGCACCTCGAGATAAAAAGTTAAAAATGACGCGCTCGCAGCTTATTTCTTCTGAGAAGGCAGTTTGGACACCAAGCGTAACGACACGGTCAAGCCTTCAAGCTGGTAATGCGGTCTTAAGAAAAATTTCGACGTGTAATACCCTGGATTACCTTCGACTTCTTCGACTGTGACTTCAGCGGCTGCCAAAGGCCTACGCGCTTTATCTTCTTCTGAAGCTGTCGCGGGGTTTGACTCCACATAATTGCTGATCCATTTATTCAACCATTTCTCCATATCGTCACGTTCTTTAAAGGAACCGATTTTATCTCTGACGATACATTTCAAATAATGTGCAAACCGGCAGGCTGCAAATAAATAAGGCAATCGCGCCGCTAAATTCGCATTCGCAGTCGCATCGGGGTCGTCATACTCAAACGGCTTTTGCAATGACTGCGCGCCAATAAATGCGGCAAAATCGGTGTTTTTCTTGTGCAATAAGGGCATAAAGCCATTTTTGGCCAGCTCGGCCTCGCGCCTGTCGTCGATAGCAATTTCAGTCGGGCATTTCATATCGACGCCGCCATCATCGGTCGGAAAGGTATGAATCGGCAAGCCTTCTACCGCGCCACCTGATTCAACACCCCGTATCCGTGAACACCAGCCGTACAACTTAAAGGCGCGGTTAATGTTAACGCCCATCGCATACGCAGAATTTGTCCATGTATAGTTTTTATGATCTTGATTAGTAACTTCTTCGAAAGCAAACTCTTCAACGGGATCGGTTTTCGCGCCATAAGGCAGGCGTGATAAAACTCGTGGCAGCGTTAAACCAATGTAACGCGAATCTTCCGCTTCTCTTAATGAGCGCCAAGACGCATAATCCGGCGTCTGAAAGATTTTGGTTAAATCACGAGGATTAGACAATTCTTGCCATGACCCCATATTCAACAGCGACGGCGAAGCCGCAGCTATAAACGGCACATGCGCTGCCGCAGAAATTTCAGCTATGCCATTTAAAAATTCGACATCGGGCGGTGATTGGTCAAATTCGTAGTCACCTACTAAGCAGCCAAACGGCTCACCGCCAAACATGCCATATTCATTCTGATATATTTTTCTAAACAACGGACTTTGATCCCAAGAAATACCTTTAAACTGCTTTAAAACTTTACCCACTTCTTTTTTAGAAATATTAAGTATTTTGATCTTTAACATTTCGTCTGTTTCGGTATTGTTGATCAGGTAATGCATACCGCGCCAGCTGCCCTCTAGCTTCTGGAAGTCGGGATGATGAAGGATAAGATTAACCTGACTGCTTAAGCGCTTATCGATCTCAGCAATGATCGACTCGATTGACTTGACCGCATCATCGGATATCAAATTGGCTTGTGCTAGCGCTTGCTCAGCCAAGGTTTTGACGGCGGCTTCAACCGCCTCTTTAGCTCGCTCCGATTTCGGTTTAAATTCATGTTCTAGCCACACTGCTAACTTATTACTTTCTAACGTTTCTACGTCCGCACCGCTAGCCACGCTGCTTACTTGAGTTTCATTGTCAGCCATGATTTAGCCCTCCTGTGTATTGCCGGCATCTTCGGCACTATCGGTTTTTTCTTCGTCCATCGCGGTTGTAATCTTTGGTGTTGACACCAACGACTGCAGCAACGACGAATCATTTAATACTCTGGCAATTAGCCCCTCAGCCCCGACTTTGCCGTCCATGTAAGTCAGCAAATTCGAGAGCTGCGTACGCGCTTGAAGCAACTGACTTAAGCCATCAACTTTATTGGCGACCGCGGCCGGCGAAAAATCATCCATGCTTTCAAAAGTAATATCGACACTTAGGTTACCCTGTCCGGTCAGAACATTCGGAACTTGAAAGGCAACTCTCGGTTTCATCGCTTTTAGACGGTCATTGAAATTGTCGACATCGATTGGCAAAAATTCTCTCTCCACTACCGCTGCCGGTTCTTCAGTCGGCTTACCCGATAAATCGGCCAGAACACCCATTACAAACGGTAACTGAATTTTTTTCTCTGCCCCATAGAGTTCAACATCGTATTCAATCTGGACCCTGGGCGCCCTGTTGCGGGCGATAAATTTTTGACTGCTTTGCTTTACCATGATTCGCTCCTAAGTTTGTCTAATTACCGCGTTGATTAACTAAAAGCTGTTGATCGCCATTACTGTTTGTCTTTTTTGTAGTCTCCACAAATCTTTTCTGCTTGATTGACTGCATCGGGCGCCATATCCCGTAAAATATCCATAAAGCTCATCGTCAACAATTTTTTAGCCCGCTGCATAAAATAAGGAATGGGGCTTGAGGGTTCATTGCGTTCAAAATATTTACATATCTCATCGAGCGCACGTATCACATCTTCACGATTGTGAATACCATTGCTTTTGCTTACATTGCCAGCCTTTTCTAATGATTGCGGCTTAGAATTATCATCGGGCGCATCTAACGCTTCTCGTTGTTCGACTTTTTCAACCAAAAACTTATTGATGTCTTTCAACAGACCAATCAATCCAGAAAGATTAGGCGCCTGCTCAGAGTTGGCATTTTTAGCTAAAAAGCTAACCATCTCTTGACTGAGCGTTAAGGCTTGTTTGAAGTTTTCTGCTTGCTGTTTGAGTGCAGGCAACGCTGTATCCAAAAAAGCGGCTTCGATTAATTTCGGATCAACCGGATTCGCAATTCCCGCCGATTTGCCCTGCGCACTCTCGATATGGCGCCAAGTAAATTCACCCGCCATTGACTGAGTCAATTTAGTTTGCGCAATTGGGTTAAGAATTTTCTTATAATCGTTTAATGTGTTGAGCGTATTAAAGCGAAGCACAGGGTAATCATCATCAGGCTCCTGGTTGGGATAAACGTCCTCCCAGTAGTTTTCCATTAGCCCTTTAAGCAAAGACAGGCCTTTTATCAAACCCGCTATCCCTTCTGTCGACAAAAGCGCGCAAGTTAGATGCATCGTAATTTGAATATCTCGGCTGCGCGCTAATAAGCCAATCGCTAAATCTCGAACCTTTCTCCAATCGGGGGGCACCTCTGGAATGATCGTATCACCCATCTGCCGCTCACTGATATATTTGGCCGCATTTTCCAACTGCGCGAATTCAGCGCTTTCTTCCAGATTTTCGCCACAAGGCGACTCAGCAGAAACAGGTGAGAGAAAGTTTTCAACTGTAAAATCAACCAATGGCTTCACCCTTAACTTACTTAATTGTGAAATTTTGTTACCTAAACATCCTTATTGGTCGTTCATGAATTCAGGTTGCATTCTCCATCAACGCCGAATGGGAATATTATGTCTATGCCTGAAAAATAAGTTTTTCGATTAAATCGTTTACCGTCATTCACGCCACGCTCTAACGATTTAACTAAATTAAGGCAGAATAAAAAAAGCTAAGTCAACAACAATCCGTTATCGTAGCAAAAATACTTTAACGACAGGCTACTTGGTCAACTCGGATACGAATACTTCTATTTCGAAGCCGCATAGATAAAAGCCACAATTACCGCAATGCATTCAGGACACATCCATGCAAGTTCGCTTTCGGTTAAAGATTACTCTTGTGAAAGCCTTCTGTATAGCGAATTTTATCTTTCGATAATGTAAAAAATTCACTGTTCTTTTTTCCAATAATCAGATAGTGTTGTATGGCAAGAATAATAACGCACCCCCCTAAATCTAATTAGGTTAACCATCGTACTTCTGATAGCGGCAAACGCATCTCGTCAACTCCTCGAAGCGAGCTTGGCTATGGGAGTCATAACCGAATAATGGGCCGAGAACTGGATGAAACTACTCTTAAGTGTTATATCCGCAGGAGCAAATTTTGCTGGTTCATCATCAGTAACTCTCTCACAGGAAGGCTGCACATTGGGCCGAAGTGATCACAACACCTTTGTCCTGCCTGACCCTAACCGCTGGATATCAGGCCAACATGCGACCATCAATTATCATGCGCCGGATTATTATCTTACTGATACCAGCACCAACGGTGTTTTATTCAAAACGGGCAATCAAAAATTTCAACCAATCGGGCATGGCAATAGTGTGAAGCTAAACGATGGCGATCAATTTCAAATAGGTGATTATGTTTTTGCTGCCAAATTAATAGAAGCTGCTCCTGAAACTATAAATTCAACCCGTAACTTGTTAGCTAACGAAAGTTTTGATATCGCTAACGACCCGTTTGCCGATTTCAATCCGGACCCTATTAAAGAAATCATCGAAGAAAATGATCTCTATCCTGATAATCAAGTTAATAGGCAAGCACCGCCTGACGACCTATTGGATTTCTCATTTTTAGATTCTGGCAAATCAAAATCAGCGGGTGTCATGTCGCCCGAACTGCTCGATTTCGAACATATACCGCCCAATAAAGAACCTTTTCAAGCCAAAGCCAAACTAAGCCCAACACCAATAGAAACGCCGGTCGCTAATCTGGATGATATTTTTGCCGATGATTGGCAACCCCCATCGATTGATAGTCAAAGTGTCGACAGTGAAATCTTTCCATCTCCCGCCACTGTAACCCTAGATAAGCCTTTACCAACTCCACAAGCGGAACCGATTACAAAATCAACCGACTTTAGAACCCAGGATGAACTCATTAATCAATTTCTAAAAGGCCTAGGACTTGAAAACCGCCAATTGGCAGAGACTTTAACTCCGCAATCGTTTTATATGGTTGGCAAAATTCTCAGAGAATCAATTCAAGGCACACGGGATATCCTGATAGGACGAGCCAAAATTAAAAATGAAATGCATTTGGATGTCACACTCATCAAAGCCAGAGATAATAATCCGATCAAATTTTCAGTCAGTACAGAGGAGACGCTGGTAAAACTATTAGCTCATCAGAGTAAGGGCTATCTTGAACCGCAAACAGCTATCAAAGAAGCGTTTGACGATATTCGCGCCCACCAATATGCAGTCATTGCCGGCATGCGCACGGCGTTACTCGCGGTATTAAAACGTTTCGACCCAAGACGGCTTGAACAGCGCTTACAAGAAGAAAGCCCAATAGGCGCATCGATACCGATACACCGAAAAGCCAAATTATGGACTTTGTTTGAACAGCTTTATCAACATATCGAAAGCGAAGCTAAAGATAACTTTTATCACCTATTTGGCCAGGCGTTTGCTGATACCTATGAGCAGCAGATGCAAAATTTAAAAAAAACAAACTCTGATAGCCCATTAGATTAGAGCAAATCAGTCCTGAAAGGAAAGCATTATGAGCAAAATTAATTCCGTTATCGCCTTAGTTATTTTACTGCTCGGTTGCGGCTCAGACCCCGAAAAACCAGAACCGCCGCAAACGCTGATCGATGCTCAAATTACCGCCTCTTGTCAAGCAAATCCCGACATCAATGGCCGTCCGTCACCTATCGTTGTTAGGCTCTATGAATTAAAAAGTCTCGGTAAATTTGAAGAGGCTGATTTTTATAAATTGTTTGAGGATTATGCCTCTGCATTGAGTTCAGACCTATTAGCCTCTGAACAATTTAATCTGCATCCGGGTGAAACCAAAATCATTCAACATGGTGTTTCACCTGAAACCCATTTTTTTGCCGTAACAGCGGCTTACCGGGATCTGGGTCACGCAGTTTGGCGCCATTCCATTCCACTCGAAGCAGGAAAAACCACAAAATTCAAGGTCATGCTTGATCAACTGGGTATCGACATTTCAATACCCGCGCCATCACCTAGCAATCGTATAGAAGCGCCAAGCGACTAAGGGCATAGGGTAATCATATGACTTGGAACAACAAAGTAATTTGGACTGAAGGCATGTTTCTTCGTCCTTCTCATTTCCAACAGCAAGACCGCCATTTTCAAACCCTGTTGGAATCCCGCTGCGGTGGCATCCAATGTTATGCTTGGGGCTTAAGCAAACTAGAAATTGACCAAGAGCTGCTGGCTTTGGGCAAATTTTCAGTCACTGCCTGCCAAGGCGTATTTCCAGATGGCACGCCTTTCAACATGCCAGAACACCAGCCTCTGCCTATACCATTGGATATCTCTCCCGATATCAAAAATCAAACCGTTTATCTGGCCTTGCCAATCAAGCGGCTAAGCGGAAAAGAGCTTGATTGGGGCGAACATAACGATGAACTGAGCCGGTACCAATTACAGGAAATTGAAATTAAAGACCTTCATTCACAATCCGGACAGGAAACCGCCACGATTCAAAGCGGCAAATTATGGACACGGCTGCGATTGTCTACACAAAACCAGGATGCGTTTGTCACGATACCGATCGCCAAAATTATTGAGCGAAAAACCGACCAACTCGTGGTTCTGGATAACCAATTTATTCCAAGCAGTTTGCAAATTGGCGCGGCCAGCCAACTCAATTACTTTATTCGGGAAATTGAAGGCAAATTGCATCATCAAGGCACCGCTATCGCCAAGCACTTGGGCACACCCGGCGCTGGCGGCGTAGCCGAAATAGAGGACTTTTTACTATTACAAATCGTCAATCGTTATGAGCCGCTTTTCACCCATTTTACCTCGCTCAATCAGCTTCACCCGGAACAGTTATTTAGGGTGCTTGTGCAAATGGTCGGCGAATTAGCCACGATGACAGAATCAGGCTACCGGCCGAAAAGCTTGCCAAGTTATAATCACGAAGACTTAACCAGCAGTTTTGTACCTGTCATGATCGCTCTTCGCGAAGCGCTCGCTTGGCGTCCGGAACGGCGAGCCATCCCAATTCCACTGGAAGAACGTCCGCACCAAGTCCGCTTGGCTATTATTCACGACCGTGAACTGTTGCAGTCAGCCGAATTTATTTTGGCTGCCAGCGCGCAAATACCGCCGGATAAGTTGCGTAGTCAATTACCACGCCACATGACCATCGCCACCGTGGAAAAGTTACGAAATCTAGTGATGTCCGCAGTTCCAGGCATCAGGCTCAGCGCACTATCCGTTGCGCCCCGGCAAATTCCATTTCATAAAGGCATGACTTATTTTGTGCTGGATAAAAATCATGTGCTTTGGCAGGAGCTTGAAAGAAGCGGCACTATCGCGATGCATTTCTCCAGTGCCGATGAATATCCCGGGCTCGAGTTAGAGTTTTGGGCCATCAGGGGAGATAAGGCATGAACTCAAATGATCCGTTCGACCCGTTTTCAATACCGCCATCGGATGATAAAACCATTATCAGACCAACACCGGGCGGCATAAAAAATGTTGACGTTCCAATTCAGGCACCCTCACATTCGATCAAATCGATTGCTAGCGGCCCCGTCCCCAAACTAGGTCGATTAAATCCGCTTGAAAAAGCCGCATCCGGCTTGCTGGCATTAGTTACCAAGATCAACATGTCACATTCTCAGGCTGACCCAATGGCGTTGAAGAATAAAATTGTTGATGAAATCAAACTATTTCAGACCATCGCCCAAAGCGAACAAATCGACTCTCAAACTGTTCAGAGTGCCAGTTACGTACTCTGCACCGTCCTCGATGAAACGATTATTAATACCCCTTGGGGCAATGAAAGCAATTGGCCCAAACAAAGTCTTCTAGCGCTCTTTCATAAAGAAGTGGAAGGTGGCGAACGCTTCTTTGATTTGCTGAAATCAATTGCGCAAAACCCATCGAAAAACCGTTATTTGCTGGAGTTGATGTATATCTGCCTTACCTTAGGCTTTGAAGGCCGTTACCGTCTGATCGAAGGCGGCAAAAATAAACTGGTCAGCATTCGGGAATGGTTATACCAAATCGTACAAAAACAAAGAGGTGGTTTTGAACAAACCCTTTCGCCTCATTGGCAAGGCATTAGTGATAGGCGTAACCCATTAATGCAACTGATGCCCTTGTGGGTATTTGGCGCCATTACCGCTGCATTGCTCGCGCTCATTTATACGGTGTTTTTATTTCGTCTAAACAGCGCTTCTGATCCGGTATTTAGAGATATCTATTCCATCAAACTCCCGGTGATGGAAGTGGCTCAACCACCGCCGCCCATTAAGCCAGAATTGACGCTTTCAATCTTGCTAGCCAATGAAATAGGCCTAAAGCAACTGGACGTGGTTGAATTAGCGCAGCGAAGCACAGTGACCATTCAAAGTGATAATTTGTTTGCATCCGGCAGCAGCTCCGTCAATCCTGCCATCACTTTTCTTTTGCACCGAATTGCTGAGTCACTCAATCAATTACCCGGCCAGGTGCTGATTATTGGCCATTCGGATAACAAACCAATTCATAGCGCCCGCTATCCGTCCAATTGGCATTTATCGAAAGCGCGCGCTGCAGCCGTTGCCGACGTCATCAAACAAAACCTGAGTGATCCCGAGCGAACCGTCATCGAAGGCAAATCCGATCTGGAACCCGTTGCTTCGAATGCGACGCCCGCCGGCAGAGCCAAGAATCGCCGCGTAGAAGTTATTTTACTTAATTAAAGCAAACTAAACATTTAGTCTGCGGATGATTGAAAATGGGTTATTACAACAATGAAACTCTTCAATTTTATTAAGCAACGCTGGTTTATTTCACTGCTGGGGTTGATAGGCCTCTGCTTATCTATCTGGTACTTGGGGCCTTTGTTCGCATTTGCCGACTATGAGCCTTTAGAGCCTGAAGAGAACCGTTTATATCTCATCGTAATCTTTACGGCATTGTGGTTGGTAATCCGGCTCTGGTCTTTTTTCAAAGCCAAGCGCCAAAACAGTCAGGTATTGGCCGCTATGGTTGCCAGCCCCCGCTCAATGCTTTCTCCTGATGAACAAGCCTCTCAAGCTGAGCTGGACAAATTACAGGAAGGCATGCAACAAGCGATTGCAACATTGAAGAAAGCGCGTTTGGGCGGACGTTTCGGGCAACAATTTTTATATCAATTGCCCTGGTATATCATCATCGGGCCGCCTGGCACTGGTAAAACAACCTTATTGCAAACCTCAGATCTAAAATTTCCTTTATCGAATCACGATAAAAAAGCCATTCGCGGCGTCGGCGGCACCCGTAATTGTGACTGGTGGTTTACCGATGAAGCGGTTTTGCTGGATACAGCCGGCCGCTTTGTATCTCAGGATAGCAACCAACGCGTAGATCAAGCCAGCTGGCTGGGTTTCCTTGATCTGTTGAAAAAATACCGCTCCCGGCGGCCGATCAATGGCGCCATTATCGCAATCAGTATCAAAGATTTACTCGAACACGATAAAGCCAAACGGCAAGAAGAAGCCAGCAAAATTCGCAGTCGGTTGCAAGAGTTGCATGACCGATTCAACATCCGTTTTCCGGTTTATTTTCTATTAACCAAATGCGATCTTTTGGCTGGCTTCACCGAATTTTTTGATGAGCTGGATCGGGATAAACGTGATCAAGTTTGGGGTGTGACTTTCAAATTGGATGAGAGCGACATTACCAACACGGTCGGCCAATTCCCTCTGGAATTTGATCTTTTAGCGCAAACCTTACAAAATCAATTGCTCGATAAACTCGAGCGAGAACGCGGTAGAGACCGCCGGAATTTCATCTACACGTTTCCGCAACAATTCGGTTTATTACGAGACCTAGTACATTCTTTCCTGAAAGACATTTTTCAATCGACGCGCTGGGAGCATGCTGTCATGCTGCGAGGCGTTTATTTTACCAGCGCAACGCAGGAAGGCTCGCCAATAGACCGAATCATGGGTTCTCTGGCAAGCAGCTTCGGACTGGATTACCAAAACCAAGCAAAGCTAAGTAATCAAGGTAAAAGCTATTTTATCAATCACTTATTATCGAATGTGATTTTTACCGAGTCCGGCCTGGCTGGCACTAATTTGAAGCTGGAAAGCCAACGTGTGTGGCTGCAACGGAACGCGTTTATTGGCGTAACCGCATTCACCCTCACAATGTCACTGATCTGGCTCACTAGCTTTGTCAGAAACAAATCCTATATTCAGGAGGTATCCGCCCAGGCGAAGGAACTTCAGCTCAGCATCAGCCAGATTAATCTAGCAGAAACAGACCCTCTTCCTCTACTACCGATTTTAGACGCCGCCAGAAAATTACCCGGCGGTTATGCTGATCAACAGCAAGGCACACCGTGGTCACTGACTTTTGGCTTATATCAAGGTGATAAATTAGGCGATGCGGCTATCTATCTGTATCGGAAACTTTTGAAAGAGTTGTTTTTATCGCGCTTGATGTTCCGCATTGAACAACAGATTCAAAACAATTCTGGCAACAATGAATATCTTAACGAAGCGCTTAAGGTTTATTTGATGTTAAACGACAAGGAACATTTTGAGGCGGCTTCGATCAGAGACTGGCTAACCTTGGATTGGAAAAACAATTTACCTGCCTATGTCGATAACGAACAGCGGCAGGCTTTAGTGGATCATCTTAACGTGTTACTGGAAACCCGTTTAGCGCCGCTGCCAAGGCCATTAAACTCGGATCTGATCCATCAAGCCAGAAACCTTTTGGAAGATACCCCTGTCGCTGACAGAGTCTATGCGCGTTTGAAGCAAGAACTCAGCAATGCCAATATTCCTGATTTTTTAATGAGTGAAAAAGCAGGACGCGACGCTCCGCTGGTGCTAGCCACTAAAAGTGGCGCACCATTGACCAAAGCCATTCCAGGATTTTTTACCTGCACAGGTTATCAGGATATTTTCTTGAAAAATAATGAACGTTTCATTAATCAGCAAGTCAGCGACAACTGGGTAATCGGATCGGATAGAAAAGCCATGATGACCGAGGCGGAATTGAAAGATCTGCGCGAAATTGTATTGAAAAAATATCTGCAAGACTATAAACAGCATTGGGACGACTTATTATCCGACATTGAGATTAAATCGTTCTCGAATCAAGCGCAGCTCGCCGAAATTCTTACTCTTATTTCTGGCGACAAATCACCGTTACGCCTGTTATTGCAGGCGATAGATCAAGAAACCCGTTTCGCTTGCTTAACCGCTAATGATAAATCGCTGTTGAATAAAGCCGGTAACACGTTAAATACGGTTCAATCCCGGCTCGAAAGCATCATGAATTCGGCAGCCAACTCGCGTCAAACGATTTCTCCAGAAGTTACGATTAATTTAGTTACCGAGCATTTCAAATTCTTGCATGAGCTGGTACAAGCCAAAGAAGGCAGTCCGCCAAAATTGGATAGCTCCTTAGCCATATTAAATGAGCTCAGCGTACATTTAAGCTCCTTATTAAATGCACCTGAAGCCATGTTGCCAGAGCAGCAAAAGCAAGTTGTACAAGTGATCGACAAGATTAAACTGGATAGCAAACGCAGCTCTTTTCCAGTCGGTAAAATGCTTAATAATTTGGCGGCAAGCAGCAGTAATCTGGTAGTTGGCGGCGCTATTAAATTTTTAAACGGCAAATGGAAAACCTCAGTATTGCCTTTCTGCCAAAAGGCTGTGCAGGGACTGTACCCCATTTCGGCCAGTACCCAGGAAATTACTTACGAAGATTTTACTTATTTTTTTGCACCGAACGGCTTGATGGACGATTTTTTCAACAAATACCTTGCTGAATCAGTCGATAAAACCGGGCCGAACTGGCATTGGAATGACCGTGGCGAGACTGGGCCCGGCATTTCATCGGCTGCGCTGCAACAGTTTCAATTAGCCGATTCAATTAAAAACACCTTCTTTAGGATGGGCAAACAAACACCTACAGTTAATTTCAAACTGGAGCCTATCTCGATGAGCCCATCAATCGAGCAATTTATTCTTGATGTTGATGGCCAAATACTGACCTATGCGCATGGCCCGATTCGACCGGTTTCAATGAAATGGCCTGGGCCCAATGATACCGGGCAAGTTAGAATCCAGCTTTTACCGCCACTACAGGGTAACTCCGGACTATCCAAAGTTGGGCCATGGGCGCTGTTTAGATTATTTGATGAAGCCCAGATGACTCGAACGTCGAACCCAACTATTTTTATCATGACGTTTAACTTGCAGGGACGAGAAGCTAAATTTCAGCTCACTGCCAATAGTGCTATCAATCCATTCCAGTTGTCGGATTTGCAATCATTCAGATGTTTACCGAACCTCTAACAACAGCGCTTGGTTACTACGGTAAGGTGCCAACCCATGGAGATTTCGTCAGCCGGGGCCTGCCGCGTAGCTTCATCGACCCGTGGGATCTCTGGTTACAAGAGGCTATCATGACCAGCCGGGAACACTTAGGGAGTCAATGGCTAGATTATTATTTAACCAGCCCTTTATATCGTTTTGCGCTGTCTCCGGGTATTTGTGGCGACACCGGTTGGTTTGGCATTCTTATGCCCAGTGTTGATAAAGTAGGGCGTTACTACTCCATGACGATCGGCCAACAAATCAATAGCTCAGCCAACCCTTTTGACATCTTGCAACAAAGCAAAAATTTTACCGAATTGGAACGCTTAGCCCTTTCCTGCTTAAAAGACGACTATGATTTGCACGCATTCAATCGCGAAATCGATCAGCTCGGTCTAGCCAGAGCAAACAATCCCATCCCTAACCTAACCATGAGCGAACAGATCGCAAATCTGACGTTTCCCGCCACATGGCAGCAATCCTTAAGCTCTCCCGAAACGCTCTCTGAATTACTGCCTTCTCTGCTAGACAACGTGCTAAAAGATCGCTGTTTTACCTATAGCCTTTGGTGGACAAAAGGCTCCGATCAGGTTTCACCTTCATTGCTATTCAGTGAAGGATTGCCACCCTTTAACCAGGTTGCTGCGATGTATGACGGCAATTGGCAGCAATGGGGCTGGGCTAGCAAGCAGTACCCTTATCCAATGCCAAAGCAGCCGACCAGCGAATAATGCCATGACGGGTCTGAGCTGGACATCCTACGGCATCACGCATATCGGTAAACTTCGAAAAATTAATCAAGATAATCTTCTCGTCTTACCTGAACAACAACTTTGGCTAGTCGCCGATGGCATGGGCGGCCATCAAGACGGTGAATATGCTAGTCAAGCGATTGCCGAAGCACTTAAATCTTATAAGCCTGCAAAAACTCTTGGAGCCACGTTTGCAATGATCTATCAAAAACTGGTAACCGTAAACACGCTATTAGTCGATATGGCGGCCAAAAATAGCGCTAACTGCGTTATTGGCAGCACCGTGGCCTTGTTATTCATTTGGCATCAGCAAAGCATATGCTTATGGTCAGGCGACAGCCGGATTTACCTTTTTCGCAGAGGTAAGTTAACGCAGCTAAGCCGCGACCATAACCACGCCTCGAAGCTGCGAATGCAAGGTTATAACGCCGAAGAAATTAGCAACCAGCCCTATCTGCAAACGCTCACTCATGCCATTGGCGGCGATAGTGAACTGTATCTTGAAATTCAAATTCAACAGTTAAAGTCGGGTGATATTTTTTTGCTTTGCAGCGATGGCTTAAATAAAGAAGTCAGCGACACGACTATTGAAGCCATTTTAACCACCAGACCCATCGAAGAAGCTGCCGCTCAACTGGTAAAACAGTCGTTAGCTGCTGAAGGAAGGGATAACATTACGGTTGTTGTATGCGCCTGCTCCTATTAACCTGAAAGAGCAATTAATAACTTGCCAATTTTGTTAGCTGCCTGAAATTATGTAGCAAGGAAGCGTTTATGCAAGACTTGATGACTCGCCTAAAGGGTGAAACCGAATCGAAAGCTATGATCTGGCTACAGGCAATAAAAAAGGGCTTAACTAAATCAGCTAAACCCTTGATATATTGGCTCCCCTGGACGGGCTCGAACCGCCGACCTAGTGATTAACAGTCACCCGCTCTACCGACTGAGCTACAAGGGAATAAACTTTTTGGAGTTCCAATGGCACGCCCGGAGAGATTCGAACTCCCGACCGCTCGGTTCGTAGCCGAGTACTCTATCCAGCTGAGCTACGGGCGCGTTGTTGAGTTGCTTATTATTATGTTAATTTTAGCCCATGTCAACTTAACATTCACGCTATTTGGCTTTTATTAAGCATTCTTGCTCACTCACCAGGCTTGTACTGGCGCCTTTTTCAAACCAGATGGAGGGCAAGCATAATAGCGTCTTCTCGGCCATTTTCTGCGGGGTAATAGCCTTTTCTGATGCCAATTTCATTGAATCCCATATTTTGATACAGCGCGATAGCCACAGGATTGGAGGGCCTGACTTCCAAAAAAACGATCTCGGCTTGATCGCGCGCGATTTCAATCAAGTGTTCAAGCATTTTGCGGCCAATGCCTTGCTTTTGCTCTTTGGGGTCTACAGAAATATTTAACACATGAGCCTCGCCCGCGCCGATAGAAATGATGCTATAAGCCAAAACTTTATCCGATTCTTCACAAACCCAGCAATGATAGCCGGCGCGAAAGCAGTCTCGAAAAATGTCTTCTTCCCATGGAAATTGATAATTTTTTTTCTCTATTTCAAGAACCTCTTGTAAATCAGAAGCGGTCATCCGGCGTAGACGCATCAGGTCTTTTCTTGATACTGAATCCGGGAAAATCTTGGCGTAGAACTCTCTATCGGCATCATAAACTACGAAATTTTTAATTTTGTCTACAAATCCTCGCATGATTAACCTTTAATTTCGTTATATATTCGTAGCGCATAGCTTAGGTCCTGCCATGCCTTGCGCTTTTCTGGCAGTGATCTTAGCAAATAAGCCGGGTGATAGACTACAACAAGCGGAGTTTCATGAAAAGCGTGTTTTTTTCCTCTGAGTTTGGAGAGCGGTTCATCCGTTTGTAATAAAGTTTGCGCAGCAATCCGGCCGACGGCGAGGATGATTTTTGGCTGAATAAGTCGATGCTGTTGTAGCAGATAATGGTTACAGTTTTCGGCTTCCTCTGGTTTTGGGTCACGGTTGCCAGGTGGACGGCATTTCAATACATTGGTGATAAAGACTTGTTCCCTGGAAAGGCCGATGGCTCGCAGCATTTCAGTTAATAATGAACCGGCGTTGCCAACAAATGGCTTGCCTTGTAAATCTTCGTGTTGGCCGGGAGCTTCGCCGATGATTAGCCAGTCTGCAGTTTTATTGCCGGTTCCGAAAACAGTATGATGCCGGGTTTCGCATAAAGCGCATTTGCGACAAAGTTCTACTTCAGATTGTAAAGTTTGCCAGTCCGGTTGCGCTAAATCGATGGTATTCCGTCTGCCGGAGATAGCGCCGCCTGAGTTGATCAAAGTCTGCTCACCAAGTTTGATGTCTCTGGGAATCCAGACATCGATTCCCATGGCGTGCAGATATTGTATGCGCCTGGCGTTATCCAAGGTGCCGCCTTTCTCAAGTTAATGTTGGTAAAATTTAAACATCACCTTTTTGCGGATGCCGCCGCTGATCAGGGCTTTGCAGTTTGTTTACGGCATTTATATAGGCTTTTGCCGAGGCGATCACGATATCAGTGTCCGCACCCAAGCCGTTGACGATGCGGCCGGATTTTTCCAGCCGCACGGTGACTTCGCCTTGGGAGTCAGTCCCATTAGTGATATTGTTTACCGAATAAAGCGCTAAATTTGCATTGGACAGCACCAGTTTTTCGATGGCTTTTAAGCTGGCGTCTACCGCGCCCCCGCCGCTAGATTGGCCACTAACTTCTTTATTATCAATGCGTAAAGTGACTTCGGCATTTGGCGTTTCGCCAATTTCAGAACAGACTTTGAGTGAAATAAGCTTGATGATTTCGTCTTCGGACTCAAAACCGGCTTCTGAAATTAAGGCCTGTAAATCTTCATCAAAAATCTCGTGTTTTTTGTCCGCCAATTGCTTAAACCGGTAAAATGCATCATTCAGATCTGCTTCCGATGAAAACTCGTAGCCTAATTCGCTCATGCGGCTTTTAAACGCGTTTCTGCCAGAATGTTTGCCCAACACCATGCGGTTGGCGCTCCAACCTACATCTTCAGCGCGCATGATCTCATAAGTTTCGCGGCTTTTTAACACGCCGTCCTGATGAATGCCGGCTTCATGCGCAAAGGCGTTAGCGCCGACGATGGCTTTGTTAGGCTGAACCGGAAAACCGGTGATTGTAGAGACCAGTTTGGAACAATTCAGAATTTCGCGCGTATCGATACTGGTTTGGCATTTAAAGATATCTTGGCGTGTGCGCACGGCCATAACAACTTCTTCCAACGCCGCATTACCGGCCCGTTCGCCCAAGCCGTTAATGGTGCATTCAACCTGGCGCGCGCCGTTGATGACTGCCGACAATGAATTGGCGACAGCCAGGCCCAAATCATTATGGCAATGCACTGAGAAGATGGCTTTATCAGAGTTAGGTATGCGCTTAATCAAATTGGCGATAGTTGCGCCAAACTGTAAAGGCACACTATAGCCAACTGTGTCGGGAATGTTCAGCGTGGTTGCGCCAGCATCAATAACGGCTTCCAGAATGCGGCACAAAAAGTCTTCTTCTGAGCGTCCTGCGTCTTCAGGGGAAAATTCGACGTCATCGGTGAATTGCCGGGCGCGCTTGACTGCTTTAACCGCATGTTCGATGACCTGTTCAGGCGTCATATGCAGTTTCATTTGCATATGAATGGGTGAGGTGGCGATAAATGTGTGAATCCGGGAGCGCTTGGCGTTTTTTAAAGCTTCGCCAGCGCTATCGATGTCTTTATCCAGGGCTCTGGCCAAACCGCAAACAGTACTGTCCTTAATCACGTTGGCAACGGCTTGAACAGACTCAAAATCGCCCGGGCTTGCCGCCGGAAAGCCCGCTTCGATGACATCGACTCTTAAGCGCTCCAAAGCTTTTGCGATTCTGATCTTTTCTTCGCGCGTCATCGAGGCGCCCGGGCTTTGCTCGCCGTCGCGCAAGGTCGTGTCAAAAATAATTAACTGATCTTTCATAACAACTCCATTGTTGGAGGCATACAATAGCAGCGCTACTTTACAGTGCTGGGAAATGATTACAAGATTTGCTTGAGATTATAAGATCGATGCCCCTTAGGGCAGTAATCCAAAAGGCAGGACGAGTAAGCCAGAGCAAAGCAAAACCCGGATAGGCAGAGTGCTGAGTTTTATCGATATGCAGTGGCTAAAGTATTGAAATAACATGGATATAACTATACGCCAATAAATGTGAGCGCTCAAGCGGATTTTAAGGTTTGCGTTCTTGCAATCGGCGTTTACGCATAACCAGAGTGACGACCGGGCCGGAAATGGCGTAAGCCAAAGCCAGAAAAAATAGGGTTGTTTGCGGTTGCGCCATGATAAATGAAATTCCAAGCATAACGGCAATTGCAACAATGAAGGGCACTTTGCCTTTAAAATCGATTTCCTTAAAACTGGAATAACGGAAATTGCTCACCATGAGTAAACCTGAGCAAATCGTTAACACCAAAGCAAAATATTTCACTACTTGAACATCGTAACCGTGTTCCAAGCCAAACCAGATAAAGCCGGCCAAAATAGCAGCAGCAGCAGGGCTGGGCAAGCCTTGAAAATAACGTTTATCGGCGGTCCCTACTTGGGTATTAAAGCGCGCTAACCTCAATGCGCCGCCTGCGGTATGGACAAAAGCGGCAAACATGCCGGCTCTGCCCATGCCGGATAAGGTCCAAATATACATCACTATTGCTGGCGCTAGACCGAAAGACACCATGTCGGACAAACTGTCGTACTGCACGCCAAACTCGCTTTGCGTATTGGTCAGGCGGGCAACGCGACCGTCTAATCCATCCAGAATCATGGCGGCAAAAATGGCTACCACTGCAGTCTCAAAGTGTCCATTTATTGCGGATGTCATGGCATAGAATCCGGCAAACAAGGCGCCTGTGGTAAAAAGATTAGGCAATAAGTAGATGCCGCGTCGGCGATGTTGTCCAGAGCGTTTTTCGGTAGCCATGTACTTTTTGAAATTGTTTTTATAGGGTTTCACAGGCTGGAATTATACATGGAGCTGTAAATGTCCTCTAGTTTATTGCAAGATTGCCGAATTCGCGAAGAAATCCGATTTGCCATACAATGGCGCGGTGAGGTGGCTTAATTACAGTCTTATACGAGCTTGTTCGTATTCATTCAGGGTTCATTATGATAGAAGAGTTTGATGTGGTCATTGTTGGCGGCGGTATGGTGGGGGGGGCAGTGGCTTGTTGCCTGGGCCATAGCGCGCTGAAAGTAGCGGTAATCGAAAACGCTGCGCCAGAGCCGTTTTCATCTGATCAGCCGCATGACTTAAGGGTTTCGGCGCTTAGCATCGCGTCAAAGAATATTTTGGCAACCGTGGGCGCATGGGAAGGCATAAATCAGCGGCGATTTTGTCCTTTTCGGCGCATGCGGGTATGGGAAACAACCGGCGATACGGAATTTTGTAGTGATGATATCGGGTACGCTGAACTAGGCTACATTGTTGAAAATCGAGTCACTCAATTGGCCTTGCTGGATCGTTTACAAGACTTTGACAACGTCGAACTAATTTGTCCTGCTGTCCTGAGTAATATCAATTATGTTGCCGGCAAACCCACAGAGATAATCCTCGGTGACAGCAGAACTTTGATCGCTAAGGTGCTAGTTGCCGCCGATGGGGGACAGTCACGGGTCAGGCAAACAGTGGGCATTGGCGTGACCAGTTGGGATTATCAGCAGCAAGCATTAGTGATTTACATAGAAACCGCTTTAGGGCAGCAGGACATTACCTGGCAGCGCTTTGTGCCTACGGGTCCGCAAGCTTTTTTACCGCTGCCAGGTTCTTATGGTTCGATTGTTTGGTACCATTCGGCGGATGAAATTAAACGTTTAAAAAGCTTGTCCGCTGATCAGCTCAGAGGCGAATTAATGACTGCCTTCCCCGACTGCTTAGGCAAAGTCAATAAAGTGCTGGGAACAGCCAGTTTTCCTTTGAAACGACAGCATGCGCAAAATTATGTTAAACCCGGCGTAGCTTTGGTTGGTGATGCTGCGCATATGATTAATCCTCTAGCTGGGCAAGGCGTTAATATTGGTCTGCTGGATGCTGCGGCGTTGGCCGAAGTTTTGCTCGATGCGCATAAACAAGGTCTTGAAATTAGTGATTTAAAAGTTTTGCAGCGCTTTGAAAAATTAAGGCGCAACGAAAATCTGAAAATGATGACGGTTATGGATCTGTTTTACCGTGTTTTTAGCAACGAGATCGCCCCAGTCAAGTTTATACGTAATCTAGGCTTGGGCCTGGCCGAACAAGTGACGCCGGCAAAAAAGTGGGTTATGCGAAGTGCAATGGGCTTAGAAGGAAATCTGCCGAAATTGGCTAAACAGGAAAAAATAGTTTAACCAGGTTAAGTTCTGCCATCCTGGGCTCGGATGGCAGATAATCGCGTTTTACTCAATATCGCTAAGATAGAGGTCTTCAATCAGCTTCCTTTCTTCAGAGGTCAGCAAAATACGCGAGTATTTTTGATTCGTACGGCTCTGTTCAGTCGCTTGCTGGTCGCGACGGTCGGGGGATCTACGATCATCAGACCGTCTTTCCGTCGTGCGGCGATTGGTTTTCGGCCAGGCAAGATAATTTTTTTGAATATTTTCTATCCACTCTGGCGAACCAAATTCGTAGGGAACAACGCGGCGGTCAGCAATGCGCCGGGTAACGGTTGAACGCCTTAGATTTTTCCGTAAATTGATAATATTCATAACTTCAACTCTACTCCTAATGCCGATATTTAAAGTCACACAGCAAACTTAATAATAATAGATTTTTTCAAAAAGTTGAAAAAATCCTTTGGCCATTGAATAGGCTGTTAAAAAAAGGGGGGCGAAAGCCCCCGTAATGAGCGCACCTCAAACTTGTCCAGCCGGCCTGTTAGTGTTGATGTTGGGCCTAACTTCTTTTTTTTCTGGATTGTCCGATTTTGTAAATAATGGTTTAGATGGCAAATCATCATCGTCTTTTGGCACTTGAGGGTCTTTGCCGGCCATTAGGGCGTCAATCTGCGCTTTATCGATGGTTTCCCATTTCATCAAAGCTTCGGCCATCTTATGCAGAATAGAAATGTTTTCTTGCAAGATGGTTTCCGCGCGCTGGTAGTTGCGATCGATTATCGAGCGAATTTCTTCATCGATTTGATGGGCGACATTACTGGAAACTTTGCTGCCTTGCGCGCCGGGATAGCCCATGAAAGGTTGACCGCCCTCTTCGCCGTAGACCAGAGGACCCAATTTGTCGGAGAAGCCCCAGCGGGTCACCATATTACGGGCTAGTTCTGTAGCGCGTTCAATGTCGTTCGACGCGCCTGTAGTAACTCGATCGCCGCCATAAATCATGAGTTCTGCAATCCGACCGCCCAGCAAGCTGGCAATTTGGCTTTCCAATTTACGCTTGCTCGCGCTGTATTGATCTCTTTCAGGTAAAAACATCGTGATACCGAGCGCTCTACCGCGCGGCATGATGCTGACTTTATAAACGGGGTCGTGGTCAGGTGACGCCATGCCGACAATACAGTGGCCTGCTTCATGATACGCCGTCATTAGTTTGTCGTCTTCAGTCATCACCATGGTGTGGCGCTCTGCACCCATTAGGATTTTATCCTTCGCTTTTTCAAGATCGCTCATGGATACTTCGTGTTTATTGGCCCTTGCGGCAAAAAGAGCGGCCTCATTGACCACATTGGCCAAATCAGCGCCAGAAAATCCAGGGGTGCCTCTGGCGATATATTTCAGCTCCACATCGGCAGCCGCTGGGACTTTCTTGATATGGACATTCAATATTTGTTCACGGCCTTTCACGTCAGGCAACCCAACATTTACTTGCCGGTCAAAACGGCCTGGTCTCAACAAGGCTTTGTCCAAAACGTCTGCACGGTTGGTGGCCGCGATTACGATTACGCCTTCGTTACCGGTGAAGCCATCCATTTCGACTAAGAGCTGGTTCAGCGTTTGTTCGCGTTCATCGTTGCCGCCGCTAAAACCTGGGCCACCGCGTTGCCGGCCGACGGCGTCGATTTCATCGATAAAGATAATGCACGGCGCATGCTCTTTGGCTTGCGCAAACATGTCCCTAACGCGCGAGGCGCCAACGCCGACAAACATTTCAACAAAGTCAGAACCTGAAATAATGAAAAATTTAACGCCTGCCTCGCCTGCGATGGCGCGGGCTAGAAGCGTTTTACCGGTTCCCGGAGGGCCCACCATCAAAATGCCGCGAGGAATTTTGCCGCCCAATTTTTGGAATTTTTGCGGATCTGAGAGAAAGTCAACCAATTCAGCGACTTCTTCTTTTGCTTCTTCGCAGCCGGCAACGTCCTTGAAAGTGACCGTCATCTTGTCTTCTTCCAGCAACTTTGCCTTGCTTTTACCGAATGCATTCGCACCCATTCCGCCTTGAGTCCTTCTCATGTAGATGATCCAGATCACAATCAGCAACAGCATTGGGAACCACGAAATAAATATTTGCATAAATAATGACTGGCGAGGCGGCGCTGATGTACGAATCTGGACATTGGCATCAAGAAGATCGTCAATTAAATGCAAATCGCCCGGATTATAGGTTTCGTAGTTCTGACCATCTGTGGTGCGGACTTTGATGATTTCCCCCATCATTTCTACGCGAGAAACATGGCCGTTTTTTACTTTGGTAATAAAGTCGGAATAAGCCATCGAGTCCTGCAGAGGCGGTGTGGTGTTAAGCCGGTTGTAAATTAAAAAAGCACCTGTTAGTACAACGCTCCAAAAAAGTATGTTCAATATATGTTTCTTCATGATATTTAATCTCCCGAGCTTAATTAGGCTGTTGAGTTAGCGTTGCCGTGGTTCATCACAGTTCGCTTGTTATTGTTATAGTTATAGTTATAGTTATAGTGGTTATTTAAAAAGACTGAAGTTTTTGCGAGTCATAAAGCACTTTGTCATATAATCGTTGGCGTTAGCGTGCAGATTTTTCCAGTTGCTCAAAGTTTGTTATTGCCTTATAAAAAACTGCTTAATTGGTGTCCGTAACATAATTTTATTTTGTTTAAAGCTTTGACCTGAATTTGTCTGACGCGTTCTCTGGTTAACTGCAGCTCCGCGCCAATGTCTTGCAAGGTCATTTCATTGTCATCTTGAATGCCAAAATGATGTTGTATGATGGTCGATTCTCTTGGGTTTAATATTTTGAGCGCGTTTTCCAATAAGCGCTCAAGTTCCGCTTCCGCGATATTATTCATAGAATGGTTGAATGTTTGCTGTTCTAGGTAATCGATAGGCGAAAAGGAACTATCTTCTTCATCATCGTCAAAGCTTTCTAGCGACAGCGGTGATTGCGCAATTGAAAATAAAATGTTGATTTCGTCTTCGCTGAATTTTGTATAAGCCGCAAGCTCTTTAACGCTAACCTCCATGCCGGTTTTTGAGCTTAACTCTTCCTTGGCTCTAAATATTTTATTGATATTTGCCACTTGGCCACAAGGAATGCGCACAACTCTTTCTAGCCGGGACAAAGCTCGCGAGATGGATTGCCTGATCCAATAACCGGCGTAGGTGGAAAATTGGAAGCCTAAATGAGGGTCAAAGCGGTCGACTGCTTTCAATAAGCCGATATGACCTTCTTGTACGAGATCTTCGAAGCTCAAAAAAGAGCCTTTGTATTGGTTAGCTATGAACGCAACGAGTTTGGAATTGGCTTTAGTCAGCCGAAGTCTTGAGTTTAACCAGTTGTGCTCTGCGAGCAGTACTTCTTCGAAAAAGTCTTGCATGTCATTGACGGATAAAAACAGGAACTGCTCGTCATAGGGTGGTGATTCGGTTTTTATCAGATCATTGAATTTGCCTAGATTCACTTTCCATCGTTTTTCCTGTCCTTCGAGGCGCTTAATGATCAATTTAGCGTTTGAGTTTGTTTGAGTAGATGTCGATGGATTATTTAGACCTCTGTATTTATAGACAGAAACAATCATATCAACGAGCTCGACCAAGTCTTCGAAAGAATATGAAAACTTTTTAAGTTCCGATTTTAACCGCTTTTTTTCATCCGATAAGCCCTCGCTTGTTTCCTCCTTATGGCTGACTGGAGAGACGCAGTTGCTAAAAGCTAATCGTATGGCCTCCAGGTTTTTCGAAGATTGCAATGTTTCTGCGGCGGACTCAATGCGCTCAATTTTGTTCTGTTGTCGCTCATATTGTTCGATTAGCCAAAGCGCAGTTATTGGGAATTCAGCTAATGCATCGATCAACCTTGCTCTTTGATCATTAAGTTGTTGAGCAATCTGGAAATTCAGATTATCGGGATGGCTACTCGCGACTTGGCCTCTTGCTTTTTTGGGAATAGCGGCGGTCACGTTGTTCCTATTGGTGTTTGCAATTGCAGTTGAACAATGTTTTGACGAAAATTCATCCAAATAAGCCATAGCCTCATCCTCTTGGGAGTTATTTCAGCAAAATTATCTCGCTGGCATCAAAAACGTAGCATTTTAATCAACAATAAGACAGGAAATTATGTTTTTAGTTTTATGAATTAAAAAAAAAATGGCTATGAACTTACCACAGGTTGAAAAATCCAACTTCTGACCTGATAATTTGGAGAGCGGTCATGCAAGCAGACGTCACGAGTTTTTGGGAATGGCAACAGCACTTTTCAGACGAAAAGTGCTGCCTTCAAGCCCTGACAAAGCTGAGGTGGCCGGAAGGC
>Ga0233425_10002243_pt1 | contig 39005 bp, 33 predicted proteins | sample Watercolumn_Towu_2_FD_181712 | JGI IMG/M metagenome (GOLD analysis project Ga0233425, IMG submission 181712) | Freshwater microbial communities from Lake Towuti, South Sulawesi, Indonesia - Watercolumn_Towuti2014_140_MG | ecosystem: Environmental > Aquatic > Freshwater > Lake | place... | reverse complement strand
CTGCCGATGGGCAATTTGGACATCCTGATCGATTCCATCAAAAACAAGTTGTTCCCGCTGGGCGACGATATGAAAGTATACAGCGGCCACGGGCCTTCCACGACGATTGGCTTCGAGCGGATGAATAACCCTTTTTTGAGGTAAAAGATTGGAATAGGGTGATAAAGCATCCTGTTCCTGATGATTTCGGGAGCTTCGGCCAAGGAGTCCAGAAGGCAGCTTCAGGAGCCTCAGCTGCCTGCCACGAAAAACAACGATCCGGATAATTTTTCCAAAGCAGCAAAATTTCAATCAAACACCTCATTATCAATCCTTTAATTTTCATTTTTAACAGGTAAATTCGGCATTTCAGGGGCTTATTTTGCCGGAACGTGTAACCTCATTCTGTTATTGTCTATTGAAAAGGCACTAAGGCTTTTTTATCATGACTATGAGATTACTTTCTACTACTAAACTAATGATTTGCCTCCTGGCGGCTCTCGCATCGGAGCTCAAAGCACAGGACCCGCAGTTTACACAGTTTTATGCCAATCCATTGTACCTGAATCCTGCTTTTGCCGGGAATATCCGCTGCCCCAGGATCTGCCTGAATTACCGCAACCAATGGCCCAACATGTCGGGCACCTATGTCACCTACAGCGCGTCGTACGACCAGCATGTGGATGCCCTCAACGGAGGCCTGGGCCTGATCGTGACGCAGGATAACCAGGCCCGCGGCACCCTGAACACCACACAGGCCAGCCTGATCTATTCTTACCTCCTGTCGCCAAGCCGCTCCTTCTCGCTGAAATTCGGCTTGCAGGCCGGCTTCTTCCAAAAATCGCTCGACCGCAATAAGCTGAATTTCGGAGACATGATCGATTCCAAGAGAGGCTTTGTGTGGAATACGAACGAACAAATTCCCTCGCAGAACAAAACCAACCTCGATTTTTCGGCCGGCGTGCTGGGCTACAGCAAACGCTACTTCTTCGGGGCTGCCGTGCATCACCTCACACAACCCGAAGAAGGGCTCCAGGGAAATTCGAGGCTGCCGCTGAAGATCACCGGACATGCGGGAGCGATGATCCCGCTCGAAAAAGGAAGTGAGTCTTTCATCTCACCGAATATTTTATTCCAGCAGCAGCAAAACTTCACGCAGCTCAACCTGGGAGTCTATATCATCCGCGGCATGTTTGTGGGCGGGCTGTGGTACAGGAACTCAGATGCGGTGATCGTCCTGCTGGGGATCCAGACCGATCACATGAAGATCGGATACAGCTATGACGTGACGGTTTCCAAGCTATCGAATAATACTGCCGGCTCCCACGAAGTGTCCCTGCAGTTCAACTTTGCCTGCAAAAAGAAAAAACCGAAATACAGGCTGATGAGCTGCCCGAGCTTTTAAAAACAGGATGTCATTTGATTGCCTGAAATTGCTTACATTTATTAGTCTTCATACCACTCCTCCTTTACATGAACGATTTAATAAAGGACATACGAAAAAAAGATAAAAAAGCGCTGACCCTTTTATACAACCGCTATGGAAAAAAATTCTACGGGTACGCGGTGAGCCGGTGGAATGTGAGTGAGGACGATGCCTGGGAGCTGGTCTATAAAACACTGTATAAGATCATTGACGTCATTGACAGATATACTTTCGAGACAGAGGAAAAATTCAACGGCTTCATTTTCCAGGTCTTTGTCAACAACCTGAGAAACCATTATCATGCCACTAAAACCAACCCTATTGAAACGGTAGACCTGGAGGAAAAGCACGGCAGCCGCGCTGAGGAAAGAGAAAGCGACGAGCCGAAAGCGGAAAGCCCTTATATGAAATGCCTGAAGAAAGCCATGGAGCAGCTGGAAGACTGGAAACGGATCCTATTGCTGATGAAGGCGCAGAATTTTTCGTATGCCGAGATTGCACGATACGTCAACAAACCCGACGAGCAGCTGAAAGTATATTACCTGAGAGCCAAGCAGGTATTGACGGATAAAATAAACCAATGCCTGGAAAATAGCTAAGATGTCAGACAATAAACCCATAAACGAACAGGACCTGGATACCCTGCTCCGGGAGTTTTTCCTGGAGGAGAACAGTACACCGCAAAGCGGCCAGGACGCTAATTTCGTCCTGGCGCAGGAATACGACGTTCAGATCGATGCTTCCAGAGAGCAGGAGATGGTATCCCGCCTGCAACAAAAGCCGCGTGGCTTTGGCAATACAGGACTGTTGCTTGCTGTGGCAGCCGTGGGTCTTATCTCCATCCTGGGTATATACCTTTTTTCTTTTTCCGGTACATCTTCTCAAACGCTACCAAGCACACAGACTGAAAACAGGCTTGCTTCTGAGCAGGCTGCGTCGGCCAATACTTCGGCTCCCGAAGGTTTAAATCCTGACGGATCAAACCTTTCCATGAAAGTAGCGGACACCTTCGACAGGCCAACTAACACAGCGCTCTCCTCCGTGATTGAAGACAGCATCCGCGGGAAGCATACGCCGGCAAAACAGAAAGACATCCCTGTCATTAAAATAGAAAAAGCAGACAAGCGTGTCCCTGTTCTTACCGAAAAAGACCGGCTCAAATACAAAGTTATTAAGCATCAGATGATCGCCTCGCTGGTGAAGCTGAACAAAAACCTGTACACAAAAATTCCGGCCTACAAAACGGTGCATGCGGGCGAGCCGGTTATCCTGGACGGCTTTGCGATCCGTAATGTGGGCATCACCAACCTCGAATACAAGGCCTTCCTGGCCGACCTGCTGGCCCACAACAGGAACGAGGATTACCTGGTCTGCGAGGTGCATACCGAAAACTGGACGAAACACGGATGCAACAAGCTGGCGAATGAGTATTTCCAGGAAAAGACCTATAACGATTTCCCGGTGGTAAACATCAGCTATGAGGCTGCCAGATTATTCTGCCAATGGCTGGAAGAGGAAACAGGCAACTACATCCGGCAGAATAACCTGAAATTAAAGGCGCTGAAGATCAGGCTGCCCTACGATGAGGAATGGGTCTTTTCGGCCCGCGAAGGCTATGCGAAGATCGCTTTCGAAAAGGGCTATAACACCATTTACGATGAATCGGCGGGGCTGGTGAACCGTGCTTTTACCAACCGCGTGGAACTGGTGAAAAAGCATGCTGAGCGTGTGGATACGCTCTACAGTTATTATGCTACCAACCGTTATGGGTGGGAGGAAAAAGACATGACCGACTTCTTTGCTACCGGATTAAATTATTACGCTTCTGAGCCTGCCGATACCATCCTCACCGAGCGGATGAAAGTGCTGGGCAAGTTCGGGCACGTGTCGGAAATGGTCCCGCAAAAGAACAACAACAAATTGTGGCTGTCGGGCCTGAGCTGGAAAAACAAGGAGGAATATCTGAAGCTGGAGCAGGAATTTAAAGCCAGCGCCTCCTCTCCTTTTGTGGGCTTCCGCATCGTTGTCATCAACCCAGGCGATCCGGAGTATAAGAATCCATTTTGGTAAGAGATTAACCGCAAAGGGCGCAGAGAATTAAACGCCGGGCGTGCCGAGAAAATCAAATTTTCATAAAGCATGCAGAGAATAATTTTTGAATAGGTAAATTAGCCATTCATAACTCTGCGCACTCTGCGATTAAAAAAAACACGATGCCCAACAACCTCATTCACGAAAGCAGCCCTTATTTATTACAACATGCCAACAACCCCGTAAACTGGCATGCCTGGAACGACGACACCTTAGCCTTAGCAAAAAAAGAGAACAAGCTTATTCTCGTGAGCATTGGCTACAGCGCCTGCCACTGGTGCCATGTGATGGAGCATGAGAGCTTTGAGGATGCGGCTGTGGCGGAGATCATGAACCGCGATTTCATCAACATCAAAGTGGACCGCGAGGAACGCCCCGACATCGACATGGTATACATGGGAGCTGTGCAGATCATGACAGGGCAAGGCGGCTGGCCGCTCAACTGCTTTGCGCTCCCCGACGGAAGGCCCGTTTATGGCGGCACCTATTTCCCCAAACATCAGTGGGTAAATGTCCTGCAGAATCTGGCAGCCCTCTTTAAAGAGGACCCGGACAAGGCTTACGAATATGCCGGAAATCTTACCGCTGGCCTGGAGCAGCTGGAGATTCCGAAGGCGCAGGCCGAAGAGGCCTTTGATCGCTCTACGCTGCAACGCTCCGTGCAAAAGTGGAAACAGGCCTTCGACCCGGAGCATGGCGGGCCAAACCGCGCGCCGAAGTTCCCGCTGCCGAACAATTATTTATTCCTGCTAAACTATAATACCTACGGGCATGATGCAGCCCTGAAGAAGCACCTGGACCTGACCCTCGCCAGGATGGCCCTGGGTGGCATCTACGATCAGCTGGGCGGCGGCTTTGCCCGCTACAGCACCGATGTATACTGGAAAGTGCCACATTTCGAAAAAATGCTTTACGACAATGCACAGCTGATAAGCCTGTATGCGCAGGCCTATAAGCAGTCGCCGCAGGAGCTGTATAAGCAAACCGTTTACGACACCATTGCCTTTGTGAAGCGGGAGCTGTCCAGCCCGGAATGGGGCTTTTATTCGGCTCTCGATGCCGACAGCGAAGGCATGGAAGGCAAATACTACATCTGGGAAAAGGAAGAGCTGGAAAACCTGCTGGGCGAGGACTTCAGCCTGTTCGCGGATTATTACCAGGTGAATGAGACCGGCTATTGGGAGGACGGCTACTACATCCTGATGCGTGAGGCCGACGATGCTTCCCTGGCGCTAAAGCACCATATCAGCGTAGACGAGCTTCGCACAAAAATCGATGCTGCAAAAAAAGCGTTATTGAATGTTCGCGAACAGCGCGTAAGGCCCGGCCTCGACCATAAGATCCTCGCCTCCTGGAACGGACTGATGTGCAAGGCGCTGGGAGAGGCTTACCTGGTATTTGGAGAGGAAGCTTTCAAAGCGCTGGCGCTGAAAAATGCGCAGTATTTAAAGCAGCAGTATTGCCTGGAAGGCGGTAAGCTGCTCCGCGTGAAAAACAAGAACACGGTGATCTCGGGTTTCCTGGATGACTACGCCTTTACCGCCGATGCCTTTATGATGATGTACATCGTCACAGCAGACGAAAGTTGGCTGTTGCAGGCCAGGAGCCTTTGCGACTATGCCCTCTCCTCGTTCTATTCCGAAAAAGACAGCACCTTCTTTTATACCGATGCCACAGAGGAAAAGCTCATCGTGAGAAAAGCGGAATGGAGCGACAATGTCATTCCGTCGTCCAGCTCGCAGATGGCGCTTAACCTGCGCAAGCTATCGGTGTATTTTGAGGAGAGCCATTACCTCCGCATCGCCGAAAAGCTTCTGAGAAGCGTACTGGCAGAGATCGAGCACTACGGCCCGGGATACAGCAACTGGGGCATCCTGCTCCTGGAATTGTTGCAGGCGCCGACAGAGCTGGTCATTGTTGGTAAAAATGTTAATGAAAATTTAGCGGCCCTTTATAAACACACATCCCCAAATGTGATCTTTGCTTTAAGCGACAAACCATCAGATCTTCCGTTGGTAAGGAACAGGTATGTACATGAATCCACCCTTATTTATGTATGCAAAAACCATAGCTGTTTGCTGCCGACGTCGTCTGTTGAGGAAGCGCTCAGGCAACTTGAGGACCATTAAGCATATACCATCGACACTCTGCAGAACGCTGCTGATCGCTCTCCTGCTATGCCTGTCGCTTCCGGCATTTCAGCAGGCCCTGGCCCCGACCGCCGAATCCGCCTTTGAGCCACAGCTTCCCTTCAACACCAGCTATATCAAGGCCCGCAGGATCAAATCGATCACCTTCGACATCCTGGACAAAAAGGATTTCCAGGTAGCCGAAGACAAAGGCCTGCTGAACTATTACGAATTCAACTCACAGGGCTTACTGTCGAGGTATTACTATACTTCCATCATCAAGGTGATCGAAAAGGAATACCACCACGATGCCGTTTACCGCAAACGCCGGAAGGTCAGCAACGCCTACACCTATACGAAGAACGAATACGTCTACGACACGGTTTCCACCACCTATTTTTACGACAACCTCGACCTGCTGAAGCTGAAACGCTACAACGACGGGACATACTACGAAAGCAAGTACTACTCCTACTCTCCCGCCAACCGCCCCGTCAGCGAGATGCGCTTCAAGGAAACCAACACATCGCCCAACAAGTCGGAGTTTAAGCTCGGCTCACAAACCATGCTGAGCGAAGAAACCTTTGAGTACATGGTCACAGGCAGGAACCAGTACAAAAAGATCTGTAAGAACGATGAGGGCCGGGTTTATAAGGAGATCATCTACAACTACAACGATGCCCAGCAGCTCACGGGGATCAACGAGCAATACACGGCTACCTGGATCTCCCAGACCAGTGATTTTATCTATAATGCCAAAGGACAGCTCACTTCGGCCGTATACAGGAGCAACAGCAACGGGGAAATGGAGCTGAGCCGCAGCTATGAATACGACAGCAACGACTGCCTGCTGACGGAAAAGCAATTCAGGAACGGTGTTCTGCTGAAAGAGATCAGCTACGTGACGGGGGCTGACAAAACCCTGCATTCGTACATCATCCGTGATCCCAATGGGAAAAGCATGCGCATTGTGAAGCTCCTGTATCAGTATTATTAGGTAATTTACTGAATCTCAGCATTGGCCTTGCCGGTTAATAAATAATTACCTATATTTGTATGCTTCTTGTGAAGATTGTATCACAATCTGGTTTGTAACCCTTAATTGCAATTCAAAAAATTTTACAATTTCTTAGCAGTGGGCTTCTGGCTATGCCTGAGACATCAGCGCATGCCCATAAGCTGACAAAGGAGTGAATTAAATAATTAAAAACCCTGCTTTACGCAGGAAAAACAAAACACCATGAACAAAGGAACAGTAAAATTTTTCAATGAAACCAAAGGTTTCGGATTTATTAAAGACGAGAACGGACAAGAGATATTCGTGCACGTGACCGGCTTAAAAGAAGAGATCCGTGAAAACGACGAAGTCGTGTACGATGTGCAGGACGGCAAAAAAGGCCTTAATGCAGTTAACGTAAGCCTGGCTTAATCAGTTGCATCACAACATCAAAAAGCAGACCTTCCGGTCTGCTTTTTTTATGCCCGGACCCGGCTCCGCACAATGCCGCCAGATTCATTATATTTGATGTACTATGCCGGTGCGTCACATCATGATCCTTGCTTCCGCTCTTATCTGCTGCCTGGCAAAAGGACAGAGCATCGATATGAATACGGTCCGGACATCTTCCTGCCTTGGCCTGAAAGGACAGGTGAAAAGCCTTAAAAAGCGATCGTATTTCACCAAACTGGATTCGGGGACGATCATGCCAGGCAACGCATACCGCGGAACTCACTTCAGAGAGGATTATACGATGAGCTTTAACAGTACCGGACTTGTGATATCATCGACCGGCATGGACCCTGATAAAACACAGGAGGCTCAATGGAACAGGGAATACCAGTACGATAGCCTGGGCAGGATCATTCGGCTCTCTTACGGCTCGACACCGCTCCGTTTATACACCTATGATTCCCTGACACAAAAGCTGAAACACATCAGTCATATCGGCTCCTCCGGGAGACCTGACATGCCGGAATCGAAAGAGTCTTTCTTCTATAATGCGAAAGGCCGGCTTATCAGAAAGACCGATACGGATTACCACTCAAACACAGAAGCCTATACCGTCACTTATCTATATACCTATGATGCGAAAGGAAGGATCATCAAAGAGTCAAAATCGTTTATGAATAGCCTTGCTATCAGCTCTGTACTAAGCTACACCTACGCCAGAGGGCAAACGCTGATAACGGAAACGACCCATGAAGCGAACGTCCCTGAATTCTACCGAATGCTCGACTCTGCAGGCAGGCTTATGGAATGCGGCGAAAAGTTCGGCCGGGAAAAAACACATTCTACCTTCATCACCTATTCGTATCATGCGAATAACGATGTAGATACGGAAAAACACTATTTGTATGGATCCTTAAACTCTACCATAAGCTATCAGTACGAATATGACACAAACGGCAATTGGACAAAAATGATTACCTTCTTAAACCATGAGCCTCATTGCATCCACCTCCGGGAGATCACCTATTATTAACCTCGGAAATACTTTTTTTTATTTCACCGGCGTCAGGGATTAGACGCCTGCGCTTTGAAATAGTCGTAAACCAGCGCCGCCTTCGAATTACCTACAATGGCTGCGAGCTCCGCCAGGGTAGCCTCCTTGATGGTTTTCACCGACTTTAATTCCGTCAGCAGCTTTTGCGCGGTTTTCTCGCTGATGCCCTTGATCTCGGACAGCTCGGTTTTAAAGGTTTCCCGGCTCCGCTTGTTGCGGTGATGCGTAATGCCGAAGCGGTGCGCCTCATCGCGGATATGCTGAATGATCTTCAGCGTTTCGGAGCGCTTATCGAGGTACATCGGCACCGGATCGCCGGGAAAATAGATCTCTTCCAGGCGCTTGGCGATCCCGATCACCGTAACTTTCCCCATCAGCCCCAGCTTTTCAAGGCTCATGACTGCTGCCCCCAATTGTCCCTTACCGCCGTCGATCACGATGAGCTGCGGCATCGGCAACGCTTCGTCGATCACCCGCTTATAGCGTCGCCAGATCACTTCCTCCATCGTGGCAAAATCGTCGGGACCTACCACCGTTTTCACATTGAAATGGCGGTATTCCTTTTTGGCAGGCTTACCATCGATGAACACCGGCATGGCACTCACAGCATACTCGCCCTGGATGTTGGAGTTATCGAAGCCTTCGATGCGCCGCGGCTCTTCCTTCATCCTCAGGTCCTTCATCATCTGCTGCATGATGCGGTCGGTATGGCGCTCAGGGTCGATGATGGCCAGCTGCTTTTCACGCTCTTTCTTATAAGCCTCGGCATTGCGGTAACACAGGTCGAGCAGTTGCTTTTTATCCCCGATCTTGGGCACCACGTATTTCGCATTCTCAAAGGTCAGCTCCGGCTCAAAAGGCACGAAGATCTCCCGGCTCAGGGACGAATAGCGTGTCCGGATCTCGTTGATGGCGAATACCAGCATCTCCTCGTCGCTTTCATCCAGCTTTTTCTTAAGCTCCAGGATCTGCGACTGCACGATGGTGCCGTTCATCACCTTAAAATAATTGACATAAGCCGTTTTCTCATCGCTGAGAATGGAGAACACATCCGTATCGGTAATCGAAGGATGCACGATGGTGGACTTGCTCTGGTATTTCTCGAGCAGCTCGATCTTACGCTTGACAGCCGCCGCCTGCTCAAACTCCAGCTTTTCGGCATGCGCCTGCATCATTTTTTTCAGGTCGCGGATGGCAAACTGAATATCGCCCTTGATGATCTCGCGGATATGCCTGATGTCGTCGTCGTATTCCTCCTTGCTCTGCAGGCCGATGCAGGGCGCCTTACAGCGGCCGATCTGGTATTCGAGACAGGCCCTGAACTTTTTCTTGCGGATGTTTTCTTCCGTGAGGTCAAGCGAGCAGGAGCGTGTCGGAAACAGCTGCTTGATCAGGTCCAGCAGAATGTGCATCGTCGTCACCGAAGGATAAGGGCCGAACAGCTCCATCTCCTCCTTTTTAGGCTGGCGTGAGTAAAACACGCGGGGGAAACGCTCCTTCCGGATCACGATCCAGGGGTAGGTTTTATCGTCGCGGAGATCGACGTTGTATTTGGGATGCAGGTTTTTGATCAGGTTGTTCTCCAGGATCAGCGCATCCATCTCTGTATCCACCTTCACCGTTTTGATATCGGCGATCTTCCGTACCATCAGCCGCAAGCGATGCGTATCATGCTCCTTGGAGAAATAAGAGAGCACACGCTTCTTCAGGTTTTTGGCTTTGCCCACGTAGAGCAAATTGTTATCTTTATCGTAATAACGGTAAACTCCGGGTGTTTCGGGGATCGTTTTTAAGATACTTTGAATATGTTCGGAGAAATCCTCTATCACCCTGCAAAGGTAATCATTAGAATATATTGCGCCTAACGGACCTGAGATGCTATTTAAAATAAACTACTTTTACAAGGCGGCCACCGCGCAAGCCCGGCAGATTTCCTATGCAGACCGGAATAAAATCTGCCAGGTTTGTACCAGCACACAAACACATTGATCAAACACAAAACCATATTCATCTCTCCCCTGGATTGGGGCCTGGGCCATGCCACACGCTGTGTGCCGCTCATCAGGCGCCTGATGGCTGATAATACCGTCATCCTGGGAACAACGCCGGGCACGCGGACAGTTTTGGAGGAGGAATTTCCCGGGCTGAAACAGGTCGGTATAGAACCATACAACATCCGGTACAGCAAAACCCTGCCGCTCCTGCTAAAGCTGTTCAGCGATGCTCCGAGGATTGCCTCCGTGATTAAAAAAGAGCAGGAGCAGCTGAAAGCCATCGTGAAGGAGCATGCTGTCGACCTCATCATCAGCGATAATCGCCTGGGGCTATACCATGAGCGGGTGGAAAGTATTTACATCACCCACCAGCTGAAGATCAAAGCCGGGATCTGGTCGGCAGCCGCCAGCCGCATTCACCGCCGCTACATGCAAAAGTTCAGCAAGGTGTGGGTGCCTGATTTTGAAAAGCGTGAGCTGGCCCTGGCGGGTGAGCTCTCCGAAAATCCCGGGCTGGATCATGTGGAATACATCGGGCCTTTAAGCCGGCTGGACAAAGAGCTGAAAAAAGGAGAAAGCACCGACTACCTGGTTCTGCTATCGGGTGTCGAGCCCCAGCGCAGCCTGTTGGAAGAGGCGCTGTGCCAGGCATTCCGGCATACCCGGAAAAAGGTGGTTTTCGTCAGGGGCACCGGCGCTCCGCGAGCGGTATCTTTTCCGGAAGAGCTGACTGTGGTCGACCTGGCGGATGCGGCCCGACTGTCGCAGCTGGTCGCCGACGCCGAAACCATCGTCTGCCGCAGCGGCTACAGCAGCCTGATGGACCTGCACCATGCTCAGAAAAAGCAGCTGGTGCTCATCCCTACACCAGGGCAAACGGAGCAGGAATACCTCGCCCGGCACTGGCACAACCGCTTCGGAGCCAGGGTGCTGGAGCAGTCCGGCATTGCGGGCTGGAAACCCTGAGCCAATTCACAGGCCGGCCTTGATAACTCGATATCCGAAGGCGGCTTTTGTCTTTCCTTTCCTCCTAATTTAGATTGTGCCTGTTTTAAGAAAGATCGCTTTTTACCTGTTCCTGGCAATCTCGCTGGGAGTGGCTGTATGGGCTTATTTCCGGCTGCGGGAGAGCAAAGCCCCGGAAACATCCGTCCGCGAGCACATTCCGGCCACAGCCTCCGCCGTGATAGAGACAAGGCAGATCCATGACCTCGTGCAGCAGCTCACCCGCCAGAACCTGATCTGGAACTCCCTGCTTACGGAAGAGGTATTCGCCCACGCACAAAAAGGCATTCAGTACCTCGACTCCCTGACCCGCGCCACGGAAGAGGTCTCCGCCATGCTTGAAGACAATCCCCTGTACTGGAGCTTCGTGAAAGAAGGAGCCAAGAATGAGCACCTGATCCAGTTCAAGCTGAAAGAGCAAAAGGATGCCGAGCTGATGGAGCAGTTCTTCGGCCGGGTATTCACCAGGAACAACTCCCTGTCTTCGTTTACGGCTTATGATGTGAGCGTAAACGGGAAGGCATGGCTGGCGACCTGCCTGAACGGCATTGTGTATTTCTGCTCGGACCTCAGCTTACTGCAAAAAAGCGCCCAGCTTCAAAAAAACGAATCGCTGGCCCACAACCCGACCTTCTTAAAGCTCCAGAAACTAAACGGACGGCAGAACACGCAGGTCTTTCTCAACCATCATCTGTCGGGCCTGCTCAACAAGCGCCTCTTCACCAACCAATCGCTGTTCAGCCTCGGGATAGAGCTCAATGAGCTTAGCTGCACAGGCTATACTATTCCCGACAGCGCCACTTTTTTTTCGGCCATTGCCGGCCAACAGGAAATGGAATTCCGCCAGCTCGAAAAGCTTCCGGACCATGTGTCTTCCGTGACGGCCCTTTCCATAAGCCGGGCCGGACAATTCTTTAAAGCCAATCAAGCCCTGCTCCCTCCCGAGTTGGCGGAGAAAAATGAACAAGCCTGGCGGGCAATCAATGACAGCGCCTTGTACAACATGGAGCAGGAAGTATACGGGAACACGGATGGCGGGCTCATCCTCGGGAATTACTGGCTGAACGACCAGGCCGAGCAGCTCCTGCAGATCAACATCGGGGATGAGGCCAAAGCAGAGCAATTCCTGAACGTGATCAGCGATAGCCTCGTCAACGTAAACGAGCTCCGGGCATTCCATATCCGCGAGGGCTGCACGCAGCTGTTCTCTTTCTACAATGCCACTGCCAGTATGCCCTATGCCTGCATCGCTTCCGGGGAGCTGATCCTGATGAGCAGCAAGGCAATGCTGGACTATTATGCCGGCAGCATGAAGAACAGCAGCATCCTGGGCAAGAACACGGCTTTCATGGCCTATGCCAGCGACAACCTCTTTGAGCCTTCACAGTATGTCTACTACGAGAACTACGACCTCATCAAGCACAGCAGCTTTCAGAGGCTCATCAACTCCGTGGAGCTCAATACCGGCGACGACGTCCTGTCGCATCTTTCCCTGAGCATGAAAGCGTACAACGGCGCCCTGCAGACGCGGCTCCATGCCACGCACAAGCAGGAACAGGCTTTCAGCGAATCGAACAAGGATGTGCTCTGGTCATACGCGGCCGACTCTTCTGTGACATCCCCGGTATTTGTGTTTACCAACCACCTCACCCAGGAGCATGAGCTCTGCTTCCAGGATCAGGCGAACACGCTTTACCTGATCAGCTCCACGGGAAAAGCCTTATGGAAAAAGGAAATCAACGAAGCGCTGCGATCCGGCATATATACCGTGGATATTTTTAAGAACGGCAAGCTCCAGATGCTGTTCAATACGGATAACTACCTGCACCTGATCGACCGGAACGGAAATTACGTGCAGGGCTACCCGGTGAAGCTACCGCAGAGAGCCACATCCCCCATCACGGTGCTGGATTACGACAAGACAAAGGACTACCGCATCTTCATTGCCTGTGCCGATAAAAAGATCTACAACTATTCGCTGTACGGAATAAAAACAGAAGGCTACACGCCTCTGAGAACCGACAATGTGGTAAGGCTCCCGGTTTATTATGCCAGGGTGGGCGCCAGCGATTACCTGATCACCGTGGACGAAGGAGGCAAGCTGTATGCCTTCAGCCGCAAAGGCGAAGGGCGTATCGACTTTAAGAACAAAGCAGTGCAAAGCCTCCAGGATCTGTATGTATGGACAGGCACCAACCTGGACAATACCAAGATCATTTATGTAGACGACAAGAACAACCTGCTCAATAAAATTTCCCTGTCGGACAAGAAGGAAACCTTTAAGCTGGGCGACGAGCTTCATGGCTTCCGTGTTACCTTCGACTTCCTGAATGATGATAAGCAGATGGACATGATCCTCTATGGCGACGGGGCCCTTCACGCCTACGACCTGTTCTCCGGAAAGCTGTTCGAAAGCTACAATGAGCAGGCCGTGTACCGCGGCGCCCTGTTTGCCTATACCGAAAACAGCCAGCAGATCATGGCCTTCGACCAGGCGGGCGAAAAGCTCGACCTCATAGACCTGAGCGGAAAACCTTTATATAGCATAGGAAATGTAAGCCATGTCCCTTTGGTCACACAGCTTTATAAAGACGGGAAAACCTACCTGGTAACGATCAGCGGCTCGAGGCTAAACTGCAGGCGCCTGAACTGAGCGGCATTCAATCAGGCTCATTGCTATAAGCGATTGGCTCCCGCTTAAAGAACATCATCAGGCATGTAAATAGATTGCTCACAGGCAAAACGATGACATGAACTATGAATTTGAGTGGGAACGCATCCTCTTTAACCAGCTTCCCCTGCATTTCCTCCTTGAAGTAGCCATACGCTCTACTGTGATGTTCCTCATCCTGCTGGTGGTGCTGAAGCTTACCGGCAAGCGCGGCATCAAGCAGCTCTCGGTTTTCGAAACGGTGATCATTATTTCCCTGGGCTCGGCGGCAGGCGATCCGATGTTTTATGAAGATGTAGGCCTGGTACCGGCCATCGGCGTGTTTTTGGTGGTATTGATCCTGTACCGCCTGGTGACCTGGCTCACCGGCAAAAGCCCATGGTTTGAGAAGCTGGTGGAAGGAAAAACCGAGTGCCTGGTGGAAAACGGAAAGTTCTCTCCCAATAAATTTGAACGGGAAAGCCTGTCGCAGGATGAGTTTTTCACCGAGCTCCGCCTGAAAAGCATCGAGCATCTCGGACAGGTAAAGCAGGCCTACCTGGAAACAACGGGCGATGTGAGTGTTTTCTTCTATGAGGACGAAGAGGTAAAATACGGGCTTCCGATCAGGCCTGAATTATTTTGCCGGAAAACGGATACGATCGGGCAAGCGGGCATATACAGCTGCTCCAGGTGCGGCGAAACCAGAGAGCAGCAGGCGGGAAAACACAACTGCCCTGTTTGCGATAACACACACTGGGTGCTATCCATCAATACCAGGCGGATTACCTGAAGCCCCTCATCTTCCGAAGCGGTAGCAATGCGCCAATGCATGTTGCTTTCCTTCCATCAGATCCGTGACAATGCTCATCCCCTGCACCGAAAAGGTAATGCCGTTGCCACCAAAGCCCAGCACAAATAAGGCTCCCGGGATTTCAGGCGACTCGCCGATATAAGGGAGCCCGTCCTTCGTGGTCCCGAAGATCCCGGCCCAGGAAAAATCCTCGATAAAGGAAATCCCGGGCATCACTTCTCCCAGCATCTTTTGCAGCTTTCGTGACTTGCGCTCTTTGATCCTGTTCTGAAAAAACGTGTGTCCGGTGAGCGCATCCTCTCCTCCTACGAGAAACCTCCCATCGTCGGTGCTCCGCATATACAGGTAGGGCGAGCCGGTATCCCACACCAGGGTCTTCTTTAACTTTTCGGGGATCACAATTCCCTGCTCGCTGATGCAGGCGTAAGTATAAAATACGTCTGCCGTTTTTTCTTTCAGAAGCTCCGTCGCTTCATAGCCGGTGCAGTATACGATCTTCCGGCAGCGCACCGTGGCACCGCTCTCTGCAACAATCAGGCATCCCTGCTCATCGTGCTTTGTTTCCCTGATCACCGTCTGATCATATACTTTCATTCCCCGGGAAACATTAAAGGCGATGAGCTCATGCGCAAGCCTGTAGGCATCCACGCTTCCCGCCACTTCCGACAGGATGCCGCCATAGCACCTGACGCCATATTCCTGCTCTATTTCCTCCGCACCGAGCCAGCTGACGCCCAGGCCATGCTTACGGCGGAGCTCGAATTCCGGCCTGAGCCAGTCCAGGTGCGCTTTTTCACGGGCAACGTATAACGACTCCTTGCGCTCAAAACCGCAGTCCAACCGGTATTTCCCGATGAGCTCACCAAGCTGGTGAATCGCTTCGATCCCCGACTTATAGCAAAGGACAGCCTGCTCTTCGCCAATCATGTCTGCCAGTTGACATAAGGGCACATCGATCTCGTATTGCAGCATGCTGGTGGTAGCCGAGGTGCTCCCGTTCGCAATGTCGCGTTTGTCGAGCAATACCACGCGATAGCCTTTCTCCATGAGTGCATGGCTGATGAGCGCGCCGGTAATGCCGCCGCCAATCACAGCCACATCGCCCCTTTCATGATGATCGTGCAGGGAAGGATAGCTGTACAGAAGGCCATTGGTCAACAACCAGAAAGATTCATAAGTTCTGAGGCGCATAAGGCGATGGTGAAGAACACCTCAGGCGTTGCGAATTACATGCCCGCGCCGGAGTGGTCATTCGAAAGGCTTTACATGGCCGGCTTCCGGAAAGATGATGATGTGTGGAAAAAATTCCGCAAGGAGACCGAAATGAATGAACTAGCTGCACAAACCGCCGGATGCCAGTACCGGCGTTGTATAATTAGTACTCGAACTTACCGAACTCCGATACAATGCTTACCTTTTTGCCCTCGTGCGCTTCCACGCGGCCGATGATCTGCGCATCGATGTTGAAGGATTTGGAAATGCTGATTACCTGTTGCGCATGCTCTTCCGGGAGATAGATCTCGAGACGGTGCCCCATGTTGAAGACCTTATACATTTCCTTGTAGTCGGTATGGCTTTGCTCGTGAATGAGCCTGAAGAGCGGAGGAAGCGGGAACAGATTATCCTTGATGATATGCACGTTCTCCACAAAATGCAGCACCTTGGTTTGCGCACCGCCGCTGCAATGCACAATGCCGCTGATCTTTCCGGGCAGCTGTGCCAGGATCTGCTTCACCACCGGGGCGTAGGTCCTGGTTGGCGAAAGCACCAGCTTGCCGGCATCGATCTTCTCGTGAATCACCTTACCATCAATGCCGGTATAGCTTACCTCTATTTTATCCCTGAGGCTCAGCTTTCCCGAATAGGTCACTTCTTCCGGCAGGGCGCCGTCGAACGACTCGGGATATTTAGCCGCAACCGATTTATTGAACACATCGTGCCTGGCGCTGGTAAGGCCATTGCTTCCCATGCCGCCGTTGTATTCCGTCTCATAGGTGGCTTTACCCGATGAGGACAAGCCCACAATTACGTTTCCGGCTTTAATGTTGTGATTGGAGATCACCTCCGAGCGCTTCATGCGGCATACCACCGTACTATCGACGATCAGCGTCCTTACCAGGTCGCCCACATCGGCTGTTTCGCCTCCGGTAGAGCGGATGTCGATGCCATTATCCCTCAGGTTTTGCAGTACCTCTTCGGTCCCGTTGATGATCGCCGAGATCACCTCTCCGGGGATCAGGCCTTTGTTCCGGCCGATGGTAGACGACAGCAGGATATTGTCGGTAGCTCCTACACAGATGAGATCGTCGATGTTCATGATCACCGCATCCTGCGCAATGCCTTTCCACACGCCCATGTCGCCGGTCTCTTTCCAGTACATATAGGCCAGGGAAGATTTGGTGCCTGCGCCATCGGCATGCATGATGATGCAGTGATCTTCGCTTCCCGTCAGGTGATCCGGAACGATCTTGCAGAATGCCTGTGGAAACAGGCCTTTATCAATATTGGAAATGGCATTATGCACATCCTCTTTGGAGGCCGAAACGCCACGTAAGTTATATTTGGTATCAGACATTTTCTTATTTATTGGGGCTACGGCACGCCGTAACCCGAAACCATTGCATGAAAACTAAAACACTTCCTTCGCCACGCGCTTGGTGCTTTCGGAGGTTCCCATCGTGTAATAATGCAGGCAAGGCACCCCGGCTTTCTTCAACTCCTTGCTTTGCTCGATGCACCATTTCACACCGACTTCTTTCACTGCTTTATCGTCCTTGCATTTTTCGAGCTCTACGTACAGGTCCTGCGGCAGGTCGATATGGAACACCTTCGGCAAAGCGATCAGCTGCTTGCGCGATGACAGGATTTTCAGGCCCGGAATGATGGGCACGTTGATCCCGTTCTGGCGGCAGAGATCCACAAAGTCGAAATACTTTTTGTTATCGAAGAACATCTGGGTCACCACATAATCCGCGCCGGCATCCACCTTCGCCTTGAGCCATTTCATATCGCTGTAAAGGTTGGGTGCCTCGAAATGCTTTTCAGGGTAAGCCGCAATTCCCATACAGAAATCCGTTGGCGAAGCATCCTTCATCTCATCATCCAGGTAAATCCCGGAGTTCATGTCCTTGATCTGCTTCACCAGGTCGATGGCATAGTTATGTCCGCCCGGCTCGGGCACAAAGCTCGATTCGGTTTTGATGCTGTCGCCGCGAAGGGCCAGCACATTGTCTATGCCCAGGAACTGAAGATCGATCAGGGCGTTCTCCGTTTCCTCCTTGGTGAAGCCACCGCAGATAATATGCGGCACCGCCTCCACATCGTATTTGTTCATAATGGCCGCGCAGATCCCGACCGTACCGGGACGCTTGCGGATGCTCACTTTCTCAAGGTAGCCGCCATCTCTTTTTTTATAAATATATTCTTCCCGATGGTAGGTCACGTCCACAAAGGCCGGCTTGAATTCCATCAGGGGGTCTATCCCGTCAAAAATAGATTGGATGCTTTTTCCTTTGAGCGGGGGCAGGATCTCAATAGAAAAAAGAGTGTCTTTCGCAGATTTCAGATGTTCGGTAATTTTCATACGTAGATATTAGGTGTTTAACGGTCGTATGGTGTTTTGGTTTTGGTTTATGATCTATGAAGAAACAGATAAGGCTATTTCATAAAAGATTTTCAGGCAGCAAATGTAATTAATTAATCAGTAACTAAATACAGGCAACAAAGGATGTTTAGCGTTAAAAACAAGCCTGATTATGGGATTCGCATTAGAACCTGTAGCCTACCGACAAATTCAGCTTAAAGCTGTTGATGGGAAAATTGCTGGAATAGTAAAATCCATAGTTGTTGTAGGTATAATTCTTAGGATGGTTCGACAGGTAATCGTCCGAATGGTAGCCCAGGCCGGCCAGCAGCATCATGTTGAAGTTCCTGTGCACCCTGAACAGGATGCCGTTGTCCAGCATGAAGGTATAGCGGTTCATCACGAAGCTGTGAGGAAGGTATGCCTGCTGCTGGGACCCGTAATAATAATTAGGATCGTACACATAAGAATCGTAGTGGCCTGTGAACTGCGCAATGCCGACGTAGGGACCGATAAAATGCGTCACAGCCCTTTTGCCGCTGGTATGGATATGAAAGCCCAGCCCTCCTTCAAATGTCTTGCGCTCGAACTTAAAATTGGTAATGCCATTGTTGTAGGGAGAGCCAAAGATGGTATTGTTAAGCTGGTTAAAATAAGGCTCGGAAAAACCGGCGGATACCGGCACATAAGCATGGAACAGCCCGTCGGCAAACTCCCTCAGGTAGCTGACTCCGAAGCTCCCGTTAAGCGGCTCCAGCAGGTTGAGAGAGATCAGGTTTTTGGTAGCCGTTGCTTCGCGGTACCTCACCAGCTTCATGGAATCCTCGTAAGCCCGATCTCTGGCGCGCAGCCTCGACGGATCGGCGGCATAGATCACCATCGGCTGGCTTTGCGCAGCAGGCGGCGGCGTATTAAAGGTTTCATGGGTGCCGTTCTGGTAAATGATCAGGGCCACCTCGCTTTTCAATACGGTAATGGTTGGCCCGTCCTGGTAGGTGAATAGCTTATACCTGATCTCGGTTGGGGTAACCTCCAGGACCTTCACATCCGTTTTGGAATTATCCTTCTTGAAGAGCTGATCCTGCGCAAAAGCGCCGGCAGCGCTGAAAAACGCTAAAAACAACACGATATATCTCATGGAAAACGGTGGGTTAAATGTGACCTAAAAGTACTGAAAATATTTAAAACAATTGTTTGTTCAACAACTTTATATTTCTAAATTTGGCTAACTTTTTTTAAAAAAAATCCCAATTAAACCTTTCGTAATATGAGCAAAATTAAAGTAGCCAATCCTGTTGTAGAGCTGGACGGTGATGAGATGACCCGCATCATCTGGAAATTCATTAAAGACAAACTGATCGTTCCTTACCTGGATGTAGATATTAAATATTATGACCTCGGCATGGAATACCGCGATCAGACGAATGACCAGGTAACCATTGATGCGGCGGAGGCTATTAAAAAATACGGCGTGGGGATCAAATGCGCCACCATCACACCCGACGAGGCCCGCGTGAAAGAATTCAACCTGAAGCAGATGTGGAAATCGCCTAACGGCACCATCCGTAACATTCTTGACGGAACGGTATTCCGCGAGCCGATCGTTTGCAAAAACGTGCCGCGCCTGGTTACCAACTGGACCGCTCCTATCATCGTCGGCCGTCATGCTTTCGGCGACCAGTACCGCGCCACGGACTTCGTGGTTCCGGGCAAAGGAAAATTAACGATGAAATTTGAAGGAGAGGACGGAAAAGTGATCGAGCACGAGATCTTTAACTTTAAAGGTGCCGGTGTGGCGATGGGTATGTATAACGTGGAGGAATCGATCCGCGGTTTTGCGCATTCCTGCTTCAACGTAGCCTTAAATAAAAAATGGCCTTTATACCTGTCCACGAAGAACACCATTCTGAAAAAATACGATGGGCGCTTCAAGGATATTTTCGAGGAGATCTACCAGGCCGATTATAAAGCCAAATTCGAAGCGGCAGGCATCGTTTACGAACACCGCCTGATCGACGACATGGTGGCCTCTGCCCTGAAATGGAACGGAAACTTTGTGTGGGCCTGCAAAAATTACGATGGCGACGTACAATCTGACTCCGTAGCGCAGGGCTTTGGCTCTTTAGGCCTGATGACCTCCGTATTGATCACGCCGGACGGCAAGATCATGGAGGCTGAAGCGGCGCATGGTACCGTTACCCGTCACTTCCGCGATCACCAGAACGGCAAGCCGACATCCACCAACCCTATTGCCAGCATCTTTGCCTGGACCAGGGGCCTGGAGTTCCGCGGCAAGCTCGACAACAACCAGGAGCTGATCGATTTCTGCCACGCCCTCGAAACGGTGTGCATCGAAACGGTTGAGAGCGGTAAAATGACGAAGGACTTAGCGGTATGCGCTCACGGCAACAATGTGAAACATGGCGAGCATTACCTGTACACGGAAGAGTTCCTCGACGCGATCGACACGAATTTGAAAAAGAAATTAGCGAAATAAATTCGTATCTTTGAGAAATGCTTTCTGCCACAGCGGAAAAGCCATAAAAAGAAGCAACATGAACCAGGAATTATTTGACAGGGTGGAGAATGCGCTCAAAACCATCAGGCCCTATCTTGAAAGAGACGGTGGCGATGTGGAATTGTTGGAGGTAACCGACGAGAACACCGCGATGCTGGAACTGAAAGGCGCCTGCAGCACCTGCAGCATGAGCCAGATGACCATGAAGGCAGGCATTGAGGAAACCATCATGCGCGCCGTACCGGAGATCAGAGCCGTGCAAGCCATCAAGATTTAATTCCCTGATACATTTCAAAAGTCCTCACGATGATCGTGAGGACTTTTTTGTTTCTATGAACATGGTGGCTTCGGGAGCCTCAGCCGCCATTCGTTGACTGAGGCTCCCGAAGTCAACACCAGCAAAACCATTATCTACAACACCTATGCACCAGGCCCGCCTTACCACAGACCCTGAGCTCATCGAAGCCATCATTGAACTGCGTTACGAGATCCTGCGCAAGCCCTGGGGCAAGCCGAAGGAGACAGCCACCGACGAGCTGGAAAGCCGGTCCGTGAATGCTTACATCGAGGATCAGGGAAAGATCGTTGCCTGCGGGCGCCTGCAGGATAACGGCGGCGGCATTGGCCAGGTGCGTTACATGGCCGTGGCCGAAGGACAGCAGGGAAAGGGCCTTGGAAAGTTGATCTTAAACAGGCTCGAAGAGGAAGCGCTGGCCATGGGCATCCGCAGCATCGAGCTGCAGGCACGCGAGAACGCCGTGGAATTCTATAAAGCGCAGGGCTATGCCGTTAGGGAAAGCTCTTTTAAGCTGTGGGACATCATCCAGCACTACCTCATGACAAAACAGCTTCAGGGCCGCTCTGTTTAAATTTATCTCACAGGCTCTGACGCAAAAATCCTATCTTTAATCGTTGGAAAACACCAAACGACATATCCTGTTCCTTTGCTCCTGGTATCCCAATCCCGATGAGAAAAGCAATGGGATCTTCATCAGGCGCCATGCCCAGGCGCTCTCGCTCCGGCACCAGGTCACCGTTGTGTTCGCCAAATCAGTGACACATGCCAAAGAACCTGTCCTGATCAAAAATGAGGAAGAGAATTTCGAGGAGTACCTCTACTTCTACCCCAAGCTGAGCCACGGCCTGCCGCTCATCAGCCAGGCGCAGAAATTCATGAAGCTGAGGCGCGCCTACCAGCAGCTGATTGACCATCTTCCCGGAAAGGCGATCGATACCATTCATGTGAACGCCATTTTCCCGGCAGCCATTCCGGCCTTATATGCCCTGAAAAAATACCCCGCCGCCAAACTGTTCATCACGGAACACTGGAGCGGCTATTACCCGGAGGACGGCAACTACCGGGGCACGCTGCTCAGGCGCTATACCAGGCAGCTCGTGGCGAAAGCCCGCGCTATCTTTGTAATCTCGGAAAAGCTGGAGCATGCCATGAAAGCCCATCAGCTGAAAGGCTCCTATCACCTGATCCACAATGTCGTCAATACGGATCTTTTTAAGCCTGACGGAGCCGACAGAGAGCAGGGAAAAATCCTGCAGATCCTGCATGTGTCCTCGCTGACGGAGCGCGAAAAAAATATTTCGGGCATCATCGCCGTAGCCGCCGAACTTAAAGGAAAAAACGTTCCCTTCCACCTGACCATTGTCGGGGAGAACCCAACGGAAAGCGATGCCCATAAAAAATCGGTGACTGCACACAATCTCAACTCCTGCATCACGTTTACCGGCCACCAAAGCCCGGAGGAAATAGCGCAGCAGATGAACCGCTCGGATGTCTTTTTAATGCTCAGCCATTTCGAGGGCGCTCCTGTGGTGATTACGGAAGCGCTGGCCTGCGGCTTGCCCGTGATCAGCACCAACGTGGGACAGGTAAAAGCCATGATCCCGGAGGGGATGGGCATCGTTTTGAAAGACAATAGCAGCGAGGGCTGCGCCGCGGCGCTTGCAGGCTATGCCCGGACTGCCTTCGACAGCAGGGAAAGCATGCACCGTTATATCTCGGGGATCTGCTCGCCGGAAGCCGTATGCCAGGAGATCAGCACATTTTATAACTTACATTCCTGATGCTGAAGAAGATCATAGCGACGCTTTTTACCAGGGGCTTTGTGGCCCTCGTGAACCTCGCGATCCTGCTCATCACCTCCAGGCAGCTGGGCGGCGACATCCGCGGACAGATCGGCCTGCTCATCCTCAACATTTCCATCATCCAGGTCATCAACGAGATCTATACCGGCTATGCCCTCGTCTATTTTATTCCGCGCTATGCCCTCAGAACGATATACAACAACGGCCTCCTATGGTCTGTGGCCTGCATCATCCTTACTACCCTCACACTCATCGGGCTCAATGTGTATTACGACGTCTCCATCAACAAATACTGGATCCACATGGCCATCCTGTCCTTTATCATCATTGTGCATTCCTTCAATGGCGTGGTGATCCTGGCCAGGGAAAGGATCCGCATTTACAATTTCCTGAATTTCTTTCAGCCGGCCCTGTTGCTGCTTACCCTGATCGTCCTGATCTTTGGCTTCGGACAACGCAGCGTATACACTTACATCATCGCCCTGTATGTGTCCTTCTTAGCCTCGCTGCTCATCTCCGGCATTCAGATGCTGGGCATTTTCAGGAGCGATCATACACAGCTCCCGGCAGCCGGTCCATCAATGATCCTCCGGAAAGGCTTTTTCAACCAGCTGGCCAACCTGTCGCACCTGCTCAGCAACCGTTACAACTTCTACCTGCTCAGCAGCAGCAATGTACTGGTGGGGATTTATCTGAATTCCACCTCCCTGATCGAGTCGGTGCTGCTTATCAGCAACAGCGCGTCTACGCTGGTGCTTACCTATATCGCCAATAAGAAGGATGAAACGAAAAGCGTGACGGTAACCTTCCTCCTGTCAAAGCTCTGCTTTCTGCTCAGCCTCTTTTGCGTGCTGGTGCTGGTCCTCATCCCTTCCGAGTTTTTCACCTTCCTGCTTGGCAAAGACTTCAGCCAGACCAAGGAGATCATGCTGCTCTTATCACCCGGGATCCTCTGCATTAGCTTCTCCACCGTCATCAGCCATTATTTTTCGGGCATGGGCCGTCAGCGCCTGATCGCCAATGCAAACCTGGCAGGCCTGATCACCGCCATCAGCACCGGCTATTTCCTGGTAAACCGCTACCAGCTCGCAGGAGCCTGCTACACGGCCTGCCTGTCGTATTTTGTAGCGTCCATGATCATGGTGGTGATGTTCATGCGTGAGCATCGCCTGTCGGTGTGGTCGCTGTTCAGGATGCGGCAGGATTTTAAGGTGTTGAAGGAGATCCGGTAAAGGCATATCTGACAGTTTTTAGAAACCTGTCAGATATGCCTGAGAATAAACTGCACCATCGTTACCGCGCAGGTCAGGATAAACGACCACATGACGTATTTCCCGCCGTTATCGCGCTTCAGGATGATCTGCCCGATGAGCAGCAGGATGGTGAACAAAAAGGGAATGAGCGCCGCATGGTAATGCAGCGACTCGGAAAGGTTTCCCCTTAAAAGGCTGATAAAAGCGCGTTGCAGGCCGCAGCCCGGGCATTCCAGCCCGAAGTGCGCCTTAAAAAAGCAGGTAAACAGGTGTTGCTCCAGCCAATCGGTCATTTTTTTTCGAATCATAAAAAAATGCCTTTGAGGAATTCAAAGGCATTTTTCTGAAACAGCATTTCCGCTTAGCGTCCCATCATATCCCATGGCATCGCCGACAGGATAGAGCCTACCGCTACGATGTAGATGATGATAAAGACAATATAGATACAGGACAGGATGAGGCCGATAATGCCGCAGATCTTTCCTGCTTTGAGGTTATTGTATGAAGCCAGGGAGTATCCGTTCGGGTTGGCCTTATAGATGGCGGCACCTTTGGAGCCCAGAACGATCGCGATAATCCCCAGGATGATCCCGACAAGCCCATAGCAAAAGCAGAACACGATGGAAAGGATCCCTAACACCAACACGGCGGTTGAATTAGGCACAGGACTTTGACCGAACTGATTATTGATAGGGTTTACCGGCGGTTGGCCGTATTGAGGCGGGTCATTTGAAAATTTATTTTCTTCCATAAACGTTTATTTTCAGCTAAGATATAAAAATTTCGCTTATACCGCATGCGGAAAAAAAAGTTTCGTTAAGGTGCTATCTTCTGCCATATCCAAAATATCGCGCTAAAAAAACAAACCTTTTTTAAAACACTGCCGTAGAAGAAACCAATCGCGCCGGAGCGTGATCAAAAAACATCCCATAAGAAACATTTAAAAAACCATCTCACTAAAAAAATAAACCATCGACACATGAAACCATTTTTAAACTATTCAAAAACTTTTGGCTATGAAAACTTTTTACTCAACCACAGGAATGCTCATTGCCCTGGCAGGCGGTGTGGCAAATGCACAAAGCGGCAATCCTGCATCGACGATTGACAGCCTCGCCAATTTCAACCGCCAGCAATGCATCAACTTTTTTCACGCCCATCACACCAATCCCAACGACCTTCCTGAGTTCATCGCCGCATCCCAAAGGGCCTACATCTACCAGACGTTTTTCTCTTCTTCCTCGCGTCCTTCCGGCCCCAATCCTTTGCCACAACAAGCCTGCACCAACATCGACTTCGAATCCGGAAACCTCAACGGCTGGACAAGCCTCACCGGCTTCAACCCCGGCTTTAATGCTGCCGGCTGCTGCCTTAACCCGGGCGGCGCACAGCAGATCACCAATGGCGGGAACGACGGCTGCGGCGGCTTTCCTACAGTAGCGCCCGGCGGCAACTTCTCCGTGATGCTTGGCAATAACGGAACCGGCGGTATTGCCGACAGGCTCGAGCAAACCTTTAACGTCACGGCTTCCAACGCCAACTTTACCTACCGCTATGCCGTGGTGTTTGAAGATCCCGGGCACGCGGTAGCCGACCAGCCAAGCTTCCAGATAGAAATGCTGGACTCCTCAGGGCAGCAAATCCCCTGCACCTTCTACAATGTATCGGCCGGGCAGAACATCCCCGGATTTGTCAACTCGGCTACCTGCAACAATGTGGTGTATAAGCCCTGGACGAATGTGAGCGTAGACCTTACCAGCTACATCGGGCAAAATGTGACCATCCGCTTTACAACCTATGATTGCTCGCTGGGAGGGCACTATGCCTATGCCTACATCGACGGAAGCTGCATCGACTTTAACATTACCCAAAGCGCCGTGTTATGCCAGGGCTCTGCCATACAGCTGACCGCGCCTACCGGCTTCGCGACCTATACCTGGCAGCTGCCGAACAACTCCATACAGAACGGCCAGATCATTACCACAGGCATGCCCGGAGTATACACCCTCAATATGGTGACCTTTACCGGCTGCCCGGGTCCGACCATGACCTATACGCTGGTGGATTTTCCAAAGCCCAATGCGGCCTTCAGCCCTAACCAGCTTTCCGCCTGCAGCTACAGCCTCAGCTTTACCAATACCAGCAGCGTGGCCAGCGGGAACATTGTGTCCAACAACTGGAGCCTGGGGGACGGGAATACCAGCACGGCGCCGAACCCATCGCATACCTATGCGAACACCGGAAGCTATAACGTGCAGCTGATCTGCGTCACCAATATGGGCTGCAAAGATACTGCCCTGGTGCCTGTATCCATCAGCCCCCTGCCCAATGCCTCTTTCAGCAGCAACACCGTTTGCCTGAATACAGCCACTTCGTTTACAAACACCTCTACCGTCAGCTCCGGCTCCATCGTCACCACAAGCTGGTCCTTCGGAAACGGCAACCAGTCGGCCTTATTTCAGCCTACACAGCAATACTTAAGCGCGGGCAGCTACCCCGTAACGCTGACTGTAGTCACCAATAATAACTGCAGCAGCTCGGTGACGCAGCAGGTCACCGTCAACGCCCTGCCCAATGTCTCCTTTTCCGCCGCCGGCGTGTGCGAAGGCCAGGCGGTCAATTACCTGAACACCAGCACCATCACCGGAGGCAGCATCAGCAACTACATCTGGGACTTTAACTCCGACGGCACGCCTGACAACACAAGCCTCAACCCTTCATACAGCTTCGCGGCGCCGGGCACCTACAGCACACAGCTCATGGTGGTGAGCACCAGCAACTGCAGCGCCACCTATTCCATGGCGGTGAATATATACCCTAACCCGGTGGTGCAGTTTGCCGCCAACACCGCCTGCCAGGGCGCTGCCACCAGCTTCACCAGCCAGTGCGGCGTTACCAACGGGCAGATCACCAGTTACAGCTGGAGCTTCGGCGATGCCACCTTCGGGAACCTTGCCCATCCGCAGCACCTCTACAGCACTTACGGCACTTACCAGGTAGTGCTTACTGCCACCAGCAACCATAACTGCAGCAATACGCTCCAACAAAGCGTCGTGGTACACCCGAAACCGGTGGTCAATTTCTCAGCCAGCACTGCCTGCCTTAACCAGGCCACGCAATTCAACAACCAATGCAGCATTATCTCGGGCAGCATCCTGCTCTACCAGTGGGACTTCGACAACAACGGCACCATCGACAATACGACGGTGAACCCCAGCTACGTCTATCCTACGGCCGGCAGCGCGCAGAGCCGCCTGATCGCCGTTTCGAACAACAACTGCAGCAACCAGGCAGTGAACAACGTGATCGTGCATGACAATCCTGTGGCCAACTTCCATGTGCCTTCGGCCTGCATACCGCAGAGCAGCCATTTTACCGATGCTTCGCTCAGCAGCGACGGAGCCATCACCTCCTACAACTGGGATTTCAACGGCGATAATTTACCGGATAACCTCATGCAGAATCCCCAGTACAATTTTGCACAGGCAGGAAACTATGGTGTGAAGCTGGAAGTTCAGACCCAATACGGCTGCACCAATACCATCATGAAATCGGCTTATGTGAATGCCACGCCCACCGCCCTGTTCAGCGCGCAAAACCCGAAAGGCTGCCCGAGCCTTTGCGTGAACTTCACGAACAGCAGCAGCATCGGCAGTGGAGCCATCAGCACCTTTCAATGGATCTTCGGCGACAATACACCGCCCAGCTATGCCGAGAACCCAACGCATTGCTATGAAACCGGCAACTATGGTGTAACCCTCAAAGCCGTGTCTGACAGCGGCTGCGTAGGCACCTCCTACATTCCGAATTTCATCCAGGTATATCCGATACCAGTAGCCGGCTTCGACATCTCCCCATCCGAAGTGGAAATAACCACACCGCTGGTGGAAGTACAGGACAAATCGACAGGCGCTACCAGCGTGGTTTATTTTTTAAGCGACGGAACCACCAAAACCACACCGGACTTCAGCCATTTATTCAGCACCGACGAAGCGAAAACCATCGCCATCCTCCAGGTGGTGAGCAATGCATACGCCTGCAAGGATTCCATCATCAGGGACCTCACCATTAAACCTTCCTGGGTAATATATGTGCCTAATGCCTTCACTCCAAACCATGATGGCCTCAACGATGGCTTCAGGGCATCGGGTGTAGGCATCGAAGCATTCAGAATGCAGATCTTCGACCGCTGGGGTAAAATGATCTTTGAGAGCAACGACATCAATACGCCCTGGGATGGCTCTGTAGGAAGAGGAGACGCCGGCGACGCCAAGCAGGAAGTGTATGTCTGGAAAGTGAAAGTGAAAGATGTGAACCACAACGACCATGACCTGATCGGGCATGTCACTTTACTTAAATAATGTCAAAAAGGCACTCAAAACTATTTGGATTAAATTTTGTTTATACATTTAGCAATTCTAATTTTAGAATCAAAATCAGTAAAAACAATTTAAAAATAACAGTATGGCATTAGAGATCACAGACGCTAATTTCGAAGAATTAGTATTAAAATCAGATAAACCGGTATTGGTTGACTTTTGGGCAGAATGGTGCGGACCTTGCCGGATGGTGGGGCCAGTTGTGGAAGAGCTTTCCAAGGAATATGACGGAAAGGCCGTTGTGGGTAAAGTGAATGTAGACAACAATGCCGACATTTCTACAAAATACGGTATCCGGAATATCCCAACGCTTTTGGTATTCAAAAACGGCGAAGTAGTTGAAAAACACGTAGGTATCGCTCCTAAAAATGTATTGTCCGGTAAGCTGGACGCTCACCTATAGTCTTTTTTAACAGAATTTTCTCAAAAAGCCCTTCATCTTAGCGATGAGGGGCTTTTTAGTGGAAATTTGTCCTGTTTCACTCGTCAAAAGCAGCAGTTCACCGTTTCGTAACCTTTAATTAATGCCTTTGTCACATTATGGCATTAGGTTTGTCTTGTAATAGTTAATCAAAACGAGAACTTATGAATACGACACAGGCAATGATCATCCTGAACAACGGGATCAGAAAATACGGCACTATCATTAATGGCGAACAGGAAGGAAGAATCAAGTTTATACCGGCGACAGAAATAGTGCTGATGGATGAAAGCCAGCTCACGAATCTTATCGAGCACATCCCGGTTTCCAGCATTTACTCCATCGATACCTTTTTAAAATAAACAATCCGTTTTAACCCACCAGCCCCGTTGCGCACCCCGTAACGGGGCTTTTTATTTTAACCAGGTAAGCGAATCACATTCAGCGATTTTTAAAATACCGCTTAGAGTGAGCCCGAAGTAACAGAACAGTTTTACTGCCGCGTTTGTAGAAAAACTTTCCCTAATTGCCTGTATAAGCCTTTCGGGGCGCGGAACCGGATTTGAGCCATGGCTGAAAACATGTAGTATATGGTATCAGGCGTATCTTTAAAAAAAGTCAACCGCTTTTTATTCTGCGGCACCCTTATCGTGGTGGTGCTTTATTTTGCGAAACAGGTATTGGTGCCTGTGACCTTTGCGGCTTTCTTTGCCATGCTGTTCACAGGACTTTCCAACCGCATGGAGAAACACCGCATTCCGCGCATCCTGAGCGCCATCATCTCTCTCCTGATCCTGATGGCGATGGTCTTTGTGATCGGCCTGCTGGTGTACATGCAGGGCAAAAAGCTGGCGCAGGACTTCCCGGTGATCGAAAAAAAATCGGAACGCTTCTTCAGGCAGGCCGAAGAATACATCAGCGCCAGGCTCGACATTCCCACCGCCAAACAGGACAGCCTCATCAACAAACAAATGAAGTCGGCCTCCGAATCGGCCGGCAGCATGGCCAAATCAGTAGTGGGAAGCGTATCGGGAACCATCGGCTCATCGGTGCTGGTGCTCATCTTCACCTTTTTGTTCCTGTACCAGCGGGAGAAGTACGAAACGTTTTTTGTGAGCCTTTGCAGGAACACGCCGCCCGACGAAGCCAGGGCGCTCATCCACAACATCAGCAAGGTAGCGCAGAACTACCTCACGGGCAGGGCGCTTTCCATCCTTATCTTCACGGTGCTCTTCACCGGCGGCTTTCTCATCATCGGCCTGAAGAACGCCTTTCTCCTGGCCTTTATCGCTGCCCTGCTGACCATCGTGCCTTACATCGGCTCCATCATCGGCGGCCTCTTTCCCTTTGCCGTAGCACTGGTCACGGAAGACGACACCGGCATTGCCATCGGCGCCCTGGCAGTAATTGTCATCATCCAGGGCATCGACAATTATTTCATCGAGCCATACATCATCGGCGGGGAGGTAAATATCAGCGGCTTTTTTACCATCCTTATCCTGCTGATAGGCGGCCTTATCTGGGGAATTGCCGGCGTGGTGCTGTTTCTGCCCATGCTGGGCGTAGCCAAGATCATTTTCGATGCCGTACCGGAGCTCAATGCCTATGGCTACCTCATCGGCGACCAGGCCCAGGAAAAGCAATCGGAAAGATTGCTTAAGAAGCTAAAAAGCCTCTTTGGCCGGAAGAAAGAGGCATAAGCCGCGAAAGGCCGGTACCAGGGCCAGGAACGATGAACACGGATGATCTGCTATGAATTGAGCAGGATATGCTTACTTTTACCGTTATGTTTGAACGTCTGAAACTGAAAAAATACCCCTCCGACGAGGTGTTCGACACTATTTATCCCAAAAAATACCAGGAGCATTCGGCCAGGCATTTCACTCCCGTGAGCATTGCCGTGAAAGCCGCGAAGCTGCTCGTTGACAAGCCGGACGATAAGATCCTGGACATCGGCTCGGGTGTGGGCAAGGTGTGCTGCATCGGCGCAAGCCTCACCGGGGCTCATTTCTACGGGGTGGAAAAACGGAAAACCCTTACCAACCTTTCCAATAAGATAAAACGTGTGCACCAATTAAAGAACGCGCATTTCATTAACGCCGATTTTACGACCCTCGATTTCAGCCGCTTCAACGGAATTTATTTTTTCAATTCCTTTCATGAGCATTTCGACGAAACCTGCGTACTGGACGAAACGTCCAGGGTATCGCTCAGCGAGTACAGGAAATACCACGACAGCCTCAAAGACAAGCTCAACGAATGCCTGAAAGGCACCAGGCTGGTGACCTACTACACCTTCAAAAATAAGATCCCTTCTTCCTTTCAGTTCATTGATGCCAACGAAACCGGCCTGCTGAAGTTTTATATTAAGAAGTAGCTTCGACTACGCTCAGCTACCTTTCGGCTTCACTCAGCTAAGGCTATCCCGAATCTGTTCAGCAGCCATCTCAAATCCGCTCAGCTGTCGTTCCGGCAACGACTGTCTCCGGCGGGCAAGGCCTGGTCAGCCCAAGGATGGCGGCTGAGCGAGGCCGAAGCTCCCTACATCAAACCTTAGTGATTAATTAGTATCTTTACTCCGCATGAAAGTCCTGCTGACCACGCTCAACGCCAAATACATCCACACCAACCTGGCCATCCGCATCCTCTACGAACTCAACGAAGGATACGAAGGGCTTGACTGGAGAGAGTTTGTGATCAAGGAAGACCGGCAGAAAGTGGCCAGGGCATGCGCCGATTATGACGTCGTGGCCTTCAGCTGCTATATCTGGAACATCAGCCAGACGCTGGAAGCCGCCCGGCTCATCAAGGAGCTGAATCCCAACGCCAGGATCATGCTGGGCGGCCCGGAGGTAAGCTACGATTGGAAAGATGTGATTGCCCTGCCCTATGTAGATTACATCATTGAAGGGGAAGGCGAAACGCCTTTTAAGGAGTTCCTGGAATTTTACCCGGATGTAAGCAGGGTCTCGAACCTGATCTATAAAACCGCCGAAGGAGTACAGAGGAACAGGCACGCGCCCATGTTCGACCTGAAACAGTTTGAGCACAGCATGCCTTACCGCTTTGATGATCCGGCGAGGCTGGCCGACAAGGTCCTGTACATCGAAACCTCGCGCGGATGCCCCTACAAATGCGAGTTCTGCCTGGCAAGCCTCGACAACAAGGTGCGCTATCTGCCCAACGCCTCCATTAAGGCAACGCTGCTGTATATGATGCAGCATGGCAAAGTGATCAAGTTCCTCGACAGGACCTTCAACATCAAAAAAGATTTTACGATCGATATCTTTAAATTTATTTTAGAGCATCACCGGCCGGAAAATGTCTTCCAGTTTGAGATCACCGCCGATATCCTTCACCCGGAGATCATTCAGTTCATCCACGATCATGTGCCGGAGGGTCTGTTCCGCTTCGAGATCGGCATCCAGACGGTAAACCAGAAGGCCAACCTCGAGGTGAGCCGCAAGCAGAACTTCGATAAAACCAAAAGCATCATTCAGCAGCTCGATTACAAGGTGGAGATGCACCTCGACCTTATCGTGGGCCTGGCCCTGGATTACTGGGAAGACATCAGGTACAGCATCGAGGAAGTATTCAGGCTCTTCGCCCCTGAAATGCAGCTGGGCTTTTTAAAGTTCCTGAAAGGCACGCCCATGCGCGATAAGGCAGATCAGCACGGCTTCGTATTCGACCCGCTGCCACCCTACCAGATCATCCAAAGCAATTACCTCAGCCGGGAGGAGCTGGCAAGAATCGTGCAGCTGGAGCATGCCCTGGAGATCTACTGGAACGGCAAGAAATGCATCAATACGCTGAAATACGTCGCAACCCATTACAGCATCTTCGATTTCCTGCTCGGGCTCGGCATCTATTTCGGCGAGGTAAGCGACTACCACAGGTATTCCCTGAACGACATCTTCCACATCATTACCGCTTATACGCAAAAGCATTACCCCGACGATGCCATCCTGAAAGAGCTGATCGCCATCGACTATTACCTGCACTTCAAAGTCAAGCCGCAGGGCCTGTTCCTGGGCGAGGTGGAAGCGGTGGAAAAGCAGCAGCTCATCCGGAAGCACAGCCTGAATCCCAAATACAGGTACGTGGTATTACCGCTCAATTTCAGCTACAGCCATTTTTCTCAGAAAGGCCTGATCGAGAAACAGAAAGATCATGTGATCATCCGGTACAACGGCTCCTCGAAAGCGCAAATCGTCAGGCCGGGCTTTACAGATCCAGCGTAAACTGCCTGGTGAATTCCGATCCGGGCTCCCTGGTGGTATCGATAAAGAATGCCTTGATCTTTTCGGCGATGCGCTCTATCTCGGTATAGCTGTTAGGCTTGATGATGTAGCCATTGCAGCCCAGCCTGTAACTTTCGAGGATATCGCTGCGTGCACCGCTGGTGCTGTAAATGATAATGGGAATCTCGCGGAGGCGCTTGTCGCTTTTAATAATCTTGAGGACATCCTTGCCGCTTTTCTGAGGCATGTTCAAATCGAGGATGATCAACGCCGGGAGCCGGGAGCTGGTGTGAATGATCTCCTTCAGCGTAACGATCAGCTCGATGCCGTTGTTGACGCGCCTGGTGGCTCCTATCAGGCCAACCGCCTTAAATGCCGCGATCATGAACAGGCTATCGTCCTCATCGTCATCTGCCATGAGAATGTAAGGCTCGTTCTGGTTATAATTCACCTCAAGCATATAAACCGGTTACGTGTTATGAAGTTACGAAACCCCGGAGAACTATTTTGTGGAAATATTTCCTCTAATTCCCAAATAACGTAAAATCAGAGATGCTCACTTTTCTGGATGTCCTCCACCTTTTCAATAAAGTGCGTGATCTTAGTGTCGGAGGTCGGACCATAGGAGTTGACGATAATCCCTTTTTCGCCTGTGTTGGTTTCGATCGCATATAAAATAGAGCTGTCGCCCGGATCCGACTCTCCTTCGAAGCGGTAAAAGGAGCTGATCTTCACCTCTTCGGGCCTGTATTCCTTTTTCGCATCGTCCAGGATTGTATCTTCCTTGGTAGCAGTAAAGTTGTGCTTATATCCACGCTCGCGTAATACAGCCATACACTCTACCAGTGTGTCCATTTCTTCTTTGTGCGGCAGATCGTTTTCCATAGCCTCTTTGTTTTTTAGTGTTTAGTGGTATGAAGAGCAATCTATTTTAATGCCAGCCGGAAGAGGGCACACGAATCGGTATTTTTTCTGTATTATGCATGCATAATGTATCAACAAGGTTAAGTGAAAAACAATTTTCGGTATAAAGGCGAACCCTGGGACAAAAAACTCCGTACAAAACATAAACCAACGAAACGTACCAGAATCACCCAAAACCCCTGATAACACTGTATCTCAGGGGATGGTCAAAAACAGTCCTCACTAAAAAAAAATCCGTTCCTGCATTTACAACATCATCACCGACACATGAAACCATACACTCATTCCTTAAACCACCTGTCCTATGAAAACAACATTTACCTTCGCATTGGCACTTACTGTTCAGGTAATGGTAAACGCCCAGATATCAGGCAACCAAAGTCACATGATCCTCATGGAACTTAGCCCTAAAACGGCGGAAGCCGCAGAGCCGCAACTGTCGAACGCCGACAAGCTGCGCCATGAAGAGCAGCAGCTGAAAGACGAGATCGATGCCACGCAGAAAAAGCTCATCCAGAAACAGGTAGCCGTTTCCCGCATCAGGTCCTATATGGCTTACGAGCTCTTTGCCTCCAACAACCGGATGATCGACGACCTCGCAGCCAACCCGTCGCTGAAAACCGCTACCGTTGAAAAAAGCCGGGAGCTCAACACCAAAGCTGCGCAGGAGATAAAGCTCGCGAAAGAGATCCGCGAAGAGGCCGATGCGCAGGCCACGCCGGAAGCGCAGCTGGCGGAGCTCAGCAATGCCGAAGAAAAGGAAATCCTGGCCCTCGCGCAACAACAGGAAGCGATCAGGCTCCTGAAACTCGGCGCCCCGCTCTTCATCAGGCCTCATCCGGAGGCATTAAGCACCCAGGCCATTACCACATCAGCTTCCCAGGAAACAAACGCTACTCATGATCTGAGCGGGCTCCTGCAGCAAGCCAACGACATGAAAGCGACCTTTGAGCAATTGCGCAGCGCCGCCGCAGAAAAAGCAGGAAATGAGAAGGCCGCTATGCTGGATGAGGCGCTCAGCCTGGAACAGGAATACATCGCCGCCCGCATCCGGCTTGCCATCCTTCAATACCACCGCACGGAAAAAACCTACCTGGAAAACAAAGCATTCATCGCCCTACTGACAGAAGGCATCAACGATGAGGCTCTTACCCGCAAAGCCAGGCTGCTGAGCGAGGAAGCGGATTACAACTTCGGGCTGGGAAAAGAAATGCGGGAGGAAGCCAATGCACAGCTTACCCAGGCAGCACGCTTCGGGGAAATGAGCAACGCCGAGGAAAAAGAATTGCTGGCCCTGAGCCAGCAGCAGCAAAGTGTGAACGAGCTGAAAAAGCTGAACAGGAGCTTTTTACTCGCCTCCAATTAACCTATAAGCCTATCTCCCAATGGCAAGCCCTGAGCCGGGAGAATCCTGACAACATCTTAGGCCATTTTATCCTCAACAAAAATCCCCATCACGACAAGGTCGCGATGGGGATTTGTATGAATGATTTAACTTGCCTCTGACTTAGTATCAGTAAATTGGAGTAAGTTTTCTTTTCTTGTTTTGCAGGTTATGAATACAAAACGTTGAAAGATCTCATTCGTTTCTGTTCACAGAACATACAACACGATGCCAGCCTTGGCAGGGCACTTTGGTCTTGATCCTGTAGAAAAACTTCTATAAGGCCTGTGGAAATGGTAAAGCATTGCCCCTTCCGGAAAGGTATCGGGATTTATCGTAATTTTACAGAAAGCCGCCCATGGATTTTGTACACGATATCGAAAGCCGCAAAAAAGCCCTCGAAAAGCTCCTGCAATGTGTCATCGCCCGTGAGGACGAGGTGATCAAAGCCTTGTACGCGGACTTCAAAAAACCGGGCTTTGAGTCGGTGGCGACAGAAACTTCTTATATCATCAGCGACCTGAAGGCAACGATCTCCAACCTCTACCGCCTGACGAAACCGAAGAAGGTCCGGCCGTCGCTGATCAATTTTCCTTCCTTGGATTACATTTACAGCGAGCCATACGGTCATGTGCTGATCATTGCCCCCTGGAACTATCCTTTCCAGCTGGCGCTCTGTCCTTTGATAGCGGCGGTTTCGGCCGGCAACCGGGTAACGCTCAAGCCCTCGGAGCTGGCACCGGCCACATCGGCCATCCTGGCAACGATCATTTCCGAATCCTTTGATCCCTACCATGTGACCGTAGAGGAAGGCGGCGTGGAAAAATCGAATGAGCTCCTGGCGAAGCGCTGGGACTATATTTTTTTCACCGGCAGCGTCGGCGTTGGCAGGATCGTTGCCAGGGCAGCGGCAGAGCAGCTCACACCGGTCACCCTCGAGCTGGGCGGAAAGAGCCCCTGCATTGTCGACAAAAGCGCGGATCTGCCATTGGCCGCCAGGCGCATCGTATGGGGTAAATTCATGAATGCCGGGCAAACCTGTATCGCCCCGGATTACATCCTGGTGCATCACAGCGTGAAAAAACAGCTCATGGGATACCTGAAAGAGGAGATTACGCGGGCCTACGGAACCGATGTGAAGGCATCCCCGGATTTTGCACGCATCATCAACCTCAGGCACTGGGAGCGCCTGCTAAGCTACATCAGGCCGGAGCATGTTGTATTTGGCGGCTCACACGATAAGGAGCAGCTCTTCATCGCCCCTACGCTCCTGGATGAGCCCGATCTGAAAAGCGAGGTCATGCAGAACGAGATCTTCGGGCCTCTGCTGCCTTTGATCTCCTACCAGGGCGAAGCCGACCTCAGGCGCATCATCGGCAGCTATGAAAAGCCTTTGTCGCTGTATGTGTTTACGGCAAGTGCCGGCTTCTCGGATTTTGTGATCCGCAATTTTTCCTTCGGCGGCGGCTGCATCAATGATACGGTGATCCATATCGCCAATAAGCGCCTGCCCTTCGGGGGCGTGGGCCATAGCGGCATGGGCGCTTACCACGGGCAAAGCAGCTTCGACACCTTCTCGCACAAAAAGTCCATCACCAAAAAGGCAACCTGGCTGGATATCAAGCTTCGCTACGCGCCTTATAAGGACAAGCTCAAAAAGATCCGCCGCCTGCTCAGGTGGCTCTGAAGGATTCGGGCAAGCTGCTTCCTATTGTTTAAAAGAAGCGACGGAGAGCTATTCCGCCTTATACAAATTGATATTATTTGAATAATAGCTATCATAATATGATACAAAACCATTATTTGTATCAAAAAACACAATTATATTTCAGATCAGGAGAATGTATCGCAAAATACATTCCCCGAAAAAGGCGCTTTCGGTTTAAGCAGGCTACTTTTGAACCGGGAAATGCATTCGCCTGAAACATTCATAATCACTCTAAAAACACCACACGATGAAACATTCAATTTTACTCACCGCTTTTACTGTCGCTCTATTGAGCCTGAATGCCCAGAATAAAACCCACAGAACGGGCATCGAGGTTGGCGGCTATCTCCAGCAGTACAACGGCAACCTGGGCAACAGCTTCTTTAAATTCAGGGAAACAGCCTTTGGCGGATTCCATGCCAATGCCAGCCTGTATTTAAACAAATCCTTCGATGCGATGGTCGGAGGCTCCGTCGGGCATTTCGGGTACTGCCAGACCGACGAGGACAAAAAACGGATCGTGGCGGCAGAGTTCCGCTGCCCTGGCTGCACCGATCAGCTGGGCATGGGCGAATTAAGGTCCATGATGCTTGCCGGAAATGCGGCGATCAAATACAAGCTTGCCAACGGCATGCTCCTGAAGGAAAGCTCCCGCTTAACGCCCTACGTGTATGCCGGTGTGGGTGTCAATCACCTAACCGACAATATGAAGCGGAACTGTGTGAATGCAGGCACGCACCTCAGCATCAATGGCGGCGCAGGCCTGAAATACAACATCAGCGAGCGCTTCAACATCGGCTATAACCTGGGCCTGGGATGCTTTGTGACGAAAAAAGTGTATTACACCAATGCCATGGAGCACCCGGAAACGGAAAGTCATGACGACGACATCCATGCGGAGGAAGTCAGGATGGAAAAACGAAAAGACCTCTACATGCAGCATGCCATCTTCTTCGGCTTCAACTTTTGAACCGGAATCACCCGTATTAAATTCAATCTCCTGATTTCTAACCCTCTCTGTTTTCAACACAGCAATTAAATGCTATGATTTATAGCATTTAATTGCTACAAATGCGCGTAACTTGGCAGTACCGAAACACCTGAGCCAATGGAACATCCAGAGAACGATTATTTTAAAGGAAGAGGCGCGCAACTCAATCCCAATACCCGGTTTCAAAAGAACACGTATGTGCAGGAGCACATCGAGGGGCTGGACGAGCCTTTTCTGCAGAAGGATAAAACGGAGATCATTTATACCTATCCCAAAACGATCATCAACAAAGTAGACAGCACCGACATCGGCCTGGCCTACTCCCTCAATCCCTACCAGGGCTGCGAGCATGGCTGCATCTATTGCTATGCGCGCAACTCGCACGAATACTGGGGCTACAGCGCGGGGCTGGACTTTGAGCGAAAGATCATCGTGAAGAAGAATACCGCCGAGCTTCTGGAAAAGACCTTCAGCAACAAGAACTGGAAACCCCTGCCCATCATGCTTTCGGGCAATACGGATTGCTACCAGCCGCTGGAGCGGGAATTCGGGCTGACACGAAAGGTGCTGGAAACCTGCCTGAAGTTCAAACATCCCGTGGGCGTGATCACCAAGAACGCGCTCATTACCCGCGACCTGGACGTGCTGGCAGAGCTGGCGCAGCACAACCTGGTGCATGTGATGGTATCGATTACGGGCACCGATGAAAAGGTTCGGCAGCTGCTGGAGCCGCGGACCGCGACCTACAGAAACCGCTTCGGCGTGGTGGCTGAACTGGCGAAGCTCAAAATCCCCTGCGGCGTGATGGTGGCGCCGATCATTCCGGGCATCAACAACCACGAGATCCCCGGAGTGCTGGAGCAGGCCGCCCAGGCGGGAGCCACCTCGGCCGGCATCACCATCGTGAG
>Ga0233425_10002242_pt1 | contig 39025 bp, 28 predicted proteins | sample Watercolumn_Towu_2_FD_181712 | JGI IMG/M metagenome (GOLD analysis project Ga0233425, IMG submission 181712) | Freshwater microbial communities from Lake Towuti, South Sulawesi, Indonesia - Watercolumn_Towuti2014_140_MG | ecosystem: Environmental > Aquatic > Freshwater > Lake | place... | reverse complement strand
GGATCGGTCGAGCCAAAGATCGCGACTAGTGGGGTATCTTGAGCCGCCGCCACATGCATCAACCCGGAATCGTTGGTAATAAACGCATCGCACCTGCCAATAAGGGCCATGGCCCGGGACAGTGTGGTTTTCCCGGTAAGGTCGATCACAGCCTCCCCCGCCATTGCCGCGATCGTCTCAGCGGCCTTGTTATCTGCAGTTGTACCGAACACATAGGCTGTACCACCAAACCGAGCGAGCAACCGGCGGGCAACCTCACCATAACGCTCCGCTGGCCAGCATTTGGCAGGCCCATAAGCGGCGCCTGGGTTGAATCCAAACACCGGCCCAGGCCTCTGGCCAGTCACATCCGAAGCCCAATGTCTATCCTCTTCTGGAAGTGTGAGGGAAAGCCTGTTCTCGGCGCATTGCATCCCGAGGCAGGCCATCAGGAGTTGATAATAATAGACCTGATGCACCGCTTTGACTGCCTTACCAACCGGCACCGAGTGAGTCAGGAGCACCCCTCTCGCGTCTCGATCATAGCCAGCCACTGCCGGAATCCCGGCTAACCGGGCCAACAACGCCGCCTCGAAGGCATTCTGCAGTAGAATCGCCAGATCAAAGCGCTCTCTGGTTAACTCGCGGGCCAGCCTCCACAGGCCGGCAACCCCTCGATGAAGCGTTTTTTTGTGATAGATGATCACCCTGTTGATATTCGGGTTGGCGGAAAAGATATCCGCCACCCAGGGATGAGCCAGTATTGTGATGTTTGCGGTGGGGAAATTTTGCCGGATGGTGCGGATGGCCGGCAAGGTCATTATCGCATCCCCGATCCAGTTTGTCGAACGGATCAGGATAGAAATATCTCGCCCGGAATACAGGGCTGGTAAGTTGGCGATAGTGTTTTGGGGTGTGAAGAGAGGGGCCCCGGTGAAACAGGACAAGGGTTGTTGCGTAAGCGACATGAAACTAAGCGCCTTTACCGGTGATTCGCACACATCGACAAAGCCGTTTCTTCCTTCTGATCCCGGTGCAACAAGGCATGGACCGCCTCTGGGCAGGTCTTGCCCTCATACAACACCAGATAGACCTGTTCCAAAATCGGCATATCAACGTTCATCTTTCGCGACAAATTCCAGGCGGACTTGGTGGTCTTCACCCCCTCGGCCACCATCCGCATTTCGCTTTGGATCGCTGCAATCGCCATTCCTTGGCCGAGCTTTAAACCAACTGAACGGTTCCGCGACAAATCGCCAGTGCAGGTCAACACCAAATCGCCAAGTCCTGCCAACCCAGCCATGGTCAGGGGGCTGGCACCCATGGTGACCGCCAGTCGGGTGATCTCGGCAAGCCCCCGGGTGATTAGAGCTGCCCTGGTGTTGGTGCCAAGGCCCAAACCATCGCAGATCCCGGCGGCAATGGCGACGATATTTTTCAGCGGGCCACCAAGCTCTACCCCGATGACGTCGGTGCTGGTGTAGACCCTGAAGGTTTCCGTAAAAAAAACCTCCTGAACTGTAGCGGCAATCTTACTGTCATAGGCTGCCGCCGTCACGGCAGCCGGCTTCTCTGCCGCCACTTCTCTGGCAAAACTCGGTCCGCTTAACACGGCATATGATCCCAACGAAAATTCATCCGCCATGATTTGGGTCATGGTCATCAGGCTTTCGTTCTCAATGCCCTTGGTGGCGGAGACAACCACCATCCCAGCACCAACATATTGTTTTACTTGACAAAAAACAGCACGGTAGACATGTGATGGCACAACCATCACCACCATGTGAGCTCCGGCGCAGGCCTCCGCAAGATCGGAGGTGATTGTCAGGGCGGCGGGAAGGATAAATCCCGGCAAGTAGGCGCTGTTTTCCCGTTGGGCGAGCATCTGCTCCACATGCTCATGCCGGTGAGCCCACAACCTCACATCATGCCCTTTACGGGTCAACAGGAGGGCGAGTGCAGTTCCCCAGCTCCCCGCCCCAATGACAACGATCTTTTCTTGCCTTGACACTGTTATTCAGACACCGGCTCTTCGGTGTCCACCCCGCTGTCACCAATATCCTCCAGCTCCCCCGGGGAATCGGATTCCGCGACCATGTCCATGGCCACCACCTTTTCGCCAGGCGCCAGGTTGATCATCCTCACGCCTTGGGTGTTGCGCCCGATGACCCGCATCTGCTCCATGGTAATCCTGATGATCTTGCCGCCGTTGGTGATCATCATGATCTCATCGTTGTCCCTGACTTGCATCGCTCCGATGGCATTGCCGTTTCTCTCACTGGTCTTGATGGCGAACACCCCTTTGCTGCCACGTCTTCTCGTCGGGTATTCATCGGCGGAGCTGCGCTTGCCGTAGCCGTTCTCGGTCACTGTCAAGATAGAGGAGTCGGAGGAGATGACCACCACGCCGACCACGATATTTTCTTCCTCCAAGTTGATGCCCCTCACGCCGCTGGCGGTCCTGCCCATGGGCCGGACATCCTGCTCATTGAAGCGCGCCGCCTTGCCATCCCGGGAGACTAAGAGGATATCGTCATTGCCGCTGGTGAGGACTGCGGAGATGATCTCGTCGTCCTCGCGGATGGTCAGGGCGATCTTGCCCCGCTTGATCGGTCGGTTGAACTCGCTGAGCGGGGTCTTTTTGACGATGCCCCGCTTGGTGACCATCATGATGTAGCACTCGCCAGCGCCGCAATCAAAAGACTTTACCGGCAGGATCGCTGCCACCTTTTCCTCGGCGGACAGCTCGAGGAAGTTGACAATGGCCTTTCCCTTGGCTGTGCGGCTGGCCATGGGGATCTCGTAGACCTTGCGCCAGAACACCTTGCCGTGGTTAGTGAAGAAGAGGAAGGTATCATGGGTCGAAGGCAGAAACAGATGGCAGATAAAATCATCTTCGCCGGCGGAGGTGCCGCTTACTCCCTTGCCGCCCCGCTTCTGGGCGCGGTACATCTCCACGGGGTTACGCTTGATGTAGCCTTTGTGGGTGACCGTGACCACCATGTCTTCCTGAATGATCAGGTCCTCGGGCAGAATCTCGTCCGCCGCCTCGATGATCTCGGTCCGGCGCTCGTCGCCATACTGTTCCTTGATCTCCACAAACTCGTTGCGGATGATGGACATCACTAGATTTTCGTCACTGAGGATCTGTTGGTAATACCTTATTTTTTCAATGATCTCGTTGTATTCGCCAATGATTTTGTCCCGCTCAAGGCCTGTCAAGCGCTGCAGGCGCATCTCGAGAATTGACTTGGCCTGAACCTCCGAGAGGCCGAAACGGGCCATCAGGGCAGCAGAAGCCTCGCTGGGGTTGGGGGATTTCTTGATAAGCTCCACCGTTTCGTCGAGGTTGGTGATGGCGATCTTCAAACCTTCCAGGATATGGGCGCGTTCCTCGGCCTTTTTCAGGTCATAGGCGGTGCGCCGGTAGACTATTGTCTTGCGGTGGAGGATGAAATACTCAAGGGTCTGCTTGAGGTTCAATACCTCCGGCTTGTTATTGACGATGCTGAGCATGATGACCCCGTAGCTCTTCTGCATCGGGGTCATCTGATAGAGTTGGTTGAGAACCACATCGGTGATTTCGTCTTTTTTCAGCTCAAGGACGACGCGCATGCCATGGCGGTCGGATTCATCCCGCACCGCAGAGATCGACTCGATCCGTTTCTCCTTGATCAGGATGGCAATTTTTTCCACCAGGGCGGCCTTGTTCTGCTGGTAGGGGATCTCGTCGATGATGATGGCCTCCCGGCTCGATTTGTCTTGCTTTTCGATGTGGGTCTTGGCGCGGAGCACGATGGAACCGCGACCAGTCTCGTAGGCCTCCCGGATCCCCGAGCGGCCGCAGATAAAGGCGCCGGTGGGAAAGTCAGGGCCGGTGATGAACGTCATCAGCTCTTTGATCGACAGGTCCGGATTGTCGACCAAAGCGATAAGGCCGTCCATGACCTCGGTCAGGTTGTGGGGCGGGATATTGGTGGCCATACCGACCGCGATGCCCGAGGACCCGTTGACCAGGAGGTTGGGTATCTTGGTCGGAAATACCACGGGCTCAGAGAGGCTGTTGTCGTAATTGGGGACAAAATCCACCGTCTCTTTTTCCAGGTCGCTGATGATCTCCTGATCGAGCTTGGTCATCCGCGCCTCGGTGTACCGCATGGCCGCCGGCGAGTCGCCGTCTACCGAACCAAAGTTGCCTTGGCCATCCACCAGCGGGTAGCGCAGGGAAAAATCCTGGGCCATGCGCACGATGGTGTCATAGGCTGCGGTATCGCCATGGGGGTGATATTTACCGATCACATCACCGACAATACGGGCTGATTTCAGGTATGGCCGGTTGTGAAAGTTATTCAACTCGCGCATGGCGAACAGGGCGCGACGGTGGACGGGCTTCAAACCGTCTCTGACATCTGGCAGGGCCCGCCCGATGATGACGCTCATGGCGTAATCAAGGTAGGACTTTTTGAGCTCGCTCTCGATTGAGATGGTGTGCTTCGCCTGATTGCTGTTATGTTCTTCCACGTGTCTTTCCTATGGTGTTACGGCAAAAAAAATTCGGAGTCAGAAATCCTGCCTCTTGACCCACCTGAGAACCTTAAATATCTAACTCACTGACTTCCAGGGCATGGTTTTGGATGAATTCGCGCCGGGGTTCGACCTTGTCGCCCATCAGGGTAGTGAACATATCATCCGCCTTAATGGCGTCGTTAATGGTCACTTGGAGCAACGAACGTTTTTCCGGATTCATCGTGGTATCCCACAACTGTTCCGGGTTCATCTCACCGAGGCCTTTGTAGCGCTGAAGGGTGCTGCCCTTGAAGGTCTCGCTTTTGACGGTGTCGATCAGCTGCTGCCAATCGGCGACGGCCACGGTCTTTTCACCGGCGACAATGGTGAAGGCGCTATTAAGGTAGTCTTTGATTGCCGGGTAGAGGGCCAGGCATTGGCGGTACTCGTTGATCAACGGGATCTGCGGGCCGACAGTCACCACCATGTGGGCCTTATCTTTTACCGCGGCGTCAAACTCATAACAACTTGGTTTCCAGCGGCAATTTTTCAGCTGGGTGACATTCATATTGCTGCCTTTGACGCTGTCCCGCAGGGTGGCAACAAAAGAATCGTCTTCAAACTGATCTGCCGAGTGGACATCCTGGGCCAAGAGCAAATTATTGAGCTCCAGGCTGATATTGATTCGGGCCATGTAGTCGACGAGTTTTTGATAACCGGAGAGTTTCTGCATCAGTTTGAGCAGGTTCTCCTGGGCAATGACCTCACCGCTGGCCAAGGTCACGGTCATCAAGGAGCCTGCTTGGTCGAAGAGGTAACGGTTTAAGCTCTCCTCATCGGTGAAATACTGCTCCTTTTTGCCTCGGCCCAAGCGGTAGAGGGGAGGCTGACCGATATAGACATATCCATTTTCAATGAGCGGCAGCATCTGGCGATAGAAGAAGGTCAGCAGCAGGGTGCGAATATGGGCGCCGTCCACATCGGCATCGGTCATGATGATGATTTTGTGATAGCGGAGCTTTTCCACATCGAATTCATCGGTGCCTATGCCGGTGCCCAGGGCAGCAATGATCTGTTTGATCTCCTCACTGCTCAATACCTTATCGAAACGGGCCTTCTCCACGTTCATGATCTTGCCACGCAGGGGAAGGATGGCTTGAATGGATCGATCCCTGCCCTGTTTGGCGCTGCCGCCTGCCGAGTCACCCTCAACGATGAAAATTTCTCGTAAGGCTGGCTCCTTTACCTGACACTCAGCCAATTTTCCAGCCATCAATAAATCGAGACCTGATCCTTTCTTTCGGGATAGCTCTTTGGCCTTTCTGGCCGCCTCGCGGGCCCGTAACGCATCGATGGCCTTACTGAGAATTTTCTTGGCCACCATGGGATGCTCTTCCAGGTAGGCGGTTAGTTTGTCGGTGCAAATGGACTCGACGATGGCCTTGACCTCGGAATTGCCCAGCTTGGTCTTGGTCTGGCCTTCGAATTGAGGGTTTGGCACCCGCACCGAAATAACACAGGTGATGCCCTCTCGGACATCGTCGCCGCCCAGCTTAGCCTTCATGTTTTTCGGCACAATGTCATCACTGGCGTAACGGTTGATGCATTTGGTTAAGGCTCCACGAAAACCGGCAACATGGGTGCCGCCTTCCTTGGTGTTGATGTTGTTAACGAAAGAAAAAAGCCGCTCAGAGTAGCCGTCAAAATATTGAAAGCAGGCCTCCACCTGGACATCGTCGCGCTCGCCGGCAAGCATGATGGCATCCTGGTGGATCGTATTGCGGTTGCGGTTCAAGTATTCGACATAGGAGACGATCCCACCCTCAAAGTGAAACTCGTCGCTGGCCCCGGTCATCTCGTCTTTTAGGGATATTTTGATATCTTTATTCAGATAGGCCATCTCTTTGAGCCGTGTCTGGATAATTTCATACTTGAACTCTGTTGTTTCAGTGAAAATATCCGGATCGGGCAAAAAGGTGATGGTGGTACCGGTTTTTGTGGTTTCGCCAACTATCTCAACTTCACAGGACTTTACTCCCCGCTCATACCGTTGCCTGAATATCTTTCCCTCACGTTTTACTTCGGCTACAGCCCAGGTACTTAAAGCGTTGACCACCGATACACCAACTCCATGAAGGCCACCCGAAACCTTGTAGGTCGAATGATCGAATTTTCCTCCCGCATGGAGTGTGCACAAGACTAACTCCAAGGCCGACACACCTTCAGTGGGATGCATTCCTGTTGGGATGCCGCGGCCATTGTCTTCGACGCTGACTGATCCGTCTTGATGAAAGGTCACCTTGATCTTGCTGCAATGCCCGGCAAGGGCTTCGTCTATGCTGTTATCAACCACTTCATAGATAAGATGGTGCAGACCTTCTTCACCTGTATTGCCTATGTACATCGAAGGACGCATACGCACACCTTCAAGGCCTACCAGGACTTTGATATTATCTGCTCCGTATGTATTTATTTGATCACTCACTCGTTATTACCCTCAAAGTAGAATCAGGTGAATATTTAACTTAATTTACTAATATAGAAGAATTATTATTTTCATATTTTCATAGGCATGATAATTGTCATGAAACCTGGATCATCATTGCCCTCTATTAAGCATGGACTTTTTTCACTGTTTATATAGGCATTAACTTTATCGCTGTTCATTACTTGGATAGCTTCAACAAAATATTTACCATTAAATCCTAAATTCATTTCATTTCCATGAAAATTTATAGCCAGTTCTTCTTTTGCATTTCCAATATCTATATTTTGTGAATTTAAAGTAAGTGTTCCATCAGAAAATTTAAAATGAACAGAATTATATAAATCTTCTGTAAAGATATTAATTCTTTTCAATGAAGCTATAAAATTAGATCTATCTATTTCTATAACTTGATTTTTGTTTATAGATCTAAATATATTCCTGTAATTAGGAAATTCTCCATTTAAAAGTCTAACTATCATTGTAGTATTTGAGGTTTTGAAAATTGCTTGCTTGTTTTCAAAACCAATATCGATAAAATCGTTATTGTCGCATAGTTTTCGTATTTCTGTTATGCCTTTTTTTGGAATAAGAACAACATGATCGTAATTCATTTTTGATACATCTGTATCAAATTCTCTTTCAAAAAAAGCCATCCTGTGGCCGTCTGAAGAAACCATTCGCAAATAGTTTCTTTCATCCCTTGTTTCCTTTTCAAAAAGAGCTCCCAATAAATTAAACTGATTGTCATTCTCTTGTGCTATGGCAAATTGTGTTTTATCGATAGCTTCAGCTAGAATGTCAGAAGATACTGTCGAGAGATTCTCTTTTTTGTACTCGGGTAAAGAAGGATACTCTTCGCTATCTGTGCCGGCAATATTGTAATTACCAAGTGAAGTTGTTATTTTGGCCCATTTATTGTCAGAAACTTCGAAAGTTATATGCACATCATTGATCTCTCGAAGCATTTCAAATAATTTCTTTGATGGCAGGGTGATTGATCCTGTTTTCATTATTTCGGCCGGTATTTCTATTCGCATGCCTACTTCCAGATCAGTAGCGGTCATAATGATAGAATCAACACCTGTTTCGATGAGGATATTGGAAAGAATGGCTATCGCCCCTTTCTTGGAAGAAACATTTTGCAGGGATGCGACATGGGTGAATATATCGTTTCGTAATACGTTGATTCGCATGATGAATTCCCTTTACTGATTGCGTAAAAAAAAGAGATCGTTTCTAACGATTTTTTCCTACAGACTTTAATAATCAGGTATTTTATTTTTATTTATTTTGTTGTTATTAGCTGTGTTGAATATGTTGAAATTTGATTAATATACTAATTTTACAACAAAATTTATCAAAAATCGAAACATTGTTATTTGTGGGAAAGAAGAAGAAAAGTTTATATGAACATCCTTTCAACACGGTTTCCCATCCCCTTGTTGAATCCCTGTTGAAAAGCAGAATAAATGAACGGGATTGACTATTTTCCAGGAAAATGGAAAGTGAGTATCTTAGTCAATTCAATCAAAATTTTCAACAAGGTTTTTTTTTGATAAGCCACTGTTTTTTTTATTAAAAATTCTTATCCCCAAAAGGTCTTTTTGGCACAGGCAGTTATCTCCAAGATATGCTCAATAATCCAGACAAACCATTGAACGAACTTTTCCAGAAAGCCATTAATGCCAGAATTTTTCCTGGGGCGGCTATGGCCTTTATAAAAAAAGAAAAGAATATCCGTCAGACATATTTCGGTTGTTATGGCTACACAAATTATCAAAAGGCAGACACCGTAAAGGCAGACACCGTATACGATTTAGCGTCTCTTACCAAACCGTTAGCTACAACTTTGGCTATTCTCTCCCTGATAAAAGAGAATAAAGTCAAGCTCAACGATCCGTTACCATCACTTACCGAACGTATCGTGCCAGAGGATAAAGAGGAAATACAACTCTGGCAGCTGCTCAATCACAGCGCAGGATTTATCTCTCACCTGCCGCTATATGAGAAACTTAAGTATATTCCCAATGGGCAAAAGGCATTGTGGTTGACTGATAGCATTCTCGCCAGCCAGCTTTACACCGCCGTTGAAAAAAGGCAGTGCTATAGCGATTTAGGTTTCATGCTGCTTGGGATGATCGTTGAAAAAAAGTCGGGAATGCCTCTGGATGAGTATGTAAAAAGAAAAATATTTCAACCTCTTGGTATAGAAAAAAAAATTTTTTTTATAAAAAAAAGAGAAAATGTTGCAGAACCATTAACCTTTGCTCCAACAGAGGATTGTCCCTGGCGAAAAAGAGTTCTATCTGCAGAAGTCCATGACGATAACGCCAGCGCCATGGGAGGAGTGGCGGGCCATGCCGGTCTTTTTGGTACAATACTAGGAGTAGGGGAGCTTGTGGGAAGTTTGCTTGACTATGTTAATGGTTGGAGGAATCATCAATCTTTCACCAATGCAGACCTGCGAAATGCTGTCTGCAGACAAACAGAAAAAGGGACCTGGGGACTCGGCTTTGACACACGTTCTGAGCTCGGATCAAGCAGCGGCCAGTATTTTTCCAAAGCAAGCTTTGGTCATCTTGGTTTTACCGGAACATCGTTTTGGGTTGATCCTGAGCAGGCCTGTGCAATTATTCTTCTTAGTAATAGGGTTCATCCCAGCCGCAATAATGATCATATAAAGGTTTTCCGCCCACTTTTCCATGATACGGTTTTGGAGTTGTTCCGTTGATGCTACAAGCAGAACATCGCACTGAAAAATTTTTCGAGTAAGAAATATTATGACTTTGAAAGGATCTGTGGGATATGCTTGACAAAGTTTTCGTTTTGTGGATTCTATTTTAGAAGAGGTTTGAGTTTTCTCCCTGATAAAGCTCTATTTACGGGTTTTGGCGCAATTATTATTGGCGAAAAAGACCTGAATTATTCCAAGTTGTGAGGCCTTGTTCAGCTTCAAGATGCTAACTTTTTCCTTCCCTTCCTTTCATATTTCCATGCCTTGGCGCAAGCGGCAGAACTTGGCTGTTGGCCTGGACATAGGATCCTATGCTGTCAAGGTATGCGAATTTGTTGAGACCGGAATAAACTGTCGCCGGTTGGTCAAGTTAGGCAGCGCCCTGTTGCCGGAAGGAGCTATGGCTGATGGAATTCTAAATGATCCTGAGGCGGTAGGGCAGGTCATTTCCGCCTTGATGAAAAACCTGCAAATAAAGAATAAGAAGGTGGCTATTTCCATGTCCGGCTACTCGGTCATTGTCAAGAAGATAAATTTGGCGGTGATGTCGGAGAAGGATCTGGCCAACCACATCCACACTGAGGCAGAGCAGTACATCCCCTTTGACATCGACGATGTCTATCTAGACTTTCAGGATCTGAAAACAAATACCGAGCAGGCTGACCGTACCGATGTCATGCTGGTTGCCGCCAAGAAGGACGTTGTCAACGCCTATCTCACCATGCTCAAAGGGATAGGTCTGCAACCGGTGGTGGTGGACGTGGACGCCTTTGCCCTGGAAAATTCTTTTGCCGAGGTTGGTGTGACGGACGAGAACGTGGCCCTAGTCGATATAGGGGCCAGTAAGATGAGTATCAACATTTTGAACCGGGGCACATCAATTCTCGCCCGGGATGTTGTCATGGGCAGCTGGCAGATCACTGAGCAGATACAAAACCAATGCGGGTTGACCCTGGAAGAGGCCGAGGCGGTTAAAACCGGACAACGCGAGCCAGGCGAACAACGGGAGTGCATCGAGGATATATTTGTCAAGAATTGCACCCAGTGGATCTTAGAGATCAAAAAGGCCTTAGATTTTTTTCTGGCTGGGCATAGCGAAGAAGGTATCGACCGGCTGATCTTGAGCGGAGGCGGGGCAAGGATAAAAGGGCTTGATCAGTTTTTGAGCGAAGAAACCGGTATCAAGACGGAAATTTTCGATCCGTTTGCCACGGTAACGATCAACGCTGAGCATATCGACACCGAATACGTCAAATACATGGCACCGGAAATGGCCATAGCCGCCGGCTTGGCTATTCGCACGGCTGACCTGTAATTCAAAATTGGCCAGACGATGATACTCATCAATCTCTTACCAGTTCGACAAATCAAGCAAAGGATCAGGGACCGCCAGGAAGTAATCGGCTTGGCGGCAGCCGTGATGTTTCTGCTGGTGGCCATTGCCCTGATAGGATTCGGGCAGGCTAGTCGGATCACAGAGCTCCAGGAAGAGTCAAACCGCCTCAATCAGGAAAAGGCAAAATACCAGAAGATTATTGCCCAGATTGAAAAAATCAAAAAAGAACAACAGATCGTCGAAACCAAGCTCGAGGTGATCAAATCTCTGAAAGTGGCATCACAGCTGCCAGCCAGGGTGCTTGATGAGATAGCGACGCTCACTCCAGCTGATCGGCTGTGGGTGAACTCACTCGATTACGGGAGTGATATTATCACCCTAGCCGGCACAGCCCTCGATAACGCCACCATCGCCGAGTACATGGACAAAATGATACATTCAGACTTTTTTGTTGCTGCGGAGCTCAAGAATTCTTCGCTGACCAAGGTCGCCAACCAGAAGTTGAAGTCGTTTTCTCTGACGATCAATGCCGTCGCCCCGACCCGGCCAGCGCCACCACCTTCTACGCCCGCCGCCGGCGCAGGCGTGAAAAAATAACGGTAGGCGCATGGACACCAAGAACCTCCAGGCCGCTTTTGACACCTTTATCGACACCAAGGTCACCCCCTTGTCTGTCAATCACAAGGTAGCCATAGCTGCCGCCGCGCTCCTTGTGCCGGTCGCCTTGTTCTACTTCCTCTATTTTTCGCCCAAGCGCGAGGTGATCGCGGGGTTGGAAACGACGGTTACCCAGCTGCAGAGAGATATCGCCGATGTCAAGGCCAAGGCGGCCAAATTGGATGAGCAGAAAGCCTTAATGGCTGACATAGAACAGAAATTTAAGGAGGCTGCCCTGGTCATTCCAGACACCAAGGAGATCCCCTCTCTGCTGTCGAGCATTTCCAGCGAAGGCAGCCGTGCTGGACTAGACATTGTAACCTTTGTACCCAGCGGCGAGACGGCGCGAGACTTTTATGCTGAAATTCCGGTGGCCTTATCGGTGACCGGCACGTACCACAATGTTGGTTACTTTCTGGACACGATCAGCAAACTGCCCAGGATTGTCAATGTCTCCAAGGTCACTATGGGCAATCCGAAGTTGACCGATGGCGAGATGCTGATAGAAGCCCGACTGGATCTGGTTACTTATAAATTCATCGAACCCGTCGATGGTACGAAGAATAATGCGCCTAAGAAATAATTTGCCTTCCATACTTCTTCTTACCAGCTTGGTTCTCCTGGCGATGGATGGGCTCTGTTTAGCTGAGGGTGTCCCTCCGGTCCCTAGCGCTCCAGCTGAGGCCGGAATGAAGCCAGAAAAAAAAGGTTTGGATGAAGTTCTCAAAACCCCATTCAGTTACCGGCGGGAAAATCGGGCCGATCCTTTCCGGCCATTTTTGACAGAAACAACTGGCCCGGCAGTGAAAGCACCAGAGGAAGATGCACCGTTGACGGGGATGCAGTTATTCGAGCCTGGGCAATTGACGCTGGTGGCCATTCTTTCTTCAGGCACGCAAAGCTTGGCGATGGTGGAAGACTCCACCGGGATGGGGCATATTCTTCGGGTAAGTGATAAAATTGGCCGTCGGGGCGAGGTGAAGTCGATTGTGCCCAACGCCGTCATCATCGAGGAGTGGTCTCTGACCACCAGCGGAACGAAGCGGGTCACGACCAATGAAATGGTGTTGCGAAAAGAGGGGGATCAAGAGTGAATATCCGGCGAATTGCGGTACTGTGCGTAATGCTCCTGACGCTGACCATGTCCGCGGTCTTGACAGAGAAGTGCCAGGCCCAGGATGATGCAGTCTATCAGGCATCAGGCATTGTCTTTGAGAAGGCGGACGGCGGCTTGGCCTTGACGATTAAAGGCAACGTATCGCCAACTTTCACCACATATCAACTGTTCGATCCCATGCGGGTTGTTGTCGATATCGCCAACGCCGGGTTTGCCTCGTCACTGCACCTTCCAATCGAGGTCAATCAATCGCCGGTGGCCAAGGTTACCGGTACCATTATGGCGGAGAAGAAGCCGGTCATCGCAAAACTTGAGATAGCCCTCAGCGCCGATAGCGAATACACGGTGCAAAGAAACGCAAGCGATATAACGCTTGTGTTTACCGAGGGGAAGCATTCGCCAGCGCCTCCCCCTGCCGCCGCTTCCACCGAGACAGTGCCCGTTCTTGGGCGCGCAGCTAAGGGGGGAGAGGGGCGACCGGAAATTTACGACATGAAGGTCTCGAAAGATGGGGCCAACAAGGTCAATATCCTGCTGGTCGCCGATGGTCCTATCCAGGATTTTACCAAGGTGGAACTGGCCAAAGGAGATGGCCGGCCGGACCGGATGTACCTTGACATCCCTGGGGTCAAAGCCCCTGCCCTGGATCGCGAGACCAAAGTTCGAGCAGGTGGCTTGGATCGGATCAGGATCTCGGACCGCACGGAGGGGGCTAGGTTTGTGTTTGATTCGAGCCTGGATCGGATGTTCGCCTACACTGTCGCCCCGGCGCCAGAGGGTATTCTGATCTGCATCGCCAAGGACTCAAGGGCGGTGGGCCAGGAAAAATCTGCAGACCCAGTGGCCCAAGTGTTGGCTGCAGCCAACAGTGGCGACAAAGGGGGGACTCTCCGTAAGCAGTTGCAACAGGTTGGCATCGGCGGCGACCAGTTTGCCACGGCGGGATATGACCGGCAGAAGATCTCGGTGGATTTTTATAAGACCAACCTCCACAACGTGTTTCGGCTGATGGGAGAGGTTGGTGGCTATAATATCGTGGTGGACGATTCGGTTGCCGGGGTCTTGACTCTGTCGCTCCGTGAGGTGCCATGGGATTTTCTGCTCGATGTGATCATGAACCTCAAAGGGCTGCAAAAAGAGGAGCGCTACAACACCATTGTCATCTCCGCCAAAGAAAAGGGTTTTGTTTGGCCAGAAAAGGCCACGCCCAAGGCGGAACTTGGCCTGGAGGCCCCCGGGGCTGACCTGGGCGTGGCAATTGACAAGAAGTTGAATGAGCCTCCGGCGGTGGTTGAGGCCAAGATGATGGTTCAGCGGGGCAATACCCTGGTTCAGGAGGGAAAATTCAAGGAGGCCCTGGCTCTCTACCAAAAGGCCATGGAGCAGTGGCCCGCTAATGCCGAGCTTGCCAAGCGTATTGCCGGACTCTGCCTGGTGGATCTTGGCTACAATCAGGCCGGCGTTGACTATGCGAAAAAAGCGCTGGTATTGAACGCCAACGACCCAGAGGCTGCCTTGCAGGCCGCGGTTGGCCTTGCCAATATGAAGAAGCCCGAGGCGCAGAAGTACTTTGAGATGGCGGTGAGCGGCAAAAAACCCTCCCGTTCCGCCCTACTCAGTTTCGCTGGCTTTGAGGAGGAGAATTCCAATTTCGTTGGGGCCATCGCGACTCTTGCCAAGTACCAAGAACTGTATGGCGGAAATTTGGATGTGATGATCGCCAGGGCGAGAATCCTGGACAAGCAGGAGAAATATGACTTGGCCGTGGCTGAGTATAAGGCAATTTTATATTCCGGCTATGAGTTGGCGCCGGACCTTGCGCAATACATCAAGGACCGGGTCGCCTCCGCCACAAAGCAATAACCCCACTGGAGTGACAGTCATGCCAGCAGAATACGTTTTCATGAAGCAATTGAGCAGGTGCGGTTTTCTCTCTTGGGCTTGGGCCCTCATGGTGGCCATTGGGCTTTTGGGGTGCGTACCGCAGCAGGGGGCTTCATCCGAGCAACAGACGGCCGCCTTTGTCGCCGAGCACACCAAAGGGGCGGTCGATGGTAATACCGGGAAAACGCAGCCAGCGGCTGGGCAGAATCAATTGCCTGTGCGGTATCAAGCGCCGTCTTATCAGTTGGCTTCTTCCGCATCTTCCCAAAATGCCTCCGATGTCGCAATTCCGGTAGGGGCAAAGATTGCACCTGCTGGGCCCAAGCCACTTCGCATGGTGATGCAGGAATTGGCGAAACTAAAATCGATGAATATCAGCTGGGCCAACGATGTCGACCAGGAGGCACTGGTCCATGTCACCATCATGCCGGAGGAGGATTTCTTCGAGGCTATTGATAATGTGTTGCGCCAGCTCGATTATTTCCATGAGATGCAGGGCAATACCATTGTCGTCCGCCACAAGGAGACCAAGAAATTTCACGTCTCCATGCCGTTTATGTCCTCAACCTACTCTACCGGCGTCGGTGGTGACGTTTTGGGCAACACCCAAGGGTCCAATATGAGCGGCACCTTGAATTTGAACAGCAGCGAAAACAAGTTTGATATCTGGACAAATATCGAAAAAAATCTGGATAAGATCTTAGAGATTTGGTCGGTGCCGCCACCTCCGGTCGCCGCCACCCCCGCGGCGGCATCTCCTGCCACCACTCAGGCTGCGGCAGCAGCACCTGCCGCGGCACCTGCTTCCCCTGTGGCAGGTGCTGCACCTGCTGCCTCCGGAGCTGCCAACAGCGGTCATTCAGGGCTTGGTTATTATACCATCGATCGTCCCATCGGCCTGATCACGGTTACCGCCCCACGTTCATTGCTGGGCAAGATTGAAAGTTATCTCAACAACCTGCGAGGCGAAATCTACCGCCAGGTGTCCATCGAGGCAAAAATTATCGAGGTCACTCTATCGAGCGACAATACGACAGGCCTTGACTGGTCGGCATTATCCTCGAGTCTTGGTTTGAATGTCAATCTGCAGAGTATCTCCCTGACCCATGGGGGAGCGCTGCAGACCGATCATGATGCCACCTTGCTGTCCTTTAACCCAACCAATTTTAACGTCCTCATCGATGCGATTAAAAAGCAGGGTCATGTCGAGGTCCTCTCCAACCCCAAGATTAGTGTGATGAACGGCCAGCCAGCCATGATCAGCGTCGGCGAGAATGTTACCTACATCAAGTCCGTGTCGTCGGTACGGGATAAGGATACCGGCGAAATCACCTACACCATTGAACCAGACAGCGTCATGTCCGGTCTGGGCATGGGCGTCATTGCTACTCTCATGGAGAAGGACGAAATAGTCTTGAGTCTGACCCCTGTCACCTCGTCCCTCACTCAACCAATTGAGTACAAGAGTATCGGCACGAACCAAGTGGGGCTTCCCAAGGTCAACCTGCGGGAGATGAGCACCATGGTCCGGGTCAAGGATGGCGAGATGCTGGTAGTCGGCGGCCTGACCGATTCGGCATCCACATACAAGAACGACGCCGTTGCCGGGCTTGGCGCCATTCCCGGGCCGATGGGCAAGCTGTTTAGGAAGGACGGCACCGACACCCTGAAGAAGGAACTCATTATTTTGATGCGGCCTAAAATTATATCGATGTAACAACGAAGCTCGTTGGGGCCGAAGAAGCCCCTCGATTTTTCTTGAAAACAGGTGTCTCCCTGTGTATGTGGGGGGCATCTGTTTTTTTGTTTTTGAGCCCCAGACCTGTGCTGCTGTTGTAATTCAACAAACTGACGATGGAGACGCCCATGAAAACTGCGGTAGAAAAGGCTAAGGTGTTGATTGAATCCCTGCCCTATATCAAGAACTTCGCCAACAAGACGGTGGTCATAAAATACGGCGGCCACGCCATGGTGGACGACGCCTTGAAAAGGAGTTTCGCCCTCGACATCATCCTGCTCAAGTACATCGGCATCAACCCGGTGATCGTCCATGGCGGCGGTCCCCAGATAAACGAATTTTTGAAGAAAATGAATATCCAGTCCAACTACGTCCAGGGGATGCGGGTCACCGACGGCGAAACCATGGACGTGGTGGAGATGGTGCTGGTGGGCAAGGTCAACAAGGAGATCGTCAGTCTGATCAACCACCACGGCGGCAAGGCGGTGGGCCTCTCCGGCCGCGATGGCGATTTGGTCAAGGCCAAGAAGATGAAGATCATGAAGAGCCAGCTGAAAGACGCGCCCCCTGAAATTATTGATCTCGGCCGGGTTGGCGAAGTCACGACGGTTAACTCCGATGTGCTGGAGACCCTGGACGCCAAGGGGTTCATCCCGGTGATCGCCCCGGTTGGCGTCGGTGAGGACGGCCAGTCGTATAACATCAACGCCGACCTGGTGGCCGGGGCCATCGCCTCCCAGCTCAAGGCGGAAAAGTTGGTCCTGCTGACCGATGTGGCTGGCATCCTGGACAAGGACAAGAACCTGATCCCTACCATGACCTGCGCCCAGGCGGAGGAGCAGATCGAGGCAGGGATCATCGTCGGCGGCATGATCCCCAAGGTCCGCTGCTGCATGGATGCGGTCAAGGCCGGAGTCGGCAAGGCCCACATTATCGATGGGCGCCTGGAACACTCGGTCCTGTTGGAGATCTTTACCCGGCAGGGGATCGGCAGCGAGGTGGTGGCATGACCTCGAATCAGGAAATCATCACGCGGAGCAACGCCGCCTTTGTTGGCACCTACACCCGTTTTCCCGTCGTCATGGTCGAGGGCCATGGCTGCATACTCAAAGACGCCGACGGCCGGGAGTACCTGGATTTTCTCTCCGGGATCGCGGTCTGCAGCCTGGGTCACTGCCATCCGGCGGTGACCCAGGCTATCTGCGACCAGGCGGCCAGGCTCGTCCATGTCTCGAACCTCTTCCACACCCTGCCGCAAACGGAGTTGGCCACCGCCTTGATCGCCCACTCCTTTGCCGAGCGGGTGTTCTTCGCCAACTCCGGTGCCGAGGCCAACGAGGCGGCAATAAAACTAGCCAGGATCGCCAGCCCCGAGGGCCGCTACGAGGTGATCAGCCTTGAGGGTTCGTTCCATGGCCGGACCCTGGCCACGGTGGCGGCCACCGGCCAGAAAAAATTCCATCAGGGCTTCGAACCCATGCCCCAGGGCTTCACTGCGGCGCCTTTTGGCGATCTCGCTGCCCTGGAGCAGATGATCACCCCGGCCACCTGCGCCATCCTCTGCGAGCCCCTGCAGGGGGAAAGCGGGGTCCGGCCCCTGGGCAGAGAGTATCTGGCTGGAATCAGGGCGCTTTGCGATCGGCACGGGCTGTTTTTGATCTTCGACGAGGTCCAGGTAGGTCTGGGCCGCACGGGCACCCTGTTCGCCCACGAACAGCTGGGGGTGACCCCTGACATCATGACCCTGGCCAAGGCCATTGCCAACGGCCTGCCCCTGGGGGCGATGCTGACCACCGACAAGATTGCCGCCGCCCTGGTGCCGGGCACCCACGCCTCGACCTTTGGCGGCAACCCGGTGTCCTGCGCTGCAGGTCTGGCGGTGATCAACACCCTTCTCGCCCCGGGTTTTCTGGAGCAGGTCAAGGGTAAGGGCCAGTATTTGGCCAAACGTCTATCCGAGGTGGCGGCGAAATATCCGACCTTGGCTAGCGGCGTCCGGGGCATGGGCCTGATCCAGGGCGTGGTGCTGACCGAGGCCGGTGTGGCCCAGGGCCCGGCAATCATCAAGGCACTTTTCGAGCGGGGCGTGTTGGCCAACTTTGCCGGCAACGCGGCTTTGCGGTTCATCCCGCCGCTCATCGTCAGCGAGACGGAGATCGAGCAGATGATCGAGGCCCTGGATGCGGTGCTGGCGGGCACCTGTTGAGGGCCTTCTTTTCGCCGGCAAAAGCCGCCAGCCGTGAGGGCTGCGCCCCCGCGGCGCCGAGCCTGCGAGGCGAAAAAATGATTGCAAAAAGGGGCATATTTTGTATTGATGCAAATTTGGCCCAATCCTGATGGCAGCGGTTGCCATGACTCCACGGTTGGGCCTGACTTATTTCTGGGTTAACGGCAATGCATTTGACCAGTTTGTGGGATTTTGACGGGGCGCATCTTGCGGCTTACATCGACCGCGCCCTGACCTTGAAAAAAGAGGCCAAGGCCGGCATCCGCCATCAGAGCTTGGCCGGAAAAATCATTGGCCTGGTGTTCGAAAAACCATCCACCAGGACCAGGGTGTCCTTCGAAGCTGCTATGTATGCCATGGGCGGGCAGGTGATCTATCTGCCGGGCCGTGACACCCAGCTGGCCCGCAACGAACCGTTGAAGGATATGGCCCGGGTGATGTCCCGCTATGTGAGCGGCCTGGTAGTCAGGACCTATGGCCAGGAGATCGTCGATGAGCTGGCCCGCTACTCCACGGTGCCGGTGATCAACGCCCTGACCGATTTGCACCACCCTTGCCAGATCCTGAGCGACATCATGACCGTGATCGAGAAAAAAGGGCGGGTGCAGGATCTGCATATCGCCTGGGTCGGTGATGGCAACAATATGGCCAACTCCTGGATCCAGGCGGCGGCCCGTTTTGGCTTCGCCCTGACCTTGGCCTGCCCCGAGGGCTATGACCCGGACCAGACGATCCTGGCCCAGGCCCAACGTGAGGCGCTAAAACCCATCACCCTGGTCCGCGACCCACTGGCGGCGGTGAAAGATGCCGACGCCATCAACGTCGACGTCTGGGCCTCCATGGGCCAAGAGGCCGAGGCTGAGTTACGGCTTACGATCTTCCAGCCCTATCAGGTCAATACGGCGCTGCTGGCCCAAGGCAAACCGGGCGCCATCATCCTCCACTGTCTGCCTGCCCACCGCGGCGAAGAGATTACCGACGAGGTCCTGGAAGGCCCGCAGAGCGTGGCCTGGGACCAGGCGGAGAACAAACTGCACATCCACAAGGCGATCTTGGAGAAGCACCTCGTGGGCTGATCCTTGCCTTTCGTTTCCTCTACCTTAAAACTCCTACCCATATGACATCACAGATCAAGAAAATTGTCCTCGCATACTCGGGCGGCCTCGACACCTCCGTCATCCTCAAGTGGCTCTCCGAAGAATACCAATGCCCGGTAGTCGCCTTTGCCGCCGATGTCGGCCAGACCGAGGACTGGGACGCCGTGCGGGCCAAGGGCATGGCCACCGGCGCTGAGAAGGTGGTGATCTCCGACCTTCGCGAGGAGTTCGTCCGGGACTATGTCTTCCCCGCCTTCCGGGCCAACGCCATCTACGAGGGCTCCTACCTCCTGGGCACTTCGCTGGCCCGGCCGATCATCGCCAAAGAGCAGGTGCGGATTGCCGAGCAGGAGGGAGGGGATGCGGTCAGCCACGGGGCTACCGGCAAAGGCAACGACCAGGTCCGTTTCGAGTTGACCTATATGGCCTTGAACCCCAAGCTCAAGATCATCGCCCCCTGGCGGATGTGGGACCTGAACTCCCGCACCAAGCTGATGGCCTATGCCGAGGAGCACAACATCCCGGTGCCGGTGACCAAGGCCAAGCCCTACAGCTCGGACGAGAACCTGCTCCACATCAGCTTTGAGGGCGGCATCCTGGAAGACCCCTGGAACGAGCCCGAGGCCTCGATGTTCAAGCTATCGGTAGCGCCCGAGGATGCCCCGGACAGGCCGACGTATATCGAGATCGAGTACCAGAACGGCAACCCGGTGGCCTTGGACGGCGAGACTTTGAGCCCGGCTACCATGCTGGCCCGGCTCAATGCCTTGGGCGGGGCCAATGGCATCGGCCGGCTGGACATGGTGGAAAACCGCTTTGTCGGCATGAAGTCCCGTGGCGTCTACGAGACGCCGGGCGGCACCATCATGCGTATCGCCCACCGGGATCTCGAGACCATCACCCTGGACCGCGAGGTGATGAAGATCCGCGACAGCCTGGTGCCCCGTTACTCGGAACTGATTTACAACGGCTTCTGGTTCTCGCCGGAGATGCGGCTCTTGCAGGGTACCATGGACGCCGCCCAGGCCACGGTGAGCGGGGTGGTGCGGCTGAAGCTGTACAAGGGCAACTGCACCCCGGTGGGCCGGAAATCGGTAAATTCCCTGTACCAGGAAAGCTTCGCCACCTTTGAGGAGGATGCGGTCTACACCCAGTCCGATGCCGGCGGATTTATCCGGCTGAATGCCTTGCGGTTGAAGATTCAGGCGAAGGGGTAAGCCTGCTGGACTCAGCCAAAGTAACGTAGAGTGCGCGCGTTGCTTACGTGCGTCAAGGCGTCTTTGTCAGCCGACGATTTCCGCAATCGCCTGAAATGATTTCCGCCAACCGAATCCAGCTTCGCTGGATAAGTCCCTGTCGGCTGTAATTCCTTACCGGCAGGAAGTTTTGACATATTTTTGCTGACGAATTGTCACAAGTAATCCCGAAAGGGACTAAAATCATGCCATGACCAACCAACCCCATCCCTCGTCCGCCCCGGCCAAACTCTGGGGGGGACGCTTCGCCGAAAAGACCGCCGCCTCGGTGGAGGCCTTCACCGCCTCCATCCACTACGACGCCCGCCTCTATCGTCATGACATCAATGGCAGCCGGGCCCACGCCAAGATGCTGGTCAAGCAGTGCCTGATCACCGCCGATGAGGGAGAGGCCATCCAGCGCGGCCTGAACGAGATCGAGGCGGAGATCGACGACGGCGCCTTCGTCTTCCGCAAGGAGCTGGAAGACATCCACATGAATATCGAAAAGGCCCTGGTGGAAAAGATCGGTTCGGCCGGCGAGCGCCTGCACACCGCCCGCAGCCGTAACGACCAGATCGCCTTGGACATCCGGCTCTACCTGCGCGAGGAGTCGCAGCGGTTGATGGCGCTGCTCCTCGCCCTGCAGCAGTCTTTTGTCCGGCTCGCCCGTCGCTACCAGGCCACCATCATGCCGGGCTACACCCACCTCCAGCGGGCCCAGCCGGTGCTGGTAGCCCATCACCTTCTGGCCTACGTCGAGCAGTTCGGTCGTGATCGGGAGCGCCTGGCCGATGGCTTGAAGCGCATTAACGTCATGCCGCTCGGCTCCGCCGCCCTGGCCGGCACCGGCCTACCCATCGACCGCGAGTTCGTGGCCCGGGAGCTCGATTTCCCGGCTATCTCCCGCAACAGCATGGATACGGTGGCGGACCGCGACTTCGCCATCGAGTTCCTCTCGGCCTGCACCCTGATCCAGCTCCATCTGAGCCGCCTGTCCGAGGAGTTGGTGCTGTGGACCACCGAGGAGTTTTCCTTTGTGCGTCTGGCCGACAGCTTCTGCACCGGCTCCAGCATCATGCCCCAGAAGAAGAATCCGGACATCCCGGAGCTGATCCGGGGCAAGGCGGGCCGGGTCACCGGCAACCTGATCAGCCTGATTACCCTGGTCAAGGGCTTGCCCATGACCTATAACCGGGACCTCCAGGAAGACAAGGAGCCGATCTTCGATACCGTGGACACGGTGAGTACCAGCCTGGCCATCATGGCCGAGCTGCTGGACCACCTGGAGTTCAACGAGGAGCGGCTGCGCCGGGCCACCATCGGCGGCTATATGACCGCCACCGATCTGGCCGATTATCTGGTCAAGAAGGATGTGCCCTTCCGCCAGGCCCACGCCATCGTCGGCCGTACCGTGGCCTATGGGCTATCCTGCGGCAAGGAGTTGATCGAGATGACCCTGGCCGAGCTGCAACAGTTCAGCGCCCTGATCGAGGAGGACGTCTTTGCCGTGCTGTCGGTGGAGGGCTCGGTCAACAGCCGGGTCTCCCAGGGCGGCACCTCCGGCCAGACAGTGGCCGCCGCCCTGGCCCAAGCCGAGGAGTCCCTGGGACTATGACGCGCCATGGCGGTGCCCGGCTGTGGCGGCTTCTGCTGGCCGTTGCGTTCTTGCTTTCCCTTGCCGCCTGCGGCCGCAAGACCCTGCCGATCCCGCCCCAAGATGCCGTCCCGCTTGCGATCAGAGATTTACGCTACCAGCAGGACGAAAATAAGGTGGTCCTGACCTGGACCTACCCCAATGAGACCACGGCAGGCTCGGAACTCCCTGGCCTCCATTCGTTCTTGGTGCTGCGGGCAGTGGTGCCGGAGGCGGACTTCTGTTCCGGGTGCCCGGTGCCGTTCAGCTCCGCCGTGGAGGTCGAAGCGGCCACGGCGATCACCGATGGCAAAAAACGCCAGGCCCGCTACACCGAGACCATCCTCAGGCCCGGCCACCGCTACTTCTACAAGGTGCAGACCAAGGCCGGCTGGCGTCTGATCAGCGAGGATTCCAACACGGTCAGCTTTGCCTGGGACTCACCCGCCACCGCCCCGGCGGAGTTGATGGCGGAGGCCGGGGACGGCACGGTGCACCTTAGGTGGCAGCCGGTGGCGACCTTGATTGACGGCCAGCCGTTGCCGGGCGTGGTGAGCTATCAGGTTTACCGCTTGGCCGCAGAGGGTTTCCGGCCCGTCGGCGATCCGGTGGCCGAGCCCACCTACACCGATGCCGGATTGCGGAACGGTCAGACCTACTCCTATCAGGTCAGGGCGGTGCGGGAGTCCAACGGTACCAAACTCGTCGGTCTGGCTAGTCAGACGGTGGGAGAGACGCCACGGGACCTGACTCCGCCCGCACCGCCGTTGGGTTTAAGTGGAGTCCTGGTCAGTGGTGGCGTGAAATTGCTGTGGGAGCGGGGCAGCGACAAGGACCTCGCCGGTTACCGGATCTACCGGCGCATGCCGGAGGAGAAAAAATTACTGTTGATCGGAGAAGCGGGCCGGGAAGCGATGAGCTATATCGACCCCATTACCGAAGCGCCAAACGGCGCTTACTGGGCCGTGACCGCCGTTGACGCGGCCACACCGGCCAATGAAAGCGCATCTTCCAAGGAGTGGTATCATGAATCATTTTGAGTATCGAGACAATATCCTGCACTGTGAAGACGTGCCGGTTCCGGCCATCGCCGAGGCCGTCGGCACCCCATTTTATCTCTATAGCGCCGCGACCCTGACCCGGCATTTTCAGGCCGTCGATCAGGCCTTTGCCGAGGTCCCACATATCACCTGCTTTGCCGTCAAGTCCTGCTCCAATATCGCCATCTTGAACCTCTTCGGGAACCTGGGTGGCGGGGCAGATATCGTCTCCGGCGGTGAGCTGTTCCGGGCCTTGACCGCCGGGGTCGATCCAAAAAAAATCGTCTATTCCGGGGTGGGTAAGACCCCGGAGGAGTTGCGCTACGCCCTGCAATCAGGGATCTTGATGTTCAACGTCGAGTCGGCTCAGGAGCTTGCCGCCCTACAGGCGGTGGCCGTGGAGCTGAACGTCAAGGCGCCGGTGGCCTTGCGCATCAACCCAGATGTCGACCCCAAGACCCATGCCTATATCTCCACTGGCCTGGCCAAGAACAAGTTCGGCCTACCCATCGACCAGGCTGCCGAGGTCTACGTCCAGGCCAAAGGGATGAGCCATATCGAGATTGCGGGGGTGAGCTGCCATATCGGCTCGCAGCTGACCACCGTCGCCCCCTTTGTCGAGTCCATCAACAAGGTGATTGCCTTTATCAAACGGCTGGAGCAGGCAGGGATCAGCATCCGCTATCTGGACATGGGCGGGGGCCTCGGTATCCGCTACGATCAGGAGGAGCCGCCCTTGCCAGCCGAGTATGCCGCCGCCCTGAAAGAGGCGCTGGCCGCCGTGCCAGGCTGCACCTTGATAATCGAACCGGGACGGGTTATAGTGGGCAACTCTGGCATTTTGATCACCAAGGTCCTGTACACCAAGGCTGGGACCAAGCAATTCATCATTGTCGATGCCGGGATGAACGACCTGGCCCGGCCCAGCCTCTATGGGGCCTACCACGGGATCAAGCCGGTGGTGGACCAGGGCCAGGGCCAGGTCGTGGCCGATCTGGTGGGCCCGATCTGCGAGACCGGGGATTTCCTGGCCCGCGAACGCTCGTTGCCAGTGGGCGAGACCGGCGATTTAATGGCGGTGATGAGCGCCGGGGCCTACGGTTTTTCCATGTCGTCCAACTACAACTCCCGGCCGCGGGTGGCCGAGGTCCTAGTCCGGGGCGGGAAATTTCAGGTGATCCGTCAGCGGGAAACCATGGCCAGCCTGATTCAGGGCGAAAGCATCCCAGCCTGGGAGTAGCTTTCGGGCAATATTCGAGCCGCCTCAGCGCAGGCGCAAGTTAGAGCAATGACCAACACGACTTTTTTGCATCTTCCGTTTCCGCTCTCCTTTTCCAAAATGAGCGGCACTGGCAATGACTTTATAGTGATCGATCACCGCCATCCTGTGCTGGCAGAGGCCGAGATGCAGGAGTTCGCCCGTCTGGTCTGCCGCCACAAATTTTCTGCCGGGGCGGATGGCCTGATCCTGATTGAGAATGACGCAGAAGTGGACTTCCGCTGGCAGTTTTTCAACGCCGACGGCAGCCGGGCCGAGATGTGCGGCAATGGCGCCCGTTGCGCTGCCCGCTTTGCCTTTCGGGCCGGGATTGCTCCGGCCCGGATGCGCTTCCGCACCGCCGCCGGGGTCATTGCCGCCGAGGTGGTGGGAGATGGGGTCAAGATCAGGCTCACTGAGCCTTCCGATCTGCGGATGGCCCAGGAGCTCGATCTGGGGACGGTGACCACGACTGTCTATAGCGTTAATACCGGCGTGCCCCATGTGGTCTGTTTTGTCGACGACCTGGCAGCGACCCCGGTGGCCGAGTGGGGGCGGATCATTCGTTACCATGAGGTCTATCAGCCAGCTGGCACCAATGTCAATTTTGTCGGCGTTACCGGCAAGGGCCTGGCCGTCCGGACCTACGAGCGTGGCGTCGAGGGCGAGACCATGGCCTGTGGCACCGGGGCTGTCGCCTCGGCCCTGATCGCCGTCACCATCGGCAAGGCCCAAAGCCCGGTGCGGGTCACCACCTCAGGGGGTGACGAGCTGCTCATTCACCTGGCGGCGGCCACTGGCGGCGCGATCGATCAGGTCGATCTCGAGGGCCCGGCCAAGTTTATCTATGACGGCATGCTTCAGGCAGAGGCCTTGACATAAGCAAACGATCCGGCGGCGAGCGTCCCGTCCGGCTTACGCAAATTGAGCGAATTGAACCACAAAGAAAAGGCGGAGAAGACCATGACACAGTTTACAGGGGCGTATGTTGCGATTGTCACACCATTTATCGATGGCAAGCTGGACGAGCAGGGGTTGAAGGATCTGATCGAGTTCCAGATCGCCGGCGGCACCAACGGCATTGTGCCCTGCGGCACCACCGGCGAGTCGGCGACCTTGAGCCACGAGGAGCACCACCGGGTGGTGGAGCTGACCGTCAAGGCGGTCAACGGCCGGGTTCCGGTCCTGGCCGGCACCGGCTCCAACAGCACCACCGAGACCATCGAGCTCACCCGCCACGCCAAGGCGGCCGGCGCCGACGGTTCGTTGATGATCACCCCCTACTACAACCGGCCCTCGCCGGAAGGGCTCTATCAGCACTTCAAGGCCGTGGCCGAGGCAGTGGACATCCCGATCATCCTCTACAACGTGCCCAGTCGCACTGGCGTCAACATGACCCCTGAGACCGTGGCCCGCTGTGCCGGCATCGACAATGTCGTCGGCATCAAGGAGGCTACGGCCAACCTCTGCCAGATCAGCGACGTCATTCGCCTCTGCCCCAAGGGTTTTTCGGTACTCTCGGGCGATGACTTCACCGCCCTGCCGACCATCGCCATTGGCGGCCACGGCCTGATCTCGGTAACCTCCAACGTGGCGCCCAAGGAGATGGCCTCAGTCATCAATCTGGCCCTGGCCGGGGATTACCAGGCGGCGCAGCTGGCCCATTATAAGCTCTTCCCCTTGATGCACGCCATGTTCTACGAGACCAATCCGGTACCGGCCAAAACCGCCTTGGAGCTGATGGGCAAGATCAAGTCAGGCGCCCCGCGCCTGCCGCTGGCCCCGATGACCGAGGCCAATCTGGCTAAGCTCAAGAAGACCATGGGCGAGTGCGGATTGATCTGAGAGAGGAGCGTCCCCTTGCGGCTTTTCCTGAGCGAAGCCGAAGGGAGTGGAAGGGGCGGCGCTTGGGATGGGTGTTATAGCGCTACTTTGATCGATGCCGCCGCGCAACGGCGGAAGGAGGAGAGGAATGACCAAGGTAATTATTGCCGGCGCTGCTGGCCGGATGGGAAAGCGGATCGTGGCCATGGTCAACGATCACAAAGACTTGCAGGTGGCAGGCGGCTTCGAACTCTTGGACAACCCCTGCGTTGGCATGGACATCGGCGAGGTGGCGGGGATCGGCCGCCTGGGAGTGGCCATCAGTGACGATATCCGCAAGATCATTGCGGATGGCGACGTCATCATCGATTTTACCTTCCATGAGGCCACCATGCCCTTGGCCCGGATCGCGGCCCAACACAAGAAGGCCATGGTCATCGGCACCACCGGGCTGACTGCGGAGAATCTGGCGGAACTCAAGGAACTCAGCCGCAATTTTGCCTGTGTTCAGTCGCCGAATATGGCGGTGGGGGTCAATGTCCTGTTCAAGGCGGCTGCCAAAATCGCCTCAGTCCTTGGCGATGCCTACGATATCGAGATCGTCGAGGCCCACCACCGGATGAAAAAAGACGCCCCCAGCGGCACGGCCTTGAAACTCGGCGAGGTGGTGGCCGAGGCGGTCAACCGTAAGCTGGACCAGGTCGGGGTCTATGCCCGGCATGGGATGATCGGGGCCCGCACCGATCAGGAGATCGGCATTCAGACCATTCGCGCAGGCGACATCGTAGGAGAGCATACCGTCTATTTTGCCGGGGCTGGCGAGCGGATCGAGATCACCCATCGGGCCCACAGCCGGGATAATTTCGCCCAAGGGGCGGCCGTGGCTGCAGCCTGGGTCGCTGCCCAGGAGAACGGTCTGTACAGCATGTTCGATGTCCTGGCCTTGCAGGACTTTTGAGGCCGAGCCAATGGCTTTCTTCTGGTCCGTGGCAGTGCATACAGAAGCAGGTAGGACTTGGCCGACACCTAACGGCGTAAACGCCGGGACAGCGGCCTAATGGCCCTAGTTTTTATCGGCTTAGGCTCCAATGTCGGCGATGGCCGGACCAATCTGCGGGAGGCCTGGCGGCGGTTGGGACGCCTAACCGGGGTAACGGCCTTGACCCTGTCGCACCCCTACCGCTCGGCGCCGGTGGGCATGGCCTCGGCCCAGTGGTTCACCAATGCCGTGGGCGTCTGCGAGAGTAAGCTGCCTCCCCGCGACCTGCTGGCTCTGCTGCTGCAGACCGAGCAGGCCATGGGCCGTGATCGCGCCCTGGGCAAGGATCGAGTGATTGACCTCGATATTCTCTACTATGACGATTTGGTGCTCACTGACCCAGATCTTGCCATCCCTCATCCCGAGCTGGCCAACCGCCTCTTTGTCCTGGCCCCGTTGGCGGAGCTGGCCCCTGATCACCGGCACCCGGTGAGCCAGGCCACCAGCCTTGAGCTGCGGCAGCGGCTAAGCGGCCAGGCCGTAGAACGAACCCCCTGGGAGTGACGCTGTGGGCCTCTTTCGCATGCTGCGGTTATTGATTATGGCCGGAGTGGGTTATCTCCTCTACCGGCAGCTGTTTGCTAAATCGAAGGGCGTTCGCCAGGCCGATAGCACTCGAGGTCAGCAGGCTGATGATGTCTTGGTGGAAGACCCGTGTTGTCATATCTATATCCCGCGGCAGGGCGCCGAATCGTGTACCATAGCGGGGACGACCCATTACTTTTGCAGCCCGGAGTGCCGCAAACAATTTCAATCCGAACCAAGGAGCACGACATGAAATTCTTTATCGATACCGCTAACGTCAATGAAATCCGGGAGGCCGTGGCCCTCGGCATGGTTGACGGCGTCACCACTAATCCGTCGCTGATCGCTCGGGAAAAGCGTCCTTTTGAGGAGATCATCAAGGAGATCACCGGTCTTGTCGATGGCCCGATCAGCGCCGAGGTCATCAGCCTCGAGGCCGCCGGGATGGTTGAAGAGGGCCGCAAGCTGGCCGCGATTCACAGCAATATCGTCATCAAGGTGCCGATGACCGCCGAAGGCCTCAAGGCAACCCGCATCTTCTCCGCCGAGGGGATCAAGACCAACGTCACCCTGGTGTTTTCCGCCACCCAAGCCCTCCTGGCCGCCAAGGCCGGGGCCACCTACGCCAGCCCATTCGTCGGCCGGCTGGATGACATTTCCCTGACCGGCATGGACCTGATCAGCGACATCATGACCATTTACGATAACTACGGCTACGCCACCGAGGTCATTGTTGCCTCGGTTCGCAATCCGACCCATGTCCTGGATGCGGCCCTGATCGGCGCCCATATCGCTACCATCCCCTACAAGGTGATCCTGCAACTGGCCCAGCACCCCCTCACCGACCGCGGCATCGAGAGCTTCCTCGCCGACTGGGAGAAGCGCAAGCAGTAACATTCTGGCGAAAAAATAGCGGAAACGAGGCGGGCACTCCAGAGATGGGGCCCGCCTTTTTTTATGGCAGAATTCAGAAGCTAGGATTCAGGATTCAGATATCACATCAACAAGAGTGGGTGCGGCTGACGGGTGTAAGGTTGAGGTAGGGCGTGGCGCCAATCCCTGTCGTCAGCTGACTTCTGACTCCTGACTCCTGAATTCTGCCCTTCCTGTCCCTTTGAACCACGACTGCGCCCGGTCCAGGTAATAGTAGATCACCGGCGTGATATAGAGGGTGAGGATCTGCGAGACCAGTAGGCCGCCGACCACGGCAAGACCCAAGGGCCGCCGCGATTCCGCCCCGGCGCCGATGCCGAGGGCGATGGGCAGGGTACCCATCAGGGCGGCGAAGGTGGTCATCATGATGGGCCGGAAACGGACCAGGCAGCCCTGGTAGATCGCCTCCAGGGGTGATTTTCCCTCCCGGCGCTGCATCTCCAGGGCAAAGTCGATCATCATGATGGCGTTCTTTTTGACGATGCCCACCAGCATGATGATGCCGACAAAGGAGTAGAGATTCAGGTCCTTGCCGAAGAGCAGCAGGGTGATCAGGGCCCCCAGCCCAGCGGAGGGCAGGCCGGAGAGGATGGTCAGCGGATGGACATAGCTCTCGTACAGCATGCCGAGGATGATGTAGATCACCACGATGGTCAGCCCCAGCAGCAGGGCGAGACCGGTGGTGGATTGCTGGTAGACCTGGGCGGTGCCCTGGAAACTGGTAGTGATCCCGGCGGGCAGGTCCCGGGCCTCCTTTTCGATGGCTGCCACGGCGTCGCCCAGCGGTACCTCGGGCTTGAGATTGAAGGAGAGGGTCACGGCGGTGATTTGCCCCAGGTGGTTGACGGTGAGCGGCCCAAGGCCGAGTTTGACCCGGCCGAGGGAGGAGAGCGGCACCATCTGCCCGGTGGTTGAGCGGACGAAGAGGGAGCTTAAGACTGCCGGGTCCTTCTGGAATTGCGGGTCCAGTTCCATCACCACCTTGTACTGGTTGGTCGGCGAGTAGATGGTTGAGACCTGGCGGGTGCCATAGGCCAGATAGAGGGTATCCTCGATCTGCTGGGCGGTGACACCTAAGGAGGCAGCACGGTCGCGGTCGATCTCGAAGTTGAGCTGGGGGTTCTTGATCTGCAGGTCGCTGGTGACGTCCTGGAGCATCGGCAAGGAGCGCACCTTCTGCTCGAAGGCCGCCGCCCGCCGGTAGAGCTCCTCAGTGTCAGGGCTTTGCAGCACGAACTGGTACTGGGCCTTGGACGTGGTGGTATCGAGCTGGATGGGCGGCGGGTTCTGCATGAACAGGTTGATGCCTGGCACGCTCATCAGCTTGGGCCTGAGCTTCTGGATGATCTGGTCGGCGCTCAGCTGGCGCTCCCGCCGCGGTTTCAACTTCATGAAGATGAAGCCGCTGTTGGAGCCGACCCGGGTGCCGCTGGCCCCCACCGAGGACATGAAGGCCTCGACATTGGGCTCCTGGGCGATAATCTCGACCAATTTCAGCTGGTTTCGCTTCATCTCCTCGAACGAGGCCCCCTGCGCCCCTTCGGACATGGCCCGGATGGAGCCGATATCATCCGGCGGCAAGAGGCCCATGGGCATCCTGGTGAAGAGCCAGGCCGCGGCAACGGTGGTGGCGATGGTCACCAGGATGGTGGTGCGGCGAAAGTTGAGCACGAGCGATAACGACCAGTCATAGAGGCGCAGCCAGCCATCGAACAGGCGCTCCATGGCGTTATAGAGCCAGCTGTGGCGCTCGAGTTTGGGGGCGCGGAGGAAGCGGCTGCACAGCATCGGGGTCAGCGTCAAGGAGACCAGGCCCGAGATCAGGATGGCCACGGTGATGGTGACCGCAAACTCGTGCAGCATCCGGCCCAGCATCCCGGCCATGAACAGTACCGGGATGAAGACCGCCACCAGGGAGATGGTCATGGAGAGGATGGTGAAGCCGATCTCTTTCGATCCGCGCAGGGCGGCGGTGAGGGGTGATTCCCCGTGTTCCAGGTGGCGGACGATATTTTCCAGCATGACGATGGCGTCGTCCACCACGAAGCCCACCGACAGGGTAAGGGCCATCAGGGTGATATTGTTGACCGAAAAGCCTAGGGTGTACATGGCGGCGAAGGTGCCGACGATGGAGATGGGCAGGGCGAGGCTGGGGATGACCGTGGCCGAGAGCTTGCGCAGGAAGAGGAAGATCACCAGGATCACCAGGGCGATGGTGAGGAGCAGGGTAAACTTGACGTCGGTCACCGACTCTCGGATGGTCTCCGTGCGATCGAAGAGGACATTTAAGTCCACGGTCCCGGGGAGCTGGGCGCGGAAGGAGGGAATCTGCTGGCGGATCCGGTCCACAACCTCGATGGTGTTGGTGCCGGGCTGGCGCTGGATGGCCAGCACAATGGCGCGGACCGACATGTCCTTGACATTGTACCAGGCGGCGATCTTGTCGTTTTCCACGCTGTCGGTGATGGCGGCGATGTCGGAGAGACGCACCGGGGCATTGCCACGATAGGCCACCACCAGGTCTTGGTAGGCCTTGGCGTCCAGGAGCTGGCCGCTGGCCTGAATGGTGAACGCCTGCTTGTCCCCCTGCAGGCCGCCGGTGGGCAGATTGACGTTCCACTTGGAAAGGGCCTGGGCCACCTCCTCCAGGCCGATCTTGCGGCTGGTCAGGGCCTGGGGATCGATCTGGACCCGGACCGCGTATTTCTGCGAACCGAAGACCATGACCTGGGCCACGCCGTTGATCATCGAGATCCGGGGCGAGATCACGGTGTCGGCGAATTCGTTGATCTGGGACAGCGGCAGCGTTGGCGAGCTCAAGGCCAGGTAGAGGACCGGCGAATCCGCCGGGTTGACCTTCTGGTAGGAGGGCGGGCTGGGCATGTCCTGGGGCAGCTGGCGGGCTGCCTTGGAGATAGCGGCCTGCACGTCCTGGGCTGCTGCGTCGATGTTCTTTTCCAGGGTGAATTTCAGGGTGATGATCGACACCCCCTGGCCGTTGGTCGAGGACATGGCGTCCAGGCCGGCGATGGTGGAGAACTGCCGTTCCAGGGGTGTCGCCACCGCCGAGGCCATGGTCTCCGGGCTGGCGCCGGGCAGGTTGGAGGTGACCTGGATGGTGGGGTAGTCGATGCTGGGCAGGTCGTTGACCGGCAGATACCGGTAGGCAAAGAGGCCAAAGATCATCACCGCCAGCATCAGCAGGCTGGTCATCACCGGCCGTTTGATGCACAGTTCCGAGATATTCATCGTCCCGCGGCTCCTTGCTCCTTCTTCTGGCCACCCTGTTGTGGCGGTCCATCGGCGGCGCCCGGTTTCGCCGCACCTTTGACCTCCACCTTGCCGCCGGGGATCACTCGCATCTGGCCGTCAATGACGACTTCTTCGCCAAGGCCGAGGCCTTTGTCGATGGCGGTGACCCCTTGGTAGGCTGGGCCAGGGGTTACCGGCCTGACTTCGGCGGTGCTGTCCTCCTTGACCACCAGGACGAATTGCCCCTTCTGGCCGGTCTGCACCGCCTGGGAGGGCACGGTGACGGCCTGCTGGCGGACGTCGAGGGTCAGGGCCAGGGTCAGATACTGGCCGGGCCACAGCCGTTTTTGTTCGTTGGCAAAGGCGGCCTTCAGGCGGATGGTGCCGGTGGCGGGATCGATGGCATTGTCGAGGAAGGAGACGGTCCCTTTTTCTGTCTCGCCGGCCAGACCAGGGACCTCGGCGCGGACTTCTACCGTGCCTTGAGCCAGCCGTTGCTGGAGGCGGGGAAAGGTGTCTTCCGGGACGGTAAAGGTGGCGAAGATGGGGGCTAGGGTGTTGATGGTGGTGAGCGTCGTGTCGTTGGCCTTGACGATGGTGCCGCGGTCGACGGCCAACTCCCCTATCCGGCCGCTGATCGGCGCGGTGATGGTGCAGTAGGCAAGTTGGGCCACGGCGTTGTCAACCGCAGCCTGATCGGCGGCCACATCGGCTGCCGCTGTCTCCGACTTGGTCCGGTATCCCTCGGCCTGCTCCTGGGCCACGAAGCCGCTCTTGGCCAGCTGCGAGTAGCGCGTAAAATCCTGGCGGGCGTTGTCGCGGATGGCCGTGGTGCGGGCCAGGGCGGCGCGGGCCTTGTTCAGGGCGGCCTGGGCGGTGCTGCGATCGATCTCGAAGAGCTTTACCCCCTTCTCCACGTCCTGCCCTTCCGTGAAGGCGACCTTAGCCAATTCGCCGCTGATCATCGGCTTGATCACGACCCGTTCCGAGGCCTCCATGGTGCCGAAGGTCTTGATCTCCACCGGCACATCCTGCGCCTTGGCCGTGGCGGTCACCACCAGGGCAGGCGGCAAGGCGCGCGGTTTTGGTTTGTCGTCTTTGGGAGGCGAACAGGCGGCGGTGGCCAAAAGGAGAAGCAGGGACAGGGCCAGGCGGAGTGCACAGGTATGGAGGGATGGCATGAAGTACCTCGTTGGCGATGAAGAGACCGTATACGCTTTTGGCGAGCAGAGAATTTCTTTGTTAACCAGTTTCTGGGCGCACTGTCAATTGTGATGAACTCGGAAAAAGTCCGGGGAAGGCTCGGCAAAACCGGCCGCAACCCAGGAGATCGGCCTTTTTGCTGAGTCATCGATTGTCAGTCGCTGGTCTTTGCCAGTTACCAGTTGCCGGTGGCTTTTTTTTATTCTATGGTTGGTATGAAGACGGTTTCGGTCGCAGGTCGAGCGGAAGGCATCGCAATCCCTGGCGGTAAGACGTAGAATTCGATAGACTTCATGGAAATTATCACCACCCACCTCAATGCCGACTTCGACAGCCTCGCCGCCATGGTGGCCGCCAAGAAGCTCTATCCGGCAGCGGAGATGGTCTTCTCCGGCTCCCAGGAGCGTAATGTCCGCGATTATATCAAGCAGTCTTCCCTGGCCTATACCTTCCAGCGCCTGAAGAATATCAACCTCGCCGAGGTCACGCGGTTGATCGTGGTGGACACCAGGCAGCCCGGCCGGATCGGCCCCTTGGCCGAGTGCCTGGCCAACCCCGGCCTCTCGCTCCACCTCTACGACCACCACCCCGACGCCCCTGACGACATGAGCGGCGACCTGGAGGTGGTCCAGCCCGTGGGCTCCACCACCTCGATCTTTGTCGAGATCTTCCGGGAGCGGGGCATTGCCATTTCCAAGGATGACGCCACTATGATGGCCATGGCCATCCACGAGGATACCGGCTCCTTCCTGTTTGACACCACCACGCCCCGGGATCTGGAGGCGGCGGCCTGGCTGCTTGCCCAAGGGGCCAACCTGCACGTAATCTCGCCGTTCATTGTCCAGGAGTTGAGCGCCGCTGAACTGGGTATCCTGAACACCATGATTGATTCGGCCACCACCTACACCATCCACGGCCTGCCGGTGGTGGTGGCCCGCATCATGCTGCCGGACTATATCGATGAATTTGCCCTCCTGGTCCGCAAATTCATGGCCATCGAGAACCTGAACACCATCTTCGCTCTCGCCACCATGGGCGACCGGCTCTACCTCATCGCCCGCAGCCGGGTGCCGGAGATCAATGTCGGCACCATCGCCCTGGAGTTTGGCGGCGGCGGCCATGCCTCGGCGGCGTCGGCCACCATCAAGGAGATGACCCTGGTGGAGGCCGAGGAGAAGCTGGTCTGGCTGCTGCACAAATACGTCCAGCCCCGCAGCCTGGCCCGGGAACTGATGTCGGCGCCGGTGATCTTTGTGCCGCCGGAGACCCAGATCGTTCAAGTCAACGAGATCCTGACCCGCTACAGCATCACCGTGCTGCCGGTGCTGGATGCCGATCGGCGGCCTCTGGGCCTGATCTCGCGGCGGGTGGCGGAGAAGGCCATCTTCCATGGTCTAGGCGACCTGCCGGTAACGGATTATATGACCACCGATTTTGCCACTCTGGGTCCGGAGGCCACCTTGGCCGACATCCAGGAACGGATCATCGAGCACCGCCAGCGTTTTTTGCCGGTGGTGGAGAACGAGCGGGTGATCGGGGTCATCACCAGGACCGATCTCCTGAACCTCCTGGTCAAGGACCGGGTGAGTACGGCAGGCGATCCTGACCGGGAGGACCAGCCTTCCAGCGCCCGCCACCGCAACCTGAACGCCGTTTTGGTCAGCAATCTGTCCAAGGAGATGCTCATCCTCCTGCGCACCATCGGCGAGGTGGCCCGGGAGATGGGCTATGCGGCCTACGCCGTTGGCGGCTTTGTCCGCGACCTCTTGCGCCACACCAGGAACCTGGACCTGGACATCGTGATCGAGGGCGACGGTATCCGGTTCGCCGACGAACTGGCCCGTCGCATGGGCGGGGTGAGCCGCCCCCACGACAAGTTTCAAACCGCCGTGGTCAAGCTCACCGACGGCTTCAAGATCGATGTGGCCACCGCCCGGCTCGAGTATTACGAGTACCCGGCCGCCATGCCGACGGTGGAGATGAGTTCCATCAAGCTCGACCTCTTCCGCCGCGACTTTACCATCAACGCTCTGGCCATCGCCTTGAATCCCGAGAAATTTGGGGTCCTGGTGGATTTCTTTAACTGCCAGAACGACATCCGCGACCAGCAGATCCGGGTGCTGCACAATTTGAGCTTTGTCGAGGACCCCACCCGCATCTTCCGGGCCATCCGCTTTGAGCAGCGTCTGGGCTTTAAGCTTGGCAAGTTCACCGAACGGCTGATCAAGAGCGCCATCAAACAGGAGATGTTCGGCCGCTTTTCCGGGAAGCGGTTTTTCCAGGAACTGAAGTATATCCTGGCTGAGGAGAACCCCCAGCCCGCCATTTACCGGATGGCTGGCTTTGACCTCCTGGGATTTTTCCATCCGGCCTTGAAGCTCGACCAACGTCTGAAAAATATCCTCCGGGAAACCCACCGTTGCGTGGCCTGGTACAAGCTCCTCTACCGGGACGAGCCGTTCCACCAGTGGCAGACCTTCCTGCTGGCCCTGACCGCCCGGCTTAACGTCCGCCAGGTCTTTGATTTCTGCAACAAATTTGAGGTCAGCGAGCGGGACCGGAACCTGCTGGTCCGGCAGAAAGTGGCGGTGGGCAAGATCCTGAAAGTGATGAACAGCCGGACCTTGGCCGATGATGGGTTGGGGGTTGAGGGAGAAAGTGCGGGTCTCGATATGCCCGGCCAGCCAGCAGATCAGGTCAGCAGCCAAGGGCCGCTCAGGTTGAGCGAGGTCTATTGGCTCTTAAAACCGCTGAACATCGAGGCGGTGCTCCATCTGATGGGACTCCTGGTTCGGAAGGCCGGGAAGCGGGCGGTGTCCCTCTATGTGACTGACCTGAGCCAGGTGACTAGCTCAATCCAGGGCGCTGAACTGAAGGCCTTGGGTTATCCCGTTGGCCCCTTGTACACGACGATCTTAAACCACCTGCTGGAGGCGAAGCTTGATGGCCTGGTGGCGACCAAGGAAGACGAAGAGGCATTTCTCCGGCAGCACTATCCCCTCTGAGGACCGATCCTTCTTTTCTTGCTGCATCAGTTACCCACCAAGAGACTCACACCATGACCTCGATCCAGGAGTTGATCATCATCACCCCGCCCTTCCTTTTTGCCCTGACCATCCATGAGTTTGCCCATGGCTCGGTGGCCAATCGTCTGGGCGACCCCACTGCCGCCCGCCTGGGGCGTTTGACCTTGAACCCGCTGAAACACCTGGACCCGCTTGGGGTGCTGGCCTTTTTCATCATGAAGATCGGCTGGGCCAAGGCGGTGCCGATCGATCCGCGCTATTTCAGGAACCCCCGGCAGGATATGGTCTGGGTGTCTCTGGCCGGGCCGGGGGCGAATCTGATCATGGCCCTGGCCAGCGGGGTGGCGGCTAAGGTAATCGCCGCTATCGGCATGGGCCTGCCAGCGTTTGTCGTCCTGCCCTTGCTGCCGATGCTGGTGGCCAGCATCTGGATCAATTTCATGTTGGCGGTGTTCAACCTAGTACCCATCCCGCCCCTGGACGGCAGCAAGATTCTCCTGGGTCTTCTGCCGCCCGGCGCGGCCAGGGCCTATGCCCGCCTCGAGCCCTACGGGTTCATCATCCTGCTGGTCCTTTTTTATACTGGGATCTTGCCGCGATTCATCATGCCGATCATCTCCTTTGCCCAGGCAGTGATGGCGGGTTGAAGTCAATTATCAGTTCAAAGTCTGTCTAGCCCGCAAAAAAGCCCGCTCTTCTCAGCACAAGAAGGGTGGGCTTTTTTGCGGGCGCTTTTTCCGTTGGCAGGGTTACTCTTTCCAGTCGGGGCGCAGATGGAGTTCGGTGAGCTGGCGGCGGCTTACCGAGGACGGGGCGTCGGTAAGCGGGCAGGTGGCCTTCTGGGTCTTGGGGAAGGCGATGACGTCGCGGATGGACTCGCTGCCGGTGAGGATCATCATTAGCCGGTCGAGGCCCAGGGCCATGCCGCCGTGGGGCGGCGCGCCCATCTCCAGGGCCTGGAGCAGGAAGCCGAACTTGTCGTTGGCCTCTTCCTGGCTGATGCCCAGGGCCGAAAAGACCCGGCTCTGGACGTGCTGTTGGTGGATACGCAGACTGCCGCCGCCGATCTCGGTGCCGTTCAAGACCAGGTCGTAGGCCCGGCTCCGCACCCGGCCCGGATCGCTCTCCAGCTTGTCCAGGTCTTCCTCGTTGGGCGCGGTGAAGGGGTGATGGACGGCGGTAAAGCGTTTGTCGTCGGCATCGTACTCTAGGAGCGGGAAGTCGGTGACCCACAGGAAATTGAAGGCCTTGGTGTCGATGAGCCTCAGCATCCGGCCGAGCTGCAGCCGCAGCTCGGACAGGGCTTGATGGACCACGCTCGGGGTGTCGGCAACAAAGAAGAGGAGATCCCCGGGCGTCGCGGCAAGGGCCGTTGCCATGGCCTGGCGCTCGGCATCGGTGAAGAACTTGGCGATGGGAGACTGCCACTCGCCATCGGGCTTGATCTTGACCCATGCCAGGCCCTTGGCCCCGAACTGGGCGACGTATTCAGTGAGGTCGTCGATATTTTTGCGCGACAGCTCTGAACAGCCCTTGGCATTGATGCTCTTGACCAGGCCTCCGCTCTTGACCACCGAGGCGAAGACCGTGAAACCGCAATCCTTGACTGCCTCGGTGAGGTTGACCAGCTCGAGCCCGAAGCGGGTGTCCGGCTTGTCGTTGCCGAACCGCTCCATGGCCTCGGCATAGGTCATGCGCGGGAAGGGGAGCGACAGCTCAATGCCCAAGGTGGCTTGGAAGAGGTGGTGGGCGATGCCCTCACCGATGCGGTAGATGTCTTCCTCATCGACAAACGACAGCTCCATATCGACCTGGGTAAACTCCGGCTGGCGGTCGGCCCGCAGGTCCTCGTCCCGGAAGCACTTGACGATCTGGTAATAGCGGTCCATGCCGGCGACCATCAAGAGCTGCTTGAATATCTGGGGCGATTGGGGCAGGGCGTAAAACTTGCCGGTGTTGACCCGGCTGGGAACCAGATAATCCCGCGCCCCTTCCGGGGTGGACTTGGTCAGCACCGGGGTCTCGATCTCCAGAAAATTCTGCTCGTTGAGGAAAGAACGGATGGCGTGGCTTGCCTGATGGCGCATGACCAGATTTTTGCTGACCGACGGTCGGCGCAGGTCCAGGTAGCGGTACTTGAGGCGGAGGTTTTCGGAGACCTCGCTCTCCTCGTCTAAGGGAAATGGCGGGGTGGGCGAGGTGTTCAGGATGCGCAGCTCGTTGACCATCACCTCGACGCCGCCGGTGGCCAGGCTCTCGTTGGTCATGCCCTCGGGCCGGACCAACGAGAG
>Ga0233425_10002241_pt1 | contig 39027 bp, 38 predicted proteins | sample Watercolumn_Towu_2_FD_181712 | JGI IMG/M metagenome (GOLD analysis project Ga0233425, IMG submission 181712) | Freshwater microbial communities from Lake Towuti, South Sulawesi, Indonesia - Watercolumn_Towuti2014_140_MG | ecosystem: Environmental > Aquatic > Freshwater > Lake | place... | reverse complement strand
GGCGGAATTGGTAGACGCACTAGGTTCAGGTCCTAGCGCTCGCAAGGGCGTGGAGGTTCGAGTCCTCTCCTGGGCACCAAGTCAAAACAAAAAGCCGGCTTTTCAGCCGGCTTTTTTATTCCGCATTCTTCTTCCGCGCCGGATGCGGCTCATGGTACCACGTGGCGAGGTCATCGGCATTTCCCTGCCTCCTGATGCCGTCCTTCACCCGCCGTCCCCGCCTGGCAGGCGTTCTCTCTAAGGGATGCGTTGGCCGGGTTATGGCGACCCAGTGGTGAATGGCATGCTCACCCTGATCGTATCGTCGATATCCAGTGACATCACCCATTCGCGCCGCCCGCTTACACAGACCGGCAGAATGACTTCGGCGTGAAATACGCCGGCCACATCCGGCCGCAGCGTATAGCGGTTCAGACCCATGTTCATTCCAACCATGGTGAAACTGGCCTGAGCCGTAACGGCGCCGGCGGCTTTCACCCAGACCTGAAAAGCTGTGAGTGGTTTGCGCTCCCCGGCCATGCCAATGCTGACCGTGCGATTGCCAACCAGCGCTGTGCAGCCAGCAACTGGATCAGGACAAGGCAGGTACACCTCGATCCGCGCCGCTCCCGGATACGGGAAGTTGCGCCAGACCGCCAGCGCACCCAGCGCGACGGCGAGCGCCAGCCCGACGATCGCCGGCCATTTCACTTGCATTCCGGCTTCCCGATTGGTTTGCCATCCCGGTCGCGGGCCGGCTTGTACTTCCGCCGCCTATCGCGCCTGCTCGGTTGCGCTGTTCCCGTCCGCCAACGCGGCCTGGGGTCACTCAGGATCAACTCCGGCGACGAGAAGGGTGCCAGTCGCTCGAGCAAATCCAGCAGTTCAAGTACCGGCGAGTTGCGGAAGAAACGCGCCTGGGGGGTCTCCATCCAGATACGGTCGGCGTAATAGAAAAGCTTGTAGGGCGTGTCGCCGATGCCGTCGCCGTTGCGGTCAAAGCCTTCGTAATCGTCCCAGTAATTGCCGCGCCAGTCATTGTCGCGGGCGCTGGTGGGCGCAGATACGCCAACCTGCAGAAGGTTTTTCTCGAAATGGTTGGCGTGCACAAGATGTCCGCCTTTCTCGCCATAAAAGTACATGCCGGTGACATTGTGGGCGAAGCGGTTGCCGCGAATACGGTGGCCACCCTCGGGGTGAGGCGGGGAATCGGCCTGGAGTCCCACTGTGCAATGCAGGATTGTGTTGCCTTCGACCACCGCCTCGCTGCTTCCCTTGAAGGCCAGACCTGCCCCGGCGACTTCGCGCACATGCTCCACGCGGTTGGCGCGCAGTACGATCTGATCCGAATAGAGGATGGCGATGCCAGTGGTGGTGTGGCGAATGACGTTGCCTTCGATGCGGTTGCGTGGCGAGAAGATGAGCTGCATCCCATAGCGCCCATTGACGATGGCGTTACCGGTTAAGTGGTTGTCGGCGGCGTTGGCGACGGTGAGGTCGCGGGTTCCATCCAAGGTGTTGTCCTCGATCCGGTTGAACCGGCTGTTCCACAAGCGAATGCCGTCGCCGCGCAGATTGAGTTCGGCGGGACGGCCGCGAATGGTGTTGCCGCGCACCTGGGCATGGCTGGTCTGCTTGATGTGGATGCCGAACAGCACCTGATCGATGAGATTGCCTTCCACGCGCGCGCCGTCGGCGCCATCAATCAACAGACCTGCATCGATGCCATCATGGGTGCCACCGGAATTGGTGAGATGCATGCCGCGCACGCTGACCTTGCCGGCACGCACGCTCAACACCGTGCCGAGCCCGCCGCCGTCCAGGGTGACGCGGCCGGCGCCGTCGAGCGTGAGGGGTTTGTCGATCACCACCGGGCCAGCATAGCGCCCGGCGGACGGACGCACTACGGTGCCGGGGGGGGCGGCGTCGATCAGAGGCTGCAACAGCGGTGGCGCCGCCTGACTCGGCAGGGCCCAGCAGCACAGCCACAAGGCGTGCCATCGGGCCCCGTGCATCATCATGGCCGCAGCATCGGTGTCAGTACGCGGACCAGGTCTTTTTCCGTGATCAGTCCGCGCTTGCTGTAGACCACCTGGCCCTCGGCGTCCGATACCACGGTGAACGGCATGCCCGCCTTCTCATTGCCCAGTGCCTGCATCAAGGCGATGGCTGGCTCGCGGCCGGCCGCGATGGGATAGGAAAGACCATAGGCGCCGGCATACTCGCCGACAAACCCGACGTTGTCTTCCACAGCCAAGCCTAGGAATCCAACCTGCTTGCCATAGCGCTTGTGGACCTTGACCAGCAACGGCAACTCCTCGCGGCAGGGTGGGCACCAGGTGGCCCAGAAATTGACCACCGCCGGTCGTCCCTTGAGGCTGTCGATTTGCACACTACCGCCGCCGGGCTGGACAAATGAAACGCTGGTGGCGGTGTAAAGGTTGGCCGGCTCACCTGCGTTGACGCATGCAACGGCACACGTGGCAACAAGCAGGACGATCCGTGGCAGATATCTCATAACAGGTCTCCACGCCGGAACAAACGGTATCCCAACAGCGCACAGACCGTACCGATCAGCATCGGCCAGGCCAGCGCGAAGAGCTGGTAGCCGAGGGCGCCGAACATGTCGAAGATGACATAGGCGGATGGCCCCAGCACGATGAGTTGTGGATCGAATAGCATCAGGGCTGCGGTGCGGAAGGATTGCAGTGGATTGAACAGGGCGATGCCGACCGCCAGCTCGGCCGGGGCGTGTCCCTGGATCATCACACCAAGCAGGATCAGGTCAAGGAACAGCAGCATCACCAGCCAAGTGAGGAAGGCCGCACCCTGCGCCACGTCCGTGGAACGCGCCAGGGTGGAGATCAGCATGGCCATGCCGAGGAAGCACCAGGTCATCGCGGCAAGCAAGGCGGTGTAGTAACCGAACATACCCCAAGGCACCGGGATACCACGCACCAAGGCCCACAGCGAGGCGCCCAGCATGGCCAGGAAAACCGGCGCGAACACCATCAGGTATCGGCCAAGGAACTTGCCCCAGAACCAGGCAGAGAGCGAGACCGGCAGGGCCAGCAGGTACTCGAACACCCCTGCCTCGCGGTCCCCTGCCACCGAGCGCACGGTGGTGATCAGCACGAAAATGGGCAGGATGGCCATCGCCAGCTGGATGTAGGTGACCAGCAGACGCGACAAACCGATGAAGCCCAGCACCCGAGATTCGGTGAGGCCAAACAGGAAGAGCAGGGCGACGATACCGCCGAACACCAGGGCATGCACGGCGAACCAGCGCGCACGCAGGGAAGCGTTCACCTCCAGGCGCAGGGTGGCAACAAAATCGTTCGTCCTGGCCATTATTTGCCCCTGGCCAGGATGTCGGCCCTCATGGCGGCGAAATCGACGCTGCCCGCCTCGACCTTCGCCAGGGCACCATAGCCATAGGCCATGGGCGAAGCCTTGCCTGGCAGGAAATGTGCCTTCCGGGCATCCAGCCATTCACCCGTGCGGAAGTCGTTGACCCAGATCTCCGTGTCAGTTGCCTCGCCCCAGGGCTGCTCCTTGAGCCAGAACAGGGCACAGCCGATGTCATCGAACTTGAAGGTCTCGCGTTTGGGTCCGCCGCGCACCTGGGCGGCGTAGTGTCGGTCGCTGACGGACATGTTGCAGCGCTTGCAGGTATCGCGGTCCCAATGCACTTCCGCCGGACCATGGCCGGAGTCGCGCGAACAGGCGGGAAGAAAGAGCGCCGCGGCAAGGGCGGCAACCAGTCGCAGGCGGTCGCGTTGCGGCAGGGTCGTCATGCTTGTTCCTCCAGTTCGATATGGGTAAGCACGCCCACGTAGCGGGCCAGCATGCCCAGGAAGCGCAGGCGGTCGGCACCGGCGATGGCGCCCCGCCAGACGAGGCCGTCCTCCCCTCCGCTCAATCCCCATTCGGCAAGCGCCCTGGCGATGGCGGGCTCGGCACGGCGCAGTACCAGATGGCAGCGCACCCGTCCCGCCAGGGCGACGTCTTCGGCCACCCGGTCATCCAGAACGACACGACCCGTGTCCAATTCCAGCACGCGGTTGACCAGGGGCGCCACTTCGTCCAGGCGGTGGCTGGAGATCAGCATGGTGGCGCGCCCCAATCGCTCGGCGAGCAGGCCAAAGAAGGTGTGGCGCGCTTCCGGATCCAGATTGGCTGCGGGCTCGTCAAGGATGAGGAGCTCGCATTCCCGTCCAAGGGCGATGGCGATGAGGATCTTCTGCTTCATGCCGCCGGACAGTTTGACGAAGGGCAGATGTCGCACCTTAGCCACTTGCAGGCCCAGTTTCGCGGCAACGGCGTCGAAGCAGGCCGGGTCGTGGCCGGACAGTTCGCCAGCGAAACGCAGCAGATCGCCCACCGTCATGCGCAGCGGCGGCGGCAGTTGCGGCACGAAGCCGATCCGGCGCAACAGGTCGGCGCGCGCCTGGCGCGGATCGAGTCCCAGGACGGAGAGTTCGCCGGCGTAGACGTATTCCCCCAGCAGGCAGCGGATCAGGGTGGTCTTGCCGGCGCCGTTGGAGCCGATCAGGGCGATGCGCTCGCCGGCGGCGACGCTGAGACTCAAGTCGTCAAGGACGACATTGCGCTTGAATTGCTTGGTGAGGTGGCGAAGTTCGATCACGGTGCTTCCGGGTTAAAGAAGTTTGCTCAGGCCCTTGACCTCATAGCGCAACGCGCCGCTCGGGCAGACGTCCACACACAGTCCGCAACGCGTGCAGTCGGCACCGATGTCCATCTTCTCGGCCGTGGCGCGACCCTTGATGACGCATTCCAGCACGTGCGGCACCAGACAGACCTTGCGGCAATCGCCTTCGTGGAAACAGTTTTCCAGCCTATAGCTGACATGCAGCGGCGAAGCCAGCCCGACTGCGCCGTAGGTGAGGCCGATCGGGCAGAAATAGCGGCACCAGGCGCGGCGCGAGTAGAACACCTCGATCAGCAGCCAGAGCAGAACCCACAACAGGGCAAGGCCGGGGCCGTAGATCAGGGCGCGGGAGAGGATACCAGTGAGCGAGAGGGTCTCGAATACCGTGTACCCAGTGACCCAGGCCAGCACCGCGAACAGCAGCCAGAGCATGCCGCGCAAGCCCCGATGGAAAGCATGATCGCTGACCCAGCGCTTGCCCACCAGATGCACATGCAGGCTTTCCGCCCATTCGGCTAGCAGATGATAGGGGCACACCCAGGAACAGAAGGTGCGTCCGCCCAGCAGCACCCAGAGCACGAAGACAGTGGCGGTGCCGATCACCAGGTTCACCAGGATGTGCTTGTGCGCCAGCATCACCTGCAGCGCGGAATTGAGGTCGATGAGATGGAAGCCGAGAAAGCGCGAAGCGGTGAGCGAGCCTTCCAGCAACTGGATGTCCAGCCAGAAGGAGACCACGAAAAGCAGGTTTACCAAGATCAGGGTCACCCAGCGCCGGTTCCGCCAAGTGTGGTTGGTGCGATGCCGCTTGTGCATCTCTTCGGCCAGCGCCTTGCGGTTCGCACCATCCATGCGCTTGAGCTCATGGATGCGGCGCACTTCGGGGGTGTAGTCCCCGGCAGCGGGCTTGCGCGCTGCGCCGCCTAGCAGGAGCCTTGCCGATTCCCGTAGCGACATCAGGCCTCCCAGCCGCGGCGCGGATCGATAACGATGGCTGCCGGTTCGGTCGGGCAGACCATCTCACACACCCCGCAACCGACGCAGGGTTCGCGCACCACCGGGGTCTTTCGGTTCCTCCCCTCTCCTACAGGTGGGGGAGGGGCCGGGGGTGAGGAGGCTTGATCAGGCTCGAGCGCCTCCAATGTGATCGCGCCCTTGATCGGGCAGGCGCGCACGCAAAGGTCGCAGAGCTCCAGGTTGAACGGGTGCTCGTTGAGGGGGATGGGTTTCCAGCGGTCCACCTCCATGAAGCGCAACATGCCCTTGTATCCGGCTTCCCGGGACGGCCCCTTCCAGCCCTTGCCCTGGCGCGCAAGGCACAGGTCGGGTCGGGCCAGGCGTGCCACGCCGGCACGCTCCTTCAGGTTTAGTTTGGGCTCCGGATCTTTTTCCTTGGCCAGCAGGATGGGAGCACCGGCAAGGCGCATCCCCGCCCGCGTGGCCAGGTGCTTCGGCTTTACGTAGGACAGCGCGCCGGTGGGGCAGGCCAGAATGCACTGCACAGCGTCGCAGGAAAAATCGCAGGCCTGGGCGCGGGCATCGATGTAGGGCGTGCCGACGCCGTAGCCATCGGTCAGATCGGCGAGCTTCAGGGCCTCGACCGGGCAGACCTGCACACACTGACCACACTTGATGCAGGAGGCGAGAAAGTCATCCTCCTCGAGGGCGCCGGGTGGACGCAGACGGGGTTGCCCGCCACGCGCCAGCGGCAGCCAGCCGGCGGTGCCGGCGGCGAGCAGGGCACCACCGCCGATTAGGGCCCGCAGGAATCGGCGGCGCGCCTGCTCCGCCTTATGAGGAGGGGATGAAGCCATGGCGTATGGGCTTTACGAAGCGCGGCGAGGCGTCACGAAGAATCAGGGTGGGCGTGGAGAAAGGGGCAAGGCGTTCCAGGAAATCCAGGGCCTCCATCAATGGCGCGTTCTTGAAGTAGAGGGCTTGCGGCTGTTCCATCCAGATACGGTCGGCATAGGCATGGACTTCATAGGGGCTGTCGCCGAAGCCGTCACGGTTTCTGTCGAAGCCCTGGTAGTCATCCCACCAGTTGCCCTGCCAGGTATTGCCACGCGCGGTCCCGGCGCCGTTCACCGCCACCTGGGTGATATTTCCCTCGAACACGTTGTCGGTGACGATATTCCCGTCGCGTTCACTGTTGAACAGGATGCCGATGCCGTTGTAGGCGATGCGGTTGTTGCGGATCCATATCTTGCTGTCGGGCTGGAACGGCGAAAGGTCTGAGCCGATGCCGGTGGCGCAGTAGATGATGTCGTTGCCTTCCACCACCGTGTTACTCGCCTCCTTGAAGCCGATGCCCATGCCTGTGGCGCCGTTGGCATGGGAGATCAGATTGTTGCGCAGGATCGCACCGTCTGTGTACATGACATAGATGCCCACTGCATTGTCGTAATAGCGGTTGCCCTCGACCAGATTTGACTGGGCGAACATGAAATGCATCGAATAGCGGCTGCGCCGGCCGAGATTGTTGCGGATAACGTTGCCGTTGGAATACCAGACCACGAAGTCGCGCGAGTCAATCAGGCTGTTGCCCTCGACCAGGTTGTTCATGCTGTACCACAGGCGCAGGCCATCGCCGCGCACGCCCAGCGCCACCGGCTTGGAGCTGATGCGGTTGTTGCGCACCACATTCTGGTTTGACTGGCGCAGGTCGATGCCGAACAGACAGTTGTCGATGACCAGATTCTCGACCACGTTGCGGTGTCCGCGGATCTCCAGGCAGGCATCCTCGGTATCATGCACATCGCCCGAGCCGGTAAGGCGAAGGCCACGCACCTTGGCCCCATCCGCGGCGAGCGTGAACACGCTGCCCTTGTCGCCGGCATCAATGATGACCTTGCCGCCGCCCTCTATGGTCAGCGGCTTGGTCAGGTTCACTGGCCCGGCATAGGTACCGGGCGGCGGGCGCAGCACGGAGCCGGCAGGCGCCGCATCCACCAGGGCCTGGAAGGGTTTCAGCCCATGGATGCGCTTGTGGCGCAGATAAAGCGGGAATACCGGCTTGGGGGCGTTGACCTCCGTGCGCAGCTGGCTCTGCACCGAGAAATCCGGCAGCGCCACGCCGCCCGGCCCAACACCGAGGCAGGTACCGGATGCGAGGGGCAGGGCCGCGAGGAGCCCTAGGTGCGGCAGGCGCATGGGGTCGCTCAGGTGCCGCCGGCTTCTTCTCGCATCGCCTTGCGGCGCATCAGGATGGCCGGGACGAGCAGGCCGCTTGCCAGCAGCAGCAGGCCGTAGCCGATGTAGGGGTAGGAGTAAGTGGAGAACTGCGCCACCTTGCCCTCGCCGAAGACGGTGGGCATGAACGGCTTCACCGTGAAGGCGCCCCATGGGTGCAGGTTGTGGCCGAAGAACCAGAGCCAGCCGGCATAGTCGACGACGAAGAAAACCGGCAGCAGGGCCGGCACCAGGGCGAGCAGCAGGGAGAACGGGCGGGAGTACCAGACCCCCGCAAGCACGATGAGCATGATCGCCAGCAGGCCGGCCATGGTGGCTTTCAAGGCGAGCTCCAGGTTGGCGGTCCAGCGCGCGATGGTGGCCGGCTCGTTGAAATAGGCGCCGGCGGCGACGCGGTAATGCTCCAGCAGTTCGCCCAGTCGCCCGGCCCCGTACATCTCGCCACCCATCCAGGCGGCCACGGCCAGGAAGCCCACCACCAGAATGGTGATCTGCGTCTTGCGCGACGGGAAGGCGAAGGCGGCCAGCATGGCCGCGAAGAAGCCGAAGAAGTAGCGCGACAGGCCCCGCTCCACCGGCGCCCCGGCGTCGATCGGGTACATGCCCACGTAGTGGTTGATGGTGTTCATCTCGTGCACACAGTCGAGCTGCTGCTGCTGCGTGCTCTGGCTGCGCATCTCTGCCTCGCGTGAATCGCCCAGGTCACCCTGGAACACCTCGGCTTTTTTGATCACCGTGCCCTTGCAGCCGTTGAACACACCGTTGAAGTGGAAATGTATGCGGATGCCGTCCGGAAAAGCATCGGGTGGATAGTTCGGCGCCGTCAGGGAAACCCACCATATCGGCGTGAAATAGGTCACTAGGAGCACCAACAGTGCGCCGAAGGTGAGTAGCCGGATGATCTGGGTGGGGGCGCGGGTCATGTCCTGTTCCTGGAGATAGGGAAATTAGCTTGGACGGGCGCGCCTGCGCCCGCCCGGGCCGTTACTTCTTCTTGGCCGCAACCACCGGTAAGCGTGCCATGAAGTCGGTCACCGCCTCGATGTCGGCATCGCCGTATGCCTTGATGACCTTGATCATGTCCTTGTCGGCATTCTTGCGCTTGCCGGCGCGCATCTCGTCGAGCTGGCGCTGCATGTACTTGAAATGCTGGCCGGTCAGCATGGGGACGAACTTGGCTTCATCGCCTTCCCCGCTCGCCCCATGGCAGGACTTGCAATCCTTCTCGTACAACTCCTTACCACGCTTGACGTTCTTGCCGGAGCCCTTGCCATTCTTCGGTGAAAGCTTGAGGGTATGCATGTAGGCGGCGGCATCGGCCATTTCCTGTGCGCTCATGGACTGTGCGAAAGGCAGCATGGTGGGGTTATCGCGGTGGCCGGTACGGATATCCACCATCTGTTTGATGAGCACTGCCGTGTGCTGGCTGGAGACCACCGGTAGCGAGCCATCCGGGCGGCCGATTCCGGAAGCCAGGTGGCAGCCGGAACAGACTTCGTAGACCTCCTGGCCGTTCTTGGCATCACCCTTGAGTTTCAGCGGATCGCCCTTGTCGGTGGAGGGCGCCGCCGCCCAAGCCGACGCACTGGCGATGGCGAGACAGAAAGAAAGTATCTGACGGGTATTCATGTGTGCACTCCTGGATAGGGGATATGGGGAAATGTAGGCTGGGCATTTCCGCATGGAAAGGGAAACCACACTCCACGGCATTGATGAACATCAACTCGTTGACCAACATCAATTTCCCAAGCAAGTAAAAAGGGGGGGCTTCAGCCCCCCCTTGGATCACAACCAGGCGCTTACTTCACCTTCTTGGCGCCGTTCTGTTCCAGATAGGTCTTGGCGCGCAAACCTAGGTCGGCAGTCTTGACCTGATACTGCCACCATTGGCCGGCCCACAGGGTGGCATTCTGCCAATCCCCGGCCTTGGCCGCGGCTTCCATCTTGGCCTTGACGTCCTTGGTCTTACCCAACTGGTCGAAGGCATCCTCGACCATCGCCACCACGTCCGGGAAGTCCTTGTAGTTGACGCTGGTGATGTAGGCCACGACCGAGTCGATGACCGCCTGGGTTTCCAGGTTGGTCTTGTACTGCTTGTCATAGTCGGCCTTGGTGTAGACCTTGGTTTCCGCCTTGGCCACCTTGCCGGGTTTCCAGCCCTTCGGCTTGACCAGCATGTATCCCTGCATCTCCAGGTGCAGCGCGGAGCAGAACTCGGTGCAGTAGTAGGGGAACACGCCTTCCTTGTCGGCCTTGAACTTCACCGTCACAGTCTTGCCAGGTTCCACCGAGGCATGCACGTTGAAGCCGCCGACCGTAAAGCCATGGGTCTCGTCCTGGGCACGTTCGAGGTTGGTGAGGTGGATGGTCACTTCGTCACCCACTTCCACATTGTCGATGATCTCCGGAACGATATGCGAGCGGATCAGGGTGCCATAGACGGTGATCTTGTTGCCCTTCTTGACGACCTTCTCCTCGCCGCCCTTGACTGCACCGGGGTGCGGCTTGTCAGTACGGCTGTCGGTGCCCAGCTTGTAGCGGATGCCAGGTTTAAGGGTGGAGGCGGAGATGGCCACGGCATAGTGCGGCTCACCCAGCGGCAACGGCATGTCATACAGCAACTGCATCTTGTCGTTGCTGATGTCGATCAACTGGTGATTCTGCGGATGCAGGGGACCCACCGGGTTGAATCGGTCGATGGCCAGCTTGTTGAGGGCGACCAGATAGCGGCCCTTCGGCGACATGGTGTCACCTTCCATGGTCATCAGATGGCCGATGTTGTAGTGCACGGAAAGCTTGTCCAGCACCTTGCCCTTGCAGTAGTCCCACTTCGCCACCTGGGAATCCACGTACATGGAGGTGTAGGCCTCGCAGGGGGTGATGTCGAACTGGGTATGGAGCGGGCCCAGGCCGAGTTGCACCTGATGCTGCAGGGCGTCCTTCATGCCGATGATCGGGATGCCGTAGGGATCCTTGCCCTCGAAGCGCTTGGCCTTGATGGCGGCCTGGATCTTCTCGAAGCTGAACACAGAGACGTGGGTGTCGAGCTTGCCGGCGACGATGATGAACTTGCCGTCGGGGGTGATGTCGACGCCGTGCGGGCTCTTCGGCTCAGGGATGAGGAACAGGGCGCCGGCGGCCACCGCCACGTCGATGGGGATCACCTTATGGCCGTTGATGGTCTTGGCTTTGCCCTGGGCCACCAGTTGCTCGCCCACCTTCCAGTTCATGACATGCAGGTAGTCGGTGTCCTTGGCGGAGCACCCAGCCTCGAACGGAGGACGACCGCGCTCGATGCCGCCGACATAGCGCTCGGCGCAGAACGAGTTGGTGAAGGCCCAGCCGTCGGATGGCCCCTTGCCGGCATCGGACAGATCCTGGCTGTAGGGGGGCAGTTCGAAGGAGAACGACTTCGCCGGGTCAATGCGTCCGGCCTTGCGGTCGAACTTCCAGTAAGTCATGCCGCCGCGATACTTGTCGTTGAATTCCTCCAGTGGCACGAACTTCTTCTCGAGGGGCGCAGCGTATTGGGTGGCCTCGATCACATATTCCGTGTTGGGCGTGACGAAAGCGCCGCCATGCTCCGACATGAAAATCGGGTTGGAGACGATCTGTTTGGTTTCGAAATCGCGCAGGTCGATGACGGCGATGCGCGGATTGGCCTTGTCGTTGATGAACAGGAACTGGCCATCGTAGTTGCCGTTGGTCTCGGAGATGGCCGGGTGGTGGGTATCGCCCCAGGTGATTTCCTTGCCGTTGATCCAGCCACCCTTGAGCACGGCCTTGGATTCCTCGTCGTAGCCATAGCCCTGCCAGGGCTCGGGCGTGAACACGCCGATGTACTTGAGGATGCGCATGGAAGGTATGCCGTAGACAATCACTTGGCCGGAATGGCCGCCAGAACTGAAGGCGACGAAATCATCGCGCTTGCCGGTGGGCACATAGGTCTTGGCCGCGGCGAGCAGATCCTGCTGGGATAGCCCGCGTTTCTTCATCACGTCCTGCAGGGAATCCGCCGACCAACTGATGCCGGCCGAAAGTCCCAGCGCGGACGCCACGAAGAGAGAGAGGGCGTGGAGGGTAGCGCGCTTCATGATGCCTCCTTGAATGGAAAGGGTGGGGGTGCGGCAATTTGTCGCAGGTTTCTGTATAGCCCTCTCCGGATGACTTTATCTTGATATGTATCAAGAGCTTGGGGAAATACCGGACGTTGCGCTCGAATGCATAGGTGGGGATGGTGATGCTGTATGGCTTTCGCCAGTCTCATACGTCGCACACGGCCACATTGACGTTTCGACGCTCCCAACGAAAAGCCCCCCATGCGGGGGGCTTCCACCATTGCCGTGTTGCGTCGAATGCTGCGTTCAGGCCGCCGCCGCCACCGCCTGTGGCACCCGCTCGATGAGGCGGGGGTCAAAGGGCTTGGGGATGATGTAGTCGCGGCCGAATTCCAGCTTGGTGAGCTTGTAGGCTTCCAGCACTTCCGCCGGCACCGGTTCCCGGGCCAGGGCGGCCAGGGCCTTGGCGGCGGCGATCATCATGGGCTGGGTGATGGCGCGGGCTCGGGCGTCGAAGGTGCCCTTGAAGATGTAGGGGAAGCCCAGCACGTTGTTGACCTGGTTGGGGTAGTCGGAGCGGCCGGTGGCCATGAGGGCGTCGTCCCGGGCGGCGTGGACGTCGGCGGGGGTGATTTCCGGGTCCGGGTTGGCCATGGCGAACAGGATCGGTTTCGCGGCCATGCTCTTGACCATGTCCTGGCTCACCAGGCGGGGGCCGGAGACGCCGATGAAGACGTCGGCGCCCTGCATCGCGTCGGCCAGGGTGCGCATATCGGTGGTCTTGGCGAACTCCTGCTTGTGGGCGTTGAGGTCGCTGCGGCCGCTGTGGATGACGCCCTTGCTGTCCACCAGGGTCATGTTGGCCTTGTTGCCGCCCATGGCGATCAGGAGGCGCATGCAGGCCAGGCCGGCCGCACCCGCCCCCAGGCAGACCAGTTTGATATCGGAAAGCTGCTTGCCCTGCACGTCCAAGGCGTTGAGCAGGCCGGCGCACATGACCACGGCAGTGCCGTGCTGGTCGTCGTGGAAGACGGGGATGTCCAGGCGCGCCTTCAGGGCTTCCTCGATCTCGAAGCAGTGGGGCGCGGCGATGTCTTCCAGGTTGATGCCGCCGAAGGTGGGGGAGATGTTCACCACGGTCTCGATGAAGCTTTCCACACTGGGAGCCTTCACCTCGATGTCGAACACGTCGATGCCGGCGAAGCGCTTGAACAGGATGCCCTTGCCTTCCATGACCGGCTTGCTGGCCAGGGGTCCCAGGTTGCCCAGGCCCAGGATGGCGGTGCCGTCGGTGATGACCGCCACCAGGTTGCCCTTGTTGGTGTAGCGGTAGGCGTTGGCCGGGTCCTCGGCGATCTTGCGCACCGGCTCGGCGACGCCCGGGGTGTAGGCCAGAGACAGTTCGTACTGGGTGGCGCAGGGCTTGGAGGATTCCACCGAGATTTTTCCGGGACGGGGAAACTCGTGGTACTCCAGGGCTTTCTGGTTCAGGTCGCTCATGTCTTCCTCTCGATGGCGGATTGTCTGGCCGCACCGCCCTTTATAGGCCATCGCAAGGGCGCGCGTGGCCGGAGTTTATATTGCTGCATTGCAAAAAAACAGGCTGAAGCGGGAAGGCCGTGTGCGGTTAAAATTCTTCTTTTTCAAACACCAGCCTTTCGTCATGCACAGCCTCTTCGACACCCGCCAGACCTTCGACGCCGGCACCGGCAAGACCGGCACCTTCTATTCCCTGCCCCAACTGGAGAAAGCCGGCGTCGGCGCGGTCTCGCGCCTGCCCGTGTCCATCCGCGTGGTGCTGGAGTCGGTGCTGCGCAACTACGACGGCAAGAAGATCACCGAACAGCACGTGCGGGAACTGGCCAGCTGGCAACCCAATGCCAACCGTAGCGAGGAGATCCCCTTCGTCGTGGCGCGCATCCTGTTGCAGGACTTCACCGGCGTGCCCCTGCTGGCCGACCTGGCGGCCATGCGTTCCTTCGCCCAGCGCAGCGGCAAGGACGCGGCCAAGGTGGAGCCCCTGGCGCCGGTGGAACTGGTGGTGGACCACTCGGTGCAAGTGGACGTGTTCGGCAATGCCAGCGCCTTGCAGCAGAACATGGAGATCGAGTTCGAGCGCAACCGGGAGCGCTACCAGTTCATGAAGTGGGGCATGCAGGCCTTCGAGACCTTCAAGGTGGTGCCCCCCGGCGTCGGCATCGTGCACCAGGTGAACATGGAATACCTGGCCCGGGGCGTCATGGAGAAAGACAGCGTGTATTACCCGGATACTCTGGTGGGCACGGACAGCCACACCACCATGATCAACGGCCTGGGCGTGGTGGGCTGGGGCGTGGGCGGCATCGAGGCGGAAGCCGGCATGCTGGGCCAGCCGGTCTACTTCCTGACCCCGGACGTGGTGGGCGTGGAACTCACCGGCAGCATCCCCGCCGGCATCACCGCCACCGACATCGTGCTCACCATCACCGAGATGCTCCGCCGCGCCAAGGTGGTGGGCAAGTTCGTGGAATTCTTCGGCGCGGGCGCCGAGGCCCTGCCCGTCACCGACCGGGCCACCATCGCCAACATGGCGCCGGAATACGGCGCCACCATGGGCTTCTTCCCGGTGGACGAGGCCACCTGCCAGTACTACCTGGCCACCGGCCGCGATCCGGCCAAGGTGGACGCCCAGCGCAACTATTACAAAGCCCAGGGCATGTTCGGCATTCCCAAGACGGGCCAGTGCGACTACAGCCAGACCCTGCAACTGGACCTGGGCAGCGTGAAGCCTTCCGTGGCCGGCCCCAAGCGGCCCCAGGACCGCATCAACCTGTATGCCCTGAAGGAGAGCTTCGAGACCCTGCTGGAACTGCCCAAGGAACAGGGCGGCTACGGCAAGACCGAGCCCGCCCCCGCCGGCGGCCTGCGCCACGGCGACGTGGTCATTGCCGCCATCACCTCCTGCACCAACACCTCCAACCCGGGCGTCATGCTGGCCGCCGGCCTGCTGGCCAAGAAGGCAGTGGCCAAGGGCCTGAAGACCCCGGCCCACGTGAAGACCTCCCTGGGTCCCGGCTCCCGCGCCGTCACCGAATACCTGAAGGCCGCCGGCCTGCTGGAACCCCTGGCCCAAGTGGGCTTCAACGTAGTGGGCTACGGCTGCACCACCTGCATCGGCAACTCCGGCCCCCTGCCTGAAGCTGTCGAGAAGGAAGTCTTGGACAAGGATCTGGTGGCCTGCTCGGTGCTGTCCGGCAACCGCAACTTCGAGGCGCGGGTGCACCAGAACGTGAAGGCCAACTTCCTCATGTCGCCGCCCCTGGTGGTGGCCTTCGCCCTGGCCGGCCGGGTGGACATCGACGTGGCCAACGAGCCCATCGGCCAGGGCACGGACGGGCCGGTGTTCCTCAAGGACATCTGGCCCAATGCCGCCGAGGTGGCCACGGTGCTCGGCCATGCCGCCAACGCCGACACTTACAAGGCCATCTACGCCGACGTGGGCGCCAACAACCCCCTGTGGGACGCGGTGCCCGGCTCCGCCGGCCAGGTCTACGCCTGGGACACGGCTTCCACCTACATCCAGGAACCACCCTTCTTCGCCAATGCAGCCAACCCCGACGCGAAACCCAACCCGGCCATTCGGGGCGCCCGGGCCCTGGCCATCTTCGGCGACTCGGTGACCACCGACCACATCAGTCCGGCCAGCAACATCAAGGCCGCCGCCCCCGCCGGCAAGTACCTGGTGGAGCATGGCGTGGCCCAGAAGGACTTCAACTCCTACGGCGCCCGCCGGGGCAACCATGAGGTGATGATGCGGGGTACCTTCGCCAATGTGCGCATCAAGAACCTGATGATCCCCGGCTCCGAGGGCGGCGTGACCCTCCACGGCGGCGAGCAGATGCCCATCTACGACGCGGCCATGAAGTACCAGGTCGAGGGCACCCCCCTCATGGTCTTCGCCGGCGAGGAATACGGCACCGGCTCCAGCCGGGACTGGGCCGCCAAAGGCACCCAACTGCTGGGGGTGAAGGCGGTCATCGCCAAGAGCTTCGAGCGCATCCACCGTTCCAATCTGGCCGGCATGGGCGTGCTGCCCATCCAGTTCAAGGACGGCCAGGGCGCCGCGGACCTGGGCCTGAAGGGTGACGAGAGCTTCGACCTCATGGGCCTGGAGAACGGCATCATCCCGCAGCAGGATTTGACCCTGGTCATCAAGCGCGCCGACGGCTCCAGCCAGAATGTGGCCGTGAAGCTGCGCCTGGATACCCCCATCGAGATCGAGTACTACCAGGCTGGCGGCATCCTGCCCTACGTGCTGAACCAGTTGCTGGCCTGATACGGCCCCACCCCATCCTCGCCATTGTCCCTACCCGCTCGCGGGGAGGGACAACCCGGCGATGAATCGATCACCGACTGACAATCCACCAAGGAGACAACATGAACAGACTGCCTAAGCTGTCCGCCCTGCTAGCCACCGTGGCCCTCCCCGGCTTGGCCGCCGCCCAGTATGTCCCCAGCTATCCGCCGGCGCTGGTCACCCCGCCGGCCGCCATGCAGGGCAACCCCTTCCTGCAATACATGCCCTTGCCCGGAGTGGCCGCCCCCATGGCGGTTCCCGCCCCCGCGCTGCCGAGCCTCCCCAGCCTGCCCAATCTCTCCGCCATCTCCATCCCCGGCCTGGGCTTCAACCCCCTGTTGATATTCGGCAGCGGCCAGCCTGTCTCGGCCAAGCCCTACACCATGCGCCAGACCATCCCGCCGGAAGCCAAGAGGCAGATGATGCAGATGATGATGCCCATCATGACCAACATCTTCCGCATGTCCATGCCCGACGCCATGAGCTGGATGTCCCACAAGTACAAGGCCAAGCCGGGCCTGACCTTTGACGACGTGCTGGAGTCCATGAACCTGCGCGCCAACAAACTCAACTTCAAGTACGTGGGCTCCAACCTCATGTGGAAGGACTTCAAGGCCGTCCTCAACGACCAGGACTCACCCCGCATCGAGGTGCACAGCTACTGCGACATCAAGGTGGGCCGCGATCTGCTGAAGATCAGCCCGGAATTCCTGGTGTTCCTGCCCTGCCGCATAGGCGTCATGGAAGACGCCAACAAGGATATCTGGGTGATGATGCTGGACTGGAACCTGGACTGGGTGAAGGGCTATGAGGGCGCCATGGGCGTCACCCCGGAACTCGCCAAGGGCGCCCTGGACATCCGCGACAAGATGGACGAGATCATGCGGGCAGGCGCCAACGGCGACCTGTAAGGCACTCTGTCAACCCAACAAAGCCGGCGCAAGCCGGCTTTGTTGTTACCGCCCCGTGTCGTAGCCCGGGGCTCCACCCGACGGAGCCGGCGCATCACCACCGAAGTCCACCTTGGGCGGCGCGGCGATGGCCTTCTCGTTCTCCACCGTGAAGTTGGCCTTGGTCTTGTGGCCGAAGGTCATGGCGGTGAGGTTGCTGGGGAAGCTGCGCACCGTGACGTTGTAGTCCTGGACCGCCTTGATGTAGCGGTTGCGGGCCACGGTGATGCGGTTCTCGGTGCCTTCCAACTGGGCCTGGAGGTCGCGGAAACCGGCGTCAGCCTTCAGTTGGGGATAGTTCTCGGACACCACCAGCAGGCGCGACAGGGCGCTGGACAACTCCCCCTGGGCGGCCTGGAATTTCTCCAGGGCGGCAGGGTCGTTGGCAAGTTCCGGGGTGGCGGCGATCTGGCCCACCTTGGCCCGGGCGGCGGTGACCTCGGTCAACACCTTGGCCTCGTGGGCGGCGTAGCCCTTCACCGTGTTCACCAGGTTGGGCACCAGATCGGCCCGGCGCTGGTATTGGTTGAGCACCTCCGACCAGCCGGCCTTGATGGCCTCGTCCTGGGATTGCAGGGTGTTGTAGCCGCAGCCTGGCAGGCTGAGGGCGGTCATCGCGACGACAAGGGCGAGCAGCAGTTTGCGCATGGCTTTCCTCCTCGGGAAATTCAGTCCGGAATATCAGGTAGCGACATTGTTTTTCAAGGCGTGCATGGTCCGGCGGGCCAGAACCAGATCTTCCCAGGACTTGGCCTTGTCCGCCGGGTTCCGCAGTAGGTAGGCGGGATGATAGGTGACAACCAGGGGTACGCCCCGGTACCGGTGTACATGGCCACGCAGTTTGCCGATAGGCGTGTCGGTGACCAGAAGCGTCTGGGCGGCGATGCGACCGAGCACGACGATGAGCTTGGGTTTGATCAGATCGATCTGGCGCTCAAGATAAGGCAGGCAGGCCGCCACCTCCTCCGGTTTCGGATCGCGGTTGCCAGGCGGCCTGGACTTGAGGATGTTGGCGATATAGACGTTGCGCCCGCGTTGCAGGCCGATGCCCGCCATCATGGCATCCAGCAGCTTGCCGGCCTGGCCGACGAAGGGCTCGCCCTGCCGGTCTTCGTCCGCACCCGGCGCCTCGCCGATGAACAACCACTCGGCGTTCGGATCCCCCACGCCCGGCACACCCTGGGTGCGGCTGTCCGACAAGGGGCAGCGGGTACAGGACTTCACCGTCGCAACCAAGGTATCCCAATCCAGGCCATCGAGGCAGTTAACGGTGGCACCCCTAGCCGGCAAGTCAGGAACAGGCACCCTCCCAGCGAGGGGAGACACTTCTTCCGCCGGCTCCGGTCGCAGACGCCAGACCGGCCAAAGGCCGAGAACCTTGAGCCGTGCCTCGCGCCCCAGGCTCAAAGGTCCAGCCTCATGACGAAGGCATCCTCCTGGCCCTGATCGGCCGGGTAATAGCCGCGGCGCAGGCCAATGGTCTCGAAACCCATACTCCGGTAGAGGCCCAGCGCGGCGGCATTGGAAGGCCGCACCTCCAGGAACAGGAAGCCGGTGTTGTGGGCGCGGGCGGTGTCGACCAGGTGATCCACCAGATGCCGGCCGAAACCCCGGCCCTGCCAGGCGGGTGCCACGCAGCAGTTGAGGATGTGGCCCTCGCCCACGGCCAGCATCATGATCCAGTAGCCGGCAAGCTGGCCATCCAGTTCCGCCACCCAGCAGGAATAACCCGCATCAAGACAATCGCGGAAATTTCCCAGGGTCCAGGGGTAGGGGTAAGCCGCCCGCTCGATGCGCACCAGCGCCTCCAGGTCGTCCCGCGTCATTGGACGGAAGTCGAATTCCAGTGGCTTGAGGACAGCGCTCATGGCTGCTGGGCAACCCGTTCGCGGATTTTCAAGGCTACCTTGTCCCGGATGTACAGAGGTTCGGCGGTTTCCGCCGGCCGCCCCTCGCCACGGGCGAAGCGTGGTGCCGCCAGGCGGGCGATGGCGCGGGCGTGGGGCAGGACAGTGGCATCGATACGCACCAGTCGACCGGCGAAACGCTCTGCCAGCGCCGGGTAGGCGGCAAAGCCCGAACCCGCACCCACATAGCCGGCCTCATCGGGAAGCGGCGCGGCGGCGGGTGGACAGACCAGGGGGCCGGCAAGACACTGCCAGCCCTTCCCCTGGCGCTGGTAGAGGCCGGCATAGACCTCGTGCATTCGAGCATCCAGGCAGGCAGCTACGCGCTCGCCACCGCTTTCCTCGGCCAAGGCTTCGAGGGTGGAAACACCCAGCACCGGCAGGCCGGCGCCCAAGGCCAGGCCCTGGGCAACGCCGCAGGCGATTCTCAGACCGGTGAAGGAACCCGGGCCCATGCCGTGGGCCAGTCCATCCAGGTCGCGTAAGGCCAAGCCAGTCTCGGCCAGCAATTCCATGACCATGGGCACCAAGAGGTCGGAATGCCTCTGCCCGGCATGGACGGCGCGAAAAGTACAGTCCCCGTCCTGCCAGAGGGCGGCACTGCACCATTCGGTGGCGGTATCGAAAGCGATGAATTTCACGGAGCGGATCGGGCGTAGGGCTGCACGCGATTCTACCGGACCTGCCCTCCGCTGGCGTTCAACGCGCCGCTGATTCCATCACGTGGATTTCCATCATCACCCGCTTCCAGGGATCGCGGCTTTTCTGAAGGTGCAGGATGCGGGCCGCCACCGGCGTGCCCCGATCCATCAGCCGCGCCAGATCCACGTTGTCCGCGCGAGGCGCATAGCCGATCTGGACGCCGTACCACTCGACGCGCACCGCCCCGGGGTCGTAGGGATTGGCCGGCTCGCGGACAAGCGTCAGTCCATCGCCCACCCGCATCAGCGGGAACAGCGCACGCCCGGCGTAATGCTGGAAACCCGCCAGAGGAGAGGTTTGCAAAATCTGCCGAATGTCCGGCTCCGACCGCCGGACCGGGACAGCCTCCCTCGCCACCAACCCTGGCGGAACATCCGCCCGGGCCATGCTTATCGCGGCAACTACCACCCCTCCCCAGGCCAGGTGCCGCATGGCGATACCCTTAATGGATACGGGACTGGCGCGTTGTACCGCCCTGAGAATCAGCAGGTGGTGCAACCACGAACCATCCACCCTCGCCACGAGCCTCATTGCCGTTGACGGTTTGTGCGCGGCGTCGCCCGAAACAGGCCTCGATCAGCCCGACGCCGCGATCTCGCGAGTCCTCACCAATGCGGAAATGCTCAAGCAGGGCGGGCGCAGCATTGGGAAAATCCGGACCGATCGCTTCGGCAACTTCCAATCCCGCAGCCAGAGAAATCTGACTTGTCGCTGATGTGTCGCCCTGCCCTGTCTCAGGCCGGCCCCCACCGCCCACACCACATCCTCCCGCCCCAATCCAACAACTCAGCCTAATCATAAAATCCTCCTGAAGAATCTCTTGCAACCTTATGAAATTGCAAGAGACTCAATTTCAGGATAGACGCTTTTTGGCATTTCAGGGACGCTACCGTGGCAGCCTGCGATCCGGGCTGGCGCCGGGGCCACCGGCGGGACCAGGCGGGTTTTCCCAGTTGGTGCCGGGACCGCCGCGCGGGCCGGGGGGATTGTCATCTCGGTCGCGATAGGGCCGACGATCGGGCGAGGCGCCGGGACCGCCGGCGGGACCGGGCGGGTTTTCCCAGTTGGTGCCGGGGCCGCCGCGCGGACCGGGGGGGGTGTCATCGCGGTCGCGATAGGGCCGACGATCGGGCGAGGCGCCGGGGCCGCCAGCGGGACCGGGCGGGTTTTCCCAGTTGGTGCCGGGGCCGCCGCGCGGACCGGGGGGGTTGTTGTCACGATCACGGCGCAGCTTCATGCGTTCCTCGTGGCGTTCCCGGAAGAAGGCCTGGCGCTGTTCCGGAGTCATGGCCTTGAGCTTGGCGCGTTGCTCCTCGGTCAGTCGCCGATGCGGACGTTCCGGACCGGCGCCGGGTCCGCTGGCGGGCCCGGGGGGATTCTGCCAATTGGTCCCTGGCCCCCGTGCCGGACCGGGCGGGTTGTCATAGGGCCCTGCGGCCAGAACGGGCAGGGAAAGGGAAATAGCGGCAATCAAGGCCACACCGGGAAAAATACGGGTTTTCATGTTTGGCTCCTTTATTGATGAAGGCGCATCCATGGCGCAACGTCAGATTAGGGAGCGGCTGTAAGCCGGTCGTTACCGGCCGGCTACCGGATGTAACAGAGTGTTTCCAGGCGGCGTTCCCTCAAGCATCCCCAGGAGGACATGGCCGCGCCAGGAAATCGCTGGCATCGGTCCGGATACGGCTGCGCCGCATCGGCGGCAGGGCCTGCCAGATGCGGCGACCGTAGGATTTTTCCACCAGGCGAGGATCGCAGATCATCAGCACGCCCCGGTCCGTCTCGCGCCGGATGAGGCGCCCCGCACCCTGCTTCAGGCTGATCACCGCATGTGGCAACTGGTAGTCGTAAAACGGATTCTTTCCCGCCCGCTTCAAGGCGTCCACGCGGGCGGCCAGAACGGGGTCATCCGGCGGCTGGAAGGGCAGGCGGTCGATGACCACCAGGGACAGGGCCTCGCCGGCCACGTCCACGCCTTCCCAGAAACTCTGGCTGCCCAACAGGACTGCGTTGCCCAGGACGCGGAATTCGTCCAGCAGTTCGCTGCGGCTTTTCTCGCCCTGGAGCAGCACCGGGTAGCTCGTGCCGCTCGCCGCCATGCGCGCGGACAAAAGGCGGTGAGCCTCGTTCATGGCGCGCAGGGAGGTGAAGAGCAGGAAGGCGCGGCCGCCGCTGGCGGCGAGCAGAGGCCAGGCCGCCTCCACCACGGCCTCGGTGTAGCCCGGGGTGTTGGGGTCCGGCATGCCATCGGGGACGTAGAGCATGGCCTGGTTGGGATAGTCGAAGGGACTGTCCCAAACGGCGGCGGCGGTGGGTTCATCCAGGCCGGCCAAGCCGATCTCGTGCAGGTAATGAGAGAAGTCGCCGCGCACCGAAAGTGTGGCGGAGGTGAAGATCCAGGCCCGGGGATCATCCGCGATCTGGCGGGCGAACAACTCCCCGGCATTCAGGGGGGTGGCGTGGAACAGCACCGAATGCGTGGCGGCTTCCAGCCAGCGCACGATGCCGCTCGCCTCGGTCCCGGCCATGGGGCTGAGCCATTTTTCCAGGCGGTCTGCGGCCTCGCGGCAGCGCCCGTGCAGACGGCCGAGTTCGTCGGAGCGCTCGGCCTGGGTTTCCAGCAGGGCGTCCAGCTTCGCCAGCCGTGCCGTCATGGCGTCCACGGCGGCGAGGAACTCGCGCCGTTCCACCGCCCGGGCGGCGGGCAGGCGCACCGGGTTCATGCCCAGGCCCAGGCGCACTTCCCGGGCGGCGGCCTCCAGTTCGCCCGCCGCCTTGGGCAGGTCGGGAAAATCCGGTGCCGACACCGAGGCTTCGGCCCGGGTGTCCCGGCACAGGTCCACCAGCATGCCGGTGGTGACCGTCTCGCCGAAGAACAGGCTGGCAGTTTCCGGCAACTGGTGGGCCTCGTCGAAGACAATGGCGTTGCTGGCCGGCAGCAACTCGCCGGCGCCTTCGTCCTTGAGCCAGACGTCGGCGAAGAAGAGGTGGTGGTTGACAACCACGATGTCCGCCTCCAGGGCCTTCTTGCGCGCCTTGAGGACGAAGCAGGCCTTGTGGTGCGGGCAGTCGCCGCCGATGCAGTTGTCCCGTGTCGAGGTGGCCCAGGACCAGGCAGCCGAATCCTCGGGTACCTCGGCGCAGGCCATGCGGTCGCCGGAATCGGTGACGGCGGCGAAGCGGGCGACGGCCTGCAAGTGCAGGGCCTCCTCCCGGCTGCGCAGGCGGGCGTCCAGCAGGTTGCGCTCCAGGTGGTAGGGACAGACGTAATTGGCCCGCCCCTTGAGAAGGGATACCGTGACCGGCCGCGCCAGGGCCTCGCGCACGACGGGGATGTCGCGGTGGAAAAGCTGGTCCTGCAGCGTCTTGGTTCCGGTGGAGAGGATGACCTTGCCGCCGAACAGCATGGCCGGCACCAGATAGGCCAGGGTCTTGCCGGTGCCGGTACCCGCCTCCGCCACCAGTCTTCCCCGGTTTTCAAGGGCCTCGGCGATGCGCCGGGCCATCTCGATCTGCTGGGCGCGCGGCCGATACCCGGGGATCACGCGGCCCAGGGGCCCCGCCCCGGAAAAAATGTCGTCCAACTCCATGGGAGCGAGTCTAGCAGCCCGCAAGGCTTTCCCTCCGCGCACGTCCGCAGGGGACGGAGCCCAGGGCCAGGCGAGCCGGACGCCGGCCCGGCAGACGGGTCAACCCAGGAAGCTGAACAGGGACAGGCTGGAGGTCATGGCGTAAGCCCGTTCCGCGGCTTCCAGGGTGGTCTGCCGCGTCTTCAGCTGGACGATGGCAGAGGCCTGGTCCAGGAGCTGCAGGTCGCTGAGCGAGTTCTTCTCCACGGTCAGCAAACTGGTCGTGGTGGCCTTCAGGTCCGCCAGTTCGGTCTGGGCACCGGCGATGCGGTACTGAATGCCGGCCAGGGCATTGAGGGCGTTGTCGATGGTCTGGATATAGCCGTCCAGGGTGGACTGGTTGCCGATGGCGCCCGGCGGATTGTTCACGGGCAGGCGCACGATGGCTTCGTCCAGCGTCTGCAGCAGATCGACGCCGGCGCCGCCGCCGGCCTGGTAGACGGTATTCAGGTTGTCGCTGACCTGGATCCTGCGCCCCACGTCCACCTCCACGTCGCGGGTGACGGCAGAGCCGGCATAAGCGGTGGCGGCACCCGCCGGCGGTACGCCGCCGCCGGCGTTGGCAAAGGGCCGGGTGGTGGTCATGTCGCCGGCGAAGATGTAGCTGCCAGAGGGATCCTGGCTGTTGGCGAGGCCGAGCAGATGATTGAAGACCCCGCGCAATTGCTGGGCCTGGATGCTGCGCGACAGGGAGTCGAAAGAGGGACTGGTGCCGGCGATGAGGGCGCGCGCCTGCTTGAGCGCGCTTTCCACCTCGGTGAGCACGGTGCTCTCGTACTTCAGGGTGATTTCGGCCTTTGTCTGGTTGGTCGCGTACTGGCTGCGGCTGGCGATACGGTTGCCAAGGTCGAGGATTTTCTGCGTGGCGATGGGATCGTCTTTGGGCGCCAGGAAGTTCTGGCCCGTGGCGATCTGCTCGTTCAGCCGTGCGATGGCCGACTGGCCGTCGCGGATGCCGGAGAGATTGGCGGTGAAGAAGGTGACCGAGTCGATGCGCATGGTTCAGGCCCTCCTATCGGACCACGTTCAGCAGTTCGTCGAACAGGCTGGATGCGATCTGGATGGTGCGCGCGGCGGCCTGGTAGGCCTGCTGGTAGCGCACCAGATTGACCGCCTCCTCGTCCAGGTTCACGCCCACCGCCGATTGCCGGGCGTCCACCGCGGACTCCTTCAGGGTCTTGAAGGCCTCACGGTTGAAGTCAGCCTGGGCAGCCTGGCTGGCGGTGCGGTTGACGGTCTTGTTATAAGCGGCGCCCAGGGAATCGGTGAAAGCGCCGCCACTGAAATTGAGCAGGGCGGCGGTTTGCAGCGCGCCCAGGGCCAGGGCGTTGCGGTTGTCGCCGGGGCCGGTGGAGCCCACGCCGGCGGCGGCAATCTGGTTGGTGCTGGTGATGGCGATGTCCATCTGCCGAGCGGTATCGGCGATGCGCCAGCTATCCCCTACTGCCGGCGCCGGCACGCCGGCGGCCAGAGTGAAGCCGAGGCCGGCCGCGTTCAGGGCGGCCAGGTTGGCGTAGGTGGTGGCCGTGCCGGTGGACAGTACGGTCACCGTGTAGCCGCCGGCGCCCAGGGCGATGTCGTAGCCCACGGGATCGAGCAGGGAATCGTCGGTCACCGTCATGTTCAGCACGCCGGTCGTGGTGCCCTGGGGCGCCACCGGGTTGGCGAAGAAATCCCCGGCGGCGGCCAGGTTGTAATCCAGGCCGCCGCGGTGCACGTTGTTGACGGCGCTGGCGGTCACCAGGGCGATGCGGTCCAGGTCGCGCAGGGCGGGCAGGAGGACGCTGTCACGGAAATCCAGGGCACCCCCCAGTTCCCCGCCCGAGACCTGGTTGATCAGGCTGGAGACGCCTGCGGCCACCACGCGGGAGGTGGGATCGGCGATGACGGCGGAATAGCGCTGGGATTGCTGGCTGATGGCCGGATCGAAGGCCGCGGGGTCGCTGGCGCTCTGCATCAGGTTGAGCTTGTAGACCGACAGGCCCAGGACCAGGGCCTGGCCTCCGATGAAGATATCGGCGGTGCCGTCCTGCTGGTCCAGGCGGCTGACGTCGACCAGCTTGCTCAGGTCCTCCACCAACTGGTCGCGGGCGTCGACCAGGTCATTGGCGGGCTGGCCGTTGGCTGCCCGGCTCTGAGCGATGGTGGCGTTGGCCTGGGCGATCTGGCCGGCCAGCACGTTGATGTTGGTGGTCAGAACCTGGATTTCGTTGTTCGTGGCCGTGCGGTAATCCCGCAGCTGGCCGGCCAGGGAATTGAAGCGCCCGGCCAGATTCTGCCCCGCCGACAGCAGGTTCTGTCGCGAGGCGCTGGAAGCCGGATCGTTGGCCACTTCCTGCACGGCGGCGAAGAATTGGCTGAGGCTGGTGTTCAGGCCGGTATTCGTCCCGCCCAGCAGCTTGTCGACCATCGCCGAGCGTGTAGCGGCCGCGTCATAGCGGGAATACTGGGACTGGTTGAGCAGCACCTCGTTGTCAAGGAAGCGGCTGTATTGGTGCCGCACCTGATCCAGGGCGACACCGTTGCCGATGTAGCCGTAGCCTGAATACTGGGGCAGTTGCGACGACTGCAGGACTTCCTGGCGGCGATAGCCCGCAGTGTTGACGTTGGCGATGTTCTGCTGGGTGGTGCGGATGCCCGCCTGGGCGGCGTTCAGGCCCGATGCGGCGATACCCAGTATTCCGGTTCCCATGGCAACCTCCTGTTGCGCTCAATCAGGACGACTTCTGTCGTCACACGCCCGCCATCGCCACGCTGGCGATGACGGCCCGCAATTTGCCGGCGTAGGCCGGATCCGTGGCATAGCCGCCGTCCGCCAGCCCCTTGGCGAAGGCGGCCGCATCGTCTCCGGCCCTCACGGCCTCGCCGAAGCGGCTTCTGAGCAGGTTGGCGTAATCCGTGAAGGCGGCGGTGTAATCGGGGTAGGCGCGGAAGCGCTGCGTCAGCTTCATGGCCAGACCCTGACGGTACTCGGTGGTGGCGGCCTCCACCGACTCGCCGCCCCAGTTCCGCCCGGCCTTGATGCCGAACAGGTTGAAGCTGGCCTGACCGTCCGCGGCCCGGATCTCCTTCTCGCCCCAGCCGGATTCCAGGGCCGCCTGCGCCAGGATGAAGCGCGCCGGCACGCCGGTGGCGGCTTCCGCCGCCTCGGCGTGGGGCCGCAGGGACTCCAGGAAGCGCTGCTTGCGCTCGCCTGCGGCGGGGGATGGCACGGGCGACGCGACCGGGGTGGACGGGAGGCTGGCCGGTGTGGCGACGGCGGCGGGTGGCAACGACGCCCCCGCAGCGGGGACTGGACGCATGTCGGCTGCGGCAGGCTGCTTGTCGGCGTTGAGGGCATCCACCGGCACCCCGGCCTGGCGTTCCAGGTGCTTCACCAGCATGTCGGCAAAGCCCAGGCCGCGCCCCTTGGAAAGCCGGGCGGCCCACTGCTGGTCAAGGAGCTCGCGGTACAGCTTGAGGCTGTCGCCGCCGCTCAGGGGATCGTCCTCGTCGCTGAAGCGGGTCTGGCGCATGGTCTTGAGCATCTGCGCCACCATGAGGGACTCGAACTGCCTGGCCGCCGCGCGCAGGGCTTCCTTGTCGCCGTTTGCGGCCCCCGCTTTCAGCGCCTGGGCATCGGCGACGCCGACGGCAAGGTTCTCGGCGGCGGCAATCATCAGATCACTTCCAGCTCGGCCTTGAGCGCGCCGGAGGCCTTCATGGCCTGGAGGATGGCCAGCAGGTCCTGGGGGGTCGCGCCGATGGCGTTGAGGGCCTTGACCACCTCGTTGAGGGAAGCGGCGGCGGGCAGCACCACCAGTTCGCCCTTCTCGTTCTTGACCTGCACGTCGGCCTTCTGGGTCGTCACGGTCTGGCCGCCGGCCAGGGGGTTGGGCTGGGATACCTGGGGCTCGGTGGTGATGGTTACCGACAAGTTGCCGTGGGCGATGGCGCACTGTTCCACGGTCACCAGCTGGTTCATGACGATGGAGCCGGTGCGCGGGTTGATGATCACCCTGGGCGTCGGCGTGCCGGGATTGAGGCTCAGGTTCTCCAGGCGCGACAGGAAGGCCACGCGCTGGCCCGGATCGGCCGGCGCCTTGACCTGGATGAGGCGGCCGTCCAGGGCCAGGGCCACGCCCTTGCCGAAGCCGCGCTCGATGGCCTCCGTCACCCGATTGGCGGTGGTGAAGTCCGCCTCCTTCAATTCCAGGTGGACGAAGTCGCCCTGGCCGACACGGGTGTTCACCGCGCGCTCCACCGTGGCGCCGGCCGGCACGCGCCCGGCGGACAGGTGGTTGATCTGGGCGGAGGAGCCGCCGGCGGAAGCGCCGGCACCGCCCACCATCAGGCTGCCCTGGGCCATGGCGTAAATCTGGCCATCGGCACCCTTGAGCGGCGTCATCAACAGGGTACCGCCGCGCAGGCTCTTGGCGCCGCCCAGGGCGGAGACGGTGACGTCCAGGCTCTGGCCCGGCTTGGCGAAGGCCGGCAGCGTGGCGGTGACCATCACCGAGGCGGCGTTCTTGCTGGACACGTTTTGCCCGGGCGTCAGACCCAGGTTGCCCATCAGGTTGGACAGGCCCTGGGCGGTGAGCGGCGAGGTGTCGCCGGTGTTGTCCAGGCCCACCACCACGCCGTAGCCCACCAGCTGGTTTGCCCGGATGCCGTCGATATTGGCGATGTCCTTGATGCGCTCGGCGACGGCCGGTCCAGCCGTCAGGGCGAAGGCGAGCAGAAATATCAGGCGTTTCATGATGTGCTCCTCAGAACGGCAGCACGGCCAGGAAGAAACGCGCCAGCAGGCTGCCCACCTGGGCCACATCCAGACTTTGCGCATTCTTCGACTCGATCTTCACATTGGCCAACTGGGTGGAATTCACCGTGTTGGCGGCGCTGATCTGGGCGGGGTTCACCACCCCGGCCAGGCGGATGTACTCGGTGTCGTTGTTGATGGCCACCTGCTTCTCGCCGGCCACCACCAGATGGCCGTTGTCCAGCACCTCCACCACGGTGACGGTGATGGCGCCCTTGAACTCGTTGGAGTTGGTCTCGTTGTCCTTGAACTCCTGCTTGTTCGAGGCCGACGGTTCCCAGGTGGTGGCGCCGAAGACCGGACCTTTGCCGAGAATGGTGGGGCTGGGAATGTCGAAAGAGGCATTGGCCTTGCGCTCGCCGGTGGTTTCCGACTTGCGCTTCGCCTCGGTCTTTTCCACCAGATTGACGGTCAGGGTGTCGCCCACGTGACGCGCCTTGCGGTCCTCGAACAGGGCCAGCGCGGTCTTCGGCCGGCTGTCGCCGGTCTGGAAGATGGCGCCGTTGCCGGCACTGGCGGCCAAGGCCTGGGGACGGGCATTCAGGGGTTCCTTGATGGCCGTGGCGGGCGGCGGCGTGGCACATCCGGCCAGCAGGGCCAATATCGGCAGGATCGCGGCTTTCATGCTTTTCTCCTCACCCCTCGCCCCTCACTAGATCTGGGTCAGACGCTGGAGCATCTGATCGGAAGTGGTGATGGCGCGGGAATTCAGTTCATAGGCCCGCTGGGCGACGATCATGTTCACCAGTTCCTCGGCGACGTTGACATTGGAGGTTTCGATGAAGCTCTGGTTGAGCATGCCCATGCCATTGAGGCCCGGGTTGTCCACCTGGGCCGGGCCGGAAGCGGCCGTCTCGATATACAGGTTCTCGCCCTGGCTGTGCAGTCCGGCCGGATTGACGAAGTGGGCCAGTTGGATCTGCCCGAGCTGGCTGACGGTGTTGGGGTTGCCGGGCTGGGTGACGCTCACCACACCATCGCGGGCGATGGTGACCACCAGGGCATTCTGGGGGATCTGCATGTTGGGCAGCACGGCGTAGCCGCTGGCGGTCACCAGGTTGCCCTGGCTGTCCACCTGGAAGGAGCCGTCGCGGGTGTAGGCAGTGCTGCCGTCGGGCAACTGGATCTGGAAGAAGCCGCGACCGCTGATGGCCACGTCCAGGGCGTTGGCGGTCTGCTGCAGGCTGCCCTGGGTGAAGATGCGCTCGGTGGCCACGGTGCGGGCGCCGACGCCGAGCTGGAAACCGGAAGGTAGCTGGGTCTGCTGCGAGGACTGGGCGCCGGGCTGCCGGATGGTCTGGTAGAGGAGATCCTCGAATACCGCGCGCGCCTTTTTGAAGCCGGTGGTGGAGACGTTGGCAAGGTTGTTGGAAATGACGTCAAGCTGGGTCTGCTGGACGTCCAGGCCGGTGCGGGCGATGTGCAGGGAACGAAGCATGGCGCGGTCCTTAGCTCATGGTCAGCACCTTGTCGGCGCTGCGGTGGTTGTCCTGGGCGGTGCTGAGCACCTTCATCTGCATCTCGAACTGGCGGGCGAGGCTGATCATGTTCACCAGCGACTCGGCGGCATTGACGTTGCTGGTCTCCAGGGCGCCGGAAACCAGCTGTACGTTGGCATCGGCGTCCGCGGCACGTCCGCCGGCCAGGCGGAACAGGCCATCGTCGCCGCGCACCATGTCCTTCTCGGGCGGATTCACCAGCTTGATGCGACCGGCAATGGCCACCCCGGCCAGGTTCTGGCCGATGGGCACGTTGGAAACGGTACCATCCTTGGCAATGAGCACGTCCTGCTCGGGGGGCACGGCCAGGGGGCCGGCGTCACCGACCAGATTGAGGCCGTTGGTGGTCTGCAGGATGCCGTTCTGGCTGACCTGGAGGTGGCCCATGCGGGTATAGGCCTCGCCGCCGCCTGCGTCCTGCACGGCGATCCAACCGGCGCCGCGCACGGCCACGTCCAGGGGGCGCCCGGTGAGCTGGACCACACCTTGGCTGAAGTCGGTGCGCGGTGTGGTTTCCGCCACGAAGGCGCGGGTCCTGGCGCCCTCCCCCACCACCGGCAGGGCGCGGAACACGTTGAGCTGCTGGCGGAAGCCATGGGTGGAAACATTGGCCAGGTTGTGGGAGACCGCCGCCTGCTGGCGGGTCACCTCGCGCGCCCCGGTCATGGCGATGTAGATCACGCGGTCCATTCAGGTCTCCGTTCGCTGCTCACCGTTCAGTCTCAGCGCAGGTTCACCAGTGTCTGCAGGATCTGGTCCTGGGCGCGGATGGTCTGGGCGTTGGCCTGGTACATGCGCTGGGCGACGATCAGATTGACCAGCTCCGCGGTGAGGTCCACGTTGGATTCCTCGATGGCGCCCGACTGCACGTAGCCCAGCACGCCGCTGCCCGGCGCGCCGGCGCTGGGCTGGCCGGACTCGGAGGTCTCGAAGTACTGGTTGTTGCCCAGGGGCTGCAGGCCGCGCGGATTGAGGAAGCTGTAGAGCTGGACCTGGCCCAGGGTGCGGGTCTGGCCATTGGTGTAGCGGCCCTGGATCACCCCCTCCCGGTCCACCGAGACGCCGGCGATGCGGCCGGAGGAATAACCGTCCTGGGACAGGAAGGAGACGCCGAAATTGCTTCCGTACTGGGTGAAGCCGGTTAGATCCAGGTTGTAGGTCAGGGCGGCGGCGCCGGAGCCCAGGACGGGAGCGGGGATGGTGATGGACGCCGGCGCCGCGGCGGCGCCGTTGATCGTGTTGATGGTGCCGTTGGGGTTGTAGGCCATGGTCATGGTGTTGCCGGCGCCGGCACCGTTCATGTCGATCTGGCTGCCGTTGACGTAGCCGTCCACGTTCCAGGTGTTGGCGGCGCTCTTCTGGAAATAGAGCACGAAGCCATGGGCGTTGCCGGCGCCGTCATAGACCGTGAAGGAGGTGGAGTGGTTGTAGGTGGCGGCGCTGGCCGGAACAATGGCGCCGGCGATGGCCGATTGCTGCGAATCCAGGTTGGCCACCAGATCCACCACCGTGGTGGCATTGGGCGGCGACGGCGCCAGGGACAGCTGGATGTCCACCGGATTGCCGCCGATGATGTTGCCCTGGGCATCGGCGATAAAACCGGTCAGGCGCTGGCTGGCAGCATTGACCACATAGCCGTCCTTGTCCAGGTTGAACTGGCCGTTGCGGGTATAGGTGATGACGCCGTCCTGGTTCATGCGGAAGAAGCCCTCGCCGCTGATGGCGATGTCCAGGGGGTTGCTGGTGACGCTGATGTTGCCCTGGCTGAACTGCTGGGCCACGTCCGCGACCTTGGTGCCGATGCCGATGGTCAGGCCGCCGGAACCATACAACGAGGTGGCGTAGACGTCGGCGAACTGGGCCACGCCGGCCTTGAAGCCCGCCGTGGAAGTGTTGGCGATGTTGTTGCCGATCACGTCCAGATTCTTGGCCGCGCCGTTGAGACCGCTCAAACCCTGTTGGAAACCCATCTGCCGCTCCTTGCTCAGTAGATCTGTTTGATTTGCGCAAAGGTGCGCACACCCAGCCCGGAAATCTCCGCCTCCATGCCGCTGCTGTCGTTCAGGGCGACGCTCTGCACGCTGCCGAGCGCATAGGTCGTGGCGGCCACCTTCTCGCCGGCGGCGCTGGCCTCGACCGCGAAGCGGTAGTCGCCCAGCGCCAGGGCGTTGCCGCTGGCATCCTTGCCGTCCCAGACGAAACGCACCAGGCCGGCATCCTGGGCGCCCAGGTCGAGGGTGCGCAGGACGGCACCGCTGGCATCCAGCACCTTGACCTTGACGCTGTCCGCCTTGCCGGCCAGGTCGGCGCCGCCCACGGCGCCCGCCGCGTTCAGGGCGAGGACATCGCCCTCGGCCAGCACCTGGCGGCCGACCAGGGCGGCGCCCTGGATCACCTGGCTGGAGCGGTACAGCCCGGTCAGGCTGGCCATGCTGTCGTTCAGCTTGGTGATCCCCTCAACCGTTGACATCTGAGCCAGCTGCGAAGTCACCTGGGCGTTGTCCATGGGATTCATGGGGTCCTGGTTCTTGAGCTGGGTCACCAGAAGCTTGAGGAAACGGTCGCTCATCTCGGCAACCGCGCTGGTGGAGGCCTTGGCGGCTTCGGCGCCCTTGCTGAGGGACGCCGCCAGGGCGGCCCGGCCGTCGTCGGTGGCGATGGAGGTCACAGCCATGGGTCAGCTCCTTCAGGTTTGGGCGATGGCCAGAGTCCGCTGCAGCAGACTTTTGGTGGTGGCCATCACTTCGGCGTTGGTCTGATAGGACCGGGAGGCGGAGATCATGTTGACCATCTCCTCCACCGGATCCACGTTGGGATAGGCGACATAACCCTTGGCGTCGGCCAGGGGGTGCTTGGGGTCGTGCACCATGCGTGGTGGCGCCGGATCTTCCAGCACCGCCGTCATGCGCACACCCTGCGCCCAGGGCGCGGCCTTGCTCACGGGCACGGCCTGGAACATCACCTGCTTGGCCTTGTAGCCGCCGCCGGTGGAGGCGTGGGCGGAATCGGCGTTGGCCAGGTTGGAGGCCACCGCATTCAGGCGCATGGACTGGGCGGTGAGGGCCGAGGCGGCGATGTGGAAGACGTTGGAGAGGGACATGCGGGCTTGCCTCCGTCAGCGCGAGGATTCCAGTGCCCGCCCCAGGGTGCGGAAGGAACTGGCGGCGCGATCGAGCAGGAACTGGTAGTGCATGGCGTTATCGGCGAAGTGGGCGCGCTCCACGTCGGCGTCCACGGTGTTGCCGTCCAGGCTGGGCTGCACGGCGGCGCGGTATTTCAGCTGGCCGCTCGCCGCACCAGTACCCGACCCGGCGCCGTCCAGATGCCGGTCGGCGGTCTTCGCCAGGGGCAGCGCGCCGCCCGCCACGCCCATGGCGCGCTTGAGGGCGGCGCTGAAATCCAGGTCGCGCGCCTTGTAGTTCGGCGTGTCCGCGTTGGCGATGTTGGCGGCCAGGACTTCCTGGCGCCGCGACCTCAGGTTGAGGGCGGTCTGGACGAAGTCGATCTCTTTGTCGATCTTGCTCAGCATGCGGGGCTCCGGGACGCCCGCCGGGGATGGCGGGACGCTGTGCTTACCCGAGCAAGCGCTGTGCCAATTCAAAAAACAATCGCAACATATTGTTTCTTGATGAGTATTCGACCAGGTGGCGGTTTTCGCCTGGGCCCGCCCGGCAAGCATGGCCATGACCGGCAAGAATTGCCGCAGCAGCGCCAGCCCTCGCGATCGGTTTCAGCGCCGCGCCGGAGGCGCGCTCAGCCCCGTTCCACCCGGTTGCGGCCGTGGGCCTTGGCCTCGTACATGGCCGCGTCCGCCCGCGCCAGCAACGCAGACTCGCCTTCGCCCTCGCGACGCTGGGCGACACCGGCGCTGAAGGTGATGAGCACCCGCTCGTTGTCGTGCAGGAAGAACTGCCGGGTCAATTCCCGCTGGATGCGTTGCAGGATGCGCTCGGCCTCGGCGATCCCGGTGTTGGGCAGCAGGATGAGGAATTCCTCGCCGCCGTAGCGGGCCAGGGTGTCGGTGGGGCGCAACAGGTCCCGGATTACCCGGGCTAGATGGCGCAATGCCGCGTCGCCGGCCTGGTGCCCGAGGCCGTCATTGAGCTTCTTGAAGTGGTCGATGTCCAGCAGGCCGATGCACAGGGATTCGCCCAGCCGGTCGGCGCGTGCCAGCTCGCGCGCGAAGGCCTCGTCCATGCCGCGCCGGTTCAGGGCGCCGGTGAGCTGGTCCTCGCGCACCAGGTTGGAAACCTGGGCCAGTTCCTTCTCCAGTTCCCGGATGCGGTTCTCCGCCTGCTCCGCCTGGGTGCGCGCCGCCAGGAGTTCGCCGTGGTTCTGGCGCAGGGCATCGCGCAGGCCGCCCACGTCGGCGGTCAGCCCGCCCATCAGGTCTCCCAGCTCGGTAATGTCCCGCGCCTGGCCGATTTTCTCGGAATACTCGCCGATGCGCGCCTGGTAGCCCTCAGCACTTTGGCTCATCTCGCCGACCCGGTCGATGAAGGTATTCACGAGGGTCTTCAGCCGGGCGCGGGCTTCGTCCAGGCTGCCCTTCAGCACCCCCTGCTTGAAGGCCAGCTCGCGCAGGCCGCGCTCGGCCTGCAACAGGGCTTCGGGCTGGATATCCCCGGCCATGAGGTTCTCCATGGCCGCGAACTGGCCAGACAGCCAGGCCTCGTCCCCCACCAGCTCGCCGATATTGAGGAACAGCAGGCCCATCAGGCGCTTGAGCCCGGCGGACAGTTCGTGATCGTCACCGACGTGGGCCAGCAGTTCGCGCCACAGGGCGGACCAGCTTTCGTACTGGGCGGCCTCCAGCCGCGGGGAACCGCCGATGTCGCGCGACAGGTCCGAGGCGCGCCGGGCCAGTTCCGGCCAGATCGGCTCGCAGTCGTCGGCAAGGCGACGCAGGTTGTCGGCCAGCGCCCGCAGCAGCGACTGGCAGCCCCCTGGCTCCGTGTCGCCCGTAGGGGTGACGCCGGCATCGCCGACTGCGGCGGGCTCCGCCCCGCCGGCTTCCGCGGCGATGGCGCCCTCCGACCAGGTGCGCGCCAGGGCAGCGAGCTTGTCCTGCAATTGCCGGGGGTCGTGGCCGAAATTGATCAGCACCCGCTCCAGCATTTCCCGTTTCCTGGACTGGGTCAGCCCGGCCTGGTAGGCATCCCATTGCTTCATCAGCGGACGCAGCACGTCCGGCCAGTTCGCTTCCGCAGGGAGGGCCTCGCCGGATACGTCGGCATAGGCCTGGCGGAAGTTCTCCGGGGTGGGCGGCAGGCGGAGCGAGGCCAAGCGGCGAATGGCTTCGCGGGCGATATCGGCGGGCTGTTTTTGTGGTGCCATGACGGACTCGGTGAACTCGGGGAGAATGCAGGCGTCCATTACAGAGACGCCTGATGATCCTGTCGCCCGCATTGTCATGCAATTCCTGCCGTTCGTACCACGCGCCATGAGTACCGGACGCTTGACCCGGACGTTCTTTCTCATGCTGTGCCTGTCCACGCCCAGCCAGGCGGGCAGCAATATGCAGGATTTCCAGGCCCTGCGCGCCCGGGCCGCGAGCTGGCTGGAGCAGGAAGCCGTGAGGAGCTTCCCCGGCGCCCAGGTGCAGGTGAAGATGGGTCCCGTGGACGAGCGCCTGCGCCTGCCGGCCTGCGCCCAGCCCCGCTTCTTCCTGCCCGCCGGCGCCCGTCTCTGGGGCAGCGGCAGCCTGGGCGTGCGCTGTGCCGGCCCCGCCGACTGGAGCCTGTACCTGGCTTACGACAGCCAGCTGCGCGGTCCGGGTCTGGTAGCCAGCCGCCCCCTGCCCGCGCGCCATCTCGTGGCCGCCGGCGACGTGGACCTGGGCATCGTCGAATACGAGCAGTCCCCCAATCTCTACCCGCGCGAACTTCCCGCCGCCGCCCGCCTGGCCCGTCCCCTGGCAGCCGGCCAGGCGCTCATCATCGACATGTTTCTCCAGGCCAATGTCATCCAGGCCGGCAAGACGGTCCAGGTCAGGGCCGGCGGCGCCGGCTTCGACGTCAGCCAGGAGGGCGTCGCCCTCAACAGTGCGGCACCCGGGGAGGCGGTGAAGGCCAGGATGCCGTCCGGCCGCATCGTACGCGGCACCGCCACCCGCGACGGCACGGTGGCAGTCTCCCCCTGAATGCATCGACCGTAGGCAGCACCCTGCCTGAGGCTGCCCGGATAGAATGGCAGAAGACGCTCAAGACCGGGCGACGCTTGCCGTTATCTGGTTGTCTCGATGAAGGAGAACGTCGTGAAAATCGACACCCGCGTAAAGAACGTGACCACGGTGCGTGGCAGGGATGGAAAAACGGCCAGGAACCAAGCAGCAACCTCACCCCTCGATCCTGCGCCGGTCAGCGACGATGTCCGCCTGACCAGCGCCTCGAGCAAACTGAGTGAATACGAGGCCGAGCTGGCCGGGCTGGACGTGGCCGACAGCGGCAAGATCGAAACGGTTCGCCAGGCCATCGCCGACGGCAGCTTCACCGTCGACGAAGAAGCCGTGGCGGAAGGACTGATCCAGGAATCCATCGACACCATCACCCACCAGGCGCAGCGATGAGCCAGTTCGACAACCAGCTGACCCGCCTGGCACGTGAACTGGAGGCCTTTCTCGCCCTGCTTGAGGAGGAGGCGCTCGCCCTCTCTGCTGGCAATCCGGACCGACTGTCCGAGCTGGTCACCCTCCGACAGAGCGCCAGCTTGCGCCTGGGTGGGCATTGGAAGGTGTTGGCAGAGCAGTTGCAGCTGCCGCCCCAGGCTGGCTTCGCGGCGCTCCGCGACAAGGCCATGGCCGGCGCGGCGCCTTCCCCCGCCTGGCGCGCGCTGGAATCCCTGACCCGGGAAGCCGCCCGCCTGAACCAGGTCAACGGCCGCCTTATCGAGGAGCAGATGCGTCGCAACCAAGCGGCCATGCAGGTGCTGCAAAGCGCGCTCTCCAGCCGCGGCCTGTACGGCGCCGATGGCCGCGTCAGCGATTTCCCCAATCTCAACCGGAGCATCGACAGCGCATGAACACCACCACCCTGACCGTCACCGGCATGAGTTGCATGGGCTGCGTCAACAGTGTCAAGAACCTGGTATCCGCCCTGCCGGGGGTCGCCGGCGTCCAGGTGGACCTGGCATCGGGTCGCGTGGAAGTCGTTCACGATCCCGCCCAGGTGGGCATCCAGGTCATCCGTCAGGCCATCGAGGGTGGCGGGTATCAGGTGGCGGGCTGAAGCGGTCCCGCAAAGACCGCCGGTTCCGCCGCCGTGGCGCTTTCCGGCGCCGTTCCCCCACTGAGCCCGGCCAGGGGGCGGGGTTCGGCGAAATGGTTGCCCTGGGCGTAATCCACCCCCAGGGCTCGCAGCGCGGCGGCAGTGGCGTCGTCCTCGACGTATTCCGCCACGGTGTGGATGCCCATGATACGGGCCACCTTGACGATCGCCTCCACCATGGCGGCGTCCACCGCGTTCCAGGCCATATCGCGCACGAAGGCGCCGTCGATCTTGATGTAGTCCACCGCCAGGCTTTGCAGGTAGCCGAAGGATGAGAGGCCGCTGCCGAAATCGTCCAGGGCGAAGTGGCAGCCCAGGGCCTTGAGGTCCCCGATCAGCGCCAGCACCGAATCCAGATTCGACATGGCGGCCGTCTCGGTGATCTCGAAACACAGGCGCGGCGCGAAGTCTGCGTGCTCGCGCAGAATCTCGCGGATAAACGCCTGGAACCGGGCGTCGCTGAGGGAGGCGCCGGAGAGGTTGATGCCCAGCACGGAAGCCTCCGACGGCAGGCCGATCAAGTTGTCGGCACCACGATCCAGGATCTGCTCGATCACCCAGCGGTCCAATTGGGGCATGAGCTGGTAGCGCTCGGCGGCCGGAATGAAAGCCTTGGGCAGAATGGGTTCCTCGCCATCCTCCAGGCGGATCAGCAATTCGTAGTGCGGTGGCATGCCATTCCTGCCGAGGGCGACGATGGGCTGGTAGTAGAGCCGCAGCAGGTTCTCCTCCATCGCCCGGGTGAGGCGTCCGACCCATTCCATCTCGCCGCGCCGTCTGGCCACGTCCTCGTCACCATGCCGGTAGCGCCGCACCTTGTTGCGTCCGGCATCCTTGGCGGCGTAACAGGCGGCATCCGCAGCGCTCATTACCTGGGCAGTATCGGACCAGTGCGCATCGATTTCCACGAGTCCGATACTGGCACCCACCAGGTAGACGCGCCCCTCCCAGGTGAAGCGATAAGCCTCGATCATGCGCCGGAGTTTCTCTCCGAGCATCTCGCCCATTGCCGCGTCGCAATGGCTCAGCAGCACGCCGAACTCGTCTCCGCCCAGACGCGCCAGCATGTCGCTGCCGCGTAGCACCTGGCGCATGCGTACCGCCAACTGGCGCAGGAGTTCATCGCCTGCCCGGTGGCCACTGGTGTCGTTCACCACCTTGAATTGATCGAGGTCCAGGTAAAGCAGACAGTGTCGCAGGTCAGGCTCACGCCGGGCGCTCTCCCAGGCCTGGCGCAGGCCGTCGTCGAAGCCGTCACGGTTGAGCAGGCCGGTCAGGCTGTCATGGCTGGCCTGCCAGGACAGCCTAGCGGTGGCGGCACGTATTTTTTCCTGCAGGGTGTCGTGGGAAGCCTTGAGTTCGGCAGCCATGCGATTCACGCCTTCCTCCAGCACGGCGAATTCCCCTCCGGCATCCAACTGCACGTGCGCATTCAACTCGCCGGCGCCGATCCGTCTCACCGCATCGGTCAGCATGGCCAGGGGGCGCACGATGTCCCGACCCAGCCGCCAGGCGAGGAGGCCGGCCAGAGCCAGTCCGAGTCCGGTGATGAGCAGGCCGGTAACCAGGGTGCCCCTCTGCCGGGCCCGCGTCTCCCCCAGGGAGACTTCCAGGACAACCTGGCCCAGGAGGGCCGTTGCCGTGGGCGGCAGCGACTCGTCCACTTCCAGCATCTGCTGAAGCACCGGGGCTACCACCAGGAAAGCGCCGTCATCGCGCGCGGTCACCTCGGGCTTCAGGCTTGCGCGCGACCCTTCCGGCCGTTGGAAAGGCTGGCCCCGCAGCAGCAGCGGCCGTCCCTTGGCATCAAGGACGGACAGCCCCCGGGCCCCACCCTCCGAATAAACTGCGTCGGCCAGGCGGGCCAGGGCCTCCAGGTTGCCGGTGAACAAGGCGAATTCGCAGGACTTGGCCAGCTGGCCTGCCGCCGCCAGGGCGCGTTCCTCGGTATTCCTTTGCATCTCGTCATGGCGGGCCTGGATGAAGTACCAGGACAGGCCGGCCGCCACCAATACCAGGGGCAGCACCGCAAGCAACAGG
>Ga0233425_10002240_pt1 | contig 39037 bp, 35 predicted proteins | sample Watercolumn_Towu_2_FD_181712 | JGI IMG/M metagenome (GOLD analysis project Ga0233425, IMG submission 181712) | Freshwater microbial communities from Lake Towuti, South Sulawesi, Indonesia - Watercolumn_Towuti2014_140_MG | ecosystem: Environmental > Aquatic > Freshwater > Lake | place... | reverse complement strand
CGACGTCTGCTGACGTACTGCCCCACTTCGGTGTCGGAGGGCCGACTCCTGCCGGAGCCGGACTACCCGTGATCGCGCCCCTCGTGGCTGTCGTGACCCTCCGCCTCGGGTTCCGGCGCCGCCTCCGGGCTCTCGGTGGCCTCGGCTGCCCCGGTCTCCTCAGACGGAGCGGCCTCGCCTGCTGCAGGCTCGGCGGCGTACTTGGCCGGGTCCTTCTCGAACTTCGGCTTGCACCCGGGGCAGCAGAAGAAGTACGCCTTGCCCTCGTACTCGGCGGCGTTCTCCGGGCTGAAGTCCGTGACGGGGTCGCCCGTCACCGGACAGACGTACTTCCCCTCGGCGTTCTTCGCATTCCCGATGTTCTCCGGAGGCTCGGCGGCGGTCGTCTCGGCGGACGGCTCCGGAGGCGGGGTCGTGCCCGTCATGGCCGGCCCGGACGGGGACTCAGCCTTCTGTGCCGGGCACCCCGCCAACATCAGCGCACTCACCGCCACCAGCGCAATGCAGGCAGTCCACGTCAGTCTCTGTTTCACAGTCGTGTTCTCCTGCGCCCAAGAGTCTCGGCCACGCGCCGGAGCGCGCGGTCCTGTGCTGCGCCCTTCTTCCAACAAGGCGGTCGGGCGAAGCGCCTTCCCGGTCGGGGCGCGGGGTTCACGGCGGCCCCAGCTTCGCGCAGAGGGGGTCGGCCACACCCCCGGGCATGTCGAGGCGCGGACGCACAGCCAGCGCCTCCGTGCCCGCCCGGATGATCGCGAGAGCCTCCCGGTACGCCGGATCAGCGATTGAGGGGAAGCGCGCCTGACCCGGGGCGGCGCTCCCGCCAGGCTCCGGGGGCAGGTTGGCGGCTAGGCAGAGGCTGAGCTCGGGTCGGCTGAGGTTCACGTAGCTATCCCGCACCTCATCCGTGACCGGCAGGCCCGTGAGCTCCGCCAGCCGCGCCAGCCCGTCCGGGTCGATGGGGGAGCGCCCGCCGAAGTTGTACGGCCGCTCGCAGGCGAAGGTGCCATAGTACACCGCGTTCAGATCGATCCACGTGGCCAGCCGCGCGAAGCTCTCGGGGTCGAGCTGCACCCCTTCGTGTCCGTCGCGCAGCACCTGGATGAGACGGCTGCGGTGCGAGCCCCACGAGTATGCGGGCAGGACCTCCGGCGGACCATGGTTCACGACCTTGATCGGCGGGTCGGGCGCGCCCTGCGGCGTCAGCTGAAAAACGGTGCCCGACTTCCGGTGCAGCTCCAGGTACGAGATGCTGAAGAGCAGCGTCTTGTCGCCGGAGAGGTTCAGCGCCTGCCCGGCGGGCTGCCCGTAATCGTGGCAGGAGACGCAGTAGCGATCCAGGACGGGCTGCACCTCGGCCGCGTAGCTGAAGTCGCGCTCCGGGCCGAACCAGGGCTCGGGGACGCTGGGGGGGCGGCGCATGGCGAGGGCGCCGTAGGCGGAGGGGACGGACGTGTGGCGCGCCTCGTGGCACCCGGTGCAGGCGGACACCTCCCCGGGCTGCAGGAAAGCCCCGCTCCTCATGCTCTGCACCATCATCCCGTCCGCGTCGAGAAGCTGGAAGAAGAGGAACCGGCCCGCGGGAGCCCGGAAATACGCGGAGCCGTCGGCCTCGACCGGCACCGTGCCGATGATCCGCTTGCTGCCGACGTCGGACCAGTTCATGGCCGGAGCCTGTCGGGCCCCGTTGTTGAAGTCCCCGTAGGAGATGAAACGCTTGGGTGGGGACTCGACGACCCGCAGCCACTTCACTACACCCCGCTCCACGCTCTCCATCCCCGTCCCGCGGTACACATCGTACACGAAGAACGTGCCCTCCGGCGTGGCGTCCGGCGACACATGGTCCGGGATAACGGGCGGACGCGGGCGCGGCGCGATGGGGAGGGGATCGAAGCAGCTGCGCGTGTCATCGACATGCAGCAGCACCTCGTTCCCGAAGGCGTCCAGCAGGAAGATGCCGTACTTGTCCAGCGGCGAGCCGTAGCCGTCGCCCTGCCCCGGGCCGATCGTGCGGACGCACAGGAACTGCTTGCTCGACAGCGGGTACGGGTCCTCATAGCGGTAGGGCAAGGCCCAGACGTCGTCGATATAGGCCCTCACCGTGGGCACGCGCGGCCAGGTGATCACGAGGGGCGCTTGACCGTCCAAGCCCAGCTGGCGGTCGATGACCGCGATCTCGCCGAAGGGCGGAGCGTGGCACGAGCCCATCGTCGCGATCACCCGGCCCGTGCCGGGGATCAGGTGGCCGTCCAGGATGGCCCCCGGCCACCAGGCGTTGTTCCCGTAGTACACCGCGTGTTCGGTGCCGTCCGGGTTCATCGTCCAGAGGCCCTGCGCCGGGCCGAAGTGCTTGTCCACGTACTCCCAGCGGGAGTAGAGCACCCGCCCGTCGGGCAGGAGGCTCGGGTGGCTCTCGAAGAGCGTGTTGTACCCGAGCTGCCGCAGGCCAGAGCCGTCGGCCTCGACGCGGAAGAGGTTGGCCTGAATGTGCACATTGCAGGCGCACACCTTCGCGTCCCGCGTTGAGCCGAAGACGATCTGCTCACTCGGCAGGTACATCGGGTCGAGGTCCGAGCAGGCGGCCCCCTGAGTCACCTGGCGCAGGCCGGCACCGTCGGCGTTGATCTCCCAGATGTGGTAGTCTTCCGCTTGCGTGGGCCGGTACGAGAAGACGACACGGCTCCCGTCGAAGTGCACCTCGGGATCGCGGAGGCCGCCCTGCGGCGCGTCCAGGATCGTCCGCACCGCGCCTGTCCGCAGATCCACCGCCTTCAGGGCCGTCCCGGGCCGGAAGCCGCCGCCGTGCATCGTCCCGTTCTGGAACATCGTCTCGGTGTTGTGGTGATCGCGCACATACTGCTCGCGGGCGACGTAGAGGATCGGCTGCCGGCTGACCAGGGGGTTTGCGGATAACGCCTCCCGCGCGAGCGTTTCCAGGTCCCCGGCGATCTCCCGCAGCTTCGCGCCCCGCCCGCGCCCGGTCGCCTCCTGCAGCCGCGTCGCGAGCGCCTCCAGGCGCGCCGAGTACCGCGCCCCGCCGGGGTAGCGGTCGCCCCAGGTCACCATCAGGTCCGCGATGGCGGGCCGCAGGGCCCCGATCCGCGCCTCGCAGGCCTGGCGCGAGGCGGCGTTCAGGGGCGAACCGGCGGGCTCGGCGGCGTCGGCCGGGATGGCTGCAAGCTCCTCGGGGGTCGGCGGACGGAAGTCGTCGAAGGTGACATGCCCCCAACCGCCGGTCTCGTGGTCCACGAGCTTGAGGTAGACCCCCTGCCCGACGAACTCGCCGACCTCCCAGATGTGCCGTCGCATCGTCTCGTCGTTGTCGCCCCGCGCCGCACGGACCTCATCGTCGGTCTCGGCGAGGCACAGGGCGACATACACCCCGGCCCCCCGGCCGCCGCCCACCAGGAACGAGACCTGCGGATGCTCGAGGAGGAACACCGGCGACTGCACGATGCCCGTCATCCGGTCGTTGCCGCGGTAGTCGCGGGTCTCGATGGAAGCGAGGTAGTACGTGCCCTGCTTGTTGTACGGCGTCCCGGGAGTGTTGCGAAACTCGCGCATGTCCGAGACGAGCAGGTCGAAGGCCCCCTCGACCACCGTCCAGCCTTGCAGGTCCCCGCTCTCGAAGTCGTAGGTGGGCCCGGCAGGCACGGAGGGGGTGGACAGCAACAGCCATGCGACGGCAGGCCACATCGGTGAGCTCCAGGGACAACCCGCTGGCGCGGGCTGTTGGTCAGTGAGATCTCGAACCGGACTTGCCGGGGGCTCGCCCGTACGCGCTCCGGAGCAGGTCGCGGACCTGCGTGTGGCCCCGCTCAGACGCGAGATCGAGGGGCGTTCGGCCTTCACGGTCCCGAGCGCTCGGGTCGGCTCCGCGCTTCAGCAGCAGTCGCGCCATGTCAATGTACCCGCGAACCGCCGCCTGGTGCAGCGGGGTCCACAGATTGGGCTCATCGGCGACCCGCACGCCGGCGCCTCGGTCCAGAAGCACTTGCGCAGACTCGCAGCTTCCCGCTGCCGCCGCCATGTGCAGAGGTGTCATCCCCGACTCATCCACGGCGTTCGGGTTGGCGCCGTGGGCCAACAGCAGGGCCGCGAGTTCGCCGCCGGCCTGTCTGGCCGCGATGTGCAGCGGGCTCTCGCCCCCCGGCCCGCAGGCGTTCGGGTCGGCGCCATGCCGGAGCAGCAGCCCAGGCAACTCGGTGTCGCTCCACATGCAAGCGCCAAGGAGAAGCGTACTCCCAGTCAGCGTGGCATCGGCGCCATGCTCCAGCAGGAGACGCACGGCCTCGGTGTTGTGCATGGCAACCGCCGCGGACAGCGGCGTGTGCCCAGACCGGTCGCGCGCATCCAGAGCGGCCCCCCGCTCGAGCAGAGCCTCCGCCGCTTGCAGCTGCCCGCGGCCGACGGCCTCGTGCAAGGGGAGCCGGCCCCTGGAATCGCGGGCATCGGGCGGCACCCCCACGACGAACGCGAGCTTGACGGTCGTCATGTCTCCTCGACCCGCGGCGCTCGACAGCCGAGCGCGCAGGACGAGCCGAGCGCCGAACCCCACGAGGACGCACGCCGCGAAGACGGCCAGCACGGTGAGCCCAGGTCGCAGCAGTCCTCTCATCGCGCCCCTCCCGCGCCGAGGCCATCGGATGCCCCGCACGCCGTAAGTTCCCCCGGCCCCGATCGCCCTCCTGCCAGCGCCGACTGCAGGTGCGCTGAGCAGGCTGCCCGAACCGTGCGCCCAGGCTGAGCGGCGACCGCTCGATGGGAGGTCCACAATGCGCAAGGTGCTGCTGGTCATCGGGGATGCCGCGGAGGTGACCGATACGCTCTACCCCCACTTTCGCGTGCAAGAGGACGGGTACGCGTGCGTGGTGGCGGCGCCGGAGCGGCGCGTGTACCACCTCGTGCAGCACGACCGGCCGCCGGACTGGGACATCACCCAGGAGACCGGAGGCTACCGGTTCCCAAGCGACATCGCCTTCGGCGAGGTGCAGCCCGAGGAGTACGCCGGGCTCATCCTCTCCGGCGGCCGCGCGCCGGAGTACCTCCGCTACGATCCGGACCTGATGCGGATCGTGAGGCACTTCGCGGAGGCCGGTAAGCCACTCGCCTCGGTCTGCCACGGGATCGAGATCATCGCCGCGGCCGACGTGATCCGCGGCCGGCGCGTCACCACCGTGGCGAAGTGCCGGTATGACGCGGAGTCCGCCGGAGCGCTCTACGAGGACACGCCGTGCGTCGTCGACGGGAACCTCGTGACCGCGCGCACCTTCTGGGACAGCGCGCCCTGGATGCGCGAGTTCATGCGGCTGCTGGGGAGAGCCTCATGAGACGCCAACTACCCGTCATTCCGGCCCTGCTCCTGTCGCCCGCGGTTCTGCTCACCGCACCCTCGGCCTCCGGCGCCCTTCTGTGGTGGGATGGGACGCGCGACGAGGCTCCCGGCCCGCCCGGCAGGCTGCTGAGCGACAATGAGGGCTACTGGGGCGAGCGCGTCCTCACCGGGGTGCAGTACCGCTACGAGGCTGAGCCGGACAATCCGGCCGATGTCTGGAAGGACCGGGCGGAGGTCTTTGGGCGGCGGCTGCTGGACGGCAAGCCGGCGGGCAACTGGTGGGTTCCGGTCGGGGTGAACGGCCGGCCACTGGTGGTGGTCTTTGACTTCCGCCGGCCCTGCGCGTTCCGCGAGGTCGATGTGAGCACGCGGAGCCAACAGGTCGCACTGCGGGTCGAGGTGGGGGAAGGGGAGCAGGGCCCGTGGCGCCTCGCGACCGAGCGCAGCCGCGAGGACTGCCCGGCGCAGCCCTTCCATCGGCTGCGGCTCCCCGAGGACGCGACCGGCCGCTACCTGCGACTCTCGGTGGAGGCGGAGGGGATCACGTGGGTCGAGGAGGTGCTGGTCTGGGGCGAGGGGGAGGTCTCGGCGGCGTTCCCGGAGGCCATTGACCCGATCGTGGCTCCACCGCAGACCACCGGTGTGGCGTTTCAGTCCCTCCCGGGGGCGGACAAGACGGCCTTCAGCGACGCGCAGTTCTGGGAGTGGCAGCGGGCCCTTGGCGACGCCGCGCGGGTGGCGGCGGTGTGCTCGAGCGTCCCGACCTGGGACACGATCTCCGACCGACCCCTCCTCCCCACTCCGAGCGCGATCATCCGGGAGGCATCCGTCACACTGGCCCGCAACGAGAGCGAGTGCCTGGCCCTCGCGTTGACGAACACCTCGTGCGAGGAGGCGCGCCACCTCGAACTGAGCCTGTCACCGGTGACCCGCCCGGGCGGGCGCGCGGCAGGGCGGATCACGGGGGAGCTACGCGTTGCCGGGACAATCGGCTCCCGCTGGTACGGGGTCAACGTCGGCCCGCTGCTGGCGGCGGATAACCTGCCGGATGACGGGCTGCTCGCCCGCTACCTGACGAACGGCGCCGGCCTGGCCGCGCTGCCCCGCGTCACGCTGCCTCCGGCCGGCTCGGCGATCCTGTGGGTGTCGCTGACCACGACCGACTGCCCTCCGGGGCGGTACGAGGCGACACTCTCCACCGGTGACGGGCCGGCAGTCCGGCTGTCCGTCCAGGTGCTGGATGTCACGCTTCCCGCGCCTGAGGTGTGGCTGAACACGTGGAGCGGCGTGACGAACATGTTCCCGTTCGAGTATGACGACCGCCTGGCCCGAGAGGTCGCGTACAAGCAGTCGCTGGGGGTGACGGTGTGGCATGGCTTCCCCAAGCCGGGAACCGAGGCGGCGTTCGCTCGGGAGCGCGGCCGCGCCATCCATCAGGTGCTCGGGCTGCCCGCCGACTACGTGAACCGGGGGTACAACAACCAGCTCAAGCCCGAGGAGCTGACCGCCGAAGACCGCGCGAAGATCGCGGACCACGTGCGGGCGCTCGTCCGCGAGGCCGAAGGCCTGGGGCTGACCTACGCGGACTGGTATGCCGAGCTCTGGGATGAGCCGGGCGAGGCCAACGCGGCCCTGTACGGGGCGCTGTGCCGAATCATCCGCGAGACCGATCCCCGCGTGCGGGTCTACTGCAACCCGTGCTTCTGGGTTGACAACGGCGTGCTGGACGACGTGCGCGTGTTCGCTGCCCTGGGGCCCTGGTACCGCGAGGGAGTCGATGTCTCCGTGCCCCTGTTCCTGCTGCTGGAGGACCGTCCGCAATGCTTCGAGCTCTTCGACGCGCCCCGCGCGATCCGCGCGTTCTACGCCGTCGCCACGCAGTCCGCGAAGGGTGAGGCCTCGGCGCAGGTCGAGGGCTACCGCCGACAGGCGTGGGATGCGTTCCGGCGCGGATGGAACGGTTGGGGCTTCTACTCGTACTATGCTCCAAGGGAGAGCCCGTGGACCGACTTCGACCAGTCCTGGACCGAGGACTTGCCCGACTACCAGATGGTATACCCCGGGCCGCGCGGCCCGATCCCCACGCGGCAGTCTGAGGCGGTGCGCGAGGGGTGGGAGGACTACCGCCTCCTGACACTGCTCCGAACCCAAGGCCGAGCCGCGAAGGTGCGAGCGCTGCTGGAGGGTTACGCGGCGGGCCGGCCGCTGACGGAGTTGCGGGGGGAGGCGCTGGAGGCCGCCGCGGAGTGACGGGCCCCGGGGCCGCACGCGGAACTGGAGCGCGTTGTTCGTGTCTGAGGGATGTGGTATAGTGGGCCGCGCATTCTGGTCTCAGGTGGACTGATGCAGCTCTTCCGGCCGGTGGATTGGATCGGCGCTTGGTTGCGCCGTCCGTGGCGGCAGCGCGCCAAGGCGCTGGGCTTGGCGCTGCTGGGCGCCTGCGCGGCGGGGCAACGGTCCGCGGCCGATCCGGCGGAGGCGACGCAGGGCATCACGATCTCCCTGGGCGCGGACGACTTCGAGTACTCCGACGAGGAGCAGACGGCGGTCCTGGACGGCAACGTGCGACTGCGGGCCACCGATCTGCCCGGGGGCGTGCCCGAGGTGGAGATGGAGTCGCAGCGACTGGTGGTATCGCTGCGGAGCGGAGACGTGACCGGCGAAGGCCGCACGGTGGTGCGCTCCCCCGGGGTGCGGCTCAGCGGAGACGCGTTCGGCTACAACCTGCGGAGCCACGACTTCCGGGTCGAAAACGCGGAGGCCGCGCTGGTCGTACCGCTGGGCGACCGGGAGACGACGGTCTTCGCGCACGCCCGCAGCATCGCCGCCACGGAGGGCGAGGCCGAGCTCCGGAGCGGGCGGCTGACCACCTGCGAACGGGAGCACCCGCACTACCAGCTGCATGTCGGGCGGGCGCGGGTGATTCCGGCGCGGGACCGCTTGACCGTCTACGGCGGCACGATCGAGCTGTACGGATTCCGCATTCCGGCCCTCCCGAAGATCAACAAGTCGCTGGGCCTCGACGACGACCGCCGGGCCTTCGACCTCGACTTCCCCGGTCACTCCGATGTGGACGGGTGGTTCTACCCGCTGAACCGGCGGTTCTCGGACCCGGAATCCGCCCAGCAGCTGCGGGCGAGGCTGCGGCTGGCTCAGCACGGACTGCTCGCCGGGGAGGTCCTCGGGGAGACGCGGAGCGGGGGCTTCCACGCGTGGATGACGGCCGTCCGCCGGGGCGTCGTCGAGGACGACCTGACGACGAGCCTGATGTACGATGCGCTGCCCGAGGCGGGGGCGGAGTACGCCTGGCCTTCCGGGAGTTCGACCTACCGTGCGCGGCTGGCCGGCGGGTTCTACCGCGAGAAGGACCGAACGACGCTCCGCCGGGCCTCCGACGGCGCGGCGACGCTGTCCCTCGGGTGGGACTGGTTGCGGCTGCTGAGCGAGCGCGGCGCGGAGCTGCGGGCGGGGATCGGCGCACGGGGCTCGTTGTATGCCGGCGGTGGCTCGTACCGGACGGTCGACCTGTATGTGGGCGGCTCGCATCCGCTCTGGCGCGACGCCACCGGCGAGATCGGCTTCCGTCACCACTTCATCGGCGGCAGCACGCCCTTCGAGTGGGACGACATCGACCTGAAGACCGAGGCCTACGGCAAGCTCCGCTCGCCCCTCCTCGGTCCGTTGGGGGTCATGGTGGCGGGGCGCTACGACCTCAACCGGTCGGTGCTGCGCGACTATGACCTCGGGCTGTACTACACTCACCACTGCCTGACCTGGTCGGTGCAGTACAACCGGGCTCACGAGCGCATCGGCGTGGGGGTGAACCTCTCCGACTTCATGTTCGGCGGGCGCCCGCGGCCCCAACGGGCCCCGCAGGGGACGCCCGCGTTGCCGTCGTCCCTCGCCGCTCAGCCGCTGCAGCGGCAGGGCTTGGGCGAGCTGCCCGATGCCGCGCCGCCGACCGCGTCACTGCTGACCGCCACGCCGACCGAGTTCGCGCTGTCCCCCGCCCACCAGCAGCGCGCCCCCGATGCCGGCTCGGCCTTCGAGCGCCGGCCGCCGCCCTCGTTGCGCTTCGCTGCGGTTGCCCTGCTGCCGTAGCCCGACCCGAGGAGCCCGTCCGGATCGCAGGCCGCCCGAACCCACGGGCGCGCCTGCGCGTTACAGCCCTTTGAGCTCTCCGACGGAGAGCAAGGTGCCGCCCATGAGCTTCCTGACCCGCATCTTCAGCTTCAACGAGCGCGAGGTCGCCCGCTACCGGCGGGTGGTCGAGGGGATCAACGCGCTCGAGCCGCGCATGAGGGCGCTCCCGGACCGGGAGCTCTTGCTGATGACCCCGCGACTCAAGGCGCGACTCGCCCAGGGAGAGTCGCTGGACCAGGTCCTCCCCGAGGCCTACGCGGTCGCCCGCGAGGCCGCGCGGCGGGTTCTGGGCGAGCGGCCCTTCGACGTGCAGCTCATCGGAGCCATCGCGCTCCACGAGGGCCGCATCTCCGAGATGAAGACGGGTGAGGGGAAGACGCTCACCGCGACGATGCCGCTGTACCTGAACGCGCTCGTAGGCCGGGGATCGCACCTCGTCACCACCAACGACTACCTCGTCCGCTGGCAGGCCGAGTGGATGGGGCGGCTATACCAGTTTCTGGGGCTGACGGTCGGGTTCATCCAGCACGACATGCCGCCGTGGGTGCGGCGGGAGATGTACCGCGCCGACGTCACCTACATGCAGAACAGCGAGCTGGGCTTTGACTACCTGCGGGACAACATGGCCCTCGACCGCGAGCACCTCGTCCAGCGCGACCTGTACTTCGCCATCGTGGACGAAGTGGACAGCATCCTCATCGATGAGGCGCGCACGCCCCTGATCCTCAGCGGCGCCGGCGAAGACTCGACGGACCTGTACCGGCAGGTCAACGCCGTCATTGCCCGGCTGGCGCCCGGGAAGAAGGACGAGGACAAGACGGAGCACGGCGACTACATCGTCGATGAGAAGATGCACGCGGTGCATCTGACTGAGGTGGGGCAGGCCAAGGTCGAGAAGGCGCTGGGCGTCAAGAACATCGCCGATCAGGGCGTGCTGGAGATCCAGCACCATGTCCAGGCGGCCCTGAAGGCACACACGCTGTTCCATCGGGACAAGGAGTACATCGTCAAGGACGGCGAGGTCATCATCGTCGACGAATTCACTGGGCACCTCCAGCCCGGTCGGCGCTACAGCGACGGCATCCATCAGGCCATCGAGGCCAAAGAGGGCGTGACGATCCGGCAGGAGCAGCAGACCGCAGCGACGATCACATACCAGAACTTCTTCCGGCTCTACGAGAAGCTGGCGGGGATGACCGGCACGGCGAAGACCGAGGAAGCTGAGTTTCAGCGCATCTACAGCATGCCCGTCATCGTGATCCCGCCCAACCGACCCGTCCGCCGAGTCGATCACCCGGACGTGGTGTATAAGACCCAGGAGGCGAAGTTCCGGGGCATCGTCTCCGACGTGCTGCGGGCCAAGGCGCTGGGGCAGCCGGTCCTGGTGGGTACCCGCAACGTGGATGTGTCGGAGGTGATCGCGCGGCGGCTGCTGAGCGACAAGGCGCAGCTGCTGGCCCTGGTGGCGGTCTGCCAGGACGACCTGCTCACCCGCAAAGACCTGAACCGCGCCGATCGGGACCGGATGATCGAGCTGCTGAGACAGCCCCTCGACGAGAAGCTCCCCACGGGCACGCTCGAGTTCGCGGAAGACGAAGACGAGGGCGCGCCGCGCCGGGACGCCACCAAGGCGAAGCGCACGCTCTCGCTGGCGCAGGCGCAGAAGTGCGCACGGGAGCTGGGCCTCGAGGCGGACCCGCTGCATCCCACGAATCTGGATCGGCTGCTGGCGGCCTGGGACATCGCGCCCCGGGAGGCCACGCTCGAGGAACGCGCGACCTTGGCCGCGCAGCTGGGGGACGTGCTGCGGGACGATAAGGCGATCAACCCGTTGAACGCGAAGTTCCACGCGCAGGAGGCCGACGTAATCCGCGAGGCGGGTCGAGCCGGGATGGTCACGATCGCCACCAACATGGCCGGTCGCGGCGTGGACATCCGCCTCGGCGGCGCGCCGCTGGAGGGCGAGGACCGCTCGGCCGAGTACGACGAGGTGAAGGGCCTGGGCGGCCTGCACGTCATCGGCACCGAGCGCCACGAGAGCCGGCGCATCGACAATCAGCTGCGGGGCCGCTCGGGCCGGCAGGGCGACCCGGGGAGCAGCCGCTTCTACGTCTCCCTCGAGGACGAGCTGATGCGCATCTTCGCGCCCGAGCGGATGCGCTTCCTGACGGGCGGCTGGCCCGAGGAAGAGCCGCTGGCGACCCGGCTGATGACCCGGAGTCTCGCCCGGGCGCAGCACAAGGTCGAGATGCGGAACTTCGGGATCCGCAAGCACACGCTGAACTACGACAACGTGATGAACGAGCAGCGCACGGTGGTCTACGCGAACCGCCGGCGTGTGCTCATGGGCGAGGATGTGCGGGACAGCGTGGTCGGGATGATTGAGCGGGTCATCGACGCGCTCGTCACCGGCTACTCGCGACAGGACCAGGGCGGAGACGAGTGGGACCTGGAGGGGCTCTGCGGCGACCTACGGGACGCGATCCCCGGGCTCGTGGAGCGCCTCGCGGTCGAGGCCGTGCTGGCCGAGATCGCGCAGACCTTCCCCCACGCCCTCGGGGCCGCCGCCGAAGCGCGGCTGGGCGAGGAGCGGGAGTGGATTGCGCGGCTGCTGGAGCGAACCGCGCGGGAGGCCGCGTCCTCCGTCGAGCGGAGCGCGGAGGGCGCTGCGGCACTCCTGGCGGAGGTGCAGGGCCTTGCGTACCGGGGGCGCGTCGAGTTGGAGACGGCCGTGCTGCGGGAGGCGGAAGACTACGCCGGCGTCGCCTGCGGCGCGCTGCGCCGGGCGCTGGAGGACGCGGCCCCGACGCTCGCGTCCCAGGTGGAGGGCCTGCGAGTCGATCCGCCCGCGGACCCGATCGCGGGCGAACTGCCGGACCTGCAGCCGGCGTGCGAGGAGGCGGCCGCCCTGCTGCGGGCGGCGCGCACCGAGGAGCTGCGGAGCCTCCTGGATCACCTCCAGGGAGGCGCCCTGTCGGCCGAGCGACGGGACGCACTGGTGGCCGCGGTGTCGCCGCGGCTGCGCGCCGCGGAGCAGGTGAACGGGCTGGCTGCGGAGCTGGCGGCCGATGGCCTGGGCCGGACGGTCACCGCGATCCTCACTGAGCGGGCCCGGCAGCTCTACGACGAGGAGCTGCTGTGGCACGAACGGGCCGTGGAACGGCGCGTGACTGACGCGATCCGAGTCCACGCGAACCCGGAGGCCGAACTGACGGACTGGGACCTCGAGGCGCTGAATCGCGATGCCGAACAGATCGCGCCGGGCGCCGCGAGCCTCCCCGCGGAGGTGGCGGAGGGCGCCGAGGCCCATGAGTACCCGGACCTGCTTCGGCGGCACGTGGCGACCCTCGCCGGTCGGCGCGATCCCGCCCAGGCCGCCCAGCGGCTGGAGGCCCTGAGGGAGCGGGTCGCCGCCGCGGTGCGCACCGCCACGCCGGCCCGCGCGAGCCTGCATCGCTGGACGCTCGAGCCCTTCTTCCAGAGGGCTGGAGAAGCCGAAGGGGACGCGCGTGCCGCACTGGCCGACGACGCCCTGCGCCGGGTGAGAGCCTCCCGGCTTGGCTCGGAACTCAAAGACCCGGCCGCCGACTTGTACGCTCAACGGGCCCTCGCGGTCCGCGGCTCCTGGGGCCTGCGGCGGGCCCTGGCGATGGATGCCTTACGGGGGCTGCCCGCGGCGCGGCTGCGGGATGAGATCAAGCGTCGGGCCCTGGCCTTGCATGCCTTGCGGGAGGAACGGCTGGGGGAGGGCGCGCTGCGGCACCTGGAACGGATGTCCCTGCTCCGGGCCATCGAGGCGAGTTGGCCGCAGCATCTCCAGGACATGGACCACCTCCGCGAGGCGGTCCATCTGCGGGCGTATGGGCAATGGGACCCCCTGGTCCAGTACCAGAAGGAGAGCTACGAGTACTTCCAGCGCCTGCTCGACCGCATCGCGCAGGACGTCACGAAGCTGGTCTACGGCACCGACTTCGTCGCCCGCCCGACCCAGCGCCGCCTGCGTCGCGCGGAGCCCGGGGGCGGCCCGACCCCTGACGGCGCCCCGCCCGCGACGGCCGACGGCTCGCGCCCCGAACGCCCCGCCGAGCTGCCCCGCCCCGACAAGCGGTGCTGGTGCGGCAGCGGGCGAAAGTACCGGAATTGCCACATGACCGAGGATCAGGCGGCGCTGGCCCGGTAAGGAGTCATCATGAGCCCCACTGACGCCATTGATCCGCTGCAGACGCACTTCGAGGTGCTGCGGCTGGATGAGAACGCCACACTCGTGCGGCGGCAGATCGAGGAGGAGTACGAGAAGCGGGTGCGGCAGCACGTCCAGCGCCTCGCGAAGCTCGACGCCGCCTCGGAGGAGGCGGAGACCGTCCGGGCGCGGATCGCCCAGCTGAACGCGGCGAAGGCCGTGCTGCTGCCGCGCAAGTCGCGGCAGGAGTACGCCGACCTGTTGCGGAGGCTGCGCACCGCTGAGCGCGACCTCGCCGAGGCGACCGGCAAGCGGACCGCCGGGAAGTCCAAGGAAGGCTCGGCGGTGCTGATCCTGCACCTCCGCCAGCAGATCGAACGCGTCCGCGAGGAGCTGCAGCGCGTCCATGGCGAGCAGTACCGCCGGCACGCCAACGACCACCTCGGCGAGGCCGCGCCGGAGGCTGCCGACGACGATCTGGCGGCGGAGGATACGGGCGCCCGCCGCCGCGTCGCCCGCGCGGGGGAGCGTGCCGCGGCCCTCGCCGCTCTGGCCGCCCGGCCGTTGGTGAAGCGCAGTCAGTCCGTGGGGAGGGGCTGAGCCATGCCTGCCGACCCTCAGGAAGTCCGAGCCGCCGTCGCGCGGGTCATCGTCGCCGGCGACTTCCAGGAGCTCATCAACCTCTACGCTGGGGGCGATGTGGCCGCGACGCCAGCGCGGATCGCGCAGGTCTACCCGACCGAGAGCCTCTCCAGCGAGGACCGCGAGGCGCTGGCGGAGGTCGCTGCCGCTGTTCCCGACGACCTGCTCCCGCCCCTGGATGTGCGCGCAACGGCCCCGGCGGAGATGGTGGACCTGACCGCGCGGTTCGCGCTGGAGCGCGGGAAGACGGGCCTGGCGGTGCGAGCGCTGCGAGAGGCGGAGGCGCTGGAGCGTGTGGCGCGGACGGTCGCGGACCGCGCGCTGGAGTCCCTCGCCGCGGGCGACCGGCCGCGGGCGGCCTTCGAGCTGTCCCTGGCCGGGAAGCTCGCCTGGGCGGGAGCCGCATCGGAGGCGAGACGGGACTTCGTGACCGGCCTGGGCGTCAACCTGGTCGAGCTGGCCTCGTCGCTGGGCGCGGAGAGCGCTCGCGGGCGGGTCAGCGGCGGCCGCGCGCTGCCCGACTTCCCGGCCTGGCAGGTGTATGGCCCCCTCCTGCACGCGCGCTGCCACCTGGAGCCGTGCGTTTCCGACCTGCCCCTCGACGCGTCGGCGCCCCTGGCGATCCGCTTCCTCTTGCACAGCGCCGAGCTGGCTGACCGGGCGGTTCAGGCGGTGGGGGAAGCCCTTCCGCTGCTGCGGGCGTTGGCGGCCGAGCTGACCCCGGACCTGGGCGAGTTCGCCGAACGACATGCGCAGGCCACGACGCGCTACCGGGAACTCCACGACGAGGGGCTGATTCGGGACACGCGCCTGGCGGCCTCGGCCGAGCCGCCGCCAGCCGAGGAGGCGACCGCCGAAGAGCCCGACGCGCCCCCGGAGGAGCCGCCTGACACGCTGGAGGCCGCGCGGGAAGGACTGCGGGATGTGCAGGCGCTCCTGCTGGGCCGCCCGGAGAAGGAGTGGCGGAACGCGCTGGCGGAGCTCGCGGCGACCCAGCCGCTGAGCGTCTTTACCGTGTGCACGGCCCGGGGCGGGGAGCTGGGGATGTACGTCATTCCGGCCGGCCCGCGCGCGACGGAGTTCCTGGCGGCGGTAGGGGGCTGAGCCCCCCCGAACCGCTCAGTTGCGGTAGTACCCCCGGTACCGCTCCAGCGCCTGGCAGATGGCCTCAATGTTCTCCAACGGCACATCGGGCCCGCACTCGGCCGTGAGCCACAGGCCGCCCTCGGGCGCGCCGAGCTTCACGACCGCTTCGCGGATGTGCTCATCGATGTCCGCCGGCGAGCAGAACGGGAAGAGCTGTCGGTCCAAGTCCAGCGACACGCACACCTTCCCCTTGCACTCCCGCACCAGGTTGTCCAGCCCGTTCGCGCGGATCTGCGGGTTCACGATGTTCACCCCGCAGTCGACGAGATCGCCGATGATCGGGACGATGTGCCCGTCCGTGTGCATGTAGACCGACTTCCCGGCCGCATGGCACAGCCCGTAGATGCGGCTGTAGCAGGGCTTCAGGTACTTCCGCCAGCGCTCGGGGCCGAGGGCCAGCGCGTGCTGCATCCCCAGGTCGTCCCCGAAGTAGATCAGCTCGCTCTGGTACCCCTCCAGAATCCTACCGACCTCCCCGAGGTTGTACTGCAGCACGATGTCGATGAGCATCTCCAGCTCGGGCGGCTCCTCGGCGAAGTCGATCATCAGCTCCTCGAAGCCCCGCAGATCGCTCAGGATCAGCCACATGAACCCGTGCTTGATCCCTGAGCCCGCCGCCGGCGCCTTCAGCCTGCGCACATCCGCGCGCGTCGGCACGGGGTGCCCGGTCACGATCGACTCGGCTCCATGCTTCACGTTGCTCCACACGCAGCCCCACGCGTCGATGTGCTCCCCCGCTACGTAAGTCCCCTGCACGGTCGCGTCGTAGTCGCGCTGGTCCGGCTGCTCCCCAAAGATGACCGGGTGCCGGTGCACGATCTCGTCCAGCGCCTCCCGGTACTGCACCCACGCCGCCGGCAGCAGCCCCACCGACACGGGAATGTACTCCGGATGCTCATACCGCATCGCCCGCAGGCGGTCATCCGCGGCCATTCGGTCCCTCCTGTGGTCCTGCGTGGCTCAGGTCAGCGGATCACGCGCAACCCGAGGTGCGCCTCAAAGGCATCGAAGTCGCGGTCGTTGTGCAGCAGCGAGTGCCCTTCCTCGAGGCAGAACGTCGCGATCAGGCAGTCGACTGTCCGGCGCACCGTGAGGCCCCGAGCGCGCAGGAGTCTGTAGTTCGCCGCAGCCGCCAGGGCCCTCGAGACGCTCGCCGCTTCGAACACATCGAGCGCGAGAAGCGTGTCGCGGATGTGCCGGTACTCGGTCTCGCTCCGAGCTCCCTGCAGGACCTCACAGAGCACGAGGTCGCATAGGCCGATCCGCTCGTCCCCCAGAAGCTCCCAAAGCAACCGCGTCTCCCGATTCTGACGGTCGGCAAACGCGTCGACCCAGACGGACGAGTCAACGATCACCATGGCAGACCCGCCCCTCGCGCATGGCGGCCAGGTCCCCTTGCCAGTCCACTGTGCCGAAGAGCTCGCGGATCCGCTCCTGCTTCCTGATCCGCACCAACATCCTCAGCCCCTCCTCCAGCAGGGCGCGCTTGGTCGTGATGCCCGTCAACTCCGCTGCCTCCCGAACCAGTGCGTCATCGAGGACCACACTGACCCGGCTCGCCTCCCGGGACTTCGTGGCGATCGCCATGCAGCCCACCTCCTCCGTCGAGCCGTCGAATGCCCAGAGTGTACCCGAATCCGGGCCCGCTCGGCAACCGGTTGCCGATGGCGCGCTGTGACCGCCCTCGCGTTGACGGGGCGCGCGCAGCTTGGGTATAATCGCTCCGCGATCATCCCTTGTCCGACGGCGCGCATCATCCGGTGGCTGCCTTCACTGCCCTCCTCCCTCTCCTCAGCCTCCTGCCCGGCCCGGCGGCCGCCCGGGAGCTCGCCCCGTGGGAGCCCGCCAAGGGCTGCTACCTGGGGGCGTACGTGGACTTGGACAGCAACTGCCGCGGGGACCTCGACCGCTTCGAGGCCCTCGTCGGTCGCAAGCACGCCTCCTACTTCCGGTACGTGGGCTACGGGGGACCTTTCCCCTTTGAGTGGGTGGCGGCCTTGCACCGGCGCAACGCGGCGGCGCACATCGCCTGGGAGCCCAACCACGGGCTAGGGCCCGTGAAGGACGACGAGTACCTGCGCGGGTGGGCGGAGGCGGCGAGGTTCTCCGGGGCCCCAATCTTCCTGCGCTATGCGTCCGAGATGAACGGCACGTGGCAGGCCTACTCCGGCGACCCCGAGCTGTACAAGGAGAAGTGGCGCATCGTCGCCCGGGTGATGCGCGAGATCGCCCCGAATGTGGCGCTCGTCTGGTGCCCCTTCAGCATGCCCCGGCGCACCATTGAGCCGTACTACCCCGGCGATGAGTACGTCGATTGGGTCGGCGTGAACGTCTACAGCGTGCACCACCACGACGGCGATCCCAACCGCCCCGGCGGCGAGGATCCCCGCGACGAGCTGCAGTACGTCTACGACCTGTACGCCGGCCGCAAGCCGTTGCAGATCTGCGAGTATGGCGCCACTCACTACTGCGCCGCCTGCAACACGTGGGTTCCCAGCTTTGCGGTCCTCCGCGCGAGGGAGCTCTACGCCAGCCTTCCCCTCCGCTTCCCGCAGGTGAAGATGGTCAACTGGTTCTCGGTGAACACCATCGGGGAGGGTCTGGCCGAGAACAACTACTCCGTCACCGACGACCCGACGGTCCTGGCCTCTTACCGGGAGCTGATCGCGGATTCGTATTTCCTGGACACGGTCCCGGCTGAGGCGGGCGACCGGCCCGTCTACGTCGCCGCAACGGCGGACCCTCAGCCCCCCGCCCCCGGCAACGCGCAGTCGCCCGGGGGCCTCGAGCGCCCGCCGGTGGCGGTGGTGGACCCCGTCGTGAACACCGCGCCGTTGCCGCCGGACGGGGCGCGCATCGTGCTCCGTCAGACGGGGCGGGGGGTGAGCGGGCGGGTGGCGGTGGCGATAGAGGTGGGGGCGAAAGTCCGCCCGAAGTGGATCGAGGTCCTCATCGACGGCAAGTTCAGCTTCATGTCCACCGACGAGCCCTTCCGATGGACCTGGGACACGACCTTCCACACCGACGGCGAGCACGTCATTGAGGTCGCTGTCTACGACGCCACCGAAGCCATCGCGGCTCGCGACGAGCTCCGCGTCTTCGTCGATAACTAGCTCCAGCCAAACGTCGTGCCTACGTACCCTCTGCCGTCCATCCTCGACCCGCGTACCACTGTCGCAGGAAGTCCTCGCCCCGCTTCACGCTCGCTTCGAGCCAGTCGCGGTGCTCTGTGAACCAGCGGAAGGTCCTCCGCATCCCGGCTTCCCAGTCCGTCTCCGCCCGCCAGCCCAGGGCCGTGATCTTCGCCCCGTCCAACGAATAGCGGACGTCGTGTCCGGGCCGGTCCTCCACGAAGTCGATGAGCGACTCCGGCTTGCCGAGCTCCGCCAGCATCAGCCGGATCACCTCCAGGTTCGGTCGCTCGTTGCCGCCCGGCACATTGTACACCTCGCCCGGCACGCCGCGCTCGATCAGCAGCTCGATCGCCCGGCAGTTGTCGCTCACGTGCAGCCAGTCGCGAATCTGAAGCCCGTCACCGTACACCGGCAGCGATTCGTCCCGCAGCGCCCGGTAGCAGAACAGTGGGATCAGTTTCTCCGGGTACTGGAAGGGACCGTAGTTGTTCGTCGCCCGGTGGATGACCACCGGGAGCCCGTACGTGACGAAGTACGCGTGGCACATCAAGTCCGCGCCGGCCTTGCTGGCCGAGTACGGACCGCGCGGCTGCAGCCGGTCCGTCTCGGTCTTCGGCGAGCCGAGCGCCTCGCCGTAGACCTCATCGGTGGAGATGAAGATCAGCCGCTCCGGGCAGGCCTCCCGCGCGGCTTCAAGCACGTTCAGCGTGCCCATCACGTTCGTCTGCGCCGCGCCGCCCGGACCGTGGATCGAGCGGTCGTTGTGCGTCTCCGCGGCGAAGTGCACCACCACGTCGATCCCGCGCAGGGCCTCCCGCACGACCTCCGCCTCACACACGTCGCCGCGCACAAACTCGAAGCGCGGGTCGTCGGCCACGTCGGCGAGGTTGTCCATGCTGCCCGCATAGGTCAGCGCATCCAGCACTCGCGCCGTGCAGTCCTCGCGCCGCAGCATGTGCCGCACGAAGTTGCTGCCGATGAACCCGGCGCCGCCGGTGATGAGGAGCCTCATGCCCGGGCCCTCCTTCGGAACCGCTGCAAGAGGGTATACCACGTCCAACGACCCGAGGCCCTACTCGGCTCCCGCGAAGAGGCGGGCGATCTCGTCCTGATCGAAGCGCGGCAGGATCTCCCAACCCTCGCCGCAGCGTCGCCGCACTACCCCCGCCTCCGGGGTCGCCACGCCGATTCGCGTTGCCGGTACGCCGGCCTCGTCGCAGGCCGCCAGGGCCGCCGCCTCGTCCTCGGACGCGACCGCTGCCAATAGCGTCCCCGACGCGATGAGGCCCAACGGGTCCAGCCCCAGCGCCGCGCAGAAGCGCGCGCACAGCGGGTCGACGGCGATGGCCTCCCCGTCCACGTCAATCCCCACGTCGCCCGCCTGGGCCATCTCCCACAGCCCCGTCGCCAGCCCGCCCTCCGTCGGATCGTGCAGCGCATGAACGCGGCCCGTCGAGGTCAGCGCCGCGGCCTCATGGACCACGCTGATCCCCGGGTCGTGCAGCATCGCCGCCGCGCGCTGAAGGTCCTGCTCGGCGGTCCCGGCGCCGCGCAGCCGGTCCGCCGCCTCGCGCGCCAGCAGCGAGGCGCCCTCCACCGCAACGGGCTTCGTCATCAGGATGGCGTCCCCCGGCCGCAGTCCGGTCGGCAGGATCAGCCGGTCCTTCTCGACCTCCCCCAGCATCTGCCCGCACAGGATCGGGCGCTGGAGGCCGTAGGTCACCTCCGTGTGCCCGCCCACCAGGGAGACGCCCAGGCTCGCACACGCGCGCCGGATCTGATCGAAGATCCGCACGACCAATGCCTCGTCCGTCCGGCCCTCGGGCAGGAGCAGCGTGCCCAGGAACCACTGCGGTCGAGCGCCCGCGCACGCGATGTCGTTCGCGTTGACGTTCACCGCATACCAGCCCAGCTCGTCGGTGGCGAAGGTGATGGGGTCGCTCTTCACCACCAGCGCCCGCGCGCCCAGATCGAGCACCGCGACATCGCGCCCGATCCCCGGCCCGAGGATCACCCGCGGGTCGGTCGGCGCGCCGTCGCCCAGCAGACGCGCGAGCAGGCCCGGGTCGAGCTTCCCGATGGGCAGAGCGGGCTCGGGCACCATTACCCTCCGGGTTTCAGGGGGAGGACACGCGGCAGCTCCGCCGCCGACTCGAGGACCAACCGCGCGCCGCACTCGGCAAACTTCTCCCGCGCTCCCGTGGTGGTCAGCACCCCGACCGCGTGCGCGCCGCACGCAACGGCCGTCTCGACGTCCGTGTGGTGGTCGCCCACCACGAGCGCCCACTCCGGCCGCGTCCCCAGCTGGGCCAGCGTCGCCTGCAAGTGTTCGGGGTCGGGCTTCACGTTCGTGACATCGTCGCGGGTGAGGAGTACGGAGTGGGGCAGGGGATGCCGGCGCAGCACGAGCTCACAGCACGCGCGGGAGTTCCGGGTGAAGATGCCCAGCCGATAGCCCCGTCGGTCGAGCTCCTGCAGAGCCTCCGCGATCCCCGGGTAGAGCGCCGCCTCGCGACAGGCGTCGGCCTCGCCCTCGTGCACGATACGCATCGCGTCCCGCCGCACCTCGGCAGCCGCCTCCCCCTCCAACCGCGCGCAGACGCTGTCGATCATCTCCAGGATGTACCGCTGGAAGAGGGCCTCCTCCCAACACTCCCGACGGATGAAGAACTCCCTCAGCCGCGCACGAATGCCCGCGAAGTCGATGTCGGTCGCAGCGAGCGTGCCGTCGAAGTCGAAGATCACCGCGCTCACCGGCGGCAACGCACGAGCATGGGGCATGGGCGACCTCAGCGGGATGGGGACCGGCCCTCGTCTCCCCCCACCTCCGCGCCCCTCGCGAGGGCGGCCATGTTCACGTCGATGAGGTGCGGGCGGTTCTTCAGTTGATCGCGAATTGCCTCGGCGACGCTCGCCAGCGTCACGGCCTCGGTCACCGCGACATACGCCCCGAGCATGATGCTGTTCACGACGTGGGGGTTGCCGAGCTCCTCGGCGACCGAGGTCGCGGGGAAGCCGACGATGCGCACGTCGTCCCGCGCGGGCAGGTCGGCGACCAGCGATGCGTTGTGCAGGATCAGTCCGCCCGCCTTCACCTGGCGGCCGTGGCGATTCATCGCGCCCTGTTCGAGCGCCACGAGCACGGAGGGCTCGCCGACGCTGGGGCTGCCGATGCTCTCGTCGGACACCACCACGGTACAGTTCGCCCACCCGCCGCGAACCTCGGGCGAGTAACTGGGGAGCCACGAGACGCTCTTGCCCTCGTTCAGCGCAGCCGTGGCCAGGATCTGCCCCATGGTCAGCAGTCCTTGGCCGCCCAGCCCCGCGAACACCACGTCGGTCCGCATCAGGCCGCCGCCTCCTTGCCGGGGCCCTCGGCGGAGCGGAACACACCGAGGGGATAGTGAGGCAACATGTTCTCGCGCAGCCACTCGACCGCGTCGGCGGGCTTCTTGCCCCACCACGTTGGGCAGATGCTCAGGAACTCGACCAGGCTGAACCCGCGACCCTCGGCCTGCACTTCGAAGGCCGTGCGGATGGCGCGCTTGGCGTGGCGGATCGCCTTGGGGTCCGTCACCGCCACCCGCTCCACGTATGTCGCCCCGTCGAGGGTCGAGAGCAGCTCGCAGACCCGGATCGGGTGGCCGTCGCGGACCAGGTCGCGGCCGTGCGGAGACGTGGTTGTCTTCTGGCCGGGGAGGGTGGTCGGGGCCATCTGGCCCTGGGTCATGCCGTAGACGGCGTTGTTCACGAAGAAACAGGCCAGGTTCTCGCCCCGCGCTGCAGCATGGATGACCTCGGCGATGCCGATGCCGGCAAGGTCCCCGTCGCCCTGGTACGTGAACACGATGCTGTCGGGGCTCGCGCGCTTGATGCCCGTCGCCACCGCCGGCGCCCGTCCGTGGGGCACCTGGATCGAGTCCAGCGCGAAGAACTCGTAGATCCACACCGCGCACCCCACCGGGGCGATGGCCACCGTCCGGTCATCGAGGCCCATCTCTACGATGACCTCGGCGATGAGCCGGTGGATCGTCCCGTGGGTGCAACCCGGGCAGTACGTGAAGGGCAGCGCGGTGAGGCTCTCCGGCCGGGTGGCGACCGCCTCCATGCCCTCGGGAATGCAGACCGATGTGTGCGTCTGTGACATCCAATGACTCCGTCAACCAGGGTTGCCGCGGGTCGGGACGCGCGCCCCCGCCCCGCTCTACCGCCCGACAATCCGCCGAATCTCGCCCGCGATCTCCTCCGGCGTGGTGATCAGCCCGCCCAGCACCGACAGCAGGCTCACCGGCGACTGATCTCCCACCGCCGTCCGCACGTCGTCCACCATCTGCCCGATGGAGGCCTCCACCACCAGCGTGTGCGACGCCGGCCCCGCCCAACGCCGGATCGGCTCGTGAGGGAAGGGGAAGAGGCTGATCGGCCGCACCAGCCGCGTCCGGATGCCCTCCGCCGCGACGCGCTCCATCGCCGTCTCGCTGCAGCGGGCCGGGATCCCGTAGGCGACCAGAAGCACCTCCGGGTCCTCGTCTCCCAGCTCCACCCACCGCGTCTGCTCCCGCTGCACCTGCCGATAGAGGTCGGCCAGCTTCCGGTTCTCCGCCTCAAGGTCGGGCGGCTGCGCGTAGAGCGAGTTGATGACCCGCCGCTCGCGGCCCGCGCGCCGGCCGCCGATGGCCCACGGCAGCACCCGCGCCGGGGGCTCGGTCCGGGGCAGTACCCGCACCGGCTCCATCATCTGCCCCAAGGCCGCCTCGCTCAGCACCATCACCGGGTGCCGGTACCGCTCGGCGACCTCGAAGGATTCCCGGCACAGGTCATACTGCTCCTGCAGCGTGGCCGGCGCGAAGGTGATGCAGCGCCCGTCGCCGTGACCCGCGCCCCGGGTCGCCAGCCAGTAGTCCGACTGTGACGTGCCGATGTTGCCCAGTCCCGGCCCGCCCCGGCAGACGTTCAGGATCAGGCACGGCACCCGGGAGCCCACCATGTACGAGAGCCCCTCCTGCATCAAGGAGATGCCGGGCCCCGAGGAGGACGTCATCACCCGGGCCCCCGTCGAGGCCGCGCCGAATACCATGTTGATTGCGGCAACCTCGCTCTCCGCCTGCAGGTACACGCCCCCGACCTCCCGCATGTGCAGGGCCATGTACTCGGGAATCTCGTTCTGCGGCGTAATGGGGTAACCGAAGAAGTAGCGACAACCCCCCGCGATCGCCCCCTCGGCGGCGGCTTCGTTCCCCTTCATCAAGACCGGTTTCGGATCAGCGGACAACCCCTGACCTCCGTGGCGCGCCTACTTCGCGCGGCGGGAGCGGTACACCTCAATGCAGACATCCGGGCAGACCAACGCGCACTGCCCGCACCCCGTGCAGTTCTCCAGGTCGACCAGCTCCGTCGGATGATAGCCCTTGGCGTTCGTCTCCGTGCCCGCCTGCAGGTTCGCCCTCGGGCAGTGCTCGATGCACCACCCACAGGCCTTGCAGCGCTCGGCGTGGAGGATGATCAGCGCCCTTGGCGCCGCCTTGTCCGGCATCAACCGTGTCCTCTAGACCTCCCAGGCCGGCCGGAGGTAGAATCGCAGTCCCAACACCGGTGTGCTCCCCGCAAGCCCCGCGAACTCCGCCACCAGCTCTTTGGGGCAGCACGCCGCGAGCACGCTCACTCCGAGCCGCCGCGCCAGCGCCTCCCCGACCCGCAGGCCGTCCAGGCCATCAGCCACCGTCGTCTGCGGGCCCAGGTTGCCGTTCGCAACCACCCCGCCTAGCGGCAGCCCGGCGCGCGCCACAATCGCCTCCGCCAGCCCCGCCAGCCCCTCGACGGAGTCCCCGTCCGGTCGTCGGGGGTTCACCACGAGTGCCACATTCGCGTTCCGGGCCAGAAGGGCCTCCCGCCAGTGGGCCAGAACCCCGGCCCCGTGCGGCTGCCCGCCCACATCGATGAGGAGGCTGCTTCCCGCGCCGGCGATGGCCGCCGGCATCTCGTGGGGCAGCACCGGCCCATCGAACGCCCCCGGCCCGCCCCCCGGCGCCAGCACCCGCACGCCCTGAGCTGTCAGCTCCGCCGCGATGTCCCGGGGCCGGAAGTACGGTGTCACCACATCCAGGTCGGCCAAGTACACGGGCCCGTGGCGCGCCCAGCGGAGGGCCAGGTTGATGGAGATCTCCGTCTTCCCGCTGCCGAACGGCCCCGCCAGGACCAGCACGCCCGGGGGCGTCAGCCCCGACGGCAGGCTCTCCGTGCTTCCCGCCAAGTCCGTCACGGCGCCCTCCGGCGGCTCAGCCGGTCCAGCCAGGCCGTCAACGACCAGCGGTCGGCCGCCAGGCAGAACCCCAGCAGCACCGCCGCCAGCACAACCCATGTCGTCGGCCCCGTCAGGCTGACCACCGTAATCCCCAACACGGCCCCCAGGGGATTGGCTCCCGTGTCGCCCAGCATCGCGCGCTCGCCCAGGTCCGCCCACAGGAACACCCCCGCTGCGCCGAGCAGCGTCAGCAGCGCCTCCGCGGCCCCGGCCGACGGCCGGCCCCAGGCCAGGCCGAACGCCACGAGCCCTCCGAGCAGGAACGCCGTCACCGCCCGCCCCGGCCGTGCATCCAACGCATTGATCGTGTTCGCCGAGAGCGCGATCACTGCGCCCGCCGCGAGCACGCGCCAACCCTCGATGCCTGCCGCGTACGCGACGCCCAGACCCACTCCTGCGCCGCCGACGGCCTTTACCAGCCCCGTGGTCACCCGCCCGTGCCGGAGCAGCTGCGTGAAGTGCCCCCTCAGCCCTCTCACGCCCGTCGTGCCCCGGGCGTCGTCGAGCCAGCCCAGCGCCGCGAACAGCGCCGCGGCCACAACCGTCGGGGCCAGCCACGCCGGCGCCGATCCCTGCACGGCCGCGGTCAGGGCCAGCGCCAGCAGCGGCGCGGCGAAGGTCACTCCCCCTCGACTGACAACCTCCGCGCCCCGGTAGTTTCGCGCGAGCAGCTGGGGCGGCCGCCGGGTCAGCAGCGCCCACAGCGCCGCGGCCTCCGTCGCCGCGCCGAGCAGCGCCAGGATCGGGTCCGGCAGGGAGCCGTTCACTGCCGTTCGGGGAAGGGCCGGCGGGCAGAGGACTGGTCACCGTAGTCGCCGCTCTGGCCGGCCAACGCCCATGCCGCGGAGACCTGCCCGCGCCCAGAATCGACGTTGTCCACGGTTGAAATGTCGAAATCGCGATAGAGACTGATGTACGAGGCGGGCGGCGTCGCCTCACAGCCGACGACCCGCGTCAGACCCGCCGCCGCCAGCGCCTCCAGCAGCGGCCGGTCGATGAGCTCCTCCCCGGACTCGGCCTCGCTCTCGGCGCCCCCCAACACCACAATCGCGGTCGGGGCTTCGCGCGGGACCTCGCCCTGCAACCGGATCAGCTTCCGCTTCCGCAGCTTCTGCAGCGCCTCCTCGTCCGCCCCCAGGACAGCCGCCGCGACCGCCTTGGTCGCTGCTTCACACGCCGCCGCCGTGTCGCCGTCGTACGCGCCGACAGCCCGCTCCGCGAAATCGTCGTCCCACGCCAGCCGATACGGCACCCGCGCTCCCGCCGCTTCCAGCGCGTCGGTCAGCTGGGTGGCCGCGTCGTCGCTCTGCCGCAGCGGCCGCGTGGTGATGAGCAGCGGGATCACCTGCCCGTGCAGAGTCCCCTGCACCAGCCTCGGCAGCACGGCCTGCGCGAACTCCTCTTGCCGATTCGCGCCCTCCTGCAGTGCCTGGTTCTCGCCCCACAGCACCTCAAACCTGGCCTCCACCTTGTCCAACCGCTCCTGCAACCCCGGCTCGCTGCTCAGCCCGACACCCACCAGCAACCCCACGAGCAGCATGAGGAAGCTCGCCACCAGCGCCAGCACATGATGTCTCAGGCTGATTCCCATCGCCGTTGCCTTCCCCCTCTCCGTCAGGAGAGGGGGGCAGGGGGGTGAGGCTTCCTCACCCGAACACCGCCCGCCACGCATCCCTCAGTGCGAGGATGAACTGGATTCCCGCCATCCTAAGCACTCCTCGCACGAAGGGCGAGACGGCGAGCACGCCGCACGCGGCCAGGACGGCTGCGCCCAGGACATAGGCCAGGTGCCGGAAGCCGACCCCGCCCTGGTAGAGCATCCGCACGCCTTTCGCGTCCACGAGCCGGTCGCCGACCTTGAGGCGCGTGAGGAAGGTGCTCGCCATCCCGTGGCGGCCTTTCTCCAGGAAGTCGGGCAGGTTCGTGTGGCTTCCGACCATCACGATGAGCTCCGCGCCCTTCTCGAAGGCGAGCGTCAGCGCGGCGTCCTCGCTCGTGCCGGGGAGGCTCACGGTGTGGTGTTTGAGCCCGAGACGTTCCGCGCGTTCGGCGCCGGGTGAGCGGCCATCAGCGTAGGCGTGGACCAGAATCTCGGCCCCGGACCGGAGCACCGTCTCGCCCGCGCTGTCCAGGTCGCCGACGATGAGGTCCGGCCGGAAGCCCTCGGCCGCGAGGATGTCCGCCCCGCCGTCGACACCGATGAGCACGGGCCGGACGTCCTGGATGTAAGAGCGGATCGTCTGCAGGTCTCCGTGCGAACCGGCACCGCGCGCGACGATGACCACGTGCCGGCCCCGGATCGGCGCCTCAACCTCGGGCAGCGGCACACTCGGGAGTACGATCTCGGGTTGGGTGCGGATGAACTCCAGTGTGTTCGCCGCGAAGTCGAGCAGCAGGCGCTGTGTCTTCGCCTCCGCCTCGGTCCGCAGGGCCTCCACCCGCGCCCCGTCCAGTCGTGAGCACCGCCCGACCTCCTTGCCGCCCTCCAGTACCCGCTCCCCCTCGATGGTCACGGCCGCGCCGTTGTCGATCTCGTCGAAGCGCTCTCGCCGATCCAGATCGAACAGCGGCACCCCCGCCGCCGTCAGCACCGCCGGACCGCGGTTCGGGTAGTCGCCGGTCATCGAGGGCTGCGCGTTCAGGACCGCGGCCGGCCGACACTCTGCCAGCGTCTCCGCCGCCGGGCCGTCCAGGTCCGGATGGTCGATCAGCGCCACTTCGCCGGGCCGCAGCTGCTGCACGAGGTGCTTGGTCCGACGGTTCTTGCGCACACGCCCCTTGATGCTCATCGGCCTCGCCGACCTCTACCGCCCTCGCTCGAGCAGTTCGGCCGCGTGTTGCAGCGCGGCCCGGTCCCCTTCCCGCGCGCCGAGCATCCGGGCCAGCTCGGCCACTCGCCCATCGTGCTCCAGCGGCTCCAGACTGACCCGCGTCCGCCCGTCGCGCGTCGCTTTGGCGACGTGGAAGTGCTGGTCGGCCCGTCGCGCGATCTGCGGGAGGTGCGTGACACACAGGACCTGCGTCCGCCGACTGAGCTCCGCAAGCTTGTTGCCCACCGCGTGGGTCGCCTGTCCGCCGATGCCTGCGTCCACCTCGTCGAACACCACCGTCGGGATCTCATGCCCGCGCGAGCAGACCGACTTGAGCAGCAACATCACCCGCGACAGCTCGCCGCCCGAGGCGATCGCGGCCAGCGGCTTCAGCGGCTCACCCGGGTTCGCCGAGAAGAGGAAGCGGCCCTGGTCGATCCCCCGGGCATCGGCCAGCCATCGCCCCCCCCTCGGGTCCGGCAGGCCGTCCGGATCGGGGAGGCGCGTCAGCTCCACATCCACCCTGCCGTGCTCCATCCCCACATCGCCCAGGGCCGAAGTCAGCGCCTGCCCGAGCTTCCGGCCGGCCCGGGCCCGCAGCCCCGACAGCTTCTCCGCCAGCGCCGCGGCCTCCGTCTCGCGCTCGGCGACCTCCGTGGCCAACTCCGCCAGCCGCTCATCCGCCCGGTCCAGCTCCGCCAGGCGCCCGCCCGCCTCTTCGCCGAACCGCACGACGTCCGCCACCGAGTCCCCGTACTTGCGCCTTAGCCGCTGAATGAGTACCAGCCGCTGCTCCACCTCGTCCAGCGCGTCCGGCTCCGCCTCGATCTCGTCCAGGTAGCGCGCCAGACGCCCGGCCGCATCCTCCAGCTGGTACGCCGCCGTCTCCAAGGACGCCGCCAACTCCTCCAGGCCTCGGTCCAACGCCGCGATGTCCTGCACCCGCCGGAGGGCCTCGCGCGCCGCGTCCAGCGCCCCCAGCCCCTCCTCCGAGGCTCCGGTCAGCAGTCCGTGCGCCCCCAGGGCGCCCTCCCGGAGTCGTTCGAGGTTCGCCAGCCGCTCGCGAGTTGCCAGCAGCTGCTCCTCCTCCCCGACGCTCAGGCCCGCCGCGCGGATCTCCTCCACCTGAAAGCGCAGCAAGTCCACCTCCCGCAGCCGGTCCCGCGCCGCCGCCGCGAGGCGCTCCCGTGCCGTCTTCGCCCCCGCGAGTTCGCCGAAGGCCTGTGCGTATGCCTCCCGTACCGCGAGCAGCTCGCCCCCGGCGTACCCGTCGAGAAACTGCAGGTGGTTTTCGTCGCGGATGAGGGCCTGATGCTCGTGCTGCCCGTGGATATCCACCAGCCGATCGCCGACCTCCCGCAGGACGCTCAGCGGCACCGCCCGCCCATTCAGCCGGCAGCGATGACGGCCCGCCGCCGAGACGACCCGCGTGAGGATCAGCGTGCCGTCCGCGTCGGGCTCGACACCCGCCGCCGCCGCCGCCGCGAGCGCCTTGGGGGCGCCCGAGGCATCGAAGGTGGCCTCGATGACCGCCTGCTCCGCGCCGGTGCGCACCGCCTCGGCGCCGACCCGATCGCCGACCGCGGCGCTCAGCGCGTCAATGACGATCGACTTCCCCGCGCCCGTCTCGCCGGTGATGGTGGTGAAGCCCGGACCGAGCTCGATCCGCAGCTCCTCAATGAGGGCGAACTGGCTGATGTGCAGTTCCGTAACCACGGAAATCAGTTCCAGTTACTAGTTTCTGCGCCGTGATTCCCCGATTTGACGGTGCAGATGCCGATTATCTTCGTTTGCCCCTTGCCAGAAAAATGGTAACCGGTACTGATTTCTAGTGCGACGTGCCCCACTTCAGCTTGTCCCGCAGCCGCCGGTAGAAGGTGCCCTCTCCGATCCGGACCAGGCGGGCCCGATGCGCGGACCGCCGCACCTCCACCGTGTCCCCGACCCTCAGGTTGGTCATGTGCTGCCCGTCGACGTCGAGGACGATATCGCGCCGCTTCCTTCCCTCCTGGGCGATGGTCACGGAGACCACCGCGTCGGGCGACACAACGACCGGGCGGGACTGCAGCGTGTGCGGGCAGATCGGGGTGATGATCAGGCTCTCGGCACGGGGGTCCACCACCGGCCCGCCGGCCGAGAGCGAGTACGCGGTCGAGCCCGTGGGGGTGGCGATGATGACGCCGTCTGCCGAGTACTCGGCCACGGCCTCCTCATCGAGTCGAATCGCGAACCGCAGCAGGTTCGAGTAGGACAGCACCCCCATCACCGCATCGTTGAGCCCCAGGAAAGGCCCCAGCTCCGCGTCGCCGCGCCGCACGGTCGCCTGCAGCATCAGGCGCTCCTCGACGGCGAACTCCCCGCGTAGCACTTCGTCCAGCCTCCGGTGCAACGCCTCCAGGTCGGTATCGGCGAGGAAGCCGAAGCTCCCCATGTCGACGCCCAGCACCGGCACCCCGAAGGGCGCCGCCCGCCGCGCGACATGCAGCAGACCGCCGTCGCCTCCCAGCACGACCACCAAGTCCGCATTCACCACTTCGTCCGGTGTCACCACCTCGCAGGCCAGGCCCGTCTGCCGCACCACCTCCTCGACCGCCTGCACCGTGACCCCCGCCCGCTGCAGCGCCTCCGCCAGCGGCCCGGCGGCCTCGCGCGCCGCCTCCCGATGCAGGGAGACATCGAGCCCTACCCTACCGATCTTCCGCCGACCCACGGTTCCCCCCAGAGCTTTCGCATGAGAGCCGGCCCCCGCGGCCCTTGCCTTCTACTGCCCCGCCTTGTTCAGCCGGTCCAGATTCTCGCGGGCTTTCTCGTACTTCGGATCGATCTCCAGGGCCTTCTCATACATCTTCTTGGCCTCGTCGAGCTTGCCCTGCTTCTCGTAGGTCACGCCGAGGTTGTTGACCGCCGGCACGTAATTCGGGTCCACTGCGAGGGCCTGCCGGAAGTGGGCCGTGGCCTCCACGAGCTGATCGCGATCCAGGAAGATGAGTCCCACATTGTTGTGGGCCTCGATGTTCTTCGGGTCCAGTTCGAGACAGCGCAGGTACTCGGCAAGGGCCTCGTTCACTTGCTCCTGCCGGTAGAGCGCGTTCGCCAGGCCGCACCGGGCGCTGGCCTGCTGGGGGAACTTGGCCACGGCGTCCTGCCACTGCTTCAGCGCGGCCGCCGGGTCCTTGCCGCAGGCGTCGAGAGCCAGAGCGAGGTTGATGTGGGCCATGACGTAGCTGTCATCCGCCCCGATCGCCGCCTGGAAGTGCGGAACCGCGTCGCAGGCCTTGCCCTGGTTGAACACCGCCACACCCAGGTTGTTGAGGCACGGCGCGTCATCGCCCTTGGCGGCCGTGGCGGCGCGGTAGGCGGCCTCGGCCCCGGCCGGGTCGTTCAGCGCGTCGGCGACGAGGCCCAGGTTGTAGTGCGCCTCGAAGCTGTCCGTCTTCAGCGCGCCGGCCGTGGTCAAGGGTGTCTTCGCCTCGGCGTACTTCCGCTGGCTGTACAGCGCGATCCCCAGACCCAGTTGCGCATCGAAGTTCTCGGCATCCACCCCGATCGCCGAGCCGTACGCGCGCTCCGCCTCGGGCCAGCGCGCCTGCTTGCTGTAGATCCAGCCCAGCTGCACGAAACACTCAAGGCACTCCGGGTCCAGCTCCGCGGCCTTCTCATAGCGCTCGACGGCCTTGTCCAACTCCCCGGCCTGCTTCAGCGCCCGCCCGAAGCTCCGCCAGACATCTGCGTCGTTCGGCCCCAGGCTCGTCGCCGTGTGGAAGGCCTTCCAGGCTTGGTCCCACTCCCGTAGAGCCGCGTACGCCTGCGCGGCGTTGTAGGCGGCGTAGAGGTAGTCGGCCTTCAGCGCCAGCGCCTTCTCGTACCGCTCGATCGCCTTAGTCACGAGCGCCCGGCCTTCGGCCGCCGTCGCGGCGTCCTTCAGCAGGGGCAGCCCCTTCTCCAGGTACCCGTTGCCCAGGTTGTTCTGCGCGACCGGGTAGTCCGGCTTGGCCTCGGTGGCCTGGGTCAGGTAGTCGATGGCCTCGTCCCACTGCCGCAGGGCGTGGCACGTCGTACCCAGCCACGTCAGCACCACATGGTCGCCCGGGTAGCCCTTCAGGGCCTCCTCAAACTTGGCCTTCGCCTCGTCGTAGCGACCGGCGGTGTACGCCTCGGTGCCGGCATCGAAGGCTTGGCGGGCCGGGTCGGCCGCCGGCTCCTGCGCCCACCCGAGACCGCCCATTCCCGCCAACGCGAGCATGATCGCCAGGTATCTCATCGTGCGCTCCCTTCCCCGCTGGGGCGGCCGACGGCGCCGGAAGCCGCGGCCTGCGGCGTCTCAGCCGTTCCCCGAATGGTCTCCGCCAACGACGCGGCGTCCAGCCCGCACTCCTCCAGGAGCCGGGCATTATCCCCATGCGACACAAACCGGTCCGGCAGCCCGACGCGCCGCACCTGTACTCCCTCGAGCCCCCGGTCGCTCAACAGCTCCACCACCGCCGAGCCGAAGCCCCCGGCCAGCGCGTTCTCTTCCACCGTAACCACGCGCCCGATCCGCGCGGCGAGCTCGCAGATGAGCTGCGCGTCCAGCGGCTTCGCGAAGCGAGCGTTCACGACCGTGGCCGCCAACCCCTCCTCACGCAGCGTCTCACACACCCCCGCCGCCCGCGTCGCCGCCGCGCCCAGCGCCAGCACCAGCACGTCCTCCCCCTCGGCCAGCACCTCCGCCCGGCCCACCGGCAGCGCCTCCGAGACCTCCGGCGGCGCCGCCCCCGGCCCCGCGCCACGCGGGAAGCGGATCGCGCTCGGCCCCGGCAGCTCCAGCGCCGTCGCCAGCATGTGGCACAGCTCCGCCTCGTCCTTCGGCGCCATCACCGTGAGGTTCGGGATGTGCCTCAGATAGCTCAGGTCGAACACCCCGTGGTGCGTAGGCCCGTCGTCCCCCACCAGCCCCGCCCGGTCGAGCACCAGCACCACCGGCAGGTTCTGCAGGCACACGTCGTGCACCATCTGGTCGTAGGCCCGCTGCGCGAAGGTCGAGTAGATCGCGACTACCGGCCGCATCCCCGCCGCCGCGAGCCCCGCGGCGAAGGTCACCGCGTGTTGCTCCGCCATCCCCACATCCAGGCACCGGTCCGGCATCGCCTCGTGGAGGTACTCCATTCCGGTGCCGTCGAGCATCGCCGCCGTGACGCCCACGATCCGCGAGTCCTGCCGCGCCAGCCGCAGCAGCTGCTTGCCGAAGACCGCCGAGTACGAGTCCGTCTTCGGCCGCGAGCGCGGCTGGCCCGTCTCCTCTTCGAAAGGCGGCGTGCCGTGGAAGTTCCGCGGCGACTCCTCGGCCGGCGCATAGCCGGCGCCCTTCCGCGTCACCGCGTGCACGAGCACCGGCCCCGACAGCGCCAGCCCCTGCTGGTACATCTCCTCCAGGTCCCGCAGGTTGTGCCCGTCGATGGGGCCCAGGTACGTGAAGCCCAGCTCCTCGAAGAGCATCCCCGGCACCACGAGGTGCTTCATCGCATCCCGCGTCCGGTCCATCGCCTCCAGCATCCGCGCCCCCATCGGCACGTGCGACAGCAGCGACGCCACGTCCTGCCGCGCCCGTCGCACCAGCGGCTCCACCAGCGACGCCCGCACGCTCGAGAGGTACGCCGATAGCGCCCCCACATTGCGGGCGATCGACATCTCGTTGTCGTTCAGCACGACGAGGATGCTCGTCCCCAGCGCGCCGGCTTGGTTCAGCGCCTCGAAGGCCATCCCGCCGGTCAGCGCGCCGTCGCCGATCACCGCCGCAATCCGCTCACTCCCGTGTCGAAGGTCCCGCGCCTTCGCCATCCCGAGCGCGGCCGAGAGCGACGTGCTCCCGTGGCCGGCCCCGAAGGGATCGTGCGGGCTCTCCTTCCGCGTCGGGAAGCCCGACAGCCCACCATGCTGCCGCAGCGTTCCGAATCGCTCCCGCCGACCGGTCAGCAGCTTGTGCACATAGCACTGGTGCCCTACATCCCAGACGATCTTGTCCTTCGGCGACTCCAGCACCCGGTGCAGCGCCAGCGTGAGCTCCACCACGCCCAGGTTCGGCGCGAGGTGCCCGCCCGTCTCCGCGACGGTGCGGATCAGCAGCTCCCGGATCTCCTCTGCAAGCTGCCCCATCTGAGCCGCCGTCAGCCCCTTCAGGTCCGCCGGCGAGTTGATCTTCTCAAGTATCCTCGACATCCCTGGCCTCAGACAGGGACTGTCCAAGTGCCGATCCCGCCCGGCGGGATCGGAACGCAGGGACTGTCCCCTGTTGACGTGCCCTCACGCAAACGGGTCCGCCTCTGCCGCCCCCTCGCTCTCCGCCAGCACCTGCTCGATCTTGGCCTCGGCGGACTGCAGCCGCTGCAGACATTCCGCCCGCAGCGCCATCCCCTCCTCGAAACGGGCGAGGGCGTCCTCCAGGGCGAGTTGCCCGCCCTCCAGACCCTCGACGATGGCCTCCAGGCGGCCGAGCGCCTCCTCGAAGGACAGCTCGCTGATCCCCGGGACCTCCGCATCCTGCCTCGCTGTCGGGTCGCTCACCGGCTTCCCTCCTGGGCGGGGGGCATGGCGGCCTCGGTCGTCGCCCGCAGCGCGCCGCGCTGGAGAGCGATTTCCACAGCCTCCCCCGGCCTCACCTGCGTCCAATCGGTCACAACCGTCCCGTCGTCGGCCCGACGGGTAATGCTGTACCCTCGGGCCAGGACCGCCGAGGGCCCGAGCGCCTCCAGCTTCGCGCCCAGTGTGTCCAGCCGCGCCGCCTGCCGCTCCAACCGCTGCCGCCCCACGCTCACCAGGTCCTGCGTCGCATCGTCCACGCGCAGCGAGTACTCCGTCAGGAGCTGCCGCGGTCGGCGCAGACCCGGACGCGCCAGTAGCCCGTCTAGCCGCGCTCGCGCCGCCTCGGCCCGAGCCCGCAGGCCCCGGGCGAGCCGGGGACCCGCCGCCTGCAGCCCGATCTCCAGCTCCCGCCCATCGGGCACGGCGATCTCCGCCGCTCCGGAGGGCGTCGGCGCGCGCACATCAGCCACGAGGTCGGCGATCGTCCAGTCCGTCTCATGGCCGACGGCGCTGATGACCGGCGTTCGGCATGCGAAGATCGTCCGCGCAACCGCCTCATCGTTGAACGCCCACAGGTCCTCGATCGAGCCTCCCCCGCGACCGACGATGAGCACATCCACGTCCTCGCGCCGGTCCGCCTGCCGGAGGGACGACACCAGGCTCGCCGGGGCCGCCTCGCCCTGTACCTGGGTCGGGAAAAGCAACACCTCCGCCAACGGGTAGCGTCGGGCCAGGATCGTGAGCATGTCCTGGACCGCAGCGCCCGTCGGGGAGGTAACCAGCCCGATGCGCCGCGGGAAGCGGGGCAGAGGGCGCTTGCGGGACGGATCGAACAGCCCCTCGGCCTCCAGCTTCGCGCGCAGCTTCGCCAGCGCCTCGGCCAGGGCCCCCATCCCCTCCGGTCGCATGAACCGCACGAGCAGCTGGTACTGCCCGCCCTTCTCGTAGACCGTTACCTCGCCAAAGGCAACGACCCGCTGACCGTCCTCCGGCTCGAAACCCAGCCGGGCCGCGGAACTCCGGAAGCAGACGCACCGCAGAGTGGCGGCCTCGTCCTTCAGCGAGAAGTACAGATGTCCGGACCGATGGGCCACGAAGTTGCTGATCTCGCCGACCACCTCGAGCTCGCGCAGCAGCTCGCTCCGCTCGAGCAGCTGCTTCACGTGCGCGGTCACCTCGCGCACCGTCAGCGGCCCGGTCACACTGCCTCCCAGCACCATCGCTCGCCTTCCTTGCCGTTCCCTTCGGTGTCCCGTGGCTCTTCGGAGCCGGTCCGGGTAGCCGCTCGAAGCCCCACCCGCGCACATGCTAGCGCGGGCACGCATACACAGATGACCCGCCAAGCCAGGCTCCCCGGGCGTTACTCCGAGAGGCTCCTGGCCGTGTCGTGGGCGTGCCCTTCTCTTTCGTGTCTTTCGTGTGTCTCGTGGTTCCTGTCCGCTCCGTCCGTCCGGCCGTCCACCCACGCCCCCAGCACGCCGTTGACGAACCGGGCTGAGTCCTCCCCGCCGTACTGGTGGGCGATCTCGACGGCCTCGTTCACCACGATGCGCGGCTCTTGCCCCTGCCTCAGCTCCCAGAGCGCCAGCCGGAGCAGGCAGCGGTCGGTGGCGGTCAGCCGTTCGAGGCTCCAGCCGCGGGCCAGCTCGGCGATCGTGGCGTCGATCTCCTCGGCCTCCAGCGCCAGCCCGGAGAGCAGGTCGTGCGCATAGGCGAGGGCTTCGCCGCGGATGCGGCGTCCGACGCGACCCTCGGGCGGGTACTGCTCCTCGTTGAGGGCGAAGACCTCAGGCAGCGACACGAGGGCGGCGGGGTAGTCGAGGCCAAGGACGTCGGCGCGGTAAAGCGCGGCCAGCGCGGCCTCACGCGCGCGCCGGCGAGGGCCCGGCGGCCGCGGCCTGGGGGTCGCGTCGGTGTCGGCCATCGTGGCGGCTATCCCATCCTGCGGGGCAGGAACGTGGTGTCGACTTGCCCGTCACGGAAGAAGCGGTTGCCGAGGATGCGCAGATGGAAGGGGATGATGGTGCGGATGCCGTTGACGCGCATCATGTGCAGGGCGGCTTCCATCCGGGAGATGGCGGACGCGCGGTCCTTGGCCCAGCAGATGACCTTGGCGATCATGGGGTCATAGTACTCGGGGACTACGCTGCCGGTGGTAACGCCCGTATCCACCCGGACGCCCGGCCCGATCGGCGGCACCCACTCGGTGATCCGCCCGGGGGAGGGCGCGAACTCGTTGGCGCTGTCGACCGCGAGGATGCGGCACTCGATGGCGTGGCCGTTGAACCAGATGGACCCCTGCTCGTGGCTCAGCGTCTCCCCCGCCGCGACGCGGATCTGCTCCTGAACGATGTCGACTCCGGTCAGCATCTCGGTCACGGGGTGTTCGACCTGAACGCGGGCGTTCGCCTCGAGAAAGTAGAACTTCCCCTTCGGGTCGAGGAGGAACTCGATGGTGCCCGCGCCCACGTACTTCGCCGCCTGAGCGAGCTTCACGGCCGCGTCGCCGATGCGCTTGCGCAGGTGCTTGCCTACGCCCGGGGCCGGGGCCTCTTCCAGGATCTTCTGCCGGCGCAGCTGCAGAGAGCAGTCGCGCTCCCCGAGGTGGATGACATGCCCGTGCGTGTCGGCGAGAATCTGGACCTCGATGTGACGTGCCGAGGGGATATACTTGTCGATGTAGAGGCGTCCGTCGCCAAAGCCGGCGAGCGCCTCGCTCTGCGCGGTGTCGAAGGCTTGGTCCATCTGCTCGTCGTTGTGCACGTCGCGGATGCCGCGTCCCCCGCCCCCGGCGACCGCCTTGAGGAGGATCGGGTAGCCGTACTCCTTGGCCAGCTGCCGCGCCTCCGCCGGCGAGCCGACCACCTCCAGGCTGCCCGGGATCGCCGGGACTCCGGCCTCGTGGGCGACCTGCCGCGCCCGGACCTTGTCGCCCAGCATCTCGATCACATCCGCCGGCGGCCCGATGAAGGCGAGCTTGCAGGACTCCGAGATCTCCGCGAAACGCGGGTTCTCCGAGAGGTTCCCATAGCCGGGGTGTACGGCATCGGCCCCGGTGACCACGGCGGCGCTGATGATGTTGGGGATGTTGAGGTAGCTGGCGCGGTTGGGCGGCGGCCCGACGCACACCGCCTCATCGGCGAGGTGCACGTGCAGCGCGTCCTTGTCGGCCTCCGAGTAGATGGCGACCGACGGGATCTTCATCTCACGGCAGGCGGCCAGTACGCGGCACGCGATCTCACCGCGATTGGCCACCAGGATCTTCTGAAACATGACCGATTCGGCTCCTCAGACCGCCGGGCAGGCGCCCGCGCCTCAGAACTCCTCATGCCCCGGCGTCGTACACCACACCCGGCCGGTCTGCGGATCGTACGAGTACGGCTGGCCGTTCTCCGGACACTTGGAGTAGCCCGCCATGTCGGCGGGGAGCGACGGCGGGGGACGATCCTCGTTGTCCATCGCCGCCATCTGCACCGCGGCGCGCAGCTGCTGGAGCATGTTCTGGCAGTCGACGCCCTTGGCCTTACCCAGCGCCTGAGCCGGGATCGACTTCTCTTGGCCCCCCTTGCCGCGCCGCCAGAGGCCGTAGAAGGCTCCGGCCAACAGGGCGATGATGACGACGGCGACGATGAGCTCGATCAGCGCCATCCCCGACGAGGTCGCCCTACCGCTTCGCACCGTTCTCCGCCCCTTCCTTGGGCCGTAGCTCCACCAGCGGCTGGCCGTACTCGACCGCGCTGCCGTCGTCGGCCAGCACGCGCACCACCGTGCCGCACTCCGGTGCGGTGACGTCCGTCAGCTTCCGCAGCGACTCCAGGGTCGCGACCGCCTGGCCCCCGTGGACGTAGTCGCCCACCTCGACCAGCGGCTCCGTCCCCGGCCCCTTCCCGCGATGGAAGAACCCGACCTTGTCCGCGCGAATCACGATCATCGCGTCGGCGTCGTTCGGCGCGGCCGTTGCCGGAGCGGCCGTTGCCGTCGCGGCGGCCGGCGCGGTCGCCGGCCGCGAGGTCTGCTTCACCACCCGGACCTCCAGGTCGCCCTCTCGCACACACAGCTCCGCGATCGGCGATTCCTGGGCGATCCGGACGATCTCTTCGATGCGTTCTCGGTCCACGACGCTCCCCCGACGCGCGTTACGCCCGTTGCAGGTAGTTGCCCGTGCGCGTGTCGATCTTGATCATCTCGCCCTCGTTCACGAACAGCGGAACCTGCACCGTCGCCCCGCCCTCCACCACCGCCGGCTTCGTGCCGCCGGTCGCCGTGTCGCCGCGCACCCCCGGATCGGTCCGCTCGACCTTCCGGATGATCGTGTGGGCCGCCTCGACCCCCAGCACCTCGTCCTGGAACATCGTTACATCCACATCCTCCCCCTCCCGCAGCCACACCGCCTGGTCGCCCACCTGCGCCTCGCTCAGCTCCACCTGGTCGTAGGTGTTGTTATCCATGAAGTGGTAGATCTCGCCGTCGGCGTAGAGGAACTGCATCTTCTTCCGCTGGACGTGCGCCGTCTCGACCTTCTCTCCGGAGCGGAAGGTCTTGTCGTACACGTTCCCCGTCCGCACATCGCGCAGCTTCGTGCGCACGACGGCCTGGCCCTTGCCCGGCTTGTAGTGTTCGCTGGTGACGATCTGATACACCTGACCATCGAGCTCGATGGTCAGCCCCGGCTTGAACTCGGCAGTGGAAACGGGCACCGCTGATCCCCCTTCGGCTCCCAAGGGCCGCGCATCGCTCCCGACACGGCAGGACGGCGATTGTACACGCTGGGGGGCCAAAAGTCAAAGCCTC
>Ga0233425_10002239_pt1 | contig 39041 bp, 32 predicted proteins | sample Watercolumn_Towu_2_FD_181712 | JGI IMG/M metagenome (GOLD analysis project Ga0233425, IMG submission 181712) | Freshwater microbial communities from Lake Towuti, South Sulawesi, Indonesia - Watercolumn_Towuti2014_140_MG | ecosystem: Environmental > Aquatic > Freshwater > Lake | place... | reverse complement strand
GGCAGTGTACTCAGGTGTTCCAGCAGGTTGACGGTCGACATCAGACAGTTTCCTTCAAGGCGAAAAAGCCATCAGCAGATCTCTTCAAGAGCCAGTTGTCAAGCGGATTTTCGAGATCTTGCCCTGGGATTTGACGCGGTTGATATTCTTCGGCGACTCCTGGATGCTAGCGCAGTGGACGACGGGACCGAGGGCGACGGCAGCGCCGGCCGCTGTGTCGATTTCGCGCTCGCGATCGGCGGTTGGTCTCGGGATGCTCGTCCCCGGTCGTCGGCTCAAGCGCATCGTTAGACCGGCAGTTCATCGAGCCGAGTTTGGAGGAAGCGCCGTTCCGGCTCCTGCCGGGCCAGCGCCAGAGCTCGCTGGTAGGCGGCGCGGGCTTCGGCGTTTCGGTCCAGGCGGCGCAGCAAATCGGCGCGGGCCGCATGGGCCAGATGATAATCCTCCAGTTCGCCGCGGGCCAGGATGGCGTCGATCAGGGCCAGTCCCGCCGCGGGTCCGTCGCGCATGGCCACCGCCACGGCGCGGTTCAGCTCCACCACCGGAGACGGCTCGATCCGCATCAGCACTTGGTACAGACCTGCGATCTGGGCCCAGTCGGTGGCGGCAGCGGCGGGGGCTTCGGCGTGCACCGCTGCGATCGCCGCCTGCAGGGTATAGGGTCCGAAACGGCGCGAACGCAAGGCCCGTTCCACCAGGGCGATTCCTTCGGCGATCCGCTGCCGGTCCCACTTGGACCGATCCTGCCGGTCCAGCAAGATCATCTCGCCGGTCGCCGAGGTGCGGGCGGGACGGCGCGCCTCGTGCAGCAGCATCAGCGCCAGCAGGCCCATGGCTTCCGGTTCCGGCAGCAGTTCCACCAGCAGCCGCCCCAGCCGGATCGCCTCATCCGACAGGTCGTGGCGCGTCAGTGCGTCGCCGGAGGAGGCCGAGTAGCCCTCGTTGAACACCAGGTAGACCACCCGCAGCACGGCGTCGAGCCGGTCCGGCAATTCCTCCCGCTCCGGTACCCGGTAGGGGATGCCGGCGTCGCGGATCTTCGCCTTGGCGCGGACGATGCGCTGGGCCAGGGTGGGGGCTGCGGTGAGGAAGGCGCGGGCGATCTCCTCGGTGGTGAGGCCGCACACCTCCCGCAGGGTGAGCGCCACCCGGGCGTCCGGCGACAGGGCCGGATGGCAGCAGGTGAAGATCAGCCGCAGCCGGTCGTCCTCGACGCTGTCTTCCTCGCCGGGCGCATCCTCCAGGGTGGCCGGATCGACCGGCTCGGCCTCCTCGTCCAGGCTCTCGAATCGGGACTGCCGCCGCAGCTTGTCGATGGCCTTGAAACGGCCGGTCGATACCAGCCACGCCCGTGGCTGGTTCGGCATGCCGTCCCGCGGCCACTGTTCCAAGGCGGCCCGGAAGGCGTCGTGCAGCGCCTCCTCGGCCAGGTCGAAATCGCCCAGCAGCCGGATCAGGGTGGCGAAGATGCGGCGCGACTGTTCCCGGTAGAGGGTATCCACCGCGGCGCGGATCGCTTCGGCCCGGGGTCCATTCATGGGCGGCGCGACCTTCCGGCCCTGCCGATTCCGTCAGCCTGCTCGCCGGGGGCCTAGGCCGCTTCGGCGGCCCGCCTCAGCGCGGCGATGTCGATCTTCTTCATCTGCAGCATCGCGTTCATGACCCGATCCGACCGTGCCGGGACAGTGCGGCTCATCAGTTCGCCCAGCACGTCGGGGATGATTTGCCAGGATAGGCCGTAGCGGTCCTTGAGCCAGCCGCACTGCTGGGCGGTCGGGTCGCCGCCGGCGGACAGGCTGTCCCAGTAATGATCCAGTTCGGCTTGATCGCTGCAGCCGACCTGGAAGGACACGGCTTCGGTGAAGCGGAACACCGGACCGCCGTTGAGGGCAGTGAACCCCTGTCCATCCAGCTCGAACGCCACCATCATCACCGAGCCCGCCGGTTTTCCGTGATGCTCGTGGCCGGCTTCGCCATAGCGGGAGACCTGCACGATGCGTGAATTCGGGAAGATGGCACAGTAAAACTCGGCGGCTTGTTCGGCCTCGTGGTCGAACCACAGGCAGGGCGTGATCTTTTGAAATTTGGCCATGACAGTTCTCCTTCAGGTGGCGTTAGCGGATGGTTGCGACCGGTCGTGATGCGTCTTCGAGCAATCCCAATGCGTCCAGGGTGCGGCTATCTTCGGCGACCGGCCGGATCTCGACGCAGCCGCGCTGCGCTCCGGGGATCCTGGCGGCGACGGCGATGGCTTCATCCAGGTCGCGGGCTTCGATCAGGTAATAGCCGCCCATCTGTTCCTTGGTCTCCGCATAGGGGCCGTCGGTGGTCGAGATCTTGCCGCCGCGCACCCGGATGGTGGTTGCCGCGGCGGCCGGAAGCAGCCGGTTGCAACCCAGGTAATGGCCGCTGCGGCGAATGTCGTCGGTGAATCTGCGGTATTCCTCGTAGTGCTCCTGGGCGTCGGAGTCGGTCATCTGCTCCATGACCTTTTCGGCACAAATCAGGCAGAGGTATTTCATGGCTGTCTCCTTGATGTCCTCGCCGACGATCAGGCAGGCGGCGGTGGCGTTGGTGAAGCGGGGGTCGAACGAGAACCCCAGTCCGGTGACGAAGTCGACGGATCGATCCAGCTGGGTCACCGGCAGGTTCACGTAAATGTCGGTCATCATGGATTCATCTCTCGGGTAGGTTCGAGGCGGCTGTCGCGGGAGGGGGCAGCCCGCGACTTCGGCGGCTGCCCCTCCCGCCTGTGGCTTGGGGAAATGCTGAATCAGTCAGCGGCTCCCTAGCCGCAGGGGCCGTCGGTTGCCACGATGATCATCCACGAAACGCCGAAGCGGTCTGCCACCATGCCGAAGCGCGGGGAGAAGAAGGTCTGCCCCAGCGGCATCTGCACCTGGCCGCCGTCGGCCAGGGCGGCGAACAAGCGGTCGGCTTCGGCTGCGTCGGCCACCCCCAGCGAAAGGGAAAAGCCCTGAAAACCGGGTTGGCCCGTGCACAGACCGTCGGAAGCCATCACCGTGCAGTTGCCGACGGCAAAGCTGGAGTGCATCACCTTGTCCTCGCCACCGGGGGGTATCGGGCAGCCGGCGGGTTCCGGGCTTTCCCGGTAGCGCAGCAGCGCCGTGATCTCGGCGCCGAGCGCTTGCCGGTAGAATTCCAGCGCCTCTTCGCAACGGCCTTCGAAGAACAGATAGGGTTGAATCTGCATGGAAGTCTCCTTGGGTGGTGGTTGAAGTCCCTCGCGGGGACGGGAAGACCGCTGAGCCGGTCTCTACCCGCCAGTCGAGCGGGAAGGCGCGAAATCGACATCCCGGACAAAATAATGCGGAATGCCTGGGATCGCGGCCGGCGAACCGGGCAGGGGTTAGACATCAAGCTGGCGGACCGGCCGGATCTCGATGCTGCCCACCCGAGCGGGGGGGATCTTGGCCGCGATCTGGATGGCCTCGTTGAGGTCGCGCGCCTCGATCATGTAGAACCCCGCGAGCTGTTCCTTGGTTTCGGCAAACGGTCCGTCGGTCACCGACAGCGTGCCGCTGCGAACCTGCACGGTAGTCGCGGTCCTCACCGGCTCCAGGGCTTCTCCGGCGACCAGCCGGCCGCTCTGCCGCAGACTCTCTGCATAGGCCGCGCACTCCCGGTCGTTGGGGCTTTCAGGAAGGGCGTGCAGCTTGTCTTCCTCGCTGTAAACCAGGCATAGGTATTTCATGGTGTCCTCCGCGTCGTGGTGAACCGGTGTGGGTCGCCGGATAGTCGCACGGGAAGGGGCGGATTCGACAGGGCGGCGGAACTGCCGATGCGGAAATTTGCGTCGACGATACCGTCGATAGGCCGTGGAGTCGTGCGGGCCGGAATCGCCGGAAACGTGGATCCGGCGACCGGCCTGCGTTCGAACGGGTCGTGAGGAGGCGGCCGCGCGGTGTTTGAGCCCTCCCGAATCAGTCGTGATGCCGATGACGACGGGGACGATAGCCGTCGGACAGTGTCTTCAGGAAGGCCACGATGGCGTCTTCCTCGTCGGCACTGAGCCCGAGGCTGCCGATTTTGGCGGTGTTGACGTTGGTGCTGACTTCAGGCACCGGCCAGCAATTGATCCCGACCGCGGGGTCGGGGATCGCGGCACATCCGGGCAGGACGTCGCGGGTGTTATAAAAGTGCACCACCGTCTTCAGGTCCTTGAACACGCCGTTGTGCATATAGGCCTTCACGAAGCTTCCTTCCGGCCGCTGGTCCACGTTGCGCAGGGTGGGCACCCGCTGCTTGCCGGCGCTTTCGGTGGCGTACACGGAATAGTCGGAACGGGTTTCCACAAAGCCTTGCAGGCCCCGGTCCACCCAAGCCGGCCCCGCCGGATTGAATTCCGCCGGCATCCGGTAGAACGGATTTTCCGGGTTGGCCGGAACTCCGGCATTGTCGAAGGTGTTATCGGTGAACAGGGGCGGCGTGCCATCGGCCGACGGCGTGCTGGCGTGGCAGGCCGAGCATTTCCCCTTGCCCTCGAACAGCGCCAACCCCAGTTGTTCCTGCTCGCTCAACCTCGCCCGCCCGCGCAAATAGGCGTCGAATTTCGAGGAAAACGCACTGACTTCCGGAGACCCCTCGAATGCCGCGATCGCCAGCGCGATCCTGTCGAAGGTGGCCTGCACGTCGGCCGTGCAGTCCAGCGATCCTTTGCCGTAAGCACGGCGGAACAGGCTGCGGTAGCTTGCGCCGATTTCGCTCTTGGCAAAGTTCGAGGACTGGATCTTGCCGCACAGATCGGCGGCCGATGCGAGGTTCTGTTCCAGCGGATTGAGGAAAGGCCCCTGGGCTTGGTCGGCAGCAGGATTCCCCAGCTTTTCGCCGGTGGCGCGGCCGTCCCAGAAGTTGCCGCCGATGAATCCGCCGAGATCCGCGGAATAGCTCAGCACCGGGCTGAAGGGTGCGTAGGCGGCGCTGGGGGGCTTGCGGTTGCCGAACCGGCCGGCGACCGCGCCTTCGTAAACGGCACCGCCACTGTTGATATCGGCATCGGGGCCGGTCCAGCCGGCGATCGGTGAATGGCAGGCGGCGCAGGCCTGGCCGGCCGGTTCCGAGAGGGCCGGATCAAAGAACAAGGCCTTGCCCAGCAGTTGCTGGGCAGAGAGTCGCTCGTGGGCATGTGCGCTCGGCAAGACGAGTACGGTGTTCAGTGCCAGTAGCGCGGGCTTGATTACAGACTTCGATGGCATGGTGGGATACTCCGATCATGGGTTCAGGTTGATGTCGATGATTCCCGGCGCCTGGCCCGGGCGGACGGAACAGAGCCGTTCGTCAGGGTTACGGGCCGGTCCGGGAGGCCGCTGTGGACATGGGTTAACGGACAGCGGGCGAACACGTTCCGCGATGTAATGGGTGCTTCCCTGGCTTGTGCATAACCTTCGGGGCACGCCGTCGGCAGTGGCAAAGAAATTGCCGCGGCGAGCCGATGCGAAGCTTCAGACACCGGCGTTGGTCGCCGGTCGCGGGGCTCAAGAAGTGGCGGAATTGGAATGGCGGGAGGGATGGCTTCCATGCAGAAAGATTCCTAATATCATGATCTTGGGATGCCTCGGCGCGTTGCCGGAGGGCACGGGAGCGCACTATAGGGAAGGGAGGGGACGCTGGCAAGCTGTGCGGCGGGAAGGTGTCCGCCGACGGCGTGGACTCAGTCTATGGGAAGGCTTTCGATCCAGGGCAGGAGCGTCGAGGCCGTGGATTCCGCATCGTCGGGCGCAATGCACGGGGAAACCTGATTGGGCGATCCCTACTTTTGCACTAGGTTTTGGCCGGAGCGCCGTCAAGGAGAATCTTGGATTGTGAGGGCTCGGCGATATCAACGGCTATTGGAATCAGCCGAGAAAACATCCGGAATCGGCAGTCGAATGCCCGTAAAGTGCGATTGGCTGCCGCAAGACGAACTGGGGGTGCGTCGGCACGAATGCGGTCGGCGCGGCAACGGCTCGCTGCACTGATCGAGATGCCATGATCGATGAATGACCGGCAACGCGGAAAAGGCCGGACGTCAAACGGATCGCTAGCCGAGGGGCAAGGATGAAAGAAGAAGACCTAAATGCAGCCCAGCCCTTTTTGATTGGCGTCCCCAAGGGGGTTCGAACCCCTGTTGCCGCCGTGAGAGGGCGGAGTCCTGGGCCGCTAGACGATGGGGACGGCGAGGAAATCAAATGATACTACAGCACTGGGGTGCTCTGGAATCGTCTTCTCGTAACGGCTTGTTGGGATTCACGATGTGCAGGTCGGCGACGGTCGGTCGGCAGACCACCGAGGACTTCGTCAGGCTGCACGGTGAGCGTGAACGGTTTGCCGGGCGTGTGTGGGCAGCGCTTGGCGTTAATCCTGAAAGACTTGTACTGCGCTCTGCCCTATCGGGCTTGGGCGACTGTCGGTCCCGTTTCGCTTGCCTCGGCGTCTTACTGCTTTTACCTTATGCGCGCTTTCCGGAGGTTTGTCCGGTCTTTTTGCGGGGGCGGTCATGACTGAGCATTACGACGTCGTCATCATTGGTGGCGGCATGGTGGGGGCGGCTTTGGGATGCAGCCTGGGCGACAGCGGGTTGCGGGTGGCCGTCGTGGAGGACTCTCCGCCGCCGTCCTTCGCGCCGGATCAACCCCACGACTTGCGGGTTTCGGCGATCAGCATCGCATCCGCCAGCATCGTCAAGACGGTTGGGGCTTGGAGCGGCCTGATTTCCCGCCGCTGTTGCCCGTTCCGCAGGATGCGGGTGTGGGAGGACCGGGGCGATGTGGAGTTCCGCAGCGAGGACATCAACGAACCCTTGCTGGGATACATTGTCGAAAATCGTGTCATTCAGCTGGCCTTGCTGGATCGGTTGGCGCAGTTTTCCAATGTGGAGCTGTTTTGCCCGGTCAAGACCAAGACGATCGATTACCATGCCGGCGGATCGTCCGTTGAACTGGAGGACGGGCGGCGGATCGAAGGCCGCTTGCTGGTGGCCGCAGACGGCGGCTATTCGCGAGTGCGCCAGGTCGCCGGTATGGGGGTCTCGGCCTGGGATTACCGCCAGCACGCCTTGGTTCTGACGGTGGAAACCGGCTACGCGCAGCAGGACATCACCTGGCAACGGTTCTTGCCCACGGGGCCGCAGGCTTTCTTGCCGCTGGACGGTCCCAACGCGTCGCTGGTCTGGTACCACACACCCGACGAGGTCCGCCGCCTGAAAGAGCTGCCGGATGAGGACTTGCTGCGTGAGGTAAAGGCCGCGTTCCCGCCGGAGCTGGGCGATATCACACGGATCGTGTCCAAGGGCAGTTTCCCGTTGAAGCGGCAGCATGCCCTCAACTACACGAAGGAAGGTGTGGCGTTGATCGGCGATGCGGCTCATATGATTCATCCGCTGGCGGGGCAGGGTGTGAACATCGGCTTGCTGGATGCGGCAGCCCTGGCCCAGGTGCTGGTCGCGGCACGCCGGGACGGCAGGGACCTTGGCGCAGCCAAGACCTTGCTCGAATTCGAACGGATGCGGCGCCGTAACAACTTGCTGATGATGACCACCATGGATTTGTTCTATCGGGTTTTCGGCACCGTACATTTGCCGATCAAGCTGTTCCGCAACATCGGTTTGGGGTTGGCGGAGCACATCAGTCCCGCCAAGAAGATGGCCATGAAGTACGCAATGGGGCTGAACGGCGAGTTGCCGCGGCTGGCGCGCGGCGAGGCCATTCTCGGTTAAGCAGCGCTTAAGCGATCCCGCCGACACTGGCTACACTTGGTTTTCCGGCCGTGCCCCGGCTTGCGGCCCCCGGAACCAGAGTTCCATCAATGACCCAGAGAGGATTCCATGTTCAAGAAGTTATCGGTTTTTTCGTCGGTCGTCATCTCCGCGGCGATCGTCAGCGGGTGCGCGACCTACGGCGGTTATCAGCCGGCGGTGGACACCTATAACGATCCCAACGCGGCACGGTTGCCGCAGGACCGGGCCGAGTGCGAAATGCTTGCCAAGCAAGCTTCCAGCACCGGTACCGAAACCGCCAAGGGTGTCGCCGGAGGCGCCTTGTTGGGCGCGGCAGCCGGTGCCGCGATCGGTGCCGTTACCGGCAATCCCGGCGCGGGTGCGGCCATCGGTGCCGCCTCAGGCGGTATCGGCGGGGGCGCTTATCAGGGAGTCGATGCGGACAATCAGTACAAGCGTGCCTACATCAATTGTTTGAGAGGCCGCGGCCACAACGTCATCAATTGACGGAAACACCGGCGGCCCTGCTGGACAGGGCCGCCGGTCATCCACATTCCCTCCCTGAAGCGGCTGGCCGCATCCGATGTCTTCTCTCGCTCATGCACTGCGGGTCTCTGCCCGGGACTATCCTGATCATCCCGCCATTTTCGGTTCGAACGGCATCGTCGCTTACGCCGCATTCGACCGCGATTCCGATGCAATAGCCGCCTCCCTGGCGGGGATGGGTGTCGCCAAGGGCGACCGGATTGGGCTGTATTGCATCAATTCGGAGTTTTTTGCCCTTGCCTACGCCGGCATCGTAAAAGCCGGCGCCGTCGTGGTTCCCATCAATGTGCTGCTGACTCCTGGGGAGGTCGGCTTCATTCTGAATGATTGTTCGGCCAAGGGGTTGATTTTTCATTCCGCCTTTATGGAACAAGTCGCGGTGGTCTGTCAGTCGGCAGAGTCATTGCAGTTTTCGGTAGCCATCGGTGCCGAGGTAGCGGGTGCGCAGTCTTGGCGGGAACTGTTGCATCCCGCCGGTCCGCCGCCGGATATCCGGTTCGACGCCCACCAGGATTTGGCGGTCATCATCTACACCTCCGGCACCACCGGCAAGCCCAAGGGTGCCATGCTGACCCACGGAAACCTGCTGGCGAATGTGGCCAGCGTGCGGGCGGCCATGCAGTGGCGGCCCGGTGCCGACGTGGTGCTGGTGGTGCTGCCCATGTTTCACGCCTTCGCGGCCACGGTGGGGATGCTGACCCCCTTGGCGTGTGGATGCGCCATCGTTCCGCTGCCGCGTTTCGAGCCGGAGCAGGTCGCGCAGACCATCCATAGCCATGGGGTAACGGTGTTTCTCGGCGTCCCCAGCATGTACACCGTGTTGTTGCGGCTGAAACCCGAACGGGTTCCCTTGTTGGCGTCGTTGCGGGCCTGCGTGTCCGGCGGCGCCGCCATGCCGGTCGAGGTGATGCGGCGTTTCGAGGCCTATTTTGGCCACAGGATTCATGAGGGTGACGGTCCCACCGAATGCTCGCCGGTAACCTGCGTGAACCCGATCGGCGGCAAGACCAAGCCCGGCACGGTCGGTCCGCCCGTTCCCGGCGTGGAAATGCGCATCGTCGGCCTTGAAGGCGTGGAGCCATTGCCGAAGGGCGAGGTGGGGGAAATCGCCGTGCGCGGGCCCAACGTGATGAGAGGTTATTGGAATCAGCCGGAGGCGACCCGTGAGGTGTTCCGGGACGGCTGGTTTCTTACCGGCGACATGGGGACCGAGGACGAGGATGGCTATTTCAGCATCGTCGACCGCAAGAAGGATCTCATCATCGTCAACGGGATGAACGTCTATCCGCGGGTGGTGGAAGAAGTGATCCACCAATTCCCCGGAGTGCGCGAAACCGCGGTGGTCGGCGAGTTGCACGAACTGCACGGGGAAATCCCCATTGCCTTCGTGGTGGTCGATCCCGCCGTGGAAGCCTCGGAGGGAGAAATCCGCGCTTGGTGCCGGCAGCATCTGGGCCGCCACCAGGTGCCGCGCAAGGTGGTTTTTCTGCCGGAGCTGCCGCGCAACGCGGCCGGCAAGGTACTCAAACGCCAGCTACGTCTTCATGGGGAAGTGGAGCGGGGGGTTCGCGGTCTGGAGTAGGGACGGTTTGGGGTGATCCGGTTGCGGTTTACTTATCGATCTCAACTGCTATACCTATTAGGCTTCCCGTCAGCGCCGGCAGTTGCCGCTGACCTTAACGGACCACTCCAAGGAAACTATCTCCAATGACCGCCATCGATTTTGAACACATGACCCAGTACGCCAAGCAATTCGCCGGCTTGACGCCCGAGCGGGAACAGACACTCAAGTCGCTGGGGCCGCCGCTTGAGTCGCGCCTTCCCAAGATTACCGAAACCTTCTACGCGACCCTTTCGAACATCAGGGAAGCCGCCCCGTTCCTGGAAGGGCGCATCGAGCTCCTGAAGCAGACCCACCTGCGCTGGCTGACTTCGCTGTTTACCGGCAGCTATGATTCCGAATACACCAAGGCCATGCACCGGGTGGGCGATGTTCATGTCAAGGTGAACCTGCCGGTCGAGTTCATGGCAGGCGGCACGACTCTGCTGGGGGATTTGCTGCTCGCCGATCTGGACGAGTTGTTCCGCGACGATCCGAAGGGGCGGGCCGAGGCGGTGGCCGCCGTGAATGCGGTACTCGGTTTCTCGCTGATCGTGATGCAGCAGTCTTTCCAGAATTCGACCCTGCACCAGGAGCTCGAGAAATTCCTCAAGATCACCGGCATGAGCCGGGCCTTGTTCAACAATCTGGCGGCAGCCTACCGCTGAGGCCCGATCTGACCCAGGCCAGGCTGCCGGTCCCGGCGGCCTTCTCCAGCGTGCGAGGCATTCGCCGGGAGAGAGCGTTGCCCGCCAGAATCGCAAACTCAGCTTCCGTCCCCGCCCGCCCCTTTTCAACGCAAAGATGTGCCGTTCGACGACACCCTTGGGGTTTTCCACAGTTTGCGTGGAGAAGTCTGTGGAAACCTCCCGGGAAGGTCGTCTATCGCCCTGATCGCACGGAAGGTCGGCTACCTTGGCCAGTCTCGGTTCAGTTTGGGGCTGCGGGAGGATGTCGCGGACCCTCAGGTCTCGGAAGTGGTTAACAGGACCTTCAGCACGCCGCTTCTACCGGCTTCCCGGAATGCTTCCTCGCCCTGTTCCAGAGGGTAACGTGCGGCGACCAGTCCGGCGGGATCGACCTCTTTCCTCTCCAGCACGTCCAGGGCGGGGTCGAACGGACCGCAGCGTGAACCGACCACGGTGATCTCGTCCACCACCAGTTCGGCCAGATCGACGGCGATCGCTCCCCGGTAGGTGGACTTGAGGACCAGCGTACCTCCTGGCCGCACCGCACGGCGCGCCTGAACAAGGCCCTCCGGCGATCCGGTTGCCTCGATCACGACGTCGAAACCCGCCGCGGGTAGGGTGTCCGGGTCGATCCACAGGATACCCCGTTGTTGCAAGGGCTCCTGCTGGCTCGAATGCCGTGCCGCCACCTGCAAGCGGCAGCCGGTCAGGCCGAGGCTCTGGGCGATCAATTGACCGAGGCGTCCGGCGCCGATGAGCAACACGCGCTGGTTGGGGCCGATTGCGACCTGATCGTGAATGCGCAGGGCCGCGGCCAAAGGTTCGGTGAACACTGCCGCTTCGTCCGCCACCAATGCCGGGACCCGGTGCAGGTTGGCAACCGGCAGGGTGAGATACTCGGCGAAGGCGCCATGGCGGCCCTTGATTCCCAGAACGGCACGCTGCTCGCAATGGCGAGGGTGACCGGCGCGGCAGGAGGGACAACGGCCGCAGGCCAGGTTGATCTCGCCGACGACCCGCTCGCCGATCCAGGCCGGGTCGGCGGCGGCGACCACCTCGCCGACGAATTCGTGTCCAGGAATGCCCGTGAACGGGTAATAGCCCTTGAGCAACTGCAGGTCGGTGCCGCAGATGCCGGCCAGGCGAACCCGGATCAGCGCCTCGCCGGCGGCCGGGCGGGGTTCCGGAACCGCATCCCGGAACTCCAGCCGCCCGCGGTCCAGCCACAGCGCCCGCATCGCCGCCCGGTCACAGCCCCCTGGGGCCGATGAAGGCGCCGAAGGCCCGGCTGCCGTCTCCGGTGGGAATGGTGTCGACCACTTTCAAGGCCTCGGCGTCGATCACCGACACGCTGTTGCTGAACCAGTTGGCGACGTAGACGTGTTTGCCGTCCGGATGGGTGGCGATGCCCTCCGGATATTCGCCCACCGCGATCTTGCCCACGTTCTTGAGCGCCTTGGCGTCGATGATCGAAACCGCGTTGTCGTACTGCACCGTCACGAACAGCCGGTCGCCGGCCGCCGACAGGGCATAAGGGCGGTCGCCCACGGCGACGGTGCCGACGACTTGCATGCGGCTCAGATCCACCACGGAAATGTCGTTGCTTTCCACGTTGGCCGTGTACAAGGTCTTTTCGGCCCGATCCAGCAGGATGCCGAAGGGATGTTTGCCGACCGTGACGCTGCGGGTGACGGCGCGGGTCTTGGCATCGATTTCCGAGATGCTGTCGTCGTCGCGGTTGGCGACATAGACCTTGCTGCCGTCCGCGCTGACCACCACCCCGGCGGGGGAATGGCCTACCGGAATCTTGCCGACCACGCGATTCGCCTTGAGATCCAGCACCGCCAGGTAATGCTCGTACCAGTCGGCGGCGTAGCCGATTTCGCCCTTGGCGTCCACCGCGATGCCCACAGGGCCGCTGCCGGCGGGGATTTCCCCGCTGATGGTCTGGCTGGGACCATCGATGACGGTCACCGTCTTGGCGGTGGGGTTGGCGATGCAGATCCGCTTGCCGTTGGCGCTCACCGCCACCCCTGCAGGTTCCGAACCGGGTGTGAGGTTGATGGTCTTGGTGACACGGCCCGTCGCCGTGTCGATGACCGAAACGCTGTTGGCTTTCTGGTTGGTGATGTAAGCGAAGGGGGCAGCGGCGGCTGATGTTGCCCCAACAAAAAAGGCGGCGGTGAGCACCGCCGCCTTTCCGGTCAGGCCTAATGAAAGTCCCGGCCGCACCATGTCACTTCTCGGCCAGGGCTTTCAGATGGGCGAGACTTTCCGTGTAGACCTCCTTGACCGCCTTGTTGGCCGATTCTTCGTTCTGGTCCGGCGGCGGATTGTTCTGCAGGAAGCAGCGGTAGTAGGCGCCGTTCCAGGTGACCTTGCTGCCGCTGCCGGAGGCTTCCACCTCGATGTTGGAGGAGTAGTTGTTGACCGGCAGGACCTTGCAGTCCGGGTTTTCGCTGATCTTGTAGGCGAAGGCCATTTTGTCCTCCTCGTAGCTCTTCAGCTCTTCCTTGATGACGCCGCCGTTCTTCAGGGTCAGTTCGCGGGTGGCGCCCGGCGCATTGCCGCCCTGGGCGTGGGTGCTGGCGACCATGGGCATCCAGCCGTGGGGATTGCCGAAATCCTTGATGATTCCCCAAACCTTGGCCGGCGGCGCGTTGATCTCCACGGTTTCCGTCAGCTTCTGGCGGGAAGGGCCGTGGGCGTGGGCGACGCCCACCCAGGTGAAGGCAAGGGACGCGGCCAGGATGGTCAGCTTTTTCATCGGGTTCTCCAGTGGATGAGGATCGGAAATCGTGGCCGAGCCGGATTCCGCGGCGGCGGGCAAGGGCGGCTGGCCAAAAAACGGGCGCTAGTATAAAGGAGTTCCGGAATCGCCGCTAACGGACGATTTCCCGGCCGTACGCCTGCAAATCCGACAGGATGGCCCGGTCGCGCTCGGCCAGATCGGGAGTCGCCAGCAGTCGTTCCACGGTCTCCTGATACTGCGTCAGGACGATGGTCGCACCGGCGCCGGGCTCGGTCAGGCGGCGCAGGCGCTGTCGTTGCCAGCGTTCCCGTTCGTTGGCGTTGAGGGACTCCGGAAAGTTGCGGGCTCGGTAGCGGAACAGCATTTCCGGCAGGCGCGGGTCGTCGAAGTTCGGCTCGATCGCCGCCAGTTGGGTCGGCGACATTTCGCGGATACGGGCCATCGTGCGGCGGTCGTTGTCGGAAAAGAACCCGCCGCTGTAGAGCATCAGGTCCGGATCGCGGCCGTCGGGCGGTTCCGGGGGCGGTGCCGAGAACACCTCCGCCAGCTTGTCGGCCAAATCCGCCGCCGCCTGCAACGGGGCCAGGTGGGCTCGGCAGCGGCCGGCATCCAGTCCCAGCCGTTCGGCGTCGGCGGGGCGCAGGGTGGCCACCGGGGCCAGTACCGGGGAGCGGTTGAGATGGACTGTTTTCAGGGGGATCCGCTCGGTGCCTTCCGGCAATTCGCTGGCGCGGGTGTACAGGCGCCGGCGGATTTCCTCCGCATTCAGTTCCAGCAGTGGCGAGGGATCTGCGGCCAGGTCGTAGACGACGATCCCGTTCTGGTTGGTGGGATGGCGGGCCAGTGCCACCACCAGGGCCAGACAATGGCGCTCGGCGGAGAATTTCTCCGATACGTGCAGCACCGGTTCGTAGCTGCCCAGTTTCAGTAGTTGGAAGGCGGAGCGCTTGTCACGGTGGTTCCAAAGGAAATCGAACAGCCGCGGCTGGCGGCTGCGGATCAGTCTTGCCAATTCGATGGTGGCGCGCACGTCGGCCAGGGCGTCATGGGCGCCCTGGTGGGCTATGCCGTTGGCGGCAGTCAGCCGTTCCAGCCGGAAGCTCGGTTTGCCGTTGTCGTCGGTCGCCCAGTGGATACCGTTCGGGCGCAGGGCGGCGGTGGCCCTGACCATGTCGATGATGTCCCAGCGGGAATTGCCGTTGCGCCATTCCCGTTCGTAGGCATCGAACAGATTGCGGTACAGGGTGTGGCGGGTCATCTCGTCGTCGAACCGAAGGGTGTTGTACCCCAGGCCGCAGGTTCCGGGACGGCTCAGCTCGGCATGGATGCGGCCGATGAAACGGGCCTCCGGCAGACCTTCGGCGAGCGCTTTCCGGGGGGTGATGCCGGTGATCAGGCAGGCCTCCGGTGCCGGCAGGACATCATCGGCCGGCCGGCAATACTCCACCAGGGGGTCGCCGATGGGATTGAACTCCAAGTCGGTGCGCAGCCCGGCGAACTGGCAGGGCCGGTCGCGCCGGGGATCGGCTCCGAAGGTTTCGTAGTCGTGCCAGTAGAGGGTGACGGAAGCCATGATTCGGGCAAGCCGGCCCTGACGGGACGGCGGGGCGACCGCTGCCGGGCCTGACCGCGCCCGGCAGTGGGGCGCGTCAGGCCGGGGCAAAGGTCAGTGGATGGAGAGCAGCGCCCTGAGGATGTCGACGCGGCTGACCACGCCGGCCAACTTGCCGTCTTCCAGCACCGGGAAGTGGCGCAGGGTGGATTGCGAGAACAAGTCGGCGGCTTCCAGGATGCTGGTATCGGCATCCACAGTGGTGACATCGGTGGTCATGTACTCGCTGACCTTGCCGGCCATGCCCTCGTAATAGGTGGCGTTGGAGGCGATCTTGAGACAGTCGACTTCGGAAAAAGCGCCGAGCACCTTGCCGTGCCCGTCCACCACCGGGGCACCGGTGATCTTGTGGTCCAACAGCTTGCGGATCGCTTCATAGACCCCCATGTCGGGCTGGAACAGCACCAGATTGGAAGTCATGTAATCTTTAACCGTGATGTTTGCAAGCATACCCACCCCCTCGTCTTCGGATTGTCGTCAGCGTCCTCAAGGCGTCGCCGCCGGGACCTAGTGCTGGGCCGCTTCCAGCTTACGTCTCTTCTCGCATTTCTCGGCACACACACAGTCCGCTCCGCCCTCGCCTCCGCAACTGCCCTTGATGGCGTGGCGTCCGAACATGACACCGATGGCCATGATGAAGATGACGATGGCGATGACGGCAAAACTGATCAAAAAAAGAGTCATGTCAAATCCTGTCGCAGTATCGATCGATGAGCCTGTTAGGCTGGGTCCCAGTATCCCGCCCGCCGCCTGCGGTTGCAAGGGTGAGCCGTTACCGGCAGTGGGCCGGATAGGCCACCCCGGTGCCGCGCAAGCCGCAGTAGCCTTCGGGATTCTTGGCCAGGTATTGCTGGTGGTAGGTCTCGGCGTAGTAGAACGGCGGGGTGGCGCCGATTTCGGTGGTGACCGGACCGCGGCCGGCCGTGGCCAGTGCCTGCTGGTAGCGGGTACGACTCTCCAGCGCCTGATCCAACTGTTCCGGGGTGGTGGTGTAGATCACCGAGCGGTACTGGGGGCCGACATCGTTGCCTTGGCGCATGCCCTGGGTGGGATCGTGTTCCTGCCAGAACAGGGCCAGCAGCCGCTCGAAACCGCCATCGGCCGGATCGAACACCACCAGCACGACTTCGGCGTGTCCGGTCAGGCCGGTGCAAACCTCCTTGTAGCTGGGATTCGGAGTCTGCCCGCCGGCGTAGCCGACTGCGGTGGTGTAGACCCCGGGTTGTTGCCAGAACCGGCGCTCGGCGCCCCAGAAACACCCCATCCCGAACAGAACGCTCTCCAGTCCGGCCGGAAACGGTGGGTGCAGCCGGGTGCCGTGGACGTAGTGGGGGCCCTCGACGGCCATGGGGATGTCGCGGCCGACGGGAGGGGAAGAGGGGCTGATCATTCCGAACATGGGCGGTTTCCTGTTCTGATCGAGAGTGGTCGAGTCGGGTCTCGCAGGGCGACCGCCGGAGCGGGCGGAAGCCTTATACTACGGTTTCGGCGAATCGGCCGCCCCGGGCGGCTCTCATCCCGGCCGTGATCCGCCGGTTTCGGGGCTGGGCGGTCATGGCCAGACAACCTGCGAATTAGATGATGACAGAGCAAGACAGTTTCCGGCGTTTCCTGTTTGAAGAGATCGGCGTCCGCGGCGAATTGGTCCGGCTGGATTCCAGCTGGCAGGCGGTGCTGGAGCGCCATCCGTATCCCGAGGGGGTACGGCACCAGCTGGGGCAGGCCTTGGCCGCGGTGGTGCTGCTGTCGGCCACCATCAAGTTCAAGGGCTCGCTCATCCTGCAGGCGCGCAGTGCCGGGCCGCTGCACACGCTGGTGGCACAGGCCACCCACCACCGCACCATCCGGGGCCTGGCCCAGTGGCGGGCCGATCCCCCCGTCAGCGCCGGCCTGGCGGATACCTATGGCACCGGACATCTGGCGCTAACGATCCAGAACGAAGGCGCCGAGCCTTACCAGGGCATCGTCGGCCTGGAGGGGCGCAATCTGGCGGAAGCCATCCAGAACTACTTCAGCCAGTCGGAACAGCTCGCTACCCGGCTCTGGCTCGCGGCCGACGGGGAGCGGGCGGTGGGATTGTTCATCCAGGAGATTCCTGCCCGTCACGGCGAACGCCAGGATTGGGAGCGCCTGGTGATGCTGGCGGAGACGGTGACCCAGCGGGAACTGCTGTATCTGCCCGGTGAGCAACTGCTGTACCGGCTGTTCAACCAGGAGCGGGTGCGCGTGTTCGAGCCGGAGACCGTCAGTTTTCAGTGCAGCTGTTCGCGCGAGCGGATTTCCTCCGTGCTCAAGGCTTTGGGCCGGGAGGAGATCGATTCCATGATCCGGGAAACCGGTCTGGTGGAGGTCGGCTGCGAGTTCTGCAACCGCCGCTATCGGTTCGATGCGGTCGATGTCGAGACGGTATTCTCCGACCTGGCGTTCCCGGCGTCGACGGTCAAGCATTGAACCGTAGCCCGGGTGAGGCGAAGCAGAAGCCGGAGCTTCGTGGCGGTCGGCCGGAAATCCCTGGATTTCAGTTCGTAGCATCCGGGCGTTCATCCCTTGCAGGATGGCTCAACCCAGATGGCGGCAGGTGGCGTGGGCCCAGTCGAGGGCATCCAGATACGCCTGTTGCAGCAAGGTGTCGTCCGCCGCCACGATGCCGCTATGGAAATCGGGCCGGCCCCGCTCGAAATCCAGTACCGTCCTCAGCACTTCGCCCACCGGGCCGCCGCCGGTCAGCAACGCCTCGTCGATCTCGCTGGCCAGGCCCAGACTGTTGAGTATGGTTTCGATGGGGGCGTCCATGATGCTGTCGAGCAGCGAGAACAGACCCGCCAGGTAATAGCGCTCCGGGTTCGACCGGTTCGCGGCGGCGGCGAGCCGTTCGCACATTCGGGCCCGAATCATGGCGGTGATGAGCATCTCCCTGGGCTGGAATTCGGCGGCGTTCACCAGCAATACCGTCGCCCAGTTCTTGATCCGCTGCAATCCGAAGAACACCACGGCACGGCTGATGGACTCCACCTGCTTGGGGATGCCGAAGAACGCCGAATTCAGCATGCGCAGCAGCTTGTAGCTGAGGGTCAGGTCCTGCTTCACCAGGATCGTCACTTCCTCGATGGAGATGTCCGGATCCTGCAGCCGCGCCAGCAGCTGCAGCGTCTGCAGGCGGTTGGCGGCCAGATCGCGGCCGCGCATCAAGCGCGGCTTCTCGAAGAATTCTCCCTGGAACAGGTCGAAGCCAAGTTTGATACTCTCCTCGTACTGGCGGGCATTTTCCAGCTCCCGCGTCAGCAGCTTGGGTGCCGGCTGCCTGCGCCCCACCGTGGTGTCGTTGTGCCAGCGGTCCAGATGGCTGGCGGTGACGGTGCACAGGGAGACTCCGTCGGTGAAGGGGAGGTCGGCGACGCTGGAGGGTTCGTCGATGGCGAAGGCGAAGCCGGATGCGATCAGTTCGGCGACGACGGGTGCGGGGGCTCCAGTTCCGCTCAACGAATCGGACGACAGCGCCACCACGATTTGGCCGTGGGGCCAGGGGAGCCGTCCCAGCGCCTCCAATTCCTCGAGTCGTGGCCGGATCAATACCGGATGTGACCCTGCCAGCCGACTCAGTTCGATGTGTTGGGCGAGGTTGGACAGGCTGATCGAGGAACTCGCCCAGGCGGCGCCGAACAGCCTCAGTTCGTAGCCGTAAGTCTCCAGCTTGCGGTCGTAGATGGGCGATCGGGAAATGAATGCGGACGGCATGGGGACTGGGCGGCGAGTCGGTCGGAGTGGGCGCCAGATTAGGCAATGCCGGTGGCAAACACAACCGCACCGGGCCGTGCTGGCGACCGGCAGCCGGCGTTGCGCGAGCCGCTTGGAGAATCGGTTAAAAGCACATATCCTAAGTAACCGCTGACCAACTCAGCGGTGAGTCGCCGGCAGTCTTTAGTTTTCCGGCGACGGGCGCTGCGAGATCCCGGATGGATTCGTTCAGCGATTCCCCAGTTTCCTGGCTACCAGAGCCGCGGGATTCCGCCGTCCAGTCATGAACAAGCCGCAGAAAGTTTTTGAAGATTCTTCCGCCTTCACCGAGGAGAATGCCGGCTTTCTGGAAGAGCTATATGAGCGGTTCCTCAAGGATCCGCTATCGGTCGACCCCTCCTGGCGCGAACGTTTTGGCCGCTTGCAGTCGGGTTCCGCCGAACTGGACGAATGTGTCGGGCCGGCAGTGCCGGTTTCCCCTGCCGTTGCCGCGGAGGCTCAAGACTTTACCGTCTTGCTGCGCAAGCAGGCGGCGGTCGATCGCCTCATCGCGCTGTACCGCAGCCGCGGACATCAGGCCGCCGACAACAATCCCCTCAAGCTGAATCCGCCCGCGGTCCTGCCCGATCTGGCCCCGGACAGCCACGGGCTGCTGCGCGAAGACCTGGACCGGGAGTTTTTCGTGGACGTGCTGCGCAACACGGAAAGGCAGACCTTGCGCCGGATCATTGCGCATCTGCACGGGACTTATTGCGGTAGCGTGGGTGCCGAATACACCCATATTGTGGATACGGAAATCAAGGAATGGATTCAGCATCGGCTCGAGAGCAGCGGTGCCCGAGCCGAATGGAGCAGCGAACGGAAACTGTGGACCTTGCGGATGCTGACGGCGGCGGAAGGCATCGAAAAATATCTGCACCGCAAATACGTCGGGCAGAAGCGGTTTTCCCTGGAGGGCGGAGAAAGCCTGATTCCCTTGTTGGACGAAGCGATCCAATGGGCGGGCCGGCACGGCATCCGGGAGACGGTGCTGGGCATGGCGCACCGGGGCCGCCTCAACGTGCTGGTCAACATCCTCGGCAAGGACCCCGGCCTGCTGTTCCAGGAATTCGAGGAAACCGCCCATGCCGAGCCGGTTCCCGGTGGTTCCGGAGATGTGAAGTACCACCTCGGATTCTCATCCGACGTGGCGACGCCGGGCGGTTCCATGCACTTGGCGCTGGCCTTCAACCCCTCCCATCTGGAGGCGGTGGATCCGGTGGTGGAGGGTTCCGTGAGGGCGCGCCAGGACCGTTTCGGGGACGACGGCGAGAATGCCGTGATGGCGATCCTGGTGCACGGCGATGCGGCTTTCGCCGGCCAGGGCGTGGTGATGGAGACCCTCAACATGGCCGAGACCCGTGCCTATACCACGGGTGGCAGCCTCCATGTGGTGGTCAACAACCAGATCGGCTTCACCACCAGCAACCCCTTTGATGCCCGCTCCACCCTGAACTGTACCGACGTCGCCTACATGGTTCAGGCGCCGGTATTCCACGTCAACGGCGACGATCCGGAGGCGGTGCTGTACGTCACCCGGTTGGCCATCGATTACCGGATGAAGTTCAAGCGCGATGTGGTGATCGACCTGATCTGCCTGCGCCGGCACGGCCACAACGAGGTCGACGAACCGGCGGTCACGCAGCCTTTGATGTACCAGTTCATCCGCAAGCACCCCGGGGTGCGCAAGCTTTACGGCGATGCCCTGGTCGCCGAAGGTGTGCTGTCCGCCCGGGAGGTCCAGGAACTGGATGACGACTACCAGGCGCGGTTGGAACGGGGCGAGAGCGTGGGCCGGCCGGTGATCGCCGCCGGCAACTACAACAAGACCCGCTGGGACCACTTCATTGGCGCCGATTGGGCCGTGTCTTACGACAGCGGGGTCCAGCCGGATCGGTTTCGGGAGGTCGCGGAAGCCTGGTTGCGGTTTCCGGAAGGCTTCGAATTGCATCCGCGCGCTGCCGCCATCGTCGAAGCGCGCCGCAAGATGACCCTGGGCCAATTGCCGGCGGATTGGGGTTACGGCGAGAACATGGCCTATGCCACCTTGCTCGCGGAGGGCGGCAACATCCGCCTCACCGGACAGGATGTCGGTCGAGGCACCTTTTTCCATCGCCATGCCATTCTGTACGACCAGAACAGCGGCGCCGCGTTGATCCCGCTGCAACACCTCGGTGCCGATCAGGGCCGCATGCACATCTACGACTCCCTGCTTTCGGAAGAGGGTGTGGTGGGTTTCGAGTACGGCTACAGTTCCACCGAGCCCGAGACCCTGATCATCTGGGAGGCGCAGTTCGGCGATTTCGCCAACAATGCTCAGGTGATGATCGACCAGTTCATCACCTCCGGCGAAACCAAGTGGGGTCGTTTGAGCGGCCTGGTGATGCTGTTGCCCCACGGCTATGAGGGCCAGGGGCCGGAACATTCCTCCGGGCGGCTGGAACGTTACCTGCAAATGTGCGCCGACATGAACATTCAGGTGTGCGTGCCGACCACACCGGCCCAGATCTTCCACCTGCTGCGCCGCCAGTTGCTACGGAGATACCGCAAGCCCTTGATCGTGTTTACGCCGAAGAGCTTGCTGCGGCACAAGCTGGCGGTTTCCACCCTGGAACAGTTGACCGGAGGCAGCTTCCAGCCTTTGCTGGGGGAGCTCGATCCGCTGGTTCCGGAGCAAGTCACCCGAGCCGTCATCTGTTCCGGCAAGGTGTATTACGACCTCTTGGAAACCCGCCGCAAGGACAAGTTGTCCCATGTGGCCATCATCCGGGTCGAACAGCTCTACCCATTTCCGCAGGATCTGTTCTGCCGCGAATTGGCCGGTTACCCCAACCTCAAGGAGATGGTCTGGTGTCAGGAAGAGCCCGCCAACCAGGGTGCCTGGTACCAGATCAAACACCGTTTCTTTGGCCTGTTGAGTTCGGAGATCGAACTGGGCTACGCCGGCCGAACCTTTTCCGCGGCGCCGGCAGTCGGCAAATTCAGCCGCCACCTGGAACAGCAGCGGGCGCTGGTGGCCGATGCCCTTTACGGGCCCCCTTCCATGACCCGCTAGGAACCCTTCATGCGTATCGAGATACACGTTCCCCAGTTGCCTGAGTCGGTCCAGGACGCAACCCTGCTGCAATGGCGCAGGCAACCCGGCGAGCCGGTCGCCAAAGGCGAGGTGCTGGTGGAGCTGGAAACCGACAAAGTGGTGCTGGAGGTGCCGGCCAGCGACGCGGGGGTGCTGGCCGAGGTCAAGTGCCGTCCGGGCGAGGTGGTGCACGGGGGACAGGCGCTGGCCGTCATCGAAACCGAAGCGGCCGCTGCCGTGCCGGCAGTTGCCGCACTGCCGCCGGAACGGCCCGCGCCCGTTCAGCAAGAGCAGGCTGCGGTTGTGAAGCAGGCGGTCAGCCAGGCCATGAGTCCGGCGGTTCGGCGGCTGCTCAATGAACACGGGTTGGAGCCCGATCAGATCGGGAGCAACGGCCGCATCACCAAGCAGGATGTGCTCGATTTTCTGGCGCGGCGGCAGACGGAAGCGGCGGTTGCCGAGCAGCAGGAAATCCGGCCGGAGCCGCAGTTGGCGATTTGCGCGGACAGCCGCGGCGAACGGCGGGTCCCCATGACCCGGCTGCGCAGCCGGATCGCCGAGCGGATGATGCAGTCGCAACATACCACCGCTACGCTGACGACGTTCAACGAAGTCAACATGCAGAAGATCTTCGACCTCCGCAACGCTTACAAGGCGCGCTTCGAGAAGGAGCACAAGGTCAAGCTGGGGTTCATGTCGTTCTTCGTCAAGGCGGTGGTGGAGGCGCTCAAGCGCTATCCCATCGTCAACGCCTCCATCGAAGGCAACGACATCGTGTTTCACGACTACTACGACATCGGTATCGCAGTCTCCACCGATCGGGGGCTGGTGGTGCCCATACTGCGCGATGCCGATGCGCTGGATTTCGGCGCGATCGAACGGGCGGTCGCGGAGTTCTCGCAGAAGGCGCGGGAAAGCCGGCTGAGTTACGAGGAACTTACCGGAGGCACCTTCAGCATCACCAATGGCGGTATCTTCGGCTCGCTGCTGTCGACGCCCATCCTCAACCCGCCGCAAAGCGCCATCCTCGGCATGCATGCCATCAAGGAGCGGCCGGTGGTGGAGAACGGGGAGATCGTCATCCGCCCCATGATCTATCTGGCACTGTCCTACGACCACCGGCTGATCGACGGGCGCGACGCGGTTTCCTTCCTGGTTACCATCAAGGAACTCCTGGAAGACCCGGTCCGCATCGTGCTCAGCATCTGAGAGCGGCGCGTACTCTCCGGTGCTCACCGATCTGCTGCTGGATTTCGCCTTTGGTTGTCTGGCCGGGGTCCTGTCGGGTCTGTTCGGTGTCGGCGGTGGCGCCGTGCTGGTGCCGTTTCTGGTGTGGCAGTTCGGTCGGCAGGGCTTTCCGGAAGGTACTCTGATGGTCGCTGCGGTTGCCACGTCGCTGGCTACCATCGTCGTCACCGGCACGTCTTCCATGCTGGCGCATCACCGCCGTGGCGCGGTCCACTGGCCGACCGTCGCCCAATTGCTGCCGGGCATCCTGCTCGGCTCCCTGGCCGGTTCATCCATCGCCGAGCGCCTGCCGGTGGAGGTGTTCAAGGTGGTGTTCGCGGCTTTTCTGATCATCATCGCCGTGCGCATGCTGATGGCGGGGCGGCACCACGGGGAACGCCCGCGGCCGGGCCGATTGGGAATGGCTTCGGCTGGGGCGGGGATCGGAACCGCCTCCACCATCGTCGGCATCGGCGGCGGCAGTTTGACCGTTCCGTTTCTGGAACGCCGCCGCTATTCGATCCGCGAAGCCGTTGCGATCTCCAGCGCCTTAGGGGTGCCCATCGCGCTAGCGGGTACTGCCGGCTATGTCCTGCTGGGCTGGGACTACCGAGGTCTGCCCGAACACTCCCTGGGGTATGTGTATTGGCCGGCCGCCGCCGCCATCGTCGCCGGCAGCGTGCCGTTCGCGCCGCTCGGCGCGAGTCTGGCGCACCGCCTGCCCACGGCGCGGTTGAAACACTGGTTCGCCGTGGTGTTGATCGGTATCGGCGGCAAGATGTTGTGGCCGGCCGTGATTGCCGGCTTGCGGGGTATGTTGGTTTGAAGCGGTCGGGGGCGCGTGATTCCCCGTCAGCCGTCTTTCTTCAGATGCAACATGGTGAACAAACCCATGGGGGGCAGCGTGTGGCGGTTCACTTCCCTCAGGGCGGTGTGCGAGAGCACCTCTTCGACACTCATGTCCGGCCGCCAACCCAGCTTGTTGGATAAGGGCGCCAGCAGCGATTCCAGGTTGCGCCGCACGCCCCGTTCGGCGGCGAAGTGGTTGACGATGATGACATCGCCACCGGGTTTCAGCACCCGCTCGATTTCCTGCATCACCCGGTTCGGCTCCGGCACCACCGACATCACGTAAGCGGCCACCACGGAATCGAAAGTCGAGTCGGCGAACTGCATCTTGCGGGCGTCCATGATTTCCAACTGGGTGACGTTGCCAAGCCGGCGCCGTTTTACCCGGCGGTGGGCTCGCTCCAGCATGTCCGGCGAGATGTCGATGCCGTGCACTTCGTGCTCATGATGGTAATACGGCAGGCTGATGCCGGTACCCACCCCCACTTCAAGCACCTTGCCGGGACGCTTGTTGGTGACTCCGGCGGCCATGGAGCGGCCGCGAAAGCTGAGGAGCCAGCCGAAGGTGTGGTCATACACCGGTGCGTAACGGGCATACGATTTCAAGATGGACTCAAGCTGCATTGCTATTCTTCTCCGTGCGGGTAGTACCCTGCGGGCGTATGCGCTGTACACTGGGTTGGCCAGCCATTTTAGCATCCGACGCAGGCCAAGTCAGAGCGTATCGCTGCAGCAGCGAGGTCGCGTGCACCACCTGCCTGTAAATCTTGCAAGGTAAGTCGTGGTGGCATTTGCCGTGATTGATCCGTAACCGTGAATACGCTCACGAAGAAAGCCAACCGACTGCCGTTCGTCGCGGGAAAGCTACCGCCTGTCGGCTTGACGGACCGATCCGCCCCGCCTTTGCTATAGATTACTGCCATGAAACGACACAGCCCTACCGCAAACTCCGGCTTCACGTTGATCGAGTTGATGGTCACGGTTTCCGTGGCTGCCATCATCCTGTCGACTGCGGTTCCCGGCTTTCGGCAGCTTATCCAAAACAACAAAGTCGCCACCGAAATCAACGCCTTCGTATCCGCTCTCCACTTGGCTCGTAGTGAAGCCATCAAGCGGGGTAAGGACGTGACGGTTTGCAAGAGCGCCGACAGCGCTTCCTGCGTTACCACGAATGGCTGGGAACAGGGTTGGATCGCGTTTGTGGATGACAAGGCTACGGCGAACCAGGTGGACGTGGGCGAGGAAATTTTGCGGGTCTATGGCCCGCTCGGTTCGGGAACAACCCTGCGGGGCAATGCAAACGTGGTCAACACGGTGACATTCCGGGCTTCCGGATTTGCCAAGCTGAATGGCTCGATCATCCTGTGCGACAGCCGGGTGCAAACCTTTTCGACCGATAAGGCGCTGGCCCGGGTCGCCGTCATCAGTACCCGAGGAAGGGTGCGTTTACTTAAAGGGGACCACGCGGATGCACCCGATTCATGTACGCCCTAGGTGCCGGACGATGAGAACTGATAAGAGATTGCCGTCTCGGATCGGAAATATGGGTTTCACCCTGATTGAGGTGCTGGTGGCGGTATTGGTGCTCGCGATCGGGTTGTTGGGGATGGCGGGTCTCCAGGCCGTGGGCCTGAAAAACAACAACACCGCCTATCTGCGCAGTCAGGCGACTTTTCTGGCCTATGAGCTGGCTGATCGCATGCGCGCCAACAATGCCATTGGCAACGGCTTTTATGGAACCGTCACCGGCGAAGAGGCCAACCCCAATAACGACTGCACCAGTGCTCCCTGCACTGCCCTGCAGATGGCGCAGAATGACATCTACCAGTGGGGGCAGTCGGTCCAGCAGTCTCTCCCCATGGGGAAGGGGACGGTTGCAAGGTCGGGCGACATCCACACCATCACCATCGGTTGGGACGACAATCGTGATGGCGCCGTCACGCCTGCGGACGAATGCGATCCAACAGATTCCACCAAAGATCCATGTTTCAAGCTGAGCGTGCAGCCATGACAGCGACGAACGTGAAGCGACAGCGCGGCATTTCCCTGGTGGAGATCATGATCGCGCTGGTATTAAGCCTATTTCTCAGCGCCGGTGTGATCGAGGTCTATCTGGCGTCGAAACAGAGCTACAAGGCTCAGGAAGGCTATTCGCGGCTGCAGGAAAACGGCCGTTACGCTATGGAGAATTTGACTCGCTTTATCCGGTTGGCCGGATATAAACCTTACGGTGTCAACTCGATGCCCGATGACACCACAGCGTTTCCGGCGGTAACCGGTTCATTTGCCGCCGGACAGGTGGTGACCGGCAGCGACGGCGGAGGGTCGGCGTCCGATAGCGTCACGGTTCGTTACCAGGACGACACTCAGATGGGGGATTGTTATAGCTCGACCGGTGATACGGCGGTTCACGTGGTGACCTTCGATGTGGTCGGCACCAACTTGAGATGCACAGGGAACGCCGGTACCGAGGCTATCCTCGAGGGCGTAGACAACCTTCAGGTGCTCTATGGGATCGATACGGATGCCCCGGCGGACGGCTATGCCAATCAGTATCGCGATGCCGCGGCGGTTACCGCTGCGGGGCAGTGGGGCGCGGTAGTCAGCGTACGGATCGGGTTGCTGCTGAACACCGTCGAAGGTGTCAGTGGGGTGGCGGATACGGCCACCTTCTCCCTGCTGGGTACCAACATAGCGGCCCCCGGAAGTGCCGACGCCGCCCGCTTCATGCGGCGGCAGCCATTTACCGCAACCATCAACGTCAGGAACAGAACGCCGTGAACATTGCAGTTGCGAGCGGCAATTGCCGTTTCGGATCTCGGGGCAGGCAGCGCGGCGCCGTACTGGTCGTCAGCCTGTTGATGTTGCTGGTGATGACCTTGATCGGCATCACCGGAGTACAGGTCACCTCCTTGGAAGAGAAAATGGCCGGAAACACCCGAGACCGAAATATGGCCTTTCAGGCTGCCGAAGCCGGGCTGCGCGCGGCGGAGGGCGTGATCGCGACACAGGTCCAAAATGAATCACTGGCAACCTTCGAAGCGACGTTTGCCGGTCATCCCTATTATGCCGCCGGCAGTACGATCGCCACGGATGTGTTGAGCGGTGAAAGTGAAAGCTGGGGAACTGCGGTCGCTTATACCGGCAGTTTGGAAGGCGTTTCCGAAGTCCCCAAATACATCATCGAGCGGCTCGCGTCTTCAGATCCCAAGAAGCACTACTTTCGGATTACCTCGCGGGGCAAAGGCGGGACCACCAACGCCATCGTTGTCCTGCAATCCGTCTACGAAGTACTGGAACCATGACGTGCCCTGTCTCAGCGCGTTCGAAGATTGAGTTTGTCGAGTGGAGTCAGCCATGAACGGTTTGCGTGCAGCGAAAAACAGAAGCGGGGGCATCCTGATCCAGGTGATCGGGCTGCTGGGTACCTTCGCGGTGTTCGGGGCCGGTACCGCCAGGGCGGCGGCGGTTGCTCAATCGCCTCTGTATCTGGGGCTCAGCGCGCCGGCCTTGATCATGCTGACCATGGAGCGCGACCACAAACTCTATTACGAGGCCTATAACGACGCCACGGATGTCAACGGGGACGGCGTATTGGATGTCCGGTACAACCCGGCGTTGCCAGACCCTTCCGATCCGACCCATGTCGAAATCATCGACTACGCCGGCTACTTCGATTCGCACCGTTGTTACAGCTATGGTTCGGGAGTGTTCACGCCGGTTGCCACAACGACCAATAAGAAATGCTCGGGAACCTGGAGCGGCGATTTTCTCAACTATCTGACCATGTCCCGCATGGATGCCATGCGGCGGGTGCTTTATGGCGGCATGCGCAGCACCGACAGCGAAAGCAACACCATACTCGAGCGCTCCCACATTCCCCAGGATGCGCACAGTTGGGGCAAGGAATACACCAGCACGGCGGTGGACGGATACGCCATCGAGGAGTATGCCCCACTTTCCCAGCCGACCGCCGGTACTCGCCATCTCTTTGCCAATACGACCTTGTTGTGTCCTTCGGGAAACAGCGATCCCGGCTGTAGTACCAACGCCGGTTTGCCCTTGCTGCGGGTGTTGACAAACTCCAACTATAGGGTATGGGAATGGCTGTCCATCGAACGGCCGGTCGCAGGTGTTCAATGTGCTACGGGAAATAACAGCCGGGCAACCTGTGCCCACGGTGCTACCAACTACACCAACAATCCCTCGGATGCGGGGGCTTTCGCTGCCTTAGTGGCCACCTTTGCTACGAATGATCATGACTTTGGCTCTGGTACTCCCGGCAACGGAAGAATCGACGGCAGCGGCAATCCCTATGGGGCGGATGAATATTATCTGACCGTTTTTACGGGCGAGCTGATTGTTTCGACCGGAGGAAATTACGAGATCTCGGTCGACGGGGACGACGCAGTGGAAGTCCTCATCGACGGCGCAGTGGTCGTGGGATGGTATGGCGGGCATGGCAGTTGCGGCAGTTCCACTTCCTGCCGAGATGCGCACAAGGCGACCGTGAACCTGTCGGCGGGTACCCACGCCTTGGAGTTCCATCATCAGGAGACCACTGGGGGAGACAACTACTATCTGTACTGGAAGGGGCCCGATAGCGGGAACAACTGGCAGATCGTGCCGGCGGGCAAGTTTTCAAACCTGATCCAGGCAACCTACGATGTGGTGTTCGCCGCTTCGGCGATGACCGACTATGTGGTGCGCGTCAAGACCTGTGTGACCCTAAGCGACAAGCGCGAATCGGAATGCCGCGGTTACCCTTCAGACGCACCGACGATCTACAAGCCGGCCGGCATTCTGCAGGAATATGGCAGCAGCGCCGATCAAATGGTGTTCGGATTGCTGACCGGGTCCTATGCGAAAAACACCTCGGGCGGGGTACTGCGAAAGAACATTTCGCCGTTTACCGACGAGTTCGATCCCGATACGGGAATATTCACCAATACCCAGGGTATCGTCTGGGCCATCAATCACCTGAAGACCATCAATTTCGGCAGCAGCTACAGCTATACATCGAACTGTGCCGTTCCGGAGGTCAACAATCCCTTGGCCGAAGGTCGTTGTCGGATGTGGGGCAATCCGGTTTCCGAGATGATGTTCGAGGGGCTGCGTTACTTCGCCGGCAAGACGACGCCTACCGCCGCGTACAGCATCGGCTCCACGGGCAACGACGATGCGACGTTGCAGCTGCCTTTGCCGACCTGGGTCAATCCCTACGGGGCCAAGTCGAACAGCCCGGCCGGCGGCGGCTTTCCGAAATGTTCCAAGCCGTCGCAAATGGTGATCAGCGACATCAATCCCACCAACGACACCGATCTGCTGCCGGGGCGGCACGGTTATTCGGAACCGGACACGACCGCGAGCTTCAGCGGTGATACCAGTTTGAATGGCCATACCATTAACGTCGAAGACTTGGCCGACACGATTTGGAGCGGGGAGTACGGGGCCAGTATACCGTTGCTGTTCATCGGCCAGTCGGGCGAAGACTACGATGGAGCGCCGACCCCGAAGGTGGCACACAGCTTCGGCAGCATCCGCGGTCTGGCTCCTGAAGAACCCACCCGGGAAGGCGGTTTCTACGCCGGCAGTGTGGCCTTGTTCGGCAAGACCAACGACGTCAATCCCGCCGACGATGACCAGAAGATCGACACCTATAGCGTGGCACTGGCGTCTCCCTTGCCGCGCATCGTGTTTCCCGTCGCTAGCGGCAAGAACATTACCCTGGTCCCCTTCGCGAAAACAGTCGGCGGGAACGGCTCTGGTGGCAGCGGTTGCGGATCTTCCATCATATCGAGAGCAGAGGGAGACTATCAGCCAACAAATACCATCGTCGATTTTTACGTCGACACCATCAAGAATACCGATGCGACCAATCAGGACGCCAGCGTAAATGGTGGCCGAGCCTATGCCAGGTTCCGTATCAATTACGAAGACTCGGAATACGGATCCGATCACGATATGGATGCCATCGTGGACTACGAGCTGACCTTGAAGAGCAATAACACCGTCGATGTCAAACTTATCTCGGGCTATGCGGCGGGCAGCTGTATTCAGCACATGGGGTATGTGATTTCGGGAACCACGGCCGACGGCGTCTACCTCGACGTGAGGGATTCGGACACGTCCACGTCTCGGGATTTGGACTACTACCTGGATACGCCGAACACCGCCAATGTGGCGCTGCCACTGACGGCAACCCGAAACTTCACCCAGGGTTCGTCGTCATCCGGAAATTTCGTGGCCCACGATCCCCTGTGGTATGCGGCGAAGTGGGGCGGTTTTCTGGATTCCAACAAGAACAACCAGATTGATACCTCCGCGGACTGGGACGCGGACGGCAACGGCGTGCCGGATACCTATTTCTTGGTGACCAATGTCGGCCGGCTCAAGAACCAGCTGACCAATGCCTTCAATGAAATCGTCAAGCGGGACAGTTCTTCCTCGTCGGTTGCAACGAACTCGACTTCGGCCGGCAGCGACACCCTCATTTTCCAGGCCCGCTTCAATAGCGGGGACTGGTCCGGTGAAATCAAGGCGCTGCAATTCCTGACCGGTGGAGTCATCGGCACTGAGGTTTGGAATACCCACAACGCGGGTTCCATACCTGCGGTGGGAAGCCGGAAGATTTATTCCTACGACCCCGGCGCAGGGGGATCGAAAGGTATCGCTTTTTGTTGGTCCGGCGGTTGTTTTACCGGCTCCGGCAGCAGCCATTTGAACGACGATCAGAAACAGGTCATCGATCCCGACAGTTTCGCCGACAATGCGACATCCAGTCCCATCCTGTCTTATCTGAGGGGTGACTCCAGCCTTGAGAAGCGGAACAATTTGGCTGGGTCGGGTGGCGAATTCAGGAATCGGGCGACAACCGTACTGGGAGATATCGTCAATTCCGATCCTGTGTTCGTGGGTACCCAGTCGTTTGGCTACGAGGATTTGCCGGCGTCCGCCTCGGAGCGTTCCAGCTATGCGAGCTTCAGGAGCAGCATCGCCAGCCGCAGGAAGATGCTTTACGTCGGAGCCAACGATGGGATGTTCCACGGCTTCGATTCCAGCACCGGGGTTGAACAATTCGCGTATGTTCCGAACCTGGTGATCACCGAGGAACTTCGCAGTCTGTCTTCGGCGGGTTACCAGCATCGGTATTTCGTCGATGGCTCGCCGACGGTGGGAGATGCCTTTTTCTTCGGGGCGACCGACTGGCGCACCATCGCGGTCAGTACCACAGGGGGTGGCGGGCGCGGGGTGTTTGCGATTGACATCACAGACCCGGACAGTTTCGGGACTTCCAGCGTTCTCTGGGAGTTCGGCAGCGGCGACGACAACAACCTGGGTACCACCATACCGCAGGCGGCGATTGCGCGTCTGGCCAATGGCAAGTGGGGAGCCATCGTCGCCAATGGCTATAACAGCGGCGATGCGTCCGATGCTTCCGATGACAAGGCGGTGTTGTTCGTGCTCGACCTCGAAACCGGGGCGAAGCTGGCCGAGATCGAAGCCGATGCCTCCGCCGGCAACGGGTTGTCGACGCCGATAGCGGTCGATGTGGATGCGACTCCCGATCGGATCGCGGATTATGTTTACGCCGGAGATTTGAAGGGCAACCTGTGGAAGTTCGATTTGACCGATCCCAATCCATCCAATTGGGAAGTAGCCTATGGCGGTGCTCCGCTCTATGTCGCCACCGACACCGCGGCGACGCCGGCCCGGCAGCCGATTACGGCGAAACCTCAGGTGGGTCCGGTCACTCCCCCGCAAGCTGCTGGTGTTATGGTCTATTTCGGTACGGGGAAATATTTTGAAGTAGGGGACAATCAGCTACCGGCTTCGCCACAGGTTCAGACTTTTTACGGTATTTGGGACCAGTGCGACAAGACCAATGCGGGAACTTGCTCCGGAGTGCTTACGGGACGTACTTCTCTGCAGGATCAGGAAATTACCTTTGAGGGAGACGTGCAGGTCTGCAGAGTAATTGATACGACTACGAACACGTGCGTGTCATTCGGCACAGCGACGATCCGGGCGTCCAGTTCCAATGATGTCGATTACACGACGACCGGTAACCAGAAAGGCTGGTTCATGGACCTGATTGCTCCCAGTAACGTGGCGAAGGGTGAGCGGGTTGTGACTACGGCAGTACTGCGCGGTAGTCGAGTGATATTTGCTACCCTGGTCCCCTCGGAGGAGGCCTGCGACGATGGCGGCACCAGCTGGCTCATGGAGTTGGGGGCAGGGACGGGGCAGGCTCCCCAAAGCCCGGTATTGGACCTGAACAACGACGACAAGGTCGACGATCTCGACAAGGGCAGCAGCGGAGGCCAGACCTATATTCCATCCGGGCTGTTGCCGCAAGGGGATTTGGGGATCTTCAAGACACCCACGATTTTGGATTGCGGCAGCAAGCTGGAATGTAAGATCCTCAGCGGCAGCAGCGGCGACCTCGGGGTTGTGAAAGAAGGAGGGGGTAGCGGCGGCGGCGGAATGGCCGGTAAGCGCAGATCCTGGAGGCAACTGAGATGATGGCTGGAGTCTGGAGTCGGGTAACGGGGGCGGCGCACATGGGCAGGAAAAGGTCCGGGGGACGTGGGTTCACTCTGATCGAGCTGATGATTACTGTGGCCATCGTCGGCATCCTTGCCGCGATTGCCTACCCGGGGTATCAGAAGCAGGTCATGAGTACCCGTCGGGCCGATGCCAAGGCTGCCCTGGTGGAACTGCAGAACTTTATGGAACGATGGTTTACCGAACACAATACCTATCTCAATGCGGGGGCTGCGCCGACATTGCCTCCGCCCAGTTCGGGAGGTCAGTATTACACCTTCTCGCTCAACGCTGTCGCGGCGACGACCTATACCCTCCAGGCCGTTCCCGTCGATGGTTCGCCGCAGGCGAACGATATCTGCGGAACCTTGACATTGAGCAATACCGGGGCGAGGGATCACACTGCAGGTACCGATGCCCAGTGCTGGTAATTTGCTTCCGAACGCAGCATTTACGCTCGGAAGAAGGACTATGCGATTCACATGAGGCCGCGGAGGGTGAGGCGATGCTGCTGATCTCACCCTCCCCCTCTTCAGGTATAATGGTCGCTTTGCTCCAAGCCGACCATGTCCGAATTGCTCGCCGAGATCGATCGGCGCCGTACCTTCGCCATCATTTCCCATCCCGATGCCGGCAAGACCACGCTGACGGAGAAGCTGCTGCTGTTCGGCGGTGCCATCCAGTTGGCGGGGTCGGTGAAGGGCCGCAAGGCAGCTCGCCATGCGACCTCGGACTGGATGGAGATGGAAAAGCAGCGCGGCATCTCGGTGACCACCTCGGTCATGCAGTTCGAGCATAAGGACTGCATCTTCAACCTCCTCGATACCCCCGGCCACGAAGACTTCTCGGAAGACACCTACCGCACCCTCACCGCGGTGGATTCTGCTTTGATGGTGATCGACAGCGCCAAGGGCGTGGAAGAACGCACCATCAAGCTGATGGAAGTGTGCCGGTTGCGGGATACGCCCATCCTCACCTTCATCAACAAGCTGGATCGCGAGGGCCGCGAACCCATCGAACTGCTGGACGAGGTGGAGAGCGTGCTGGGCATCCGGTGCGTGCCCATGACCTGGCCCATCGGCATGGGCAAGCGGTTCAAGGGCGTGTATCACCTCTATGAGGATTCGGTCCATCTGTTCAGTCCGTCCCACGGCGACAAGATCATCAAGGGCGAGGTGATTCAGGGGTTGGACAACCCCAAGCTGGATGAGGCGATCGGCGATCAGGCCGAGGAGTTGCGGGTCGAGATGGAACTGGTCAAGGGTGCCAGCCACGAGTTCAATCTTCAGGCCTATCTGGCCGGCCGGCAGACCCCGGTTTTCTTCGGATCGGCCATCAACAATTTCGGCGTGCTGGAGTTGCTGGATACCTTCGCCGATTTTGCTCCGTCTCCCCAGCCGCGCGCCACGCGTGAGCGCGTCATCGAGCCCGAAGAGGAGAAGTTCACCGGTTTCGTCTTCAAGATTCAGGCGAACATGGACCCTGCCCATCGCGACCGCGTGGCCTTCCTGCGCATCTGTTCCGGCCGTTATGAAAAAGGCATGCGCATGTATCAGGTGCGGTTGGGTAAGCAGGTGCAGATCGCCAATGCCATCACCTTCCAGGCCGATAGCCGCAAGAATGTGGAAGAGGCCTATGCCGGCGACATCATCGGCTTGCACAATCACGGCACCATCCAGGTGGGAGATACCTTTTCCGTAGGCGAAAATCTGAAATACGAAGGCATCCCGTATTTCGCCCCCGAGCTGTTCCGCCGGGTGGTCCTCAAGGATCCCTTGCGCGCCAAGGCGTTGCAGAAGGGCTTGCAGCAACTCACCGAGGAAGGGGCGACCCAGCTGTTCAAACCCCTCAAGAACAATGATCTCATATTGGGGGCAGTGGGCGTCCTGCAGTTCGACGTTACCGCATTCCGGCTCAAGGCGGAATACAACGTCGAGTGCGTGTATGACGCGGTGTCCGTCACCACGGCCCGCTGGGTCGGTTGCGATGATCCCAAGAAGCTGGAGGAATTCCGTCGCAAGGCCTTCGACAACCTGGCGGAGGACGGCAGCGGCTACCTGGTATATCTGGCCACCAGCCGGGTCAATCTGGCCCTTACCGAAGAACGCTGGCCGGATATCCGGTTCAGCGCCACCCGCGAGCTGTAATCCCGAAACGACTCCCTGTCCGCGTGAAAGATCCCATCGAACAACAACGCGCCCGGCTCTGGAGTGCGTACCTGGAGGCGCCGGAGGAATGCCGCGCCATTGTCAACCTGCTGGCGGTGAACTGGGGCAGTCTTTCGAGGACCGACATTCGCAATGCCCTCAGGCCGGTGATCGGCAAGATTCGGGGCGGCAAGCTGGAGCCCTCGGAGTGGGTCGGACGCGGCCTGCTGGGAGTGGAAACCGCCTGGAATGGCGGTGAGCGGTATTATTGCCATCCGCGCCTGAGTGAATTGGTGGTCAGGGACTTGGTATCTCGCGGGGGATTTGCCGAATATGTGGAACTGGCCCGGGCGGCGTTTCCCCTGGGTCGCTCCCATGTCCGCAACAGCAACGACATCCGCTTCGAGAACGACGACCAGCTGATCCGCGAGGTGCGCATCGGTATGTACCTCAAGGATGAAGCCTACATCAGCCATCTGTTCGATGTGCTCCGGCGCAATCAATACTCCTACTGGGACGGTTTGGCCGGGCGCTGGCCGGGGCCGGAGCGCATCTATGCACTGGTGTGCGAGGATCCCTTCGACCTGCAATGGTTTCAGGGGCTCCCTTCGGCGATTCAGCAAGGCGCCCTGGCCGGCGTGGTCGATCACCAGTTGGCGGAGTGGCGGCTGGATGGCGACGCCTATCGGTTGCTGGTCGAATTCGGCAAGGACGGCAAGAGTCCTAATCGGGATCACGATTTGTACAGTGCGGGCTATGCCGCCTTATTGCGGGGCGAGGCCGATAGGGTTGATCTGTGCCTCCGCGATGGGCGGGGAGGGGTCGAAGAGTCCGCGCTGGAAGCCTGGCTGACGCTGCTTCAGGGAGGGTTGGACGAAGGGATTCGCCGCTTCGACGAATCGCTCAAGCTGTTGCGCAAGCTCACCGGCCGCCGCAAGACGATGCTGGGCGGGATCGCCGGCGTCATCTACGTCCTGGCCTTGTCCCTCCGCAACCGGGGCACCGACATGGAGGAAGCGCGCAAGCTGGCGGAACTGGTGACCGATAAGGAGCCCCTATGGCCCCTCTATCGGTTGCTGCGGCTGGGGCTGGCCATGGAGGCGGGCGAGAAGGGCGCGTTGGAGAGTTTTCGCGCCACCCTGTTGCGCAGCTTCGCCAGTCGGGAGTTCGATCCCTGGACCGGCTGGCTGGGCTTGTTCATCCTGCATCGCTACGACCATCAGCCCGACGTCAAGCCCTATCTGCCCAAGTCGGTGCAGGCTTGCCACACGGCTCAGGCCAATGGTTTGCAGTGGCTGGCGGCGGAGATGGGCGGGCTGATCGCCCGTCTGGATCCGGCCCAGCAGGAGTTGGGCGAAGCCGCCGAACGGCTGCAGTCGGCCACCGGTTATACACTATTGGTTTCGCGGGTTCGCCACGAAGCACCCTGGGAAAGGGCGCTGAACGCCATCAGCAATGCCGTGGCGAAAGTCTCCACCGGCAAGGTGGGCGGGGAGGCGGAAACCCGGTTGGCTTGGCTGTTGACCGAGACCAAGGGCTATTGGCCGGGTTATGCCCTGGAACCGCGCGAGCAGAAGCGGGGCGGCGGCGGTACCTGGAGCAAGGGCAAGATTCTGTCGTTGAAGAAGGTCGTGGAACTGGCCAACGTGGGCGGCTATTTCACCGAGCAGGATTTGCGGGTGGCCACCAACATCGTGGTGGACCGGATGACGCGCGGATACGAATTGTCCGAGCGGGGCTGGCTTGCCTTGGCCGGGCATCCTCATTTGTTCGACGCAATCAGCGGCACCGCGGTGGAACTGGTGGTCGGCGAACCGGAACTGAGGGTCACCCGCCAGAAAAAAAACGGCGGCATCCGTCTCGAATTCTGGCCGGCCCTCAAGCATGAGATGAGCTTGGAACTCGCCAGGGACGGGCTCAACCGCATCAAAGCCATCGAAATCAGGCCGGAGCACCGGCGGCTCGCCGAGATCCTGGGAGCCGGGATCACTGCGCCGGCGGAGGCGAAGGATCGCGTGCTTGCCAGCCTGGGGGCGGTTGCGAGTCTGGTGACCATCCATTCCGACATCGCCGGCGGCGAGCTCAGTGCGGCGGAATCGGTCGATGCCGACAGTTTGCCACGAATTCAGTTGATGCCCGAGGGCGAAGGATTGCGGGTGGCCATACTGGTGCGGCCGTTCGGCGACAAGGGTTCCTATCTGGTTCCCGGCTGCGGCAGCACCGGCTTGATCGCCGAAATCGACGGCAAACGGCTGCAGACTCAGCGCGATCTCAAGCGGGAGCGCAAGTTGGTGCAAGACATCCTGGAGGGTTGCCCCAGTTTCTCCGGTTCCGGCCAGGCCCTGAGCGACAGCCAATGGATCATGGCGGATGCCGAGTCCAGTCTGGAATTGTTGCTGGAACTGGGGGAACTGGGTGGCAAGGTGCGCGTGGAATGGCCCCAGGGCGAAAAGTTTCGGATGCTGGGCCAGGCAGGTCTGAACCAGTTCAGCCTGAAGCTCCAGCAACAGCGGGACTGGTTTTCCGTCAAGGGCGAGCTGCGGCTGGACAACGGCGAAGTCATTGAAATGCAGCGCCTGCTGGAGTTGCTGGACGACCGCCACGGGCGTTTCATTCGGCTCGACGAAGGCCGCTTCCTGGCGTTGACCGATGCATTCCGCAAGCGTCTGGAAGAATTGCGTGGCTATGCCGAGAAGCACGGCAAGGATCAGCGCATCACCGCCCTGGCGGCACCCATCCTCGACGAAATTGCTGGCGAGGTGGGCGAATTCAAGGCGGATGCCGGTTGGCGCAAGCAGCTGGAGCGGTTGCGTGAGGCGGAGCGCTTCCAGCCCAAGCTGCCCAGCACCTTGCAGGCCGAGTTGCGGGACTACCAGCGCGAAGGTTTCGAATGGATGGCGCGGCTCGCCGCCTGGGGCGTCGGCGCCTGCCTTGCAGACGACATGGGACTGGGCAAGACGCTGCAGGCCATCACCCTGATCTTGAGCCGTGCCGGAGGCGGTCCCACCCTGGTGGTCGCGCCGACTTCGGTGTGCTTCAACTGGCACAATGAAGTCGCCCGGTTCGCGCCGACGCTCAACGTCAAGACCTTGGGGCCGGGCGATCGCCAACAGCAATTGAGCCAGTTGCAGGCTTTCGACCTGCTGATCTGCAGCTACGGCCTGCTGCAGCAGGAGGCGGTCGGCGAACTGCTGGCGGAGGTGCAGTGGCGCACCATCGTGCTCGACGAGGCCCAGGCCATCAAGAATGCCGCCACCAAGCGGGCCAAGCAGGCGATGGCTCTGCAGGGCGAGTTCAAGCTCATCACCACCGGTACCCCGGTGGAAAATCACCTGGCCGAACTGTGGGCGCTGTTCCGCTTCATTAATCCCGGCCTGCTGGGGTCGCTGGAGAGTTTCAATCGCCGCTTCGCCGGTCCCATCGAACGATCACAGGACCGCGACGCCCGCCAGCGTCTCCGGCGTCTCATCCAACCCTTCATCCTCCGCCGCACCAAGGCCCAGGTGCTGGACGAGCTACCCGAGCGGACCGAAATCGAATTGCAGGTGGAATTGAGCGAACGGGAGGCCGGATTCTACGAGGCGCTGCGGCGCAAGCTGCTGGAACAACTGGGTTCCGACATCGGTGCGGTGGAGGACAAGCGGTTCCAGGTGCTGGCGGCGATCACCAAGCTCAGGCGCGCCTGCTGCAATCCCAATCTGGTGGCGCCGGAACTGGAGCTCTCCAGCAGCAAGCTGGAATTGTTCGGCGAAGTGCTGGGGGAATTGCTGGAAAACCGCCACAAGGCGCTGGTGTTCAGCCAGTTCGTCGATCACCTGGCGATCATTCGCGGGTTTTTGGACGAGCGGGGCGTCAGCTACCAGTACCTGGACGGCCAGACACCGGCCGGGGAGCGCAAGAAGCGGGTCGAAGCCTTCCAGGGCGGGGAGGGGGATGTCTTCCTCATCAGCCTGAAGGCCGGCGGAACCGGTTTGAATCTGACCGCCGCGGACTACGTCATTCACATGGATCCCTGGTGGAATCCGGCGGTGGAAGACCAGGCCTCCGACCGCGCCCACCGCATCGGCCAGCAGCGGCCGGTTACGGTCTACCGGCTGGTGACCAAGGGCACCATCGAGGAGCAGATCGTGTCGCTCCATCGGCAGAAGCGCGATCTCGCCGACAGCCTTCTGGAGGGCGGGGAAATCAGCGGCAAGGTCGGGGCTGACGAGTTGTTGCGCTTGATTCGCGAGGCTTGAGGCGGATTCGCCTGCCTCTCCGGACCGACGTGTCGGGCGAACTGCGCGAAGTTCGTGACAAAGCCGCCCAGATTGATAAAATTCACCATTTCTGATTTCAACGTTAACCCTTAAGGAGACTTGCATGCCATCGCGTCGAGACTTAGCCAATGCCGTCCGGGCCTTGAGTATGGACGCCGTCCAGAAAGCGAACTCGGGACATCCGGGGGCGCCCATGGGAATGGCGGACATCGCCGAGGTGCTGTGGAACGATTATTTGCGCCACAACCC